>Ga0364859_10188_pt1 | contig 36008 bp, 51 predicted proteins | sample ExccelAu500001D3_FD_206911 | JGI IMG/M metagenome (GOLD analysis project Ga0364859, IMG submission 206911) | Enriched cells from Trout Bog Lake Hypolimnion, Wisconsin, USA - BchlTB.Aug20.5000.01 .D3 | ecosystem: Environmental > Aquatic > Freshwater > Lake > Hypolimnion/Profundal zone | place: USA... | reverse complement strand
GGACGAACGCGAGCGCGCTTTGGCAAGTTCTCGGCATCTTCAGATTTCCAGCGGAGAGGCGGCCGGGAATGAGTAACTGGATTTTGGCGGTGCCGGCTGTTGTGCTGGGTGCCGCATTTGCCAGGATTGGTTTTGAACTGATCCGCCGGCGATAGCCAATCGGAAACCCGGCCCGGACGGGCAATGAGGAGAGAGGGAGATGGGAATGATGTCACCATGCGGAGTGAGAGTGCAGTTGGGTCAACGCTGGAAAGAGGTTGACCCGCGAATGAACCGGGTTGTCACCGTGGTTGGTTTTGGCGAAAAACACGTCTACGTTGCTGGAAAAGGTTGGGCAGACGTACCCGCAGTCGAGTTGCGTGTCGATGGAGCGAAGACTACAACGTGGGCGCAACTCAAGCGATTCAACGGCAAGCGCACCGGATACGCGCTAGTGGGGGCGTAACATGAGCAACGCAGAGTGGAACGAGATTGGGGCGAAGGCCGCGTACCAGTCAAACGGGTGCGGTGGGTGGGCTTCCGTCTATGAGTATAATTGCGGCGTGTACAAGCAGGAAGCGGCCGCCACCATTGAAGCGGTGGAGCCGCTTATCCGCGCAGACGAGCGGGAGCGGGTGCTGGAGGCTGTGCGTGGGTGTTTTGGCTTGCCCAAGGATGGCGTTGAGGTTATACAAATACGCCGCGTTCTTGCCCAATCGCAGCCGCCCGTAGCAGCGGAGCCTTACGTCTACATCCCCAAGCCATCCGACGAATGGACGTGTGCGCATTGCTCTGGTGATATGCGTGTCGATGATGGTGCCCGTTGTTATCATGGTGGACTGCATTACTCGATTGCGAATTTTGAGGAAGACCGGCAGGAAGTCTACCCCACCATGCAGCCGCCCCTCCCCACGGATGGGACGCAGGCGGAGCCGCACTACCAGATGATTGACGCGGCCACCACGAGCATGATGATGGGAGTGTGTAGCGAGTGCGGGGCACTTGTGGCGGACGGATTCACCGAGAAGCACACAGCATGGCACAAGGAAGGGAGCAAGTAGATGTTAACTGACTGGAACCAAGAGCAAATCGTTTCTGCGTTCACTCGAACCGAGGAACGTCGGTTTAGCGCAGCAGACAAATCTTTGGATGTTGAATTCGAGCGACTGCGCCCTTTCTATCTGCTTCGCCCAAGGATGTTTCCAGACGGAAATCAGTGGTGCGCTTTGTATGGGGAAAACTTGCAAATGGGAGTTTGCGGATTTGGTGATACTCCAGAGAAAGCCGCATGTGCTTTTGATTTAGCGTGGTTGAACGCCGCGCCACCGCCAACCAAGCAGTCTGAAACCATCGGCGACCTGCGATCTGACAACGAGTACAAGACCGAGCAGGTACGAGTCTTGCAAGAGCATTTGAGGGAAGAAGACAAACCTGTTCGCATCCACATACAGGAGGTTCTGAATGGCTGACGGCTATATGTACACAGTCGGGAATGATGATGATGAACTATTCGGCCCGGTCGGAGAGTGCTGGGAAGAATCTTGGGTGGAGTACATTGCTGAGTCCGCTGCTGATGACTACCACCGCGAACATGACGGATGGCAAAGCCGTTGGCCGATTCGATTCACCATCTACAAGCAGGACGGAACAAAGCTCGGGGTGGTGGATGTTGACAGGGAGATGAAGGCAGAGTTTACGGGAAGCGAGGTGCTGAATGAGCAATAACTACCCGACGCAAGCCTCTGGCACCCTCAAGCCAGTGACTATGGCTGAGTACGCAATCTCAGGAAGCAATATCAAGCTGGTCGAAACCGACGGCGACAAGCAAGCCACGTTCATGGACGCGGAGGCAGTAGTCCGAGTGCTTGACCTCATCGAGCGCGTCTCCCGCGCCGAGGCGGAGCGTGATGAGCTACGCCAGCAGCTTGCAGAGCGCGACAAAGCCGAACGATGCCCGATATGCGGAGGCCGCGACAAAATCAGTAATGGTCTAAAGCTAGTGTGTCATCATTGCTCCGATGCAAAGCACCTTGAGCAAGCAGAAGCCACTATTACCGAGCGCGATGCGACGATTGCACGGCTGAAAACCACAGTGAGTGACGAAGAGGTACACCTGTTCAGCGAAATCGCCGTGGTGTACACGCGCGACGGGGCAATCGAGGAGTTTAACCATTTCGACAGGCACGCCATCGACGAACTGCTTGCGCACCGCTACGCGGGTAAGAAGGAGGGGAAGGGATGCAGGATTTGAGCCGGGAAAAACCCACGACACCCGAAGAAATCGAAATCGAAGAACTCCTGCTGGAGTTGAAACGGAATGACATGAAAGCGGGACGAGCGATGTTTCTCTTCATCCTCTCTGTTGTGATGAATGTCGCGTTCGTTTTGGGGGTGCTGCACATCTTGACAAAGGGAAACGTTGTTGCCGTATCGTCTTTTTGTTTGGTGTTCGCGGGCTACATCTTCTGGACTATGCGAGTGAAAAAGGAGGGGAAGTGAACGCTGCAATCAAGTACCTTGCAATCATTTTGGTGGCGGCTTGCTGTGCTTGGCTCATTGGCGGAACAGTGAGTCCTACCCCCTACTCCCACCAACCCAACTGCGAAGTACAGCGCATGGACGGAACACCAAACCGAGTGCCGGAGACACGCCGATGAAAACCAAGATTCATTTCGGGTCTATGAGGGTGACGTGCCCAAAGTGCGGAGCCAAACCCAACAAGGGATGTACCCGTAAGGACGGAACAGGCAAAGCGCAGCCCCATTCTGAGAGAGTCGAGAAGCTGACGCAAGAAAGGGGGTGATGCCCAATGGATAGAAAACCCCCAATACTGACACTCGCCCGTAGGAGCCGTATCGGGTGACTAGGGGAGCGGCTCATTCCACCAGGCCAAGATCCATTAAATGACGAGCTGAGGGATCAGCACAGTGTTGAGAGCAGCCTCGAAGGGCTCAATGGCATTTTGAACAAATCCGCAAGTCGGGCAGGATACCAGGGCCACCGAACTGTTTGTCGTGTAGTCATACTCCCGCTGGATCAGCGGCATATTCATCCAGTGACCGCAGCCGGCCGTAAAGACGCCCGATTTCTCGTTGAATGGCCGAGTTGAAAAGTAATCGACGCCTGTCGCCGGTTGCGGATAAACAAGGGTGCCGATGCCTCCAGGCTGCGACCACGACACCCCGTTCAATCCCCCTGGGGGGTAGAGAGCTCCGACCTGCCATGAATTTGACGGCACAGCGCCTCCTAGCTGGAAGTCACAGCGACCAGCGCATCTTTGATTTGCTTGGCGATGTACTCGCCAGGCTCCTCGCCGGCCGAGTTGGCCCAGCTCAGCAGCGGCTCACTCTCATCCACGTCGAGCGTCACCATAAGTCGAATTCCGCCCTCGGGGAGAACCTGAAAATCGCGCTCGTGTCGGGCAACTTTTTTCGCGTCATTTGCGACGATTTTCGCCACCGCCAAGTCGGCGCCAAGGTCACGGATGGTGTTTGCGTGTCGGGCGTTGGCAGCGATTGCCTCTTCCAATTGCTTGCGGATCTCGGCGATGGTTTCGTCTTTGGCCGACAATTCCCCGCTTATCCGATCCACGTCCTGCCGCATAGTGGCGATAATCTCGCCCACCGTTTGACCGTAGATGGTCATGGTGTCGTTGTCTGCTACCGCTTGCGCTGGGTTGCTCGACGCTTCAACTTGCGGCGTTTCGCTCGCGCCGGCAGCCGTTTGTAGTTTTTCGTTTCTCGATCCCACTGTTTCACCTTCCTTGCGCCGATTTTACGCTTGCCGGCGGCCGTGTGGAAGAACTTTTGTTGGGCTCTGGAGACGTAGGGCATGATTCACCTGTCAGTCTTCGGTAGATGGAGCGTTGATGGTGGTCTTGGTGGTCGTCGTATCAGAGTGCGAAGCGCGGCCGGCAAAAGCACCAAGAGCTCCGCTCACAAGAGCCGCGGCAATCTGGAATACCGCTTGCTGGGCCGTTTGCGACCCAGGGTAGACGTATCCGATGATGGTTAGGACGACTCCCAAGATGGCCAATAGGATCGCCCAGGCGGGCTGCGGGAGACTATTCATGCTGTCACCGCTGGTGAGGGTTGAGGTTTGGGATACGGGTTGGGGTCGTTTGGGTCATACGATCCGGGAGTACCCGGCAACGGATTCGGATTGGGCGTGGGTGCAGGTGAGGACATTAGTTACCCCTTTCTGAAACATGGATTGTGGCTGATTCGGAAGATGCAGTGATGGCTTCTCCGTCATAGCTCTGCATCTTGGCGTTGGGGTGATTGTGGTAGTAATCGTCTACCACAACACGCGCTGCGGGGACAATCAGGGTCAATGCCCATCCAAGCACAGCCATGAAGAGTAAGGCGATAATCCCCGCAAGCCATGTGGCTCCATAGACGAATCCAATCTTCTTGGTCGCGTCCAACTGGAACGTCCGAAAATTGTTCACGCCTTGCGTGTTTGCTGCCATTTGAGCCTTCATTGTCGTTACCGCCTCTACCAGTTCATCGTGAGTCACCTGTTTGTCTCCGAACTCATCGGAATCTACAACCCCGGTCTTCCTAATGGTTCACCTTGCGGTGGTTCTACTGGAGCCTCACCGGGTACTGCCTCCTACCGCACAACCGCCCAATTCAGGTTTATGGCCGCAGGCGTTATGCTTCCCGCCGTTGGGTTGCACACCACAAAATTGACGTTGTTGGCCGTGACGTATGAATTGGACAGCGTAAGCCCCGCCCACCCGGTTCCAGGTGCGCTGGCAAGGGTCATGTCTAGCCGGTCAATAGCTACTACCCCAGCGGCCGATACAGTAATGGTGGTAGCGCAACCGACCGAGCCGATTGCGCTGGTGCCTAGTGCCGTTTGACCCGATGCCACAACCCCGGCCACTGTCCCTTTGTAGGCAGCAGACGAGTTGTTGCCGCACAGAGTTTGTGGGTATCCGGTGTTGGAACCTGTGTTTTTCAGCACCAGGCAGCTCGCGGCAACGTTGGTCGCCTGCACATCGGGCGGGACCGACTGCACTCCCCAAATATCAACCGGCAGGCCATTGAGGTACGCATAGTTGGTGCCGCTGGAGTCTGTACAGGTTTGCAGCGTGCCTGTCGTTCCGCCACTTTGAGCGCAGGTTGTCCCCGAAGGAGCAGTCAGCACACCGGCAGTCGTGGTCACCTTGAAGCCTGTCCCCGTCCCTCCCGTGGTCGATTGGTTGGTTCCCGTAACACAATTCGTGCCGCCCGCAGTAATTGCCGCGATGCTGGTAGGAACGCCTGTCGTCACGTTTATCGTCAACGTGGCTCCGCACGCTGTGGTTACTGTATCCGTGCCAGTCCCGCCGCTGTCGTAGCCGCTGCCAGCGGTGCCGATAGACGCCACCGTGACTGGAGACGAGCCAAAGGTGTAGATGGTACCCACGCCCAAGTTGCTGTTTTCAGGCACAGCGCCAAGCTGATTCGTGAAGTAGTTGACGGTGTAGGTGTTGGAGCCTCCCGCCGTCCAATATCCCTGCGGGAAGTGCGCGTAGACGTTGGGCTGCCGCAGATAAGGGATTCCCGAATAGTCATACACGCGTGGGCGCATGATATAAAGCAACGCGCCTGATGGCAGGTTGACCGGGATACCTGGAGAGTTCAGCGTCAACAGGAGGTTGTAATACGGACTCGGTATAGCCCCGCCGATGATTCCAGTCCAGCAACCCACACCCGGCACACACAAAATATCGTCCAGATTGGGGTAGGTGTTGTTGTACCGGATGTCCGCTTTGGGAGCAACCAGGCTGGTGGGCTGAATGACTCCGGTGGTTCCTGCCGTGTAATCCGCCGCCAGTTTGAAGATGCCCTGCACCTGAAAATAGTTGCTGTCCTCTGCCCATAGAGGGTAGCAGGGAACGGTGTTTCCGGTTTGCCAATAGCCGCAGTTCTGTCGAGAGGTGTTAGCGTATTGCTCGGAAAAAGCAGGGTCGAAAGAGCCTTGGTAATTTGAAGTGTATTCCGCGTAGTCTCCCGTCTGTCCGGGGTTAAGCGTCTGCTGCGGCAAATCCGGGGCAAGCATTGTCGGCATCGATTGGAAGCTGGCGAGCATCTGACCGATTTTGTTGTCTTCCTGGTAGGCATTCGGATGAAGCGCATCAGTCATTCCCGCAGGTTTTGTCGCGGTCGCAACGTGTCCATAAATCAAATCCTGCGTGTCGAGAACCTGCAAGGTTGGATATGTCGTTCCGGCCGACTGCGCCACTTCCGCAGTAATCGCGTGCAAGTTATCCGTCACGGCTTGCGCGGTAGACAGGTTCGTCGCCATTACCGGCTCTCCGCTGCTGTGCGAGTTCGTCGTCGTGAACGTCACCGTGCAGGTGTAGTGCGTATTGTCGGTCACGGTTGGGGTGAAAGCGGTCACAGTCACCGTTTCCTGATTGCCGCCGCCGTAATTGATGACATACTGGAGCGGGTTGCCGTGGGAGTTGAGCTGTATCGCCGCCCCCGGACCAGCCCACCCAAGCGACGGAGGGCAATAAGTCTTGCCGGTCGGGTTGACGAGCGTGACGGTGTTAGACCCGGCTGAAATCGCTCCCGGAAGCGTTGCCGCAGCGATGGTTCCAGCCGCGCAGTTTCCGGTTGAGGTCTGCCCCGCTTGACACATCGCGTTTCCGCCGCTGTTGCCCAGCGGCACGCCGTTCGCGTTTACGCTATTAGGCCCGATGTAAATCATCGGGATTCCAGGCATCGCCGCCTGCACCTGGGTCAGCATAGTCTTGACAAGTGCCAAATGCGTCGGAAAATTGGTCGCATCCAGTCGCCAGTCGTTGATGCCAATCCGCACGGCAAAAACGGGCACATAGCCCAACGCAGCTTTAGCCTCCAAGGCAGCGATTGTGTTTGTCAGGGCTGTGCCGCTGAAGGAAGTTAGCGTGATGCCCGGATTCCCATTCCTTGCTGCGTTCGGGCTGATATACGCAGGCCCCGACCAAGTGCCGCCTGTCGTACAGTTAACCGTCGCCGACCCCGAAGCATAGGCAATCGTGACAGTCGTCGCGGTCGAGGAAATCACAGTCGCCCACCGCTCGTTGAACTCTTCCTGCGTTAACGACCCCGTTGGGATGACACCACCATTCGTCTGCACCAGGTCGCCGGTGTTGAACCACCCGCCGCTGTTGTCCACCGTAAAGACGTAGTTGTTGGAGGAGCAGGTGTAAGGGCTCGTCACCTTCTTGATGACGAGCGTGCCCCACAAGCTCTGCCCCTGCTGCTGCGCTAGAGGGTACCATCCAGCGAGGTCTTGCTGGTCATAGGCCACTGTGGAATCGCCATTCCGCGAATAGGCTACGCCTGACCCGTACTGCCCCGTGGTGCCCGTTCCCGGCAGACCGGGCACGGCAGAGAGTGTAGTAAATCCATTGCCAACGCCCCCAGGCGAACCTCCGGAACCGCCAGAACCACAAGCCGAGCCAGTGTTTGTGATGTTGCCCGAGCTGTCAATCTGCACGCAGTTGTACCCGCTCGCCGCCGCAATGCCCGGAATCTGAATCACTCCCGCCGAGGTGATACGCAAAGAATCCGTTGCGCCTCCGTTCACATAAAAACGAATGTAGTTGCTGGTATTCGTACCCAACACCAAGTCGCCATTGTTGGCCGTCATGTACACGGCGTTTGGCAATGACCCGCTCCCCGTCCCGCTGAACCCGCTTGAGTTCATGCCAAAGTCGCCGTAATAGGTCGTTGCGGTGCCAAGATTGTTGGACACAACGTAATCCGCACTCGCGCCTGTCCCGCTAGACGTGTTCTGGATGATGGCCTGAAAGTAGCTGTTGACCGATGCCGAGTATGCGGCAACCGTGTTTGAGTCGTTGTACCCAAGTGAGCCGTATCCAAACAAACCCGTAGGAATCGAGACGGGAAGAGAGCCAGTCGCAGTAACCGTGGACGGAGAAATTGCATTGCCGTTGACGATATTTGCCGTCCAACTCGACCCCGTGCAAGTGTAAATTGACCCGTTCGACACATTGACGTAAACCTGCCCGCTGTTAACAGACGAACAAGCCACCGAGGGAGATCCGGCCCCAGAAATAGTTCCCGTTCCATGACCATTTGCCGTCCAAGTGTAGGAGTACGTCACCGTGGTATTTGGCCGAATTTGAACGAGGTAAGTTCCCGGCGCCACAAAAACGTTGAAGTTTCCGTATTGATCTGCGGAAGTTGGTTGCGTCAAAGCTGGTGGGGTGAGGTTGGCGTCGGCGTATACGGATGCCTGCGGAGAACAGGGAGTTCCACTTGCCGTGTATGGGCATACCGTCACTTGGGCAAATGCGGCAGGCGTCCCACCAGGCGAAATGACTTGCCCGAAAATCGACGAACCTGCCTGCGCTTTTGCGCTACTCGTCGCCAAAATCAGGATTGAAACCAGTAGGAATATCAGGCTGAAAGTGCGCTGACCCTTTCCTCTGATTACAGGATTTGTGCGCGATTCCGTTAATAGGCTTCCCGTGTTCGTCAACGATGCGGTCATCTCTTCTCCCTGATGTCCTTCCCTGCGCGTGCTCGAAGGTGCAGTCAACAAGCGATACTGGTTTCTGGCAAAGGCTGCAAAACCCGTTTTGGCGCTGCCAAAGAAGCATCTTGCGCTGTTTGTACTCGGCGCGGCCCGCTTCATTCTGGAGACAAATTTCACGGCCGTCCTCCATCCGCTTGATTGCTCGCGGGTTTCTGTCGGGCGGCTTGAACCGCTTTCTCATAGCTCTCATCAAGAATCTCCTTCGCCATTCTTGTCCACACAGCCTCTTCGCTGTCCCCTGCTTTGCGCTTGCTCATCGACGACAACACCCCGTGAAGCAACTGCCGCGCTTGGTGAACGGACGACAAAAGGTTCGGATCGGCATGACGGTCTGCCACCATCAATTCGAGCGCCTGGCCGCGGCTGGAAAGTTCGTGCCGATGCTGGAATACTTCAATCATGTTTTCGATGGCTTGCTTCGCCAAAAACGGGACGCGGAAGTTGAGCCCGGTCATCGGCTCCCGGTCGTCGCCCACCGTTTTGTTTCTGGACGTGACGAGCTGGGCAAACTGCGCCGGCTTCATCGTCTGAGCTTCGCGCACCCAATTGTGGTCGTGCGTCAGCGTCGGGTTCACCTGAATAAGCAGTTCGGCGTTTGTCGTGGGAATGCGGGCGAGGTCTTCCAGGGGAAGTTGGTGAAGCATCTGGCCGATGCGGACATGCTTGTAGTAGGTGCTGCGGGGGATGCCAAGAGAATCGCGGTAGGCTTCCTCGCCGCGGGGGCCGGATTCAAACCCCAAGGCTGTCCACCCTTCCGATAGCCTCATCCGAAAGCCGTAGTAGGCAATCTGGGCCACACAACGGCGGAAGTTCCGGGCGGCCTCGGTCAGCTCAAAATGGTAGCTTCGGATGGATTCTGGCTCGGGCGCCAGCACCTCCCCTTGCGGGATGTAGGCGGGCGCCGGCATTGACAATTGTGTAGCCATCGCGCAAATTGTACCCGCTGTCCGGTTCTGGCGGTACAATATGCGCGAGATTTTTCACCTTGAAAGTTCCATCGAGTCCATGCGTGGACTCCCTTGATCGACATACACGGCGCAGAAATCCCGCATCCGCGCCGTCCAGTATGCCGGGTCGGATTGCAACAAAGCCGACCAACCCCCCAGGCTCCGCACGGCGCGCTCAATCGGCGGCGGGATTGTCGGCACAGGGATCTCGGCCGCCGTACCCGGCGCCACCATGTAGACGTAGGGCTCAAACCTCACCCCATCCTCTCCAGATAGCCGAACGTGGCGGCGAATGAACTCGGTCAGCCATATCCAGGCATCATGGGCCGCGCTGGGGGGCGGCGTGTGCTTGAGCCCGGCGCACTCCCTGATGCGGCTCACACTGCAATCCCAACGACTCCGGCTGACCGCCAGAGCCTGTTTGACGGCCGCAGTGAATCGTTCTGCGCCCACCTCGCGCACCACGTCAGCCAGAAGTTCGATGCGCAACTTCGTCGCCGCGTCTGACTCCTGTACCTGCGAAGGAAAGAACTCGCGCACCATCTGGTAGGCCGTCGCCGCTATCTGCTCATTGGACGATCCGGGAAACCTGCTCGCGCTCAGACTCGTACCCGTTGATGGGCTTCCGCTGCCAGGAAGACTCAGGCTGCTCATAACGCTGCTCCTCGAAAAACCGTTTGGGGTTTGGGACATAGATGAGATCCGCCTCCGGCCACGTCTGGACTGCCGCCGCATACTTCTGGACACGGCCAAGAAGCCACTCTGCGGAAACTGCCTCGACTCGGTAGCTGTGGTGGTTCATGCGGACTTTTTCGACGCGCTCCAGCGCATCATTGATGGCCTTGAGCGCCGGCTGGAATCCCTGTGGGTTCTCCCCGATGATTTTTTCTCCGGGCATCTTCGGGTAGCAAGCAAGGATGGCGATGCAGTCCAGCAGCCGGGGTGGTAGCTGTTCCTGCGGAGCCGGCTGACGCAAGTACCGGCTCTGATTCATCCAAGTTGAGGGATGGGGAATCCACTCTTTTGGTTTTCCTGTGCATTCCCGGCGAAACACCCCTGCCATGTTGCGAAGGAAGGTGATAGCCTCGGCCGCGCTGCGCTGCTGGCCGTCGATCTCGCCGGAGCATATCCGGGCAAGCGCCCTGTTGATGGCGACCACGGCCACAGCCTTTTGCGTCTTGCGCGGATACGCCTGGTAAATCGAATCTACGGCGGCCACGGGGAAGATGGGGAGTTCAGGGAAGAGACGGCTCATGCGCCCTCCTCCTGTCGCCTTTTATAGTCTGTCCACGCTTCCTCTTCCGTGGCTCCAAGCCCGAGGACTTTTTCCCACCTATCCCGCCCACCAAGGGCAGGGTCGTATGGAACATCATTTTTGGGACACACAATGTACCCACTTTCGTCTTCCAGCTTTCGGACGTACACGTTATCGCGGTTCATTCAGCACCTCCTGTGCGCGGGTAAAAATAGGAAGCTCTCTTCCATACAAACGAAGCTCTTCGTCGTTCATGCCGCGAAGAGTGTCCAGCATCTCCACGCACAGCTTCCGCAGGGTGTCGTAGTCCTCGAAGCGCACCCAATCGCCAGCGGGACGCTTCACCATGCCATATAGAAGATAGGTGTGTTCGTATCTCTGTACCTCAGCCATCACTTGCTCCTTTCTTCCGATTTGTCCTTCATGTGCTTGTCAAGAAGCTGGTAAACGCTCATAGCCGAGTTCATCCCGTTTCTGGCTCCAAGCTGGTAAAGCCATACACAGAGACAGGCATAAGGCGCGATAATGCAGAACACTTCTGGCAAACTCAGGCTCATCTACTTGCTCCCTTCCAGCGCGGCGATGCGCTTCTTGAGGTCTTCAACTGACTTGCAAAATGTGTAATGAACGTCAGTGAGGGAATCTTCCACGAAGCACCCACACACTACGCACCACACCAAGTCATCAAACGTCACCGGGTCTTTTACTCCGTGGGTGCGGAACGGCGATACCACACCCGACAGGGCGAGATTCCTGTGCGTGGAGAGGTCGTTGATTCCATCCCGCACCGCCCTATTGGTGTCCGTCTGCGTCCCATCCGTGGGGAGGGGCGGCGGGAAGGGAGAGTGGTACCGTTCTCCGCAATGAGAACAGTTGCCGTCATGGTGGTTGTTATGCCTAGCGCAATACCGAGTTTGTGCTTCTTGTTGCGGCTCCGCTGCTACGGGAAACGAAGAGTGCTGCTGGCAAGAGCACCGAATGCACGGCATGGCCTGTGAATCGGCGGCTACCGTGCCAACGTGGTCAGAGAAGCTGTGTCCGCATTTGCAGCGTGGCTCTGCTGCTACGGGCGATAGCTGCGCTTGGGTGATACGGGCGCGGATTTCAGGCTCAATATCCTCCCACAATGAAACACTCACAATGCCGCGCACAGCCTCCATCACCCGATTGGTATGAAATTTCTCCATTCGCCGAAGGTCCGCTAAAACCACTTCCATATCCGACCAAAGTTCCCATTCGGCTACGGGAGATCCTTTCGTCCATTCATCCAGCAATTCTCTGTCGCTGGCAGTAAAGTGCTCGTAAGGCGATTTTCTATTTCCCTCAATTTTCAGCATTACCCCTCCTTCTCGCTCACGCCCAGCAACAGCCTCCGCGCCGAATCGTCCGCGCACAAATCCAACTGGTCGAGAAATCTCTTGACAGGCGTTCCGTTTAGACGAATCTTCCTATCGCTCACGCCAAACTTCTCCTGGTACCGCGCCTTGCGCAGATTAGCCGGCTTACCAGATTTTCCAGTCCATCGAACCTGATCAGTAACTACGTTTTCCTCAACCGACATGCCTTCCTCCTTGACTGATATACCACAATGCGGCACACTTGAAATGTGAAGCAGACTTTACATTCCGTACTGAAAGCGCCCCGGCCTACTCGGTCTGCGCGGGTTGCTCCCCTGCTGCCGGTGTTTCAAGAGCAGGGATGCCGGACGGTGCTGGTTGGCTGGGCTCGGCCGGTGGCCCTGGCGGCGCGATAGCCCCTACGTTGGTCGCCTGCATCCGTGTTCCCTTTGTCATCCAAACCCCCTTGAGAGAGCAAGTGCGGAGAATCCGTGCGTTGAGTTTCCCGAAGGCAATCAGCGCCGACGGAGCGGAAGCGCAATCCCCTTGGGTGCCATTGGGCCGAAAAAACCGGACGCGGCCGGCAAGAAACAAAACGCCGTCCGATGCCGGGAAAATGGACTGCTGCCAGGCAACGGTTTCGGTTCTGGCAAACACCAAAGCAATGCCATTGCCGTGAAGAATCATGCGATTCATCCATCGCTCGACCTCCGGCCCATACGGGGGATTGCACCAGACTCTGCCCCCCCCCCCCCATGGCAGCATCAAACCGTCTTCGCCTTGGGTAATGTCGTAGTGGACGGCCGCGGTTGGCCACGGGCGCGGGCTCGGCGCAGCGCAGGGATCAAGGTCGAATGGCCCGAGGGCTTCGATGATGTGGCGCGGCGTGAGCCAGATGTCGCTCTGGCCCTTGACCGGCGCTTCGTGGGTGAATCCCTTAGACGGCATAAGCCTCTTTCTTTGTGTACCGCGTCTACAAAAGGAAACGTCGATTCCCTTTTGTTATCGTGAAATCGGGATAAATCAGCGCGCAGTTTCGCGCTCTTGGGAATCAGCCAACTTCTCGCACATTGCCAAGTGACCGCGTGTTGCGTCTCCCGGCGTGTTGTATGCCTCGCAACCAAACTCGTGCGGGTCAGCAAGAGATGGCATACCGCAGTTGCACTTTTCATCGGTGCAGGGTGGCCCGGCTTTGAAAACCATCGTCTCGTACTTTCGTTGGTAGCCGATTTCTCGGAAGCCAAACCTCTCCATGTACGCCGAATCGAAATCGTCTCCCTTGCGGATGACATTGTTCTTGAACCAGATGGGGTCTTCAATCTTGGCGTAAATCTCTCGAACTACTCGGTCGCCCCACAGTTCCCCAACGGTTGAGATGAGAAACTTTCCCACCTGAGTACATAGATGGAATTGGCAATCACGAGAGCAGATGAAATGCCCTGCGTTGCCGAACCATTTCCATTCGGATTGAGGTATTTTTGCCATCACTTCTCCCGCGCTTTCATCATCGCTTCCGCTCACAAATAAGCGTTGTCGGCCACGTCTTTGGTTTCGTCTGTCGTCTGCCAGTACGCCGCCCGTTCTGTTCTCAGATACCCCTGCAACGCCGCAATCGCACACTGATCGCGCAGGGTTAGCGCCGCCGGCACGAACTGAATGATGTCTCCTGGCAAAACAAAGCTCTCGGAGCAAAAGAAGTCCTCTCCGCAAGCGCACTTCCACTTGTCCGTCCGATCCCCGTGGTATTCGATTTGCCGCCTCACGGTGTCGTGATAGCAATACGGCTTCTGCGATTCACTGCTCATTGAACTCTCCTTCTGCTTTCTGCTTGGCTCTCGCCGCGTTCATCTTTGCCGTCTGCTCCGGGCTGTACTCGGCAACAACCTCGTCCTTGAGCTTGCCAAAAGACCACATCGGAGATCCGTCGCGGCGGGTTAGGTTGGGGTCGATGTGAAAATTGAGGCTCATCGCTCTCCCCTTGCTGCGGATAGCGCGGCAATTACTTGGCGATTGAATGACTCCCGATATCCGTGATACTGGTCATTCATAACGTTGTGCCACTCCTCATCGCTTCCTCCTTCGGCGGTAAAACACCGTCTCCACATTCCGCTCAATCAGGCTTAGACAGTTTTTGCAGGTCACTTGCTTGCGACTCTTCCATGCAACACAAGGGACCCTGAAAACGCCACAAGCCGAATACAACCTGTCCTTGTTGGACAGCATGTGTACTTGGTAAAACGGTTGGCTCATCGCTCACCCCTTGCTGCGGCTAGGGCGGCTCGAATCATTGCGGATGTTTCGGCTCCAAACTCTCCCCCAAGGTCATGGTCTTTGTAGTTGTCCCGCACAGCTTCCAGCGCGTCATACAGTAGCGGGGATGCGGCCATTAGGTGAGCGTTGGCCTCGTGCCGTCCGCTCAGGTAGTCGAAAGGAATGACCGCACCCACAGCACCAAAAGCAAACGGTGGGCAAGTCACATTCACAATCAGGGGCCATTTATCTTTCGGCAACAACTCAGTGCAAGCGTACCCGTACCCATCTGGCCTTGCATCGACTTTCCACGGCCCCGGTGTCCACTTCTTCTCGTTACTCATGCTTCCCTGCGATCTCGCCACTGGAATCTCTTGACGCTCCGACAATTGTTCGCTCATGCGCTCCTCCGCGGCAGCATCTCCACGATGCGGCTGTTTGCCGGCCGGACGCGCTCCATATTGTCGTTCCCGCCGTAGGTGTCGATGGTCGTGGAAATCCGTGCGTGCCGCATCAGGCTCCGCTGCGTCTCCATGTCGATGCCCAGCGTCCTCTGCATCGCCCGGTACGAATGCCGGAAAGAGTGAAATCCAAGCCCAGGGATGCCGATACGCTCGCCGGCAGGTTTCAGGTACTGCTCACGGAGGTAGTCGCGGTCAAACGGCCGCCCGGTACGCTCCGAGCAAAACACCCAACGGCTCTTGAACGTCTCCCGCATCTTCCATGACCGCAGCACTTCAATCAGGTTGTCGTGCAGCGGCAGAGTCTGCGTCGAGCCTTCCGTCTTCGTCTTGTTCGCTTTGCCGTGGACAACGCTGCGCTGAATTTTCACCGTCCGGTTCTCGAAATCAAAGTCGTCCCAACGCAGGCCCAGCAACTCGCTGACGCGAAGCCCGAGCCCGGCCGCCAACTGAATCATCGCCTTCACCACTTCGGGAATCTCCGAATCTTCAAGCAGAGCCTGATACTGCGGTACGCCAACAATCACCAGGCTCTTGGCGCGCTGGCTGCTGCCCTTGAGCCTCACGAGGTCGAGGGGATTCCGCTCCACCATGACGTGATTCCAGAGCATCGCTTTTTCAATGAGGAGATGCAGGAGGTTGCGAACCTGGGAGCGGTACATCGGGCTCACCGGCGGTTTCTTGCCTGGCTTCGGGTGCCGGCCGATGATGGTCAAATCCTTCAACCACGCCTCCACCGCCAGAGTCTCGCGGCAGAACACGTCCAGGCGCATCCCGCCCCACTGCGATTCAATCCGCTTGAAAATGCTGCGGTACGAGTTGGCTGTCGTCTCGCGCTCCGGTGGGCTTTCCTTCCAGAACTTCGCAATCAGGTCGGAGATGGTGATGACTTCGGCGCCGGAGTTGATCTGCTTCCGAAACCTGTCGGCCGCTTTCTCTGCATGAGCCTTGGTCGGGAACTGCTTGACCGTCCCCAGCCACTCGCTGCGCTGGACTCCGCCTTCGCGGAAACGGAATCGCCAGCCGTCTCCAGACTTGAGGACGACGCGAACGACGCTGCCTTTTTGGAATGAGTTTCGCTGCATGGACTTGCCTTTCCTTTCACGCTTGCAGACTATCATGCTTGCATGACGCTTGCAAGATGTTTTCACCGGGGGCCAGGAGAGTTCAAGACCTGCCCCCGGATTGCGCCATCGCCAGAGCGGGCGGTCGCGGCGCAATGTCTATTCGTTAGTCAGCTTCCCGGCCTTGTGCAGCTTGCGCAGAAAACGCGCCAGCCAGACGGACACCGGCCGTTCGTCGTCGAGCGCGGCTGCCTGAATGGCCGCCAGCACTTCGGGCTCCGGGGAAATGGTGATGGTCTTCTGTGCATCCGCGGCCTTGGCCTTCGCTGCCTTGTCGGTCGCCGCCGGCGTATGCTCCAGAATCAATGCCGGTGCCAGCGGTGCGGGTGCCGGCGCGGGGTTGTCGCCGTGGAGGATTTTGTCCACCCTGGCTTTTGCAACCGGATCAACGTCCGGCATCTCGTCTGTATTGAATTCGGTACTCTTCACGCTTGCCTCTCTCTCGTCTTTGTTGCGGGTTGGGGTTGATGGTGCTCGTTTTCAAATTCTGCGCGGTCCAGCCTCGATCCGCCCGAAGGCAACTCCACGCTGGCTATGTGTACATGAGGTTTTTCCCCGCGCACTTCCCGCTGAGTGGTGCAGCGGAAACTCAATCTTGAAAAAACGGGAGACTGTTCGCCTCGAAAAATCTCCCATTCCGCAATGCGCCTCGATCTTGGCCGAGGTCGCTTTTCGAGGGGTTTGCACTGCCCTCGAAACCCAAACTACCGTGCCAGTTTTACTCCGGCAATCACCTTGAGTATGTCTTTCGCCTCCGGCCAAATCTGCTGATACCAAGGCTTCTTTGCAGTGAAGTCGTCGGCAATCTTCTCCGTGACTCGATGCCCGTCATTCAATATGCCCACTCCCGCTCCCGTCATACCCTGCAAATTGCGCATGGTGGCGGTGATGTTGGGGTCGTCAATCCTCGTCCGTACAGCCACCAGGACGCGCTGCAACTCTTGAACCGACTCGTCGGTACTCTGAATCGCGCCGTGCGCGTCGGCCGTCAACTGCGCTTCCTGCGCGTCCAGTGTCGTGATGCGCTTCTCTTCGTGGTTTGCCGCGGCCTCAATCGCGCCAACCGTACCGCGAATCGTTCGCAGGGTCTGGTTTACGTCGGCCAGCGTCCCGCAAGCCTTCCCGTCTTCGCCCAGCATCAAGCCATTCTTGAAGACGTGACAGGGAGCGTTCACCGTGTCCAGCGTCTTTCCCGCCTTGCGAATCACCGCATCGATCTGGTCGATGGTGCCGCCCTTGGAGTTGATGCGAGTCATTGCCACGTTCGCCGCAGAAAGCACCGGGGAAAGTTCCTGCTCCTCAATCTTGGCTTGCGCCTCTTGCTGCGCTACGCTGTCGAGCATAGCGTCCAGATGCTGCTCTACGTCGAACAGGCCTCGCAAGATGATTCCTGCAAACAGGGCGACGGCAAGCGAAATGATGGCAAACTTCTTCACGGCTACCTCCGGCAAGGGAAAGGCTTTGCGCGGGCCAGATGCGAGAATCCACTCCCTTCCCCAAAGGAGTTGCCCGCGCAAACTTGGTTACAGGGTGATGCCGAGTGCAGAGAGATCGGCAGCAATGGTCTTCTCGCCGGCCTTGCCGTCGGTGACAACCTTCTGCACAAGACCGATGGTGGTTTCACTCAGGGTGATGGCAAGCGGAACATTGCCCGTGCCGGCAGCCGCAGCCGCAGCCTGGCCGGCGGCAACCGCCTTCACCACGTCATAGAAGACGGCAGCGACGGCCGCCAGCACCGGGCCGGAAAGCGCGCTGTAAATCTTCTGGAGGCGCTGGGCGCCGTTGGAGATGCTTTGCAGAAAATTCTCGACCTTCATCCCTGCGTTTTCAATGTCAGACCAAAGCGACATGGCAATTTCCTCTCGTATTTCTGTTGTGGGTTTGGGGTTAGGCGCGCTACCTGAGACTCGCCAGACCGCTAATCGCCTCAGCCAGTTCGCCCACGGTAGCCGTAGGAGACACAATGGAGTCCGGAACCTCGAAATCAAACTCGTCCTCCAATTCCTGTCCAAGCTGGACGAGTTCGATTGAGTCAAGATTCAAATCCTCTGTCAATGATTCTGACGCTTGCACGTCCTCAATGTCAACGCCCAAAAACTCAGCGATGACCCTCTTCACACGTTCTTCAACTGTGCCTTCCATGCTACCTCCTCGCTAGATTGTCGAACCTTGTCAATTCCGCCTGGTACGCCAGCTTCACCGTGCCTGTCGGCCCGCTCCGCTGTTTAGAGATGATCATATCTGCGATGCCTCGAATCTCCTCATTGTGCGGGTCGTAATAGGCATCCCGATGCAGGAACGATACCACGTCGGCATCCTGCTCAATCTGGCCGCTCTCTCGCAAATCCGACAGCATCGGCCGCTTGTCCTGCCGCTGCTCGTTGCTGCGGCTCAACTGCGCCAAGGCGACTACCGGGCAATCCAGTTCTTTCGCCATGGCTTTCAGGGAGCGCGAGATGGAAGCAACCTCTTCCTGCCGATTGCCGCCGCGCTGGCTTGGAACGCAAAGCTGCATGTAGTCAATCAAAACGAGATCCAGCCGGCCTGCCCTCTGCTTCAAGCGCCGCGCCTTCGCTCGCATCTGCGTCGGCGTAATCGAACCCGTGTCGTCTATGTACAGTTTGGACTCAATGAACCGTTCAAGGCTCCGGCCCAGCTTCTCTTTCTCCAACTCGCTCAGATACTCCCCGCTCATGGCCCGGCGCACGTCTACACGCGCATCGGCGGCTAAGACGCGCCGCTCGATGGATGTTCTCCCCATCTCAACGCTGAAGAATGCCGCCACCGCATCCGTCTCAAAACAGACGTTGATGAGGATGTTTATGCCAAGGGCAGACTTGCCCATCGCGGGGCGCGCCGCAATCACCGTCAGTTCCTGCTTCTGCAACCCGCCGGTCATGGCATCGTAGTCGTGGAACCCGGTCAGCAGTCCCGGCTTCACCTGGGGGTTCACAATCGGCTCCATGTACTCGCGCACACCGCCGGCAGACACCACGGAGTCGGCTACCGTGCGCAGCGCATTGGTATTAGCCTCTTGCGCAATCTCAAGAAGTTGCTCCTCGGCTGCCTCCAGAACGGCGAGCGAAGATTCTGTCTGGTCAGATGCTCTGGCGATAGCCTCAGAGCAAACGGTCATGATGCGCCGAAGGTTGGCTTTGTCCTTGACGATCTTGACGTACTCATCAATCACCGGCCGCCGCGGCATTCCCTCTGTCAACGACGCCAGATAGGCGACCCCGCCCACTGCTTCCACTTCCTTGTGCCGAGCGAGCTCCGATGTGAGCGTTACAAGGTCAATGGCTTGGCCGACATCCGCGAGTTCCAGCATCCGCCGAAAAATGCGCTGGTGGGAATCGAGGCTGAAATCCTCCGGCACCAACCGCTCGGAAGCATCGTTAATGGCTTCGACGATGAGCAAGGTCGCGCCAAGAATGGTTCGCTCCGCGTCCAGGTTCGCCGGGAGCCCCAAGTCCGCAGCAGCCTTTCGCTGCTCTTGAGGCTGCTCCGGCGTCTCGTCTGCCATCATGAAATCGTCGATGCCGCTCATGCACTTGCCTTCCCTTGCGTCAGTTCACCTTGCTGTATTCGTGCTGCCCCTTGATTTGCGAGTGCAGGAACCCGCCGGCGCTGTCCGCTTGCTCGAAAGCAACCGCCTTGTCCTCGCTCACCCCGGAGTAGCTGTACGTCCCACCGTTGAGCTTCACCGTCAGCGTCTGGCTGTCCGGGTCATAGACAGCCTCCTTCACATTCGCACTCTGCTTGATTGCCAGCGTCCTTGTGGCCATGTCATGCCATCGCTTTCTGAACAACGCGCACGTCGCTCGCTTGAGGTTTCCCCTTTGGCCCAATTTCGAGCTCGTAATCAACCACATCGCCAGGGTCGAGCCGCTTGTAGCCCTCCCCTTGAATCGAGCTCCAGTGAATGAACAGGTCGGGCTTGCCAAGACCTTGCTCAACAAACCCAAACCCCTTCGGAGCTGAAAATGAAACAACCTTTCCCCTTGGCATAGCTTCCCTTTCCTACTTCTTGCGGCGTACTGCCATGGTCGATACCGGCACCGCCGCCAACCCAGGCACAAAGAATGACTGCTTGAGCGCCGCCGCCAGCTTGTTGAGTGAAGGCAGGTTCCAGTCGAGTTGCACCGCCGCCGTCCGCATGTCGTACTTGCCCTCCTTGACCGCGCGCAGCAGCGTCATGATCGACTCCAGCCGCTTCTCGTCGGTGTCGATGAGGGTTTCGTCAACCTTCCACTTCTGCGAAACGCTCTGCCCGTCAATGACCGGAGCCACAGATGGAACGTACTGCGGCTGGACATAGGGCAACGGCACATCCACCGGATTCTCAAACAGACTCTGCGCTGCCGCCGTCTCGCCGGCATCGAGCTTGTCTTGGACTTCCTGCAAAGTGATGCGCTGCCGCTCCTCTTCCTGCCGGCGCCGGGCTTCCGCCTCAGCCGCTTCCCGCGCCTTGCGCTGCTCCTCTGCCCGAAGACGCGCTTGCTCGTTGTCCCAAGAGATGCACTGCGCCTTGATGTGCTTGACGGCCGACTCCAGCGGGTCTTTGGCCGCCGCTACGCGCTCGCCGGCATACTTGTACGCCTCGTGCAGCGTCTTGCGGAACGGGTCAAGAAGTTCAACCACCTTGTCCTTGCGGTCCACAAGGTCATTCAGGAGGTCGGAAGCCTTCACGCGGCCGTCGGCATCCTTCACCTTGACCGTCAGCGCGTCGGCGCCAACCTGCTTCGCCTGGGCGATGATGGCGTCAATCTCCGACTCGCGCTCGTAAAGCAAATCGAGGGCTTCGGCGGCGTTCTCGGGAGCCGTCCAAGCCGGCATGACGGTGGGCTGGGGAATCGAGGCAATGCCGCCAGCGCCCGAATCCGCTTCGAGAATTTGCATCTTCACCGAACCATCGTCATCGACCTCGCTATTGGGCCGATGGCCAGTGGCGGGATCAAATTCAGTGACGCCAAAATCCCCCCGCGCAATCCCGCCATACGTCGGCCACGTTGTCGGTTCTAGGCCCATCGCGGATTCGTGGATGCCATACGTCGCATCTACCGCCTGAATGTCGTCAACCGTGATGAATCCAGCCCCGGACGCCGTGACGCTCGGAGCGTGTTCCTTCGGCCGCTCCGGCTCCGCAGGGACGATGATCTCGTATTCCCACGCAGGAACGTTGCGGACGTTTTGGTTCCACCAAGAGCCGAGACTTTTGGAGCCAAGCGCCTGGTCGGCCGTCTCCGGCGCAACGTCCTTGTATGCCCGAATCTCTCCCGTGGACTTGAACTCCAGCAGTAGCAGCCAGTTGTCGGAATCGTATCCGGCCCGGCTGAACATGCTTGAAGTGACTGGTTGAAGAATCTCAGATGTGCTCGCCATGTTTACCTTCCCTTTCCTTTTAATGCTTGCAGATTACCACGCTTGCACGGGGTCTGCAACTTTTTGTGGACAACCTCAATGCGTATCCCGAGCAACAGGAACGCCAGCTTCTGCTTCAGCAAGAAAACGGTCGTACTCACGCCCTTGGTGTCAACGTAGTGCGTCCCGGTTTCGTCTTCGTAAATGAAATCCGCCACCCATTTGATTGACCGAACTCCGTCGCGCCCCTCGACCAACGTCACCGGAACCTGCTCGCGGAGATTCTGGATCTTTCCGGCGACGGCCAGCAGTTGCAGCGTAGCCGCGTACTCCGCCTCCCAGCTCGACGCATACTTCTTTCCACCAAACTCCGTCTTCTTGTTCCCGTACTTCGACTTCTTGGCCGGCTGCTCGCCAGTCACCATGGCAGTCCAGGCGGCGCGGTCGGCTGCGCTCTCTCGCCTCATGGTCGCCAATTCCAAACTTCGCCCAGACCGCTCATCTCTGGAAGCAGAGCGCCATCTACCTTTGAAGGCTTGACGTACTTCGCCAGAAAATCAAACTCTCCTTTTCGCTCAACGCGCCACACGGCACCCTCGATTCCATCGGCTCCGTGCGCATTATCGCGCTCTGCCTTCGCAATCGCGTCCTCCACGGACATCGGGTTCATGCCATCATTCAGCAAGTACGGCGTGGTGAATCCTGCGTAAGCAAGCCTCCTGCTTGCGACTTCCCACGGCCAGCGCACTTGGCCTGTCATCACGTCAAACGCAACCCAAGGCTCATGCTTCAGTTCGTATCGCGTTCCGTGTGCCTGGGCCAACCATTCTCCAACAACTCGGTCCCCCTCAAAAAGTAGGTCGCGGAATCGCTTTTCGTTTTCACGCACCCAATGGGCAAACAGTTGATGCTGTTCATAATTGGACGTTTGCGCCAAGTAGCTGGCGCGGCCAAGAGCAATGATTTTCCCGTCAATGAGGGCAACTCCCGTATTGGAGCCATCGAGCTTTTCCGTGACCCATACTCGGTCGTGGCGGTCCCTCGTTTTGCGCGTGGCAATATCCGCCATGCCCTGCGGTACGGCATGGTCGCCCGAACCCATCCGACTGCATGGGAGATGCCCGATGCTGCCGTAGTTCTTGAACCCCCATGGCTTCTGGTTGCTCATTCTCCACTCTCTTCCTCGTTATATCCGAGTTTCCGCAGGACTTGACCGTGGGTATATATTCCCTCGCTCTCCCATAGTAGATAACGAGTATTTATATCAGAGGTTTCACTTTTCAGCCCACATGCCATCGCCATACTTGGATATTTGGGGGTTTTCCCTTCTATGAAAATAAACACAGATACGAGTAAGCAATTGAACGATTTGCATGGTTCCGATAGCGTATACAATCTGCTAACCTCGTTCTCTGGCCACGTTGTCTCACTAACAAGAGTTGCTATTTTCATTCTCCACTCACCTTCCTCATCAAATCCTGCCCGGCCTCAATCCGCCAGTAAACCGTCCTCAGCGCATCCATCCCCGCTTGCATATCGCGCTCGTGGTTCGTGTGTTCCACGCCCAGGTCATACCGCCCCGTCTTCATCAGCATCAGCGCAAAGCGCCGCACGCGGCCGCAGCGGTTGGAGCCGAAGATAGCCGCCTCCTGCATTGCCGTCTGGACAGTCCAGCTCGGCTGCCGCGCCGCGGTGCATTTGAACTCAACCAGCCATTTGTCCCGGCCGCGAGTGCCAAAGCAGTCCGGCGTGAGCCCAAGTTTGTAGCCCTGGATGGTCGCAATCATCGACTTCTCCACCCATTGCGGGTCCGGCTTGAACCCGGTATCCCGCAGGAAATCCATGTAGGCGTTGAAATAGGGCGCCGTCTCCTCGGTGATCCACGTTGGGTCCACGTCCCCATATTCGTTGTAGGCCGCAGCCAGTTCGTGAACCTCGGTGCCGCGCCGGGCTGCATTCTCCAGCACTTCGGGGTTGATGCCCGAGTAGTCCGAAAGCCCCTGCAACTTCAAAACCTGCGTCAATGACGGAACCCAGCGGCCGGCTTCGTCGCGGTAGGCGTGATTGCCGCTGTCGAAAGTCCCGCCCTGAATGGGAATGATGCTCACAGGTACGTCCTCTGTAATCGCACTCCATTCAAACCGTAAAGCGTGGCCACAACGTAGAGTACGCCGTTGATTTGCACCCTTTGCCCAACCATCCAGCCAACCTGGGTACAGCCAAACTCGATTTCGAGGAACTCGGGCAAACCTGAAGCTGACGTGCAGCGGCTCCCCGACGTTGGGATGTAGCCAATTTCGCTCATGAGTGCATCCTTTCGGTGAAACCCGGACCCCACCATACGCCCATGGCTGCCACGCGGGGGCATCCGCATGGCCGGGGTTCGGAACTTGGGCTACTAGTCGATGACCTGACGGGTTCCCCAATCAGAATTCTCGACTTGGGGAATGTAGACGTACTCTGCCGGCGCAACGGGGGCTGCTTTGTGCTGCTGATGAACGAGCGCGACTTCTGCGGGTTCGCCGAGAACGCGGACGTAGGTCTTACCGTCCTTCTCGTACATCTCGACCAAATCCTCGATGGGAGTTTCGGTGCAGGTCATGAGGCTGTGGTGGTGGCCGGTCTTCTCTCCGAGCGCGATGGGGCGAAGATTGATGCGCTTTGCGTTGGCGGGAATGGCGGCAGGCTTGAGCAGAACATCCCCCTGTCTTACAGACCGTGCGGTTACGTTTTTCATTGAATCATTCCTTTCCGGTTAACTGTGAGTTGCGATGGATTCCCGGTATTCAGTTTCGGTCATCCCGAACGTTTGGGCAATGGCTTCATAGGCTCGCTCGTTCTGCGGCCATACCCGGAGGACGTAATTCTCCCCCGTCGAAGGATCTGTGACGCGAACGAATTTGAGCGGTCGATCATCAAAATCTTTGAACTCGGACGACTCCAGAAGTTCCGCCACTTCGGTTCCCTGACGGTAGCTGGTGATGGCCCTCATGTCGGCGTGAACCGTTTCCGATACTGGGAGTGCGGGGAAATTGGCCGTCAAGGTGTCGCGGTGAATGACTTTCAGTTCGGCCATATTACAGAAACGCTCCCACCCCATCCTCTCAATCATTACGCGGCGAACCTCGGCGTTTTCCTCTTTGCGCACTTGGTCGATAGTAAGAGTCTCAGGAGCCATGATGATTTGACGGGAGACTTTGACTCCATGCCAAAAGTAAATCTCCCATCCATCCCGCCATCGGTGAGACGGACCACCCTCCGCGTGAGGGCGATTCTGGTCGTCTTTTTTGAGGATTTCAGGGAAGTCCGACACCATGCAAAACTCCTCGTGCATCCAGCGGAACCCACCGTGGATTGCGCACTGCTCCCACGCCTGGTACTTCTCGTGCGCGGGAAGTTTTAGCCCTAGCACGTCGCGGCCAGCCGTCAGGTAGCAGTCGTAAGACGGCCACATATTCCCGCCTTGATACGGCCCATACCATCGCGCCGCACAGCCAAGGAAAAACCGCACAATACGAGTGAGCCTTTTATCGTCGGCGGCTCTGGTGGCGGCGTAGGTGGCGGCGTGGGTGGCGGCGTAGGTGGCGGCTCTGGTGGCGGCGTCGGTGGCGGCGTGGGTGGCGGCGTAGGTGGCGTCGTCGGTGGCGGCGTAGGTGGCGGCGGCGGTGGCGGCGTCGGTGGCGGCGGTGGTGGCGGCGTAGGTGGCGGCGTGGGTGGCGGCGTGGGTGGCGGCGTAGGTGGCGGCGTAGGAGAATATGTTCCCCGGATTTTTTCGCATCCACCAAATTGCAGAAGCGAATCCTCCAGCAAAAGCCATGACGCGGGGGCTTGGAACGATGACGACTCGCGGCTCCTTCAAGCCGGAAACAGCGTAAAGCGACTTAATGGCTGGCACAATCCTGTCTGCCTCGATGGGATCGGTGCGCATGGCGCGAGTAATCCACAAATCGACGTGGGCCTTCATTTTGATTTCTTCCTCGGGCGTCAATCCGCCTTCGGCGCGGGTGGGGGTGCGAACAATCTTATTCATTGAGTCCTTACCTTTCATCGCGTTATTCGATGCGTCACCAAATAGGTGACGCATCGAGATCCATATCTACTGCTCCTGCGCGTTGCGGCGATCAATCTCCGCGCTCAGAGCCACGGAAACCTTGGCGTATCGCTCGTGCTTGTCCTCGCCGCAGTTCGCTTGGAAGAACGTGCGCCGCTCCTCGTCGTTGAAGCCCAGAACATCGAACTTGTCGTCCACGGACTTCTTGATCGGAGAAGGAGAGTTTGCCCACTTCCAGGCCCGTCCACCGCCGTTGCCATCCTTGCCCTTCCACTCGCTCGCCGGAATGTCTTTGGAATTCCGGGGCTCAACGATGCCCAACTCCTTGGCAAGAAACTCCTTTGCCTCGGCAGCGGTCCATCCGTTGCTCCAGTAAGTGCGGTAGAACTCCGAGCCGCCAGGCTGACCGATGGTTTCGACTGCGGCGGCCGGCGCGGAGGTGGGAACATTCTGAGGCGTAGATTGAACCGCGTCGATGGTGGTCGTGTAGTCCATCGCTTCCTCTGCCGTCGCAATACCCTTGAGAACGTCGGGGAACTGGTCGCGGATAGCGAAACTGCGAGCCCGCATTTGAAGCATACGTTTCGGGTATTGAGTCCAAGGGCCAGCTTTCCCCCACAAGCTTGCCAGCGTGGCATCGGCTTTAGAGAAAGCTCGCGTGACCGCAGCCTCGCCCCGGCGCTTGACTGTGCATGTCGCCGTCATGGTCGCCTCATCGAACGTTTCAGCAATCCCATCGAAGGACGGTGCTGCCTTGATAAGCGCCAACGCCGTATCTCCAAAAACAGATGGCGTGTTGTTTATGAGGGCAATCGACTGAAGCGCCTGGAGCGGCTGTAACCCCAGCTCCAACCCAAGTTGAAGTGCGACCACGATGGCCGATGGCGGTTTTCCGACGTAGGCTTTCGGAAGAAAGCCGGATTCAATCACCATGTTGGCAAACGTAAAAGCCTCTGCGAGTGTTCGTGGAGCGAATGTTTCTGGCCTAGCTAACGTCGTGCTGGGCGATGCTACCTGAAGTGCGGTTGTTGCCATGTGCTTTCCTTTCGTTGATGCCAAAATTCACACTTCCAACGCTACACCATGCTTGCATAAAAGTCGAGCAGGAAATCAATGGTTGCACGAAAATTTGGCGCAACGTAAAATGACTCCATGGCGAAAACGGCTGACAACACGAAGAAGAAAAAGACCGCTGCGAAGGCGAAGCTGAAGCTGTCCAAGTCCGACCCTGGGTTCTATTCCAAGATCGGCGGCATGGGCGGAAAAAAGACGAGGGAAAACAATGGCCCAAACTACTTCCGAGACATCGCGCTTCGGCGTCACGGCAGAGCGAAACAACTTGCCGCCCTCTTCGTTGTATCGGACCCATCCGATCCCGACTAGCGATTACATCCGTATCTCGGATTTGGCAGTAGATCTCGACGTTGCCCCCAAAAGACTCCAGGCTCTTGTTCGCCACAAGTACGTCCGGGTCATCGAGCCGGCCGAAGATTTCGCCGACACCCTGATTGCGAAACCGCTGCCGGGCGCGATGGACTGGCTCCGCAGCATGTACGCCCCTATCGCGCTCCGCCCATTCATATCTATCGAGCAGGCGGCCGCCCTTTTCGGAAATTCCGAGGCGGAGGTGCGGCGCCTATGCCTTCGCTACAATATCCCGCTCACGCAAGATCCTGTTTTCGGAGAACTGCTGTCGCCCAATAGGGTCTACGACATTTTCCGGAATCAACATGCTGAGCGAGATCCGATGCGTTACGACTCTCAGCGGCTCCTTTTCATGCACATGGTTTTGTCCGGCGCCAGCTATAAGAGCATGGACCCTCTGCCCTACCACAAGCGAATTGTGCGAGAGATTTCCCGCATCTGCAAAATGAAAGAGCCTGTCCGCACTATGCGAGGCGGTAGCCTGGTGCTCGCCTACAACGAGGCGGCAACCGTCGCTGACTGCTTTGCCCGGTACAAGGAGAATGTTGCCGCGTCGAGGAGACTAGCCAATTCGCGCAGGGTGCTTGACTCGCGCATCGACAATATCGACAAAGCGATCATGGGGAAAGCTGCTTGGGGGATTGAGGGCGTCAGCGGTTGGCACAATGGAATTGGATTTGCGCTCAATCGAGCAACGCGCCGAAAGTGGAACGCCGAGCAACGAGCTGCGTTTGGCCAAAAGATGAAGGATCTCCGCGATGCGAAGAAGGCGGAGCGAGAGGCTATCGCGGCCGGGAAACTGGCTTCCGGGTCTTAGGCTTTCGCGTCTTGACCGTCCGCCCAGCAACTTTCTTGTAGCTCCACCGTGACTTGCCTCTCGCCATTACGCCCTCCAGGTTCTGCAATTAAGCTGCCTTCCGTTTCGCCCAGCGCCGGCGGACGGCTTCAGCAATGCGCTGCCGGCCTTCCGGGGTCAACTGGCGGGTCTTGGGGGTTACGCGAGCCGCCTTGATTTCCGCCTGGACAATATCCTTGCCGGAAAGCAAATCCCTCGCCTGAGAGATGCGGTTGATTTCAGCGTCAAGCTGCGCGATGATGTGAGAAAAATCCATACCTTTCACCTCGTCTGTTGGATGTAAATTGCGCGGGCCGACTGGCTACGGAAACGGTACAGGTGCGCTTCTAGGTCTTCTCGCTACGGCATCGCCGCGAGTCTTTGATTGTGCCTGTACCCGGAACTTCATGTGCGCTTGTTCCCGCACTTCCCGCGGGTCGCTCCCCGCCGCCGCGCAAACTGAAAGCCCACCCCGGAACTGGTGAGATAGCGCCGGGGTGATTTTCCTCAACTGAAATTCCACCCTAAAGGAGAAACACAGTTGCGGGAAAAGTGGGCGCCCGGCTTGAGGTGTGCTTGCGCACATAGCCTTGGGCGCCTCTTGGATGATTTGTCCATTCCGAGCAAGGAGTTTAGGCGTCTTTCGAGCCAACCACCTTCGCTCCTCAGTGGCCAGCATCCCCCAAATCATCCGCGGCAGAAGACTCTATGCTCCGCCGTTCTCTTTGAACTCGGCCAGCGCCGACTCGATGTTTGCAACCACGCCGTCCCACTGCGCCGATACCAGATCGACGATGTGAGCAATGTCCGGAGCCGTGAAAACATCGTCGATGTCAACAGCGCGTCGGCTACTCTTGAGATGGGCCAAGCCTGCCTTGGCGTCCACCAGTTCAGCCTCCAGCTTCGTGACCAGCGTGGTGTGAACGTCGGCCAGGGTCAGCGGCTGAGTCGCAATGGACGTGGGCTCCGCGACGGGTTCCGGTGTCTCGCTCACAGGTGCCGTGGCTTCCGCAGCGGCTTGCTCGGCCGCCACAGCATCGAGGTCGGCTGCCGTAGGCAGACCATCCGCGACGGGAGCGGGGGTAGGCTCGGGTTCAACAGGAGTTTCCGGGGTGGCCGGGGCCGACTCGCCATCGGCCTCCGGCTGCGTGGTGGGGATGTTGATGACAACGGAAATGCCCGCGGACTCGGCAGGGACTTCTTCCGGCGTGGAGGTAATCTCGGGATATTCATCGCTCATAACTTGCCTCGCTTTCGGTGATACAGGAGTTACTTGTTCTCAAGTGACTCTACTGTATCGCCAATCATGCTTGCATGGCAAGATTTTTTTGAGGGGGTTTGGTGGACCCGGTAGGAATCGAACCTACAACCTGTCGGGTAAGGGCCGAATGCTCTGCCAGTTGAGCTACGAGTCCACGATTGCAACCATAATACACCCGCCGCGCACCCCTCAGTACATCTTCTTCGGCTTCCTCGTCCGGCCGTGATGCTCGGGCGCTTTCTCTGGTTTGACGATGAGCGTGGAGCCCACGACTTCCTGATTCAGCAGGCGCGTGAGAATGTCCTTGCGGCGTTCTTGGGGGTCTTTCTTGTGTTTTCCGGTATCCGCGAACGTGTTCTGGTAATCCTCGAACGCGGTGAGGATGGCATCCACGCTCTCGCCAGGGATGCCCATTGGCATTCCGGCAACGTCCTTGGCGAACCTGTGCTGCGTGGACAGTTTCTGGCGATCTTTCGGGTCGGCCGTCGCCATCTCCGAGAACAAGTCCGACAGCGGCTGGACACCCACCGCCATCGAGATATTAGCAAGCGACCACGATAGCGCCTGGGCGGATATGGGATGAGCCATCAGCCATTCGTGGCGATGCTTCTCGATTTCAGCCTCCGCCGAACCTTGGAGGTTGTGCCGAATGTGCATCATCTGTTCGAGCGCAAACCCCGCCATGCCGGCATTGAACGCAAACCGGGCAATCAAGTGATAGGGCTCGGCGCTCTTCCAGTCCGACTTTGCCAGTTCGTCAAAGACGGTGCGCTTGACGAGGTTGGCCGTCTTGAACATGAAGCCGTGAAGCATCTGAGTCATGCGCACGACGGTTGTCAAATGGTGCTGGAAAGCGTCAGCGTTCTTGTCGGCGCGGAACATCGGCGGCATCTCGGACGGGCGATTGCTGCCCGTCACCCAATTGGCCGCTCCCAACTCCATGCGCCGCACGTCGTCGGCGGTGTAGCCGTCTTTGGCGATACGGTCAAGGTCTTCGCCAGAGAACCCGTAGAGGTCAATCAGCTTGCGCCGCAAGGCTTCCGACTTGGGGCTCGTGACAGACACCTTGCTGCCTTCAGACATACCCGCCCGAGCTTCCGCGTTGAGCTGATACATCTTCTTCAATTCCGGATAGGCGTACCGCTCGAAGAAGTGGCGGCCGGCGGCGGACGACAGAATGCGGCTGGCCTGAATCTGAAAAGTGAAACCATTGAAGTCAAGGAACTTCTGACCGATGTTTCCGCGATTCATGCCGTACTCGCGCATCCAGGCGGCTTTGCTGTAATCCAGCAAGGCGTTGCAGTCTCGGGCGCGCTGAAACAGTTCGCGGGGGTGGGCCACGCCGTCGAAGACGCCGGCAATCAGACTGCGCGTGTTGGTCGCCAGCGATGCCTTGAAGAGATGGGTTCCTACCTTGATGGGGCTGTAGAACATCTTGCCCGTGATAATCAGGGCGCTGGTCGCAGACAGAGCCGCCTTGTCGGCCTTCGGCAAGTGCGCCGGGTCGAGGTCGGAGGTAACGATGCGGTTCACCATCGCGGCTTGGTCGGCTGGCAGTTTGGCGATGATTGGGTCGGTCTTCTGGCGGAACTGGCCGTGGACTTCCGTGGCGGCCATGGTCGTCGCCACCTGGTCGATGTACCGCTCGATAGCCTCGCGGTCACGGCCGTATGTCGGGATGTTCCATTCACGCGCTCGCTCAACGTTTCCGGCAAGACGGATACCGCGGTCATTCCTCTCAAAGAATGCCTGGGCCTCTACATTGGAGATGCCTTTCTCTTCTGCAAACTGGTCAATGATCTTGGCGCGGCGCTCGTCGCTGGTGGGCATATCCATGATTTTCGCCAGCGTCATGACTTCTTCTTTGCCCGTCTCCTTGTCCTTGATGACGAATTTCTTGCTCCAGTCGTACAGCCGAGGCCAGTAGTTTGGGTCTTTTGCAAATGTCGAGTAAGGACGTTCTTGCCTTTTCCCGTCCTTATAGAAAACCACCACAGCTCCAATATCCGCCAAACCCTGATGCACGTCTGCGGTAAACTCGCTGAACTCTTTGGCCGCCTTGACGATACGCGGGTCGTCGGATTGCACCTTGCCCTCAACCACGCGGGACATGGTTTCAATCTCGGCAGGCTTCAAGTTGTTTCCGTCGATGACTTCTCGGATGACACCCTGCATACGCCCTTGGTAGAGCCCCTTGGTCAAATCGAAGTCGATGATCCGGCGCTTCATCTCCACGCCGTCAGCCTTGAGCCCGGCGCGCTCGAAGATGCGCTCCACCACCCTGTCGCCGCTCATCATGGTCATCCAGGCCGTTTCGCGGATGAACTTGGCGAGCTCGCGGCTGTTCTCCTTCACGTCGGACGCTTTGATAAGCGCGGCGTGACGGAGCTCGGTATCCGTGATGAAGTCGGCCAGTGTGCGGTCAGCGGCGGCCTTGACCGACTCTCCGCTGCCCATGGCGCGCTTGCCGGCCTCAGCCGCGGCCATCTTGACGATTCCCTCGTTGGCATTGACGGCGCGAGCCAGCGGGGCCGGCATCTTTCCGATGCGGTCGCGCAAGTCGGCAAAGGCATCGTTCGCGGCTTGGTGGAACGGGTCTTCGTCTCCTCCGCCTTTCTCCATTTGGTAAAGCCGCTTACGCTTGTCATCTGCCTTGAACATGCGCTCAAGTTCCGCTACGTCCATCAAGTCGCCAGGCTTCTTCATTTGTCCCATTTGCTCAGACAAATAGCCGCGCATCCCAGCTTTAGTCGAAAGCCTGTAATTCTCAAGAGCTTCTTCATAGGCTCGAACGGTTTCCGGCTTCATGGCGCTGTACTCTTCGCGGGCTTTATGCAGCGCGGACTTGAGGTAAGAGCCTCCTTCGTTCTCCATTTGGTACAGCCGCTTGCGGCCGAACGCGGGCTTGATTTGGTCGGAACTAAAAGCAGCGTAGACTGTGCCGCTTACCGGAGTGCCATCATAGCCATTCTTGAAGATAACCCCATCGTTGCCGTTGTCCCTTGCGGCTTGAATCTCCTTACCTTTGACGTATCGAATGTCGTAGACCTTCCTGCCTCCGGGGAGATTAAAGAATTCTCCTCTCACTTCTGGGATGCTGGCAACGTCCACTACATGAGGGTTCTTGAGGGACAAATATGATGGGCGAACATTTCCACCTTCCCTCCACCCAGCAAAGTAGGTTCCCGCCTCAGGGTGTTCCGCGAACCAAGATACACCCTTGATGTTGTCCATTTCCTTACTGCTCGATGCGCCTGTCTTGGATGTGTCAAACTCATCGAAAACTTGGTCTGTCCCGTGAAACACCTTCAGCGGCTGCCCATCGTCGTCCACGACCTTCGAGCCCGAGAACCATTCCTTGAACTCAGGATCGGCCAGCGTCGAGGTCGAGACTTCCACCGGCCCCTGGTACAGCCGCTTGCCCTGCCCTTTGTACTTCATAGGCTTGTTTTTGGCATCTTTCGCTCGCGGCATATCGAAATCAGACAGCAAAGTGAACTTCGCCTCATCCGACGTTTGCTCGAAATCTCCAGTCTGCGGAACGTACTCTTGTCCTTGGTCGTATGCAACCAGTTCCTGCCGCAACCCCGTTGCTTCACGCAGATTCCTCGCCAGGCTGGTTTCGTTCACCACGCCAAACACCGCGGCTTTCAGTGCCGCCATTCTTGGCAAGACCTTAGTTCCGAGCAACCTTACTTCCGGCAGTGCGTCCGTGGTGAGGAAGACGTTTGCGACTTCGGACTGGCGCCCATATCTATCTGTTCTGTTCGTCGCTTGCTCCAGCATCCGAGATGCCCACGGAAGGCTGATAAACAGTCCCATGCGAGGCATGTCGCCCACCAAATCATGTGCGCTTGCGCCAATGCCTCCTGCCGCGTAAGTGGCGTACAGTGCATCCTTTTCGCCGCTTTGGAATGCTTCTAACTCTTCGCCGCGCAATTGATTGGCCGCGCCAGCGAAAATGCCAATCTTGTCTCCAAAAGCCGCGCGGAGTTCCTTCACGATGTCCGGCAGAGGAGGGAGCATGGCATTGATTTTCCGACCCTCATCCCCCAGCTCATTGATGAAGTCCATTCCTTCATCGGCCGGAGATCGGTATTCAGTAAAGAATACAGGCTTCCACCCGTCCGAAATCGCCTTCTTGCCCAACTCAATCGCATGAGGCAATTTGGAAGATTCCAAATACCGCTTCAAGTAAATCGCCTCATGGCCGGCGGCCGACATTACGAGCCTTGGCATCTTTTCGCGTTGAAATCCTGCCCGCGCCAAAGCAAACGCTTTGCGAATGTTTTTCACGCCAGCGCGCACATCTTCGCTTTGTGGAATCAAAGCAACGTGAGCCGAAGTTCCTTCCATGCTTTTGTGAATCTGTTGCCACTGACCGCGCTCGATGAGTTGCTGGCGGAGCTTTTCCAGTTTGGCCGGATTGTAGCCTCCGCTGTATTCGTTAGGCCCAACTTGAACGAGGTTAAATTCTTTTCCAAACTTGGCAAAGCCGCCAGGCTTCCACATGCCAAGCCTTTCCATGTATCCCATTTCCAAAGTTGTCGCATACGGCGTGGCGCTGGAGTAGACCACTTTCTTGGCTACGCGCCCTAGATTGATGACAGCCTTTCCCCTGTCCGATTGCGTCCACTTGGCCGCCGCATCGCACTCATCGTAAAGAACAAAGTCCCACGGAACAGACAGCAAGTGTCGGTTTCCGGTGATTTGATGATAGGTGGCTGCATACAATCCGGTCTGAATGTCGGCCATATCCGAAGGCAAATCCTCCACGTCTATGCCGAACATCCTAGATACATCCTTCATGTTTCCGGCATCGTGAATGAGGTTCTGGCTTCGCGTGACCCACAGGCCAACTGCGTTCCCATTTTCGCCAAGCAAGTGATTGGCCATGGCCGCGAGCATATAGTTCTTTCCCGTACCGGCGGCTGAGGCGAGGACGGTTCCATCGTATTGCTGCAAAGCGGACAATGCACCCTCGACGGCCTCTGCCTGCCCAGGGAAGATGAGGATTTCGCGCACATCGGGATCAATACGAATCGTGGGAGGCGGGGTTCCCATGGGGAGCCCTAATGCCTCAACGTGACCGCGCCATACGTCCGGGTCAACCACAGGTGTCCCGCGAGGGCGCTTGGGTGCTTCTAGATGTGCGGCCTCTACTTCGGAGAACGGGTTGCTTTTGGGTTTGGCGATGGCTCCGGTTCTTCGTTTTCCTCCGGTGGCCGCATGTCTAGGCTCGGGCGGCTTGGTTCCCGCATGAACGCCGTCAGTTCCTGCCGGCTTTCCATCCCCAGAAGTTTCATCAGATACGCTTCCCGGTCGTACATCTTTGCCTCCAAGCGAAATCGCTGTTGGGTCGCCATGAATTTGCTGTTCGGTCACGGCTTGCGCCGGAGTCGTCGGCTCCTTGATGCTGGGGCGCTCACTCAACCCGTGAACGAGCTGAATGACGCTGGTATCCTTCGGCTCTGGATTGCCGCCGATAAGCCCTGTCGATCCGCGCAATTTGTCGTCAATGTCGTTCAGTTGAGCGCGCAGCCATGCTTTCCGGCGCGGGTCGTTTTCTCGCTTGAACTGAGCTTCGTATTCACGAGCTTTTTTGGCTAGTTCGAGTGTTTGGTCTAAGCCGAGCTGATACAGCCTCTTCCCTGCCGGAGCGTCGGCAACGACATAAACCGTCCCGTCTCCTCCTGGGACTTGGTGCATCTCGTAAGCAGTGATGCCGTTCTTTTTAACGAACTTCCCTGCGGACTTGGCATCAATCTCAACAAACACTTGAGCGTCGGGAGATGGCTTGGACTTTCCTCTTTCAATAATGCGCGCCTTCGGCGGAACCACCAATTTTCCCGACTCATCAACGTTTATCCTGTTGACGGTCTTTTTCTCTGTCGTCTCCCAGTCGTACCACTTATCGAACATGGCGTTAAGTTCCGGGGTTCCCTTTGCCAGTTTCTTCGACTTCACTGCGTTGTAGATGGACTGCATCGCGCGAGCGAGGGTCTTGAATACTTCCTTGAGCGCACCCTTTCTCATGCCGCCGTCGTGGTGATACCGCTCAAATGCCTGGGCGAATTGCTCCTCTTGCTCCGTCGTCCACTCGACGCCCGGCTTGGCCCCGACGAACTTGTTGGCAACGGCCTGGTCGCCGGGATTCAGGTAGCGGCGGATGTGGTGAGCCATCTCGTGAATGAACGTCGAGGTGTCGGCCGTGTCGCACAACCGAATCATCGAGCGCCCATCTTCGAGCATGTCCGTGTAACCGCGAGCGGTGCCATCCTTTCCGCCCACCGCAAAACTCAGCCGGCGGTTGCCCAGCAATTCCTCCAGCGATGAACCGATAGCCCGCGGCAAAATGCTCTCAAACACATCGGTCAGCGCCGCCGCCTGTTCCGCGTCGATGTTCGGGTGGTTCTCCAGCGCCTTCCGCAGTTCCTGCACCGTCTTCGGGCCTTCGGGAATCACGTCCGTCACGCTGCTGGAATCCGGGTGAACGTCGTTTACCACAGTCTCTGCGTGGACTGAGGGCTCCACCGGCAGCGGGCCGCGCCCCTCCTCAATCGCCGCCTTGACTGACTCCGGAAGTCCGGTAACGGTTCCCCATTCCTCGGGGAGAACCTTCAGCGGCCGGCCTTCGCCATCCCTGAATCCATCCGCAATCTCCGAATTGAAGACGTTGGCCGGATGCTCAACACCAAAAAGCCTCGGCACCGAACCGTCGGCATACTTGGCAATCCTCAAGGCGTATTCGCGGGGAGATTGCTCCAGTGCCATAGCCAGCGCAACTACGCCGGGGTGGTGAGGCTTCTCGGCAGATTGACCGTCGAACGAAATCACGTCGAGGCCCAAGTCGCCCTGCTCTCCAAATCCCTTGCGGTCCACATAGTTCTGCGGATACAGGAACTTCTCGATCAACGAATCTCCGCCGGCGCCCTTGGCAACAGCCTCTTTTCTCCCAGCCAGTTTGTCCATGCTGAAAGCCATGCTCTGCGCCTTCGTCAGCAGTTGCACGGCTTCGGTATTCATTGAGGACAAATCCCATTCGCTGCCTGCATTTTTAGCTCGCACAAAAGAGATGCCAGCCCTTGTCAGTTTGTCGAGGGTGGAGGCACTGGCATTCCGAAGAACTTCGGAGTTCGTGACCGTGAAACCGGAGAGCATACTTTCAAAAAGGGACT
>Ga0364859_10252_pt1 | contig 36133 bp, 29 predicted proteins | sample ExccelAu500001D3_FD_206911 | JGI IMG/M metagenome (GOLD analysis project Ga0364859, IMG submission 206911) | Enriched cells from Trout Bog Lake Hypolimnion, Wisconsin, USA - BchlTB.Aug20.5000.01 .D3 | ecosystem: Environmental > Aquatic > Freshwater > Lake > Hypolimnion/Profundal zone | place: USA... | reverse complement strand
GGCCATAGCAGACCCTACACGACGGGCCATACTGGTTTTGGTGGCAAGTCAGATATCGGATTACCTGATCAAACCGGTAAACCCCAACCAGATATTGCTTTCTATCAAAAAATTACTTGAGAATAAACGATTGGTGGGAGAGAAGGTTTTGGTTCAGTACCGCCAGGATTTTGGGAATCTCAGTCTCAATATTAATGATAAGCTCGATGCCAATGAATGGATAGAAGTGCACAAAAAACTCATTTTCTGGGATATGGAACTTGTGAAATCGGATGCCGAGGGGATGCGGCAGGTTCTTGATTCACAGAAAACGGAAGCAAACAGCAATTTTTCAAGGTTTATAGAACAGAATTATACAGGCTGGATCAAAAACCGTGATACGGCACCCGTGATGTCACATAATTTGTTTTCAAATAAAGTGCTGCCCCAGCTTGATAATGATGACCCCACGTATTTTATTGTTATGGACAATCTTCGCTATGATCAGTGGAAGGTATTGCAACCCATATTTGCCGAGCATTTTCGCATTCAGGATGATTCATGTTATTATGCCATATTGCCTACTTCTACCAACTATGCCCGCAATGCTATTTTTGCCGGACTTATGCCACTGGAAATAGAAAAACGTTTCCCAAAACTCTGGCTAAACGATGAGGAAGAAGGTGGAAAAAACCTGCACGAAGAAGATTTTCTTAAAGATCAGCTTATACGTCTGCGAAGAGATTTGAAGTTTTCATATAATAAAATCACCAACCTGGAGGCCGGAAAAAACCTGCTCGACAATGTGAACAACCTGCAGAAGTTCAAACTGAATGTAATTGTATACAATTTCGTGGATTTACTCTCGCATGTTCGTACAGAAATGGAGGTGATCAAAGAGCTGGCAGAGGATGAAGTGGCATACAGATCACTTACAAGGTCATGGTTCCAACATTCCCCATTATATGATATTATTCGCAGGCTTGGGGATAAAAAATGCAATGTGGTGGTTTCAACAGATCATGGTTCCGTACTGGTAAAAAAGCCAAGCCGTATTATCGGAGACCGAAACACCACAGCAAATCTCCGATATAAAAACGGCAAAAACCTGAACTATGAGTCCAAAGAGGTATTCGCAGTGAAGCGCCCTGAAGATATTGGCCTGCCTACCCAGCATGTGAGTTCTTCATATGCATTTGCCAAAGAAGATTATTTCTTTGTGTACCCCAACAACTATAATCATTTCGTAAATTATTACAAAAACACTTTTCAGCACGGTGGATTGAGTATGGAAGAAATGATTGTACCGGTGATAACAATGGGGAACAAATAATTCTTAGAAATGATCAATGATCATTAATTTCAATGATCAATGTCTTAAATTTCCAAATTTAAAGATAGTGAAAATACAGGATCATTAATCATATTTAAATTGTTATTATTAATTGCAAATAACAATTTTGCTAAATGGTTGTTGTGCAATGACAAATAATGATGAATATAGCGGATCATTGATCACTGATCATTGATCATTTCTAAATACCATACATTTGCCGGCGAAATGAATAAAACCATGACTCAACCCCTTATATTGCATGCATATGATCCTGATGAAATGATCTATGTGGCAGAAAACACCCTGAAAGCTTTTCCTGATCAGCGTATATTTACCCTTGAAGGAGATCTTGGCGCCGGGAAAACAACATTTGTAAAGGCATTTGCAAAGGCGTTAGGCATTGATGAAAATATATCAAGCCCAACATTTTCTATTGTTCATGAATATGGTTCTGGCGATGAAACTATTTACCATTTTGACCTTTACAGGCTAAAAAATGAACTGGAATTGTTTGACATTGGTTTTGAAGAATACCTCGACGGGGAACATTATGTGCTTATAGAATGGCCTGAACTGGCCCGGAAATTTTTGCCGGAACAATATGTTTCCCTTCAGTTTGAGGTTGATGAAGAAAATAGTCGCCAAATTATTTGCTCAATTGAAAAGGCATGAGTAAATTTCAGGAAATTAGATAGGAGGAGAAAGAGATGGGAAAGAAATCTGGATTTTACGAAATCGCCAAGCAGGCCATGCTTACGCCTCAGGAAGCCCCGGTAATGATAAAAAGCAAAGCTGCCAATGCCATAAGGATCGGTTTGCCCAAAGAAAGTACATTCCAGGAAAACAGGGTTGGTCTTTCACCGCAGGCAGCCAACCTTCTTGTAGCAAATGGGCATGAGGTTATTGTAGAAGCGGGTGCTGGCAGAGAGGCTAAATTCTATGATGACGATTATAAAAACTGTGGTGCCAAAATAACCTATAGCAAAGAAGAGGTTTTTAAAAGCGACATCATCATGAAGGTTTCATTTCCGAGCATGGAAGAAATTGAAATGATGCAGGATGGCAAAACCATTATTTCAGCGCTCCACCTCCCTATGCTGAAAGACGAGCAGATCAAACTGCTTATGAAAAAGAAATCTACGGCCATTTGTTTCGAATACCTCAAAGATGAATCAGGTGCCTACCCTGTAATACAGGCTATGAGCGAAATAGCAGGCTCTACCTGTATATTGATCGCAGGTGAATATCTGAGTAATATCAATCATGGCAAAGGGGTATTACTGGGAGGTATTTCGGGCATTCCACCTTCAAAAGTGGTTATACTTGGTGCAGGTACTGTAGGGCTTTTTGCCACCAGGGCAGCACTGGGCCTGGGTGCCGAAGTAAAAGTGTTCGATAACTCATTATACAAGCTTCGCAGGTTGCAGAATGACCTTGGTATCCGTATATATACAAGCATTATGCACCCTGAGATACTGCTCAAGGAACTTAAGTCAGCTGATGTGGTGATAGGCGCAATACGGGCTTTGGAAGGTCGTACCAAGATGATTGTATCCGAAGATATGGTTATGGAAATGAAGCTGGGTTCGGTGATCGTGGATGTGAGTATTGATCAGGGCGGTTGTTTCGAAACCAGCGAAGTGACCAACCATACCCATCCTATTTTTGAGAAACATGGAGTAATCCATTATTGTGTACCTAATATTGCGAGCCGGGTTTCGCGGACTGCATCCTATGCTTTAAGCAACATCTTTGCCCCGATCCTTCTCGATATTGGTGAATACGGTGGCATCAAAAACTATCTCTGGGACCGTGAAGGGGTGCGCCACGGGGTCTATATCTATAAAGGCAATCTTACCAATAACAATATCTCAGAACGGTTTCATATTCCGTATAAAGAACTGGACCTGCTGATCGCAGCGCACATTTAATTCCAGATAAAGATTTCCGTTATTGAGCTTAAGTATTTTATGACCGAATAAATAGACAAAGGCAACCATTTGGGCTGCCCTTGTCTACTAAACAGTTTAACAGAATGTTAAACGAACCAACATGAAAAATCACACTATATTAATTTTATTCTACGACAAATTGTTTTGTGACCTCTGATCCATCAGTCATGGTAACATGAAGGAAATACACCCCTGAATTTAAGTCAGTGAGGCTTATCTGATACATATTGGAACCATTGTATGGTATTCTCCTGATCAATTGTCCCATATAGGAATAGAGATCAAGTTCCTTAGCCGTAAGATGGTCAGAAATCTTATTCACATCAACCGTTAATAGATCATGTGCCGGATTGGGATACACCATTACTTTCTCATCAAGAAAGATCAAGTCCTGACTGATGTTGTTCATAGTTGTTGAAGTCATTATAGGATCGTTATAATCGAAAACAATACTTGCCTGATTTGTAATTTCCTGACCGTTTGGAAGCCCTTTTTCAGGTTTGATGCTGAACATGACATAACCAGTGCTGCCGGTTTTATCTGTCAGAGTATCAGGCAGATTCATATTATTCAGTTTCCAGGTAACGGTACGGCCTTTTGTTGTAATGCTGGCAGGAGAACTGGAAGAAAGATATTTAATAGTACTCATATCAAGCACTGGGTTTATATCGTCAGTAATTACAGCAAATGAAGCCGGGCCATTTCCAACATTCTGGAAAACGATGCGGTATGTAAGTTCCTGGTTTGCACTAATGAAACCCGAAGGTGATACATATTTTTCATTTGGGTCAACTGCGCCTACAAAATCAGCCGTAGCCGATACGGTATTATTAGACATATTACAATCGCTTGCAACATTTTCCAGACCCGCATTCAGAGTTGCAGGGTTGCCGATAACGGCAGAAAGTCCAACAGAATCAACCAGGTCTATGCTCACTTCTCCAGCTGCAGCAAGGGTATCCATTTTCCAGCAATAGTTGTTATAGGTCTGTTTATCTAAGGAGATTGTTGATGAACTTGACCATGGAATAGAGCCTGATTTCAGGAATATGTTTTTATCTAGATTCAGATTGATAAGATAGCTGCTGCTTGATGACTGACCATTGTTTACCACGCTCAGTTTCATTTTGTTGTTGAACCCTTTACGAAGTGCCGTGAAACCCATGGTAATTCCTAATTCTGCTTTCTGGCAAACAGCCACTGCCGGCAACATAATATTTGTGATTGCTGATTTGCTTACTGTTATTTTGGTTGAAGAGCATACTGTAGTATTTACACTATTTGATTGTACAACACTAAGAGAATATGTGCCGGCCGGAAGTTCTGTTGCAAAAACACCCTGGCTGTTTGAATATATATGATTAGAATTTACAACTAATTCTGCATATGGAATGGCGGTTTCACCTGAATCCATTTTGCAGTTGCCATTTGCATCATTGTATACAATTCCACTTACAGCAATAGCGCTCTTTTCTGTATAGGTAAGAAACTGGTTTACTTTCTGCGATGTATAATAATCAACCAAACCAGATGGCCACCATATTTTAATAGAATCAATTACAGTTGCTTTGCCAAGTCCAAAATGCTGGCGATAACTGCTTTGTCCACCAAAACCTGATTGACTGTTTACTTCACTCATTTGCCAGATATTATTGGCTTTAACATATACGCGGGCACCAACAGCACTTTTATTTGACACAGTACCCACCAGCTTGATCGAAACCCAGTTGTTGCCTTTTCCATTGTTCAGGAATACCCTGTTTGGCTGGTGGCCATGCGTTGCTACAGCCAGATCAAGATATCCGTCATGGTTAAAATCCCCCCAGGCATGTCCGAAAGAAGAACCATAGTTAGCGTTCACAAGGTCATTGGTTACTTTAGTAAAATGTCCTTTCCCATCATTAAGGTAAAGGAATTTTAGTCCATGATCATTCGTCACATAGAGATCAAGATCACCATCATTATCAACGTCTACAAAACTGCAGCCATGAGACTGAGCTGTGTCGTTTGACACGATGCTTGTGATATCTTTTGTAAAAGTACCATTACCATTATTGATATATAGATAGTTTTTCTTATCTGAAGTATTGGCAATAAACAGATCAAGATCTCCATCATTGTCAATATCACCCCAACAACTTCCAACAGAGTAGCCTCCGTCTTTGCATATGGCGGAAGTTGAATCTAATCTGAAGGTTCCGTTTCCATTATTATGAAATACTTTGTTTTTACCTCCTCTGTTATCCAGAACAAGCAGATCAGGAAACCCGTCATTGTCATAGTCAGCCCAGGTGTTTCCAACGGCTTCGCTCTGGGTATTTGATATCACACCATCTTCGACCTTTTTGAATTCGCCATTACCTTCATTATGGAATAATTCGTTGAAACGGGTTGGCTGATAGTTGCTTATAAACAGGTCCAGTTTCCCATCTCTGTCATAATCAACAAATGCAGCACTGTGATAGTACGATACAGAATCTGTAAATTCTCCGGCATCTATCGTTTTGAAATTGCCAGTTCCATCATTCAGATGCATATAACATGGTTTTCTGGTGTTGTTAACTGATAATAAATCGAGAGTACCATTGTTGTCAACATCACCCCAGGTATTATTTACAGTTGGACTGATATCTTTTGCGATTGATCCTTTGATTTGCTTATAGAAACCACCGCTTCTGTTATTTATATAAAGAAGATTTGTTCCTTTAAGATTGTTCTCAGAAAAGAAAAGGTCATCATATCCATCATTATTTATATCTACTGCACTACATGTCCACGAATCTGTACTATCTCCATCGAAAGTAGTAGCCGGAAATGCGCTGAACATCATTCCTGAAGTATTTCCATTTATAGCAATTCCCTCTGATCCTACGGCCTGTTGTTTACAACCATCTGCATAGCCTGAAACCATGGTTTCTATATTTAAAACACAGTTTTTTGGAATAACGGTACCATCATTATATGTGATGCCGGTTTGCGCCTTGTTTGTAACAATATAGTGGCCTTTTGGGTCTAGGTTGGGAATGTTTTTATACATGACTGTTGTAATGTCTTCCGCTTTATTTATTGTCCCTTTTATCGTGTTTTTGTGGTCAAGGTCAGTAAACTCTGAAGAAACCAATTTCAAGCCGCTTTCCGCATGCACTTCTAGTTCCACATCATTTACGGTACTATTAGTATTAAAAGCCACCTGGCTCACAACTGTAAAAGTATCACCGGTGTTTGTGTAATTTTTGGTTGAGGTACAGCCCATTTTAAAACTCTGAGTTTGCGCACTTCCAAAATACATCATCCAGTTGTCATTGAAGTTCGAAATCATGGCAGATATGTTATTATCTGATTGTATCAATAAATAAGGTCTTGCAGGGCCGCTGTTGGTGCCTGAGCCATTGTATATGTTGTCATAGTCAGTAACATTCAGGTAGCAGTCGGCATATCTGTTTGGCGCAATTGTATAGGTGCGTTTTAATTTTTTTCCGCCTGTATAAGCATCTGTTACCGTAATATGGGCAGTATCTTTGTCTGCGTATAAATATACATGCGTAAGAATGTCATTAAATAATTTTCCTGTAAATGGGTTACGTACATTTTGCTCGTAGCTTGGTGGTGGCATGTAGGTCAGAAATTTGGTTCCAGAACAGGTACCACTGTTTGATGAAATCATTGTGGAAATATCTGAAGACCAGTCACCACCGGTTTCAATCCAGTCTCCTTCAAAAACAGAGACTTTTTTTCCGGGAGAACAGGTAATCCTGAAAGTTGTTGGATAATTTACATTGCCATTTTCCTGTCCTATCCATTCTGCGAAATTGTATGAATTAACTGTCCAGGTTTTCATATTCACCCATTGGCCGTTGTTAAATCTTTGAAGGTTTATGGTATTGTTATCATCCCAGGATACTATATGCATTTCTTGTTCACCGCTTGTTCCTGATTGGAATGGAACAGCGAAATACATCAGTTCACCTGCGGAACTGCCATTGGATGTAGGCACATAACCACCTCCATCCCGTTCGTCACCATATAATGCCCCGTATTGAACAGAACATGGTTTGCTGCACTCAATCAGATATGTAGCCCCGTTTTGGAACAGGTTACGGCCTTCGCCGTATTTGTAAATAATATCTTCTCCAATATTAAGCATTTGCTGTGCCACCACTGTCCCGCTGTTGATATTCACACTTGTATATCCTGTGGATGTAGTGGGCGAACTGGATATTTTCTTTATCGTTACAAAAGTTGAATCTGAATATGGAAATATATTCACATCATTATTGGATGAACTGGTTTTTGGTGAATAGATTATAAATTTTTCACCTAAAGAATTACCACTTGCTGAGGGTGCCCAGTCATGTTCCCAATCGCTATTTGTAGCTTGCTCTGCAAACATCAATTTATCAGAACTGATCCGGAAATAATCACCATCCTGTTTGAGTTTGCCATCTGAGGCGAGTTGCGCATCATCATTTATTCCGCCATCCTTCATGTATAGTATATAAGATTGTCCTGCCATGAGAACCCCGGTTTTAGAATCATCATTATCTCCATCTGCGCTATCATCAACTATGGTAAAATGAGTGTTGTCATAAATAGCTGTAATAATGAGGGCTACATCTCGGTGTTCGGCTTCATTATTGGGCGGAACATAGATATTGAATTTTGTGGAAGGTTCTCCGGTTGCAAACAGTTTAATGCTGCATGCCAACATAAAAAGAACGAGTAATGTCTGTTTCATTTTTTTGATTATTATTTTAATTTTTTTGTTATTGTTGACGAATTCTGTGCCATTGGTTAAAATGTGCCTTTTTTAGTGTTATCTGGATGATTTATTATATTGCAGTTTCCATATTCTGGAAAAGGGAACCTGCTCATGGAATCTTTGGATGATTTTTTTGTGTTTCTTATCTGTTTTCCATATCGCGAATCTTTTGCATCCAGATATGCAGGCTTTTGTTTGTGTTGAGTATGTTCATCATTACTGTAAATGCCAGAACCACAATAAGAAGTACTGTAGTCATTCGGAAAAACATGCTCAATACAAGTGTTAGTACAAGAATGCAAACTGTTGATATACTAATAGCCAGTGAGGTTGATTTATGATTGAATCCAAGGAGCAGGAAAAGATGATGGATATGGTTTTTATCTGCTTTAAAAGGCGAATCGCCGTTTTTTATTCTCCCTCTGTATACGCGCAGCGAATCGAGAACGGGTAAGAGGAAAATACCTACAATTATCATCAGTATTGAATCCGGATTAATATGTTGCAGGCTATAAACTGGCTTTAACATCTTAAGACCGGAAACCACCAGGATAAATCCCAGGAACAGAGATCCACCGTCCCCCATAAATATTTTGTTTTTACCAAGATTAAAGCGCAGAAAACCAATAAGAGAACCAACGAAAGCTGTATACATTACTGTTAACTGGTTATCGCCCATTATATATGAAAGAACGGCCAGCACAATAAATCCAATCGTTGCCAGGCTTCCGGCCAGTCCGTCAATACCATCCATGAGATTGAAGGCATTGACAACGCCAGCAATGACTATCATTGTCAAAAAATATTGCAAAAGAACAGGTAATGTATTGATGCCGAAAATTCCATACATAGTTGTGATCCTTATTCCTGATGCTGCAATAAAATAAGCACAACCCAATTGAATAATAAATTTGTAAATAGCTCTGATATCCATTTTATCATCAAGTACACCGGTTATCAATAATACGATGCTGGCGCCCAGCATAATAAATGGTTCTGGGCTGCCATTAACGAAACGATAACTCGTTAGTAATGAAAATGAAGTTGCCAATGCAATGGCAATTCCTCCGATAAGTGGTACAGGTATGGTATGAACTTTTCTGAAGTTTGGTTTGTCAACCAACTGTATTTTTCGAGCTGTTTTTCTCAGAAACGGCATCATAACATGAATAAAAACAAAGGATGTTATTCCGCAGATTAATAAGTCAATAACTATTTTCATGTTTGTATTTATTTAATATTTTCAAAAAACAGGTTATGGTATTTGAGATGTGCTGCATTATATTGCATCAGAGCCAATTCGTTCAAGCCAGATACCATTGGTGTTACTGATAATTTGGTTTGTGGCAGCAATGCTTCTTTGATGAGATAATCGTATTTGTTGGCAATTACTTTCCAAGTGTATCTCCTCTCAGCGATTTCTTTCATTATGGCAGCCAGGTAAATAAGTTCATGGATCTTTACATTTTCAATCAGACTTTTAAGTTCCTCTGAATTATTGAAATACAGGGCTTTGTTTTCGGTTGTGGTTTTATTGTAAGATACCCCGTATGTAATAATGGGCAAGCCCAGGTACATGGCCTCAACAAGAGAGGGATTTGTTCCACCTGCTGAATGCCCATGGATATATACAAGTGCATTGCCGCGAATAACATCCAGCTTGCGCTGGTCGTAAATAGGGTCTAAAAGATACAGGTTAGAAAATGATTTGTATTTCTCTAATAAATTGATTCCGTAGCTGCTGTTATTCCAGTTTCCCACGAGGACCATTGTATGTTTTGGCAATTGAGAAAATGCTTTTAATACTTCATGAACATTATTTTCAGGTTCAATCCTGCATACTTTAAAAGCATATGGTAATTTCAAAAAAGGAAATTCTTCTTTGTCTTTTTGCGTAGCACTGAGTTTCAATGTATGATCTGCACCATATTCTATGATCCGGCTCAGACTGCCATAGCGCACAGCTGTATAATCCTGTATGGATTCATTATCTGAAATATCTATATGTGAATGTTTGACTGCAATTTTCTCTGCCCACCATAGATACAGTTTTGCAAAAAGACTCCATTTATTTCTTTTCCACTCAATGCCATCAATAGATATAATGATTTTTTTTCTTGTAAAAAGTTTCACAAATGGCAGTATCCAGGCTCCTGCAACACCCAGGATAAGAAGGACATCAGCATGAAACAAAGCATGAAATATTGATAATGTATCATATGGGATACTTTGTATGCCATTTGCCTGTAATGGTATGTATTTAAGTTGGGCATTATGGTACATAGAAGGCCTGTGACCAGCCGGATAGCTTTTCCCGGAACAGTAAACTGTTATATCATACTGTTCATCAAGGTTTTTTACCAGCTGATCTGCAAGGGTTTCAAATCCTCCATATTTTGCCGGCAAACCAACTGTACCTATAATGGCAACTTTTGTTTTATGTGCTTTCATTTTATTGTTTTCGTTTTGCCGGAATTATCCATTTAGATGCCAAATATTTAAGTAATTGACAAACAATATTATACGCATTTTATTTCGAATATTTTTGTCCATATTCTGGAAAATATTTCCACTTCATCGGGAAGAATATATAGGCATTTAGGTCAGGAATGGAATTTGCTCCGGATGTTTTATAGCGGAATTACAGGAAAATAAAAGTAACCATAACATGCAGGAATACATGTATATATAGATTATACTATACAGATACAGCCTAAATCATATAGAATTACTATTGAGGATAGTTCTATATCAAATTTTTCAGGATCGGCTAATGAATTAAAAACAAAGAAAGTCAGATAAAATTGAATGTCTATTCAACATAGGCATAATTCAAAACCCGCATTTCTTCATTATGCTTTTTGCATTCTAAAATATTCATATTCTGATCTATAAAGCCATCTTCTCTGAACATATTAATCTTAAAAGCAGCATTATTGCTCAGCATTTCGTAGGTTAGTTTGTTATCCATGATCAACTTTAGTTTTTCGGATACTTCATGCAGATTCCTTGAGTTTGCTTTAAATCCGTTATATCCTTCTTTAACCAGCTCAGCTATACCACCAACATGAGGTACGATGGCCGGTAAACCATATGACATTCCTTCAATTATGGTTAATCCAAAAGTTTCAATCCATCCATCAGGCCTTGATAGATTCACAATAAGATCAGCATTGGCATAAAATGGATGCAGGTCTGTCTGAGTGGAATAGATTTTTAGATTATGAGGAATTTTATCAGGATTGAAATATTGATTTATTTCTGCCTGTTTTGCATTTAAAACTAAAACAAATGAATATTTCTGATGCAATCTGGCCAATATTTCATATTCGTATATACCCTTGTAATCCTTTAGGGAACAAACCATTAGTATGTTGTTTCTTATTTCAGTATTTCCTTTCCGGTTTGCCAGTGCTTTTTCAAGGAAGCCTGTTTCGATAGCGTTGTACATCACATGTACTCGGGCAGTATTTACAAATTCTTTCTTGGCCAGATCATTGGATACATAAATAACGTCATCAGATGTAACACGAAGAATCGCAAATAAAAACTTTTTAAGGATGGCCGGTTTCATTGTTGTTTCATGAACGTGATATATGATTCTGCATCCCTTGATTTTACCTAACAGAGCGGCACCGAAGGGCAGTATGGTATTTACATAGATGATATCAGATTTATTCACTTTGAATATCATATTTATTAATAAAAGGAACTGACTGATGATGAAATTTACAAGGCGAATGATTGGGTTGGCTGACCATCTGTACCAGAAATATTTATATTTTATTCCTTCAATATTTGAAAGAAAACCATCTCTTCCTGAGCATGTTACCACTGTAACATCCAGGCCCTTTTTTTGCCAGCCCTTTAGCAGCTGCATAAGTACTTTCGGACTGCCGCTGTAATCGTTTAATAAATGGAATGCATAAATTTTCATGACTATAAATTTTGATAGATTGATTGTAATTGTTCGCCACGTCTATCCCAGTGAAAATGCGATTCAAATTTATTTCGGGCATTATGGCTCATTTGTTTCAATAATTCTGGTTTTGTATATAATTTACTAATTGATCTGGAAAGATTGTTTACTGTAGATTGATAATCCTGCATAGGCACAGCAAAACCGCAGTTATCGTCAATAAATTCACCAGGGCCGCAGTTTTTAAGGCATATTACTGGGAGCCCAAAAGACAGTGCTTCAGGTACTACCATTCCTGCTCCTTCATGCGACGGAAATAAAAATGCTGAGGCATATTTGTACAGATCCATGAGTTTTGTCCTGTCTATCCAGCTGATGAACGTGACATATTTTGAAATGCCCAGATCTGTTGCAAGTTTTTTATAGAAATTTTCTTCAGGCCCGCTGCCAACAATCAGAAATTCACAATTGTTTTTTTCGTGGTCACTTAATCCGGATAAAAATTCAGCGAATGCAGCTATACTGAGATCGAATCCTTTAAGTGGTACAAGCCTGCCGGCTGATATTAATGTGAATTTCTCAGTATTTTTGTTTGGCAACCAACCATAATCCTGCGTTGCTACAGAAGCACCTATATGGTATTTCTTTTCTGAAAGATCCAGAACATCATTTACTTCTGAATGCATAGACCATATGTATCCGGCTTTTTGTACTGTATTTTTTAATGCGGGAAATATATTCCAGAAGAACTTTTTTACCATCCAGGTAAATTGGTCCTTAATACGATATGATTTTTTATATGGTTTCAGGTATTGTGGTTCTATCCTGGGATGGTGCCCTATGGGCCCCCAGACAAAAGGTTTGTTGAGTTTCCATAAATACGAGGGGGCCCAATCGTTATGGAAATTCATATTATGAACTATGTCAAAATGAATTTTTTGTTTTTTTACAAATCCGGGAATGGCAAACTGCCAAAGCATATAATAGAGGATAACGCCATTGCCACCACGTTTCCAGAATCGCATCCAATAGGGAAGATCAAAATACAGAAACTGTATATTCTTATATACTTTATCCGGATTGTCCACCATAAATTTCTCTATGGATTCACGGTTGTTTATACGAGTTACTGCGATAACATTTTGAAAGCGCGCAGCCTGGTATACATAATTCCAGCCCATGGCTTCTTCCGAACCTTTATATGGATTAAGCGAGTAGGCTGTTGCTAATATTGTTTTCATGATTCCTTTTTCTTATTTTAATAAGTCTGGCAGGTACGCCGCCAATAATGGAATGTGGCGGAAAGGATTTATTTACAACAGCACCAGCTGCTACGATGCACCCGTCGCCAAGTTCTACACCGTCTAATATGGTTACCTTACTTCCAAGCCAGCAATCTTTTCCGATTTTTATTCCTTTTCTATGAACAGTCTGCAACCGGATAGGCATGTCAAGATCTTCATGCACATGATTTTCAGGATGACAGCTAAGATATTGACCTGCTATACAATGATCTCCGATTTCAAGTCCGCCCGCACCACCAAGATAAGCAAATTCACCGATGCCAACATTGTTTCCAATACGGATATATTCACCCAGATGGTTTAATGTTGTGGATACCACGATCCGGCTATATGCACCTATACTAACATGATTGCCAAAGCTGATTACCTCTTTGCCTAATGCACTGATGTATACATTTCTGCCGAGTTTAAGAAATATGCCCCATTTAATTTTTGGCAGGTTGAAAAACCTGACACCTGTATCAAACATTGCTCCTTTTGGATTTCTGAAAAACAGCAGCATGCGCATTCCCCTGAGCAGATTCCAGACCTGAATCCAGATAAACTGTACCAATGCCATAGAATTAAGTTCAGGATCGAATCGGAATTCCGGGTTGCGTAATCGTATCATTTTTTCAACTATGGATTTCATTTCAGGCAGCTTTTAAGGTTATTTTATCCATAATATTCTGAACAGTGTCGCTTAATACTTCATTTTTAATGGCGATATATTTATTCTGTATTACTTTCTCATTGAGCATTTTAAATAGCTGAAGATATTTGCCGGTTAACTGATTGATGGTGGCAGAATCAAGTTCTTTTTTCCTGGATAGAATAAGGCCAGCATCGGCATAGAGGAAAAAGTTGAGATCTGGTTTTAGCAGAAGTTTATACCCGGTTCTGGTGATAATTCCCGGTAAATGGATATTACTTCTTCGGCTATCGTTCATAAAGTCGAAGTAATAACGATCATACAAAACAACATATCCTCTCATAACATATTTGACATATACATAAAACTGCCCAAAGAAATAATCGCAGAAATAATAACTAAAGCGCAATAAGGAAGAAAGGAATCCATAATTGTTTCCCTGGCGGGGAAGTCTCGTAGCAGCTTCCTTTTCAGCCATTTGCTTTCCTTTAGTCCATGCACTCAAAATAGGAAGCAAGGATGGTCGGTGACGGATCACTACAACTTTTTTGCGAAGCTTTTTGTCAAGACTATATTTCAGATTTTCAATTATGGTGGATTTTCCGGCACCGTCAACACCACTGAATGTGATAACCATTCCATTCCCTGAAACCATACCTCGCATGCTATCAATAATGTATTTTAATTGATTTATCATTAATCGAATACCATGGTTTTGTATCTGGCTTTTTACAATATTATTCAGTGCCGCAGCATCAGTTCCACCCACAAAATAGGAATAGAGGTTTCTATCCATTTCACTTGTTTCATTATTAAGGATCTCCTGGTATGAAAGATATCGAGATGGAATTTTTGCATGATTCATGGCATAGAACAGTCCGATAAAGCGAATGTTATCTATCAATCCCGCCATTTTTACACCATATTCATTTGTATAAGAATGTGATATCAATTTTTTTGCATCCATCATGATAAGAGCTTTTCTTTTCAGTTGCCATATAAGATCTATGCTCAGTATGCTTCCGTCTTCTAGAAACAAATGGACATCAGTCATGAAACTTTTTGACCCATATTTTATTTCTTTCACCATATTATGGTTCCCAAAATGTTTTATAAATGCTTTCGCATGCGAACGATCAATACATAAATCAATGTCAGAATATTCGCTAAGAGATTCGGGCGGGTTGTTGGGAAATTTTAGTGTGGCATATGATTTATCAGCAAGAAAATCAAACACATCTGTAATAACAAGGCTTCGCTGGCTCTGGGAGGATACCAGTATATTATTCAATGCCTCATTCCAGATATTGATCAACCACGATATCTGAATATGCCATTTTTCCTGCATACTGTACAGATGCAGATAATATACCGTGTTAATTATAAGATAAAGATGTAAATAGCGGGAATGATCCTGCTCCTGTTTTATAGAAAGCCTGAACATAACAGAAGGTGTTAACACTTTCTTTATTTCAGCCTCAATCTTTTTCCAGGAATATCTTTTTACCAATATGCCTTCCTGCATAATAAAATGGAATATATCATAGCCGAGGGGCATATTTGTTTTAGCCAATTCCCAGTCATAAATTTTCAGTTTTTCTTCATCTTCAAATATGTTCCAGGAAGTAAAATCGCCATGTGAAAAAGTTGTACATATAGACTTTGAGGCATCTATTGTTCCCATCAATTTTTCAATTTTGCGCAACATTCCTTTTGGAATCCTTGGATCTGACGATCTTTTTAATTCATTGAGCTGGGTAATTGTTGTTTTCCATATGTCTGTATTTCCAAGTATTTTTATGGCCATAGATTTCTCGCTCAGTTCCTGTAATGCATTAATATGTTTATGATTTATTTCTGCACTTCGGTTTCCACCTTCAGAAACGTCAGAAATACGGATCACATTTTCAGCTGATTCATACAGATTAGGGTAGTTAAATGATGATATCCCGAAATTCTCCAGTTGCTGAATTGTATTGATCTCATTTTTAATCAGATTTTCGGAATTTTTGCCAATAGCTATTTTTGAAAAGCTGTTTCCGGCAGCTCCTTCTTTATAGAGGATTCCTTTACGGTTTGGACCTATGGTTCCGGTGAAAATTGTCCATTTATCATTTTTGCAGATTCCGGAGTTTTCTGTTCTTACAAGCGAAATACATTTTGTATTAAAAAACAGGTGTTGCAATCTGTATCTGAATATCAATTTAATGATCCGGGAAAAAACCTTTCCTCTCCGGCTATCCTGGTTGTAAAATTTCAGGAACAATGGTTCTTTCTGTTCCAAAGGCCAGGCCCACCTGATGGATCCGTCAGTATTTTTGATATAATGAACCAGTAGTTGTTCTTGTCCGTTTTCATTCTCCGGAGTTTTGAAACCGGTTTTTTTTAATATAGTAATTAGTGTTTCCATATGCTTGCTTTGTTTTGGTCAATAATTCCATCATCGTGCCAATATTTAAAAGCATTGAAAATGAATGAATTATGAATATTTTGATAAACATTAATTCCTCTTTCAGGAATCATTTTCCAGAAAATGGAATCAGGATATTTCTGGGCTTAAGGCAGGGATAAGATGGGGTCTTCTTTTAAAGAGATGTAATTTCTCTGCCCTTGAGTAGTATTTACTCTTTTGAAAGGAAATGGAAAAAATAAGCAACTGGTAAAAAAAGATAGAATAGTTTGATTCACCAAAGATGCCAAACTCAGTAAAAGAATTGATAAGTACCGGGATTAGAAATCCCAGCAGCATGAGTTTTTTTTCAGTTCCTTCTTTTGTAAATCCTCGTACCGTAAAGAAAACCTGGAGCAGGACAAGTGTAAAACCTACAAAGCCCAGGTTCATCAGTACCTGCATAAAGGTATTGTGCGTCATATGTGCAGTATAACTGTGTACACTGCTGAATTTGTCTTTATAAGCTATCCTCATAAAGCCAAAGCCAAAAAGGGGCTCATGGGGCAACCCTTCATTTATAAGGGCTTTCCAGAAAGGCAATCGACCTGTCATTGACATTACATCGTCAACCCCGCCTTTTCTCATAATCAGCTTTTCAACAGCTATAGGTATCACAGCAAGTACAGAAAGATAAATGCTCCATTTCATTATCTTGCTTTCAGACCTTTGCACGTGGAAGAAAATGATAATGAGAAGTCCGACAAGTGAAGACCTTGATTTTGTTTCAATGAGTGCAAATCCAATTAAAACTATCTTGAGAAGAACATACCATTTTCTTTTTTTACGATATAAATCGAAAATAAGGCATGATATACCAAGTCCACAGAGCATTCCTAACTCATTAGGGTTCATAATATAACCCCCAAGTCTTGAATCTTCACCTCCTTCAACTTCCCGGAAAAAAGAAGTGGGATTTACGAACATCCCCACAATAAAAACCAGGAGTAACAGAAAGGCAGTATTGCCGATGATATTATAAAACCGAATATCTGATTCCGGGAAAAATGTTTCAATCATCAGCATGGAGCGCATGAAATAATAGGCAAAAACCAGGCATTCTATGTCCATGAACCATTGAAGAGCACTGTATCCCACATCCGTACTCCACATAAAGGAAACAAGGCCCAGAAGCAGGTAGGCTATATAAAGAATAGGCGACATTGTATTGCGCCACCTGATCGAACCAATGGCTCCATAGTTAATAATCATTCTGTAAACCATATAGATGCCAACAGTAGTGCCCATACGGCCCACAATTTTTACAAGCCTTGTGATCATGACGTTTTCGCTCCACGTAAAAAATCCCCCAACCATGATTAACATGAAAAGGAGTAAAAGAAAACTTACTTTCTTTAAAAAAGATTTATCCAGATCTGCCCGATTTCTCTTTATCACGTCGTTTCGTAAAGTTTATCCATTTTGTTCACGATATCGAACCAGTCGAAAACGTTTGTTACCATTTGTTTCGCTGCTTCGCCTGATTTCCTGAGCCTGTCGCTGTTCCATTGTTTTTTCATTTTGATCAGCGCCTCAGTCAAAGCATATGCATTCTCATTTTCAATAGCTATGCCACAATGGTTATCTTCAATATATGCAGCCATATTTGTTGCTTGTGTAACAATGGAAGGAATGCCCAGAGAAGAAGCTTCAAGTATGGTGGCCGGAAGGCCCTCATTTCTTGATGGATGTGCAAATACGTCCATTTTAGCCATGATTTCATCTTTTTCATTTCCGAACCTGCTGCCCCATAGTACAGTTGATTTTTTCAATCCTTTTGCAGATATCATCTTTTCCAGTTCTGCACGTTCATTACTATCACCTATAATCCATAATCTGGAATGGTTTTCCAATTTATGAAAAGCTTCAAATCCTTCAAGAATTATATCAAGCCCCTTGGTATATATGTCAAGTCTACCAAGAAAACCTACAATAAATTCATCTTTATCAGTAATATATGATTTTTGCACCCTGTTTCCATGCTGGTATCCGTAAGGAAGCAAAAATGATTTTCCTGATTTAAAAATGAGGTTTGTCCCTTCAATTTCACTGGCACCAATACAATGAATACGCATGGCCCGTTTTAGAAGTGGTTTTTCGAATAGACTGAAATACAGTTTTTTCACCCATTTGCTTCGCTTCATGGCTATGGTATTGTAGGCACCATGAGGAGTTATAACAAATGGAATATTATTATGGAAAAGGAAGGCGGAAATGGATGAAAAGACGGGCACCCATCCTCCATGCAAGTGAAAAACAGCTTTTCCTTTTTTCGAAGTGATGGCTTTTTTCAATGCTTTATCGAATTGAAATGGATTTTTTGATGATTTAAAAAGCCGTGTTTCAAAATTGCGTATGCCATAGTTTTCAGTAACGTCTTTTGTTATACCCCATACACTTACTTTTCTTCCGGATTCCACCTGTTTTGTAGACAGTTGATGCACAACTTTATTGATGCCGTTCATCCGCTCCGGGTTGGCCTTTCCTAACACTATATGAATTATTTCATTTTTCATCATTTGGTTTTGTTAATAATTAATTAGAAGTTCTATTTCCTGTAAGAGGCTAATGCCAGAGTACAAATTTTTTGCGTATCAGGATAAATTGCCAGTATGTTAAAACAAGTAACTGGTTTATTATTAATCCTGTAATGACACCCGCAAGCCCCATTTCCCTTATGAGAAACCTGGATGCGATAAGACTGAACACGAGAGTAATCATATAAGCAAAGAAAAACTCACGATTTAACATCATGACTCTTATTGCCATACGAATCGGGTAACCGATAAATATAAACAGATACAATATTACCATTCCCTGTAAAACAAATGCATAATCTACATAAGCACTCCCGCCACTAAGTCTGAAAATGGGTTTGGCAAGTACTATAATGCATATGGAAACAGGAATTAAAAGTATCAGGCTTTTTAATGTACTTTTTCTTAAATATTGTTTTAAATGAAGCGAAGATTGGATGAACAATCTTGAAGCTGCCGGAAGCAGATAGTTTTCGTAGACCTGAAGGAATACATTTAACACCCCGAAAAGTGTTTGAGCAAGACGCAAAGCTCCAAGAGCACTGATGCTGATAAATAAGCCTGAGGCAACTACAAAAAAATTGTTAGACCACCATTGTACCATTGCGGTTAGCAATAGCCATTTGCCACTGATAATCAGCTGCTTTCCATGATTTATAAACTTACTGAATGCGGGGATGACCGGTTTAAGATATATTAATCCTGCTATAATTGACGGAATAAAAGTAATTGCCATAATAAAAAGACTCTGGCTGAGATTAAGAGTATGCTTGTATGCGCTGCTGGCAAGCCAGATCAACTGCGAAAAATTTGTTATGATATCAATATATAATGCTTCTTTTAATTTCCCGACTGCGATAAAAACTTTGCGAAAAAAATCCTGAAGAAGAAAAGTTATGATCAGGAATACAATTAATGTCACATAAGCCTGTAAAGATTGTACTGCATGGATGTGGGCTATAGAAACAGCGAAAATTAAAAGTATAAATAACAGGCATATAATAATTTGCCAGATAAACAAGGAGGATATATAGGTAGATTGATCTGATTCTTTTGCCTGTTGCACCTGGAAAGGAGCGACAATAAGAGCGTTGCTGACGCTAAGGAAAAGATACAGGACCAATATTACAGACGCATAAATCCCGAATTCCTGAATTCCTAACTGCCGGGCCAACAAAATTGTTGTAACAAAATTGCTGCCACTGCAGATCATCTGGTCAAGAATAACCTGGATTTTACTGCTTTTTAATAAGGTTGCTATTTTAGTTATTGGATTCACTGTTTATTTGTTTTTTCCGGATTCCTGAACCCTGTTTTTAAGTAATGACCAAAATTGCCTGATTATTTCAGGATTATAACCTGCGCGGTTTAGCAGAAAAAAGATGTTTTGAAGCTTGTATTCATCTTTCATTATTTCTACCTCGTCAATCATTTTTGCAGGTGTGATTCTTGAATCCATGATGAAAAGATTTACATCTGCAGCATTTATAAAAAGCAGACTGTTAGGTGAATCTTTGAGACCTTCATTTTTAATGATAATAATGTCAAAATCTGTTTTCCATGTGTCGATAAATTTTGTCAGATATTCTGTATTCAAACCCTCAAGAGAATCTTTGCTGAAATGTTTAACCGTAATAGTATGATTGCCTGCCCATTCTTTTTCATTTATGGTATGATCCACATCCAGTACAAGAACTTTTCTTCCCTGCCTGTGTAGTTCCATTGCCAGTTCTTTGGTTATGAATCTTTTGCCTTCTCCTGTTGCATATGAAGATAATGTAACTACTGTTTTTGCCTGGAGCAGGTTTTTAAGTTCCAACTGTAATGCCATTTTATGGAATAAAGTATTGATCTGTACTTTAGAAGTAAAAAGGGGTAATTCTGCCGCGATAGGAATCGTTGATTTTTTTTCAATTGTATAAGAATCATTAACTTTTGCTTTGGCAGCATGCACCGTATATATTAAAATAATTGATCCAATCATCCCCAGAATTGCGGAGACAATAAGTATAATAGGGCGGTTTGGAGAAACCGGATCTTTGGGAGGGGTAGCCTCTTCAATTATCCTGTGAAAGGATATCCTGGCAGCCTGGGCTATTTCAGCTTCTATTTTCTTTTCATTCAAAAAATTATATGATGTCTGGTATAGCTGAAAATCCCGGTTCATGATATTCAGTTCTTTTTCTTTTTCCGGAATACCAATAAAGGCTTTCTCGGCTTCTGTTATTTCATTACTGAGCTTATCAATTTTAGCTTCATGATTTTTCTTTGTATTGGTTATACTTTCAATGAGATAAGCCTTCAGGTCATTAATTTTCTGATCTATTACTTTTACTTTTTCTTCATCTGGTGTATATGAAATGAGAAGGTCTTTCTTATCCGCCTGGAGTTTTTTAATGTTTTTAATAATTTCAGTTGAAAGAAGGTCTGTAAAGGCTTCAAAATTTGGCGCCAGCTCCAGAAAGTTGTCTTTGCCTGCCTGAATATAGTTGCACAGCTCTGTCATGGCCTGAAGGGTCATTTTTTCATTGGTGAGCTGAATTTTCATTTGCGATACAGCCCTGAGATCGGTTTCAGTTTCCTGGTTAATATTGGTAATATTTTTTAAATCCCTGTAACCCTGTATTTCATTTTCAGATTTGGATAGTTTGGTTGATACATCATTGATTTGGTTGCCTAAAAATGCTACTGTAGTGTTGGCCGCTTTATATTTGGATTCGATATAGTCATAAATATATGTTTTCCCGATCTTATTCACGAGATCGGCAGATTTCCGGGCATTTGGGCTTTTATAAGTGATACGTACTACAGGAACATCTTTATCAACAGGTTGAATATCCAGATCGTCTTTTACTTTTGCGAGGAGTTTTTCCCGACTATATACCTCAAATTCATACTGGTCAATTAATTGTGCATCCTGTTTTCCGGAAAGAAATCCTTCATTAAGGCCAATGTACAATTCACCGAATTCATTATTGATAATTTGTCCGAATTTGCCCTTAATTGTTTTTAGATCCTCCGGATATTTAAGTTCAAAATCCTTATCAGATAATACCTTTAATTTAAACCTGTTGTCAAAAACTTTGGCATTACGAAACGAAGCTTTTATAACGATAGGCGACTGGTTGTACAATTCAACTTTCCTGATTTTCCCAACGCGATATATTTCAACATCAAAATCAAGGCTATCAAGTACCTTATTTAACAGAACGCCTGATTTCATTACCTCTATCTCAGCATCAATCTTGTTTGCAGAAGCGAACACGTCAAAATCCTTAAATAAATTTCCCCCACTTGTTCCTTCCCTGATATCCGCAAATTTTAGTTTTGTAGTTGCTTCATATTTAGGCGTTATGTATTTAAGCTCTTTGCTTGCAAGCAATACGGCTGCTACCATTACCAGGATTATGATTGGAAGCCCGCGAAAAAATGGTTTTAATAATCTATAGTTTTCGTTCATTGTTCTGTTGATTATAGCACTTTGAATAAAAGGGTTGCAGCGGTTATGGCTGTAGCAAAAGGAATAATGACTGATATGCGTCTGTCAAAATCTTTGCATGGCCTGGAGCTAACTACCACTACATCTCCGGGATGAAGCTGAACATTTTTATTTAGGTAATCCCCGGCTTTGGTAATATCCAGGCTGGCGGCACGTACATTTACTCCTTCCTGCCTGAAAATGCGAATGTATCTGAGATTTGCATAAGGTTCATATCCCCCTGTCTTTGCAATTATTTCGAGAAGGGTTACATTGTCTTTGTCAATAGTTACTACTGCAGGATTTCTTACTTCACCTAATACAGTTATTTCTTTATTCATTACTTTTACATCAACTACAGGATGTACTACCCATTTGGAATAGAGCAGTTTCAATGTATCTTTAAGTTGGGGAATTGTTTTATTTAATACATTCAGACTGCCGATTTTAGGAACTTCAATTGTTCCATTGGCATCTACCATCATCCATTTTCCATAGGTCTCATTTGAATTGTAGATACCGTATGAAGAACCAACTCCCAGTTCATCCTGTCCCCATACACCCATACTTATTTTATCATTTATTCTAATGGTGTATTGATAATTGGGATTATAGGCAAATGCACTGTCGAAACGGGTTATATTTTTTACCTGGTTAGCTCCAGATTCCTGAAAAAGATTTTGTGTGGTACATGAACTAAGCAAAATTGCAAATAGACTATAGATGATATACTTTTTCATATTCTGTATTAGATTAAAGAAAGAATTAATTTAAACAATTTTGGTTTTTCTTTTTTAAGCATAGTTTGTATTGATTCAATACGTTGCAGCGCATCTGCTATTTTCTCTTCTTCATTATCTCCTTTGATAAGGTAATCGAATGCGCCAAATTTTAAAGCATTTACTGCTGTCTTAATATTCTCCTGAGAGGAAAGCATGATCACATAGGCGTTTGGTTTGAAGCGCTTTATTTTTTTCAGTACCTCAAAACCGTTAAGTACATCCATGTTATGATCCAGGAAAATGATATCAGGATTTTCTGTAAGTCTGTTCAGGCATTCTGTACCGTTATCAAAAACCGATACATCCTGGTATCCTATATTGCGCAGATGTTTTTCTGTTATATTTAAGGTATAACGGTCGTCATCTACAAGAAAGATTTTGGTTTTGTTATTATTGTCCATTTTATTTGTTTTTCGCCCTAATTGCCATTAGCAGGCCAAACAAATAAAACATTGAATATCAATACAATAAAAAAAAGAATATGCATACCAATTCCAGAATATGGAATCATTTTCCATGTTCTGAAATGGCGTTTCAATTAAAATATGACCTTATTTTAGCTCTTTTTTAAGCTGAGTTATGACTCTGGAAATTACTTTGTCAACTTTTTTTACCAGGTTTGGTAATTCTATAGATCCGGGTTCTTCAGCAGCAATCCGTTCCATATCCGACATGTCTGTCTTAATTGATAAAATACCAAGATTGATAATACTTGCTTTAATCCTGTGTGCCGTTTCATTTACCAGTTTATAATCCTTATTTTTCATTCCCAGCCTGATCTGCTGCATCGATTCAGTGGCCTGATCAATAAATATCCGGATCATTTTTCTGGATAAATCCCTGATCACCTCTGCTTATATTTTCAAGATTAGTAAGATTATATAGAGGTTCGTGTTTCCGAACTGGTTTTGCCACTTTATTATCCGGCTTTGATTTTGCTTTTTTATGCGGCAGATGTTTTAAAATAGTTTGAAGCAATACATTTTCTTCAAAAGGTTTGGTTACGTAATCATTCATACCCGCAGCAAGCGACTGATCTATTTCTTTTTTAAAAGCATTTGCTGTTAAAGCAATAACAGGGATATGACTTTTTAACTCATTCCTGATCCTGCGTGTCGCTTCCAGACCATTCATTTCCGGCATATGAAGGTCCATTAATACTACATCGTAATGGTTTTCTCTTAATTTTTTGATGGCAATTTCTCCGTTTTCTGCTTCGGTAACCTCCATTCCAAAATATGACAAACTGTTTTTTGCCACCAGCCTGTTCATTTCATTATCTTCGGCAAGAAGTATCTTAACATCTTTGAGTTCATTAAAATTCTCTGTTAGTGTAGCCTCATGGATCTTGTTGATATTGCCTATTTTTAATGGAATCTCCAACACAACGGTAGTTCCTTTTCCTTTTTCACTATCAATATTAATGTTGCCCCCCATAAGATGTACCAGTTCATTCGTAATAGCCATACCAAGGCCTGTACCACCGTATTTTCGGGCTGTTGAGCTGTTTTCCTGCGAGAACTTTTTGAACAGGTTTTTCAGGTATGATTTTTCCATTCCTATACCGGTATCGGTAATGGTAATTATTACAACCTGTAGCGAATGTGTCGTTTTTAATACTTTGCAATCAATGCTGATTTTCCCATTTTCCGTAAATTTGATAGAATTCCCCAGGATATTGATTAATATCTGCCTGATCCTGGCGGGGTCGCCCTGCTGGGCAGGTTTTAGATCAGGGTCGATGTTTACTTCAAGTTTGATCAATTTCTCCTGCGCATCAGAAGAAACGATGGAAACAGTTTCATCAATGGCTGAGTTGAGGCTAAAATGACGGTTTTCCAACTGAAACTCACCCGATTCTATTTTAGACATATCAAGGATATTGTTTATAATAGATAGCAGGTGCCTGGAGGCCGTATCTGCACTGTTCAGGTATGCCCTTTGTTTACCTGTTACAGATTCCTTAGACAGCTCGCGCAGCATTCCAATAATAGCATTCAGGGGTGTGCGGATTTCATGGCTCATATTAGCCAAAAATGCTTCTTTTGCCTCTGATGATTCTTCAGCTTTTTTTCGGGCTTCTATTAGTTCATTTTCCTGTATTTTCTGTTTTGTTATGTCAAGATGAATACCAATTGATCCAACTACATTCCCTTTGTCATCAAACCTGGGAGCTCCGCTGATAAGCCAGTATCTTGATTCTCCTTTTTTGTTGAATACCTGTAATTCGTAAGCATCAGATTCGCCTTTTTGTCTCTTTCTGGTTTTCTTTGCTACCGTTTCAACAAAATCTTTATTTATAAATAGATCCACGGCTCTTTTGCCAATAATTTCATTGTAGTTATACCCGCTTATATCCAGGAAACTCTTGTTGGCATATTGTATATGATCATCATTATCAACCTCCAAAAGCCCGAGATTCATATTTGCAATAATATTCCTGTATTTTTCTTCCTGCAAAAAGGCTGCATGTCTGGCTTCTCTTTCTTTTGTTATATCGGTCATGATACCAAACCTTTGCATCACATTACCCTCGCTGTTTTTTACAAACTGCATGGTAAGTCTGCTCCAGAAGGGCGGCGCTCCTTTTCTCCAGTGTAAAAATTCTTCAGTAAAATCTTCTCCCCGCTGGTCTTTTTCATACATCCGTTCCAGTACTTTTCGATCTGTATTCTCGTCTGTAAATAATTTAATCGGGTTTTTATGTTTCAGTTCGTCAAAACTATACCCCGTTATGGCTTCATAAGCCGGGTTAATCCATTCAAATTCCAGGTTATTGTCAAGGATAAAGACTCCGTTTGAATTTGCGCTGGCTACCAGAGAAAGGCGCTGTATAAGTTGTTCCTGATCTTTTTGGAAACTGATATCTTCTATTATTGAGAAATAATGCTGGAGGTTATTTGTTTCATCCAGAATTGGTTGACCTTTAACTCTTCCCCAGAACCATGTATGATCTTTCCTGTAGAATGCTATTTCGATTAAAAAATTCTGGCGCTGCCTGTAAGCCTGTATCATTGACTCTATCTGAACCGGATCACACATAGGGCCGCTGCCTATTTCTATTGGGGTTTTTCCCAGAAGATCATTCAGTTCAAAACCTGTAAGATTTTTAAATCCTTCGTTTGACCAGAATATATGGCCATTTATGTCTGTAAGTAGTACACCGTTTTCATTGGCACTGGCAACCAGGGAAAGTCTTTTCAGTTCCGCCTGGTTTTGTATAAGCTTAAATTCATTATTTTTTCGATCTGAAATATCTTTATATCGCCATTGATGACCTTTGTAGACATTGCTTAAAAAAATAGGTATATAATCACGTTCATAATATTTACCGTCAGCAAGTTTAATTTCTTCTGACAATACCTTCTTCCGATCTTTTAATATAGTATCGATTCTTTTTATAAAAACTTCAGGTTCCTCGAAAAGACTTTTGCTTTGTTCAGCAGCATTGCTGCAATCTGTACCAATTAATGCCTGTGGTGGGGCAGGAATATTAAATAATCTGCAGAATTCCTGGTTGATATATAAAATATGCCTGTTCTCATCTTCCATCATAATTCCGGAATTCAGATTGTTGACCAGGGTTGTAAGGATCTGCGCCGTTTTGGCGAGGTTTTCCTCAACTTCTTTTCTTTTAATGATTTGCTTGTTGAGATAGTTTAATATGCTCAGCAGGTCATCATTTTCATCTGTATCTATTATGTCTTCATCGCCTTCAAATTCACGAAGTGCTTCTTTTATTTTAACGATGGAAAGTTGTTTGATATTGAATTCCTTTGCCAGGTTGTCATTTACTTCCTGGTATTCATTTTCACTAAGGCTGAAGGCGTGGGTCCATAAATCCTTGTCCCGTTCAAATGCATTATAAGAATCATTTACAGCTGAAAAAAAGTTCTCAATTTCAGGGGTTAAATTACTTTTATTAAGGTACTTATTTATCTGTCTCTGAAGAAGTTTATGGTAACTCATGTTGCCTTTATTCATTAAATGTCGTAATGGTCATGGTCTGATTATGCAATTCGCACTTAGAGCCTGGATTTAAAGGGGATATTTCTCCATAAGAATAAAATCCCGTGATCATGGTCTGATCTCCCAGAGCCTCTGAAACAGCCTCAACCTCTTCATCAACTCTTTTGTCTAAAATGATTTTTCGGCCTACACAACTAATCAATAATGCAAGCTTGGGTTTTGCATTATTATCAAACCGGGCCGTATTCTGGGCTGCACCGGTGGCCGCATCAATAAGTCTGTCAAAATTAGCTTTCATAAACCTTATTCGGGCTCCATATGGCACATCTCCGGCAAATATCATACTGTTTGTAGCATCGTCGATAGACAGGATGGTTCTTACAACCGGATCGGCATTATCTGAAAGTTTTACCGAAATTGGGAACAGTAATGCAGATCCCGGAAGCTCTTCAGCATACTTTCCGAGATAGGTTTTATAAAGATCCAGCGCATTTTTTCCATCTATTTCAAAAAGCTGATTAGAAGTAGATTTAGTAACAATTCTTTCCGGGTCAAATGTTTCCCACCCACCCATAGATCCATGTCCGATCTGAATGGCATTTCCATACAAACCAATAGCAATTATTTTTCCTGCTACAGGTGGCTCATTAAGGCCTGCCAGGGTCGACACAAACTTATAGCCATCTCCTGCCAGCCCTCCTGTAACCGGAATTTTGTGAATTATCACATTTTCCATGCCCCTTACCAGTTCACTGCCATTTACTTTTCCTCCATCAGAAAGGATCATTAAATACTTCAGATTATTCTGATCCATCTTATTTACCAGGGCTGCTCCTGCGTCAAAACTGTTTTCAAAATCAATAATATTTACTGATGCCGTCTGAAAAGTTGTTTTTTCAAATAATATTGCAGTAACTGATACAGTATTATCAAGAACTTCCGTTTTGAAAATTTCACCGGCTGTAGAGCATAATGCAATCTGTGCATTTGGAAATTTTAATTTAAGCCGACTATAAAAATCCGGTTCGGCCAATATTTGTTTTGCACCGAATCCGAGAATCAATTGTGCCTGTTCTTCTGTAAAAGCATCGTTTTTTTCGCAGGCGATAAACGTATCTGATTGGAATGAGTATAATGCAACTTTCATTTAGTATCAGGGGTTAATTAATAGTTATTTCCTTGTTTTTGATCATGTTATATATGGAAGACTTTCCAATATCAAGTTTTTTTGCAACCTCCAGAACATTGTTATTGTACTTTTTCAGGAAAAAGCTGATGATATCAATATTGTATTCTTTCATGGTTTTCTCAATATTTGTAAACACCTCATCACTTTTGATTCCTGCATACGTAATATCTTCAGGTTTAATTTCTTTACCATCACACATTACAGCTGCAAGGTCCATTATTGCTTTTAATTCCCTGATATTCCCGGGAAAATTATACTTCATGAGTTTGTCTTTTACACCATCTGCAAAATGAAGTGATTTCATTTTATTATCTTTAGTGAATTCATCTGCAAAATGTTTCGCAAGAATCAGAACATCATTTCCTCTTTCCCTGAGTGGGGGCAATTCTATGGGAAGGCCCATAATCCTGTAATAGAGATCTTCCCTGAAATTCTTTTTCTGAACTTCATCAGCAAGGTTTTTATGTGTGGCAGTGATAAGCCTGATATCAAGTTTTATTTTGCTGTTGCCACCAACCCTTACAACCTCACGTTCTTGCAATACACGCAATATTTGCTTTGAAGACTCAGGTCCAGTTCCGCAATCTCATCCAAAAACAAAGTGCCGCCCTGGGCCTCTTCAAATTTTCCTGATTTCTGTCCTGCTGCCCCGGTAAAGGCACCTTTTTCATGGCCGAAAAGTTCACTTTCTATCAACTCTTTTGGTATAGCTGCCATATTAACGGCCACAAATGGTTTCTTTTTCCTGTCACTGTTAAAATGTATTGCTTGTGCAACTACCTCTTTGCCGGTTCCGGTTTCGCCGGTTATTGAAACATTTACATTGGTTTTTATTGCTTTTTCGATAAGCGAAAAAGTCTTTTTTATGGACGGGCTCTGGCCGATAATAGTTTTTTCGAAACTGTATTTCTGCTCCAGTTTTTCTTTAAGGTCTTCAACTTCATGCCGCAATGAAACATTTTCCCTGATATTCATCACTGCATTCCAGAGAAGTTCTTTTGTATTTTCATCCTTAATGATATAATCCCGGCATCCGGCTTTGATAAGATTTACAGCTACTGAAATATCTTCCTGTCCGCTAATAACGACAACCGGGATGGTGTTGTTGATTTTATGTATTTCCTGAAGCAGTTTATCTCCTTTCATATCCGGCAATCCAAAGTCGATGCAGATAACATCAGGTTTCAGATGCAGATTGGAAAGACAGTCTTTCGCTTTGGTGTACAAACTAATTTCATAATCCGGGTTTAGAGAAAGGTGGTATTTCAATAATTCTCCATACCAGGGATCATCTTCCACTAGGAATATATTAAAGGAGTTCATTTTCTATGTTGAAGTTAATAAAATGTCGTCGGTATAAATTTATAATATCATCAGTATGAATCAGAAAGATGGATAAATAATTCAGTTTCTAATCAAATTAATGTAACAGACAATATTACATGCAAGGGTACTAAAATAAAATGACAGAAATCATAAATTTTGATGTTATCTCTAAAATAGGGTGATTGTTATGAGGATTGTTATATGTGATTTATTGTGAAAAATGAGATGAATTCTGATTTGAGTTTATGATAAAAGATACGGGAGTTTTATTAGAATATTTTGAAATGAGTCCGTTTTGTTTCCTGAGTGGTGTTGAAATCAGTTAATATAAAAATATGGGCAAATTTAATATTTTACGAATACTGCTGGATATAGATAACCAGGTCAAAAATTTTAAGTCACTGGCCTAATTAAAAAACATGGCCTTATTGAGCGAAATAATTGCATTTTTATAGTCGCCGCGGGATACTACTAACTGAATATTGACTTTGCGAAGCGCAAATCCCCCAGCTTTAATGTTTATGCCATTTTCAGCAAGTGCCCCTGCTGCTTTGGCAAGTACTCCCGGCTGATCCATGTTAGAACCAATAATACACACAATTGCAACCTGTTCCATATTCACCGTTTCAAAATCTCCTTTAAGTCGGGTAAGTAGTTTTTTGTCAAAATCTTTTTCCCAAATAGCTATAGTAATACTGTTGGCACTGGTGGCTTTGAAAATATAACTGATGCCGAATTCTGCAAAATCCTGCATGATTTTTAAGTCACTCCCAACGGCTCCGACCATTAGCGGATCATAAATATCAATAATCAGCAACTTGTCAGAACCTGTTATCACTTCAACTCTTTTATGCTGTGAAACATAGTCTTCAGTGATGATTGTGCCCGGATGTTCAGGCTGAAACGCGTTTTTTATAATTAGCGTAACACCATTTATTTCCAGTGGCTTAGAAGCTTTTGGGTGGATAGCCTCCATGCCTACATCCGCAAGCTGGTCTGCCACATCGTAATTGGTAAAACCAACCGGGACACAATTTTCAATGCCCACAAGTGTTGGGTCGGCTGATGAAAGATGATATTCTTTATGAATAATGGCGGTTTTTGCCTGTACAGCAATGGCAATTTTACTGAAAGTGATTTCTGAATAACCGCGTTCAAACTCCCGCATAATGCCTTCTGTACCTTTGGCATAGCCAGTGGCTACGCAAATGGTTTTTTCAGTGTTTATATTTTTAAAAACACTTTTTATACGTTGATCTATGGTATAGGACCTGTGATCATCAAAACCGCAAAGATCAACGAATGTGGTGTTTACTCCTCTGTTTTGCAGTATATTATATAAATTGAAACCTGAATGTGCTTCGCCTATTGAAGCAAGGATTTCTCTGGCAGCCTGCAGAATACTTTCATCACTCACATAGCCTGAAGCCAGTATATTAGCCAGATCTTCCAGGTATTTTTGTGCCTGCGTTATTCTGTCTTCTATAAATTTATTGGCAATAGCAAGGTCGAGTCCAAGAGGTGTGTACCTTTTATTCATTTCCTGGAGCTGGTCAATAATTTCTTCCAGGGGTTGATGAAAGTCCTTTTGTTTTACAAGCCGATGATAAACACCTGGTTCTCCGGTTTTTTTGTTTTCAAGAAGCATATTGGTTACTCCCGAAAATGCCGAGACTACAAAAATGCGGTTGTATAGCGCATCACCTGCTTTATTGTAAAAGATGATATTGTTCAATACATCTTCCAGGGCCGTCATACAGGTGCCGCCAATTTTTTCTACAGTAGGTGCTGTTTTCAATTTTGCAAATAATATTAAAAAAAGGATTGCAAAGTTAACAGAAAACTATTTCGGAATATTATCTGTCATGAATTTGAGTGATCTGGATACATTGGCGAATCGCTAAAGTTATATATGTTGTATAAAATTCGTATTAATAATGCTCTCTAAATTATTTCATTTTTTATCAACTCAGGCAATATCAACTTAAAATTTATAGATTCGCATGCCTGAACTTGAAAAGAAGCTTTTGGCGAATAATAAATTTTTACCTCTGAGTCAATAACTTATACAGGATAAATCATCTTATGAAAATAATTTCCACGGCAGTACTATTGGGACTTACCCTTCTGGCCATTCCTTTTTTTACCTACAATTTCGGTACAGCACTAGGCAGGACCGAATGGAAAGCCATCCACACTTTGGTGTATATATGTTTGTGTTTTATAGGCTATTGCTTTATTATTGGAGAGCTTACCCATAACAACAGCCAGGTTGACAAATTATGGAGTGTTATACCTGTAATATATGTATGGATCATCGTTTGGTATGGCGATTTTACGCCGAGGCTGGTTGTAATGGCTGTTCTGGTAACCCTCTGGGGAATAAGACTTACAACTAATTTCGCAATGAAAGGTGCCTATCAATGGCGATTTTGGGCCGGTGAGGAGGATTATCGCTGGCAGGTATTGCGCCAAAAGCCGGAATTTAACCCCGGATGGAAATGGACAATATTTAACCTGCTGTTTATCTGCGGATATCAGAATATTCTTATTTTGCTTTTTACTTTGCCGTCAATCATTGCGCTCCAAAGAAATAATGTGCCAATGGGGACATTGGATTTTACCGCTGCGGGTTTCATGTTCTTATTTCTCATCATTGAAACCATTGCCGATATTCAGCAATGGAATTTTCAGAGTAAAAAATGGGCCATAATAAAGTCAGGCGAAAAATTGAAGGGCGATTATGAGAAAGGATTTCTGGACAAAGGATTATGGGCCTATAGCCGTCACCCTAACTATTTTGCCGAACAATCGATATGGATCTGTTTTTACTTATTTAGTGTGGCGGCAAGTGGTCAATGGTTCAACTGGAGCATTGCCGGATGCCTTTTATTAATATTGTTATTTCAGGGTAGTTCCAGTTTCAGTGAAGAGATAAGTTCAGGAAAATATCCGGCATATAAAGTTTACCAGCAGCGGGTTTCACGGTTCTTCCCATTTTTTAGAATCGGAAACAGGTGATTTTTTTCAGGCAAATCATGATTCGTCGCAAAGTGCTCCCTATGAGATTATACCTGATTCGTAATTGATTCTTCCTACCTTTGCCCACTTTTACTTTAAAAATATTAGTTTCGATTAAAATATGGATGATATCCTGGATTCTAACCGCAAATTGTTGCTTGAATGTGCTGCAGCGTTTGGTACACCTCTTTATGTATATGACGCAAATAAAATCCTTGCACAGTACAAACGTCTTACCGATGCGTTTAGCGGTGTAAAGTTCCGGGTTCATTATGCCTGTAAAGCCAATACCAACCTGAATATTTTAAGGCTTTTGAAAAATGCAGGATGTGAACTGGATACGGTATCGATACAGGAAGTTCAGCTAGGGCTGCATGCAGGTTTCAAACCTGAGAATATAATGTACACGCCCAATGGTGTCAATATTGAGGAGATCAAAGAAGCAGTTCAGATCGGGGTGAATATTAACATTGATTCCATATCCATTCTTGAACAGTTTGGCAATATATACGGAGATAGATTTCCTGTTTGCATCCGCATAAATCCTCATGTGGTTGCTGGCGGGCACAGCAAAATACAGACAGGCCATATCGACTCCAAATTTGGCATTTCTTACCAGCAAATGAGACTGCTGAACAGGATCATTGACCAGTACCATATTAAGGTCCAGGGCATTCATATGCACAATGGATCTGATATTAAAGAAATTGATTCCTTTATGGAGGCCTTTGATGTGCTTCTGAAGGTGGCATCTGAGTTTAAAGACCTGAAATACATAGATTTTGGCGGAGGGTTTAAGGTTCCTTATAAAGAGGGAGATTCTGAAGTGAATGTTGAAGAACTTGGTGCACAGGTATCTAAGAAATTCAATGCGTTTTGCCATGAATATGGCAGAGAGCTCGAACTCTGGTGCGAACCCGGTAAATTTCTGATAAGTGAATGCGGTTTTCTTTTAATGAAGGTAAATGTAATAAAGCACACAGTTTCCACTGTTTTTGCCAGTGTAGATTCAGGGCTAAATCATATGATCAGGCCTATGATGTACAGTGCATACCACCGTATCGAGAATATTTCCAACCCGAAAGGAATCCAGAGGGTTTATTCTGTAGTGGGAAATATCTGCGAAACGGATACATTTGGTTCTGACCGCAAAATAAATGAAATACGCGAAGGTGATATCCTTGCCCTGCGAAATGCCGGAGCTTATGGATATAGCATGAGCAGCAACTATAACAGCCGTTTTCGTCCGGCAGAAGTATTGATACGGGACGGAAAAGCCCATCTGATCCGCAAACGTGAAGAAATGGAGGATCTGCTACGGAACCAGGTGGAAATAAGTTTGTGATTTTGAAAGTTGACAGGTTTTCAATAACCTCCATTAACTTACTAAATCACTAATTTTCAAGTGCTACTATTAATAGTTTATTGGTCTTTTTGGGATCTGCTTTGCCCTGTGACTTTTTCATGATATCGCCCATAAATAATCCCAATACCCCTTTTTTGCCTCCTTTATATTCGGCAACTTTATCTGGATACTGAGCCAATACTTCTTGTATGAGTTGAAGGATCATGTCATCATCATCTACCTGCAGGAGGTTCATTTCTTTCACCAGGGATTCAACGGAACCTGAATATGATTTCGAAACCAGTTCCGGAAAAACTTTCTGGGATGCCGTAGAAAAACTGATCTTGTTTTCTTCTGTAAGTTGTATCAGCTCACCGATCTGCGTTGGAGAGATCGTGATTTTGTCCAGTTCTATGGCATTCTCATTAAGCCATGATCTTATCGGGCCATTGAGCCAGTTGGCCGCAGCTTTATAATGTCTGGTATGTTCCAGAATACCCTGGTAATACAGTGCATATTCTTTTTCGGATGTTATGACAGCTGCATCATATTCTGACAAGCCATAATCCTTTATCAATCTTGCCATCAAGGCTTTCGGGAGCTCTGGCATTTTTGATGCTATCGCTTTTATTTCATTTTGAGTAACAACAACAGGGGGGATATCCGGTTCAGGGAAATAACGATAGTCGTTGGCAAGTTCTTTGGAACGCATCGGGTAAGTTTCGCCTTTTACGGCGTCAAATCCTCGTGTATCATTCGTAACTGTTCCACCAGATTCCACCAGTTCCATCTGGCGTTTGGCTTCGGCAGCTATGGCACGCTGGACGTTACGAATAGAGTTCAGGTTCTTTATCTCACATCTTGTATTAAGCGCTGCGGAGCCCCTCAGGCGCACGGAAACGTTGGCATCACAGCGGAGGCTGCCTTCTTCCATATTGCCATCGCAAATGTCAAGATAGCGTACCATCTGACGGATTTCAGTAAGGTATTGACCTGCTTCTTCGGGAAGCCGAATATCCGGGTTCGAAACGATCTCGATCAAAGGAACACCGGCACGGTTAAGGTCGATCAAAGAAGCGAATGGATCCAGATCATGTATGCTCTTGCCAGAGTCTTCTTCCATGATGATCTTATCAAGGCTAATGCGTTTTTCTTTGCCTTCTTCATCCTTTATCGCTACATAACCTCCTGTACAAATAGGACTTGTAAACTGTGTGATCTGATAGCCTTTTGGAAGATCGGCATAAAAATAATTTTTCCGGGCAAAATGCGTACGTTCATGGATATCACAGTTGCAGGCAATGCCCATTTTCAGGGCCAGTTCCACGGATTTAAAATTTGGTTTGGGCAGTGTTCCCGGATGCGCCAGGTTCTGTGGACTCACCTGTGTATTCGGACTTGTGCCGTAAGTATAAGGATCGCTGCTGAAAGCCTTGGTCTGGGTCATAAGCTGGGCATGTACTTCCAGTCCGACCACTATTTCATATTTATCGTTGAGTTCCATGGGGCAAAGTTAGTGAATTGGTGAGTTAGTATGTTGGTGAATTGGAGAGTTATTGAGATGGTTAAAATGGAACCAAATTCTTTTATCTTTGCTTAACATAAGTAATAAGATTTACCGGAATGGAACTTGCAAATATTAAATTGAACCTGGCAAAAAAGCTTCTGAACACAAATGATAAGGAACTTCTGAACTATATCAGGGCAGTTTTGGATTCACAACCATCTTCCGGAACATGGTATGAAGATCTTCCTGATGAGATCCGGAAATCTTTGGATAAAGGATTGATTGAAGCTGAAAAAGGTGAAGGTTTATCTCACGCAGAATTCAGAAAAACCTATTCTAAATGGTTAAAGAAATAATCTGGACTCCACAAGCGCAGATTACGTTCAATAACGTGATCGATTATTTGCAAAACAAATGGACAGAAAAGGAAATAGTTAAATTTGTTGAATCAACAGAAAGGGTAATTGAATATATTTCTCAAAATCCGAAAATGTTCAGGAGAACCAATAAAATCAATGTGTTCGAAGCCCTGGTAACTCCTCATAACCTATTAATTTACAAGGTATTTCCAGGCAAAATATACCTGATTACATTTTGGGATACAAGGCGCAATCCAAAGAAGAAAAAGCATTGATTTTTTGCGAATTATA
>Ga0364859_10256_pt1 | contig 36172 bp, 30 predicted proteins | sample ExccelAu500001D3_FD_206911 | JGI IMG/M metagenome (GOLD analysis project Ga0364859, IMG submission 206911) | Enriched cells from Trout Bog Lake Hypolimnion, Wisconsin, USA - BchlTB.Aug20.5000.01 .D3 | ecosystem: Environmental > Aquatic > Freshwater > Lake > Hypolimnion/Profundal zone | place: USA... | reverse complement strand
AAAAGACAAGTTAACTCATCCCGTCTTCAACCGGATTGGTGATATTTCTGACAAAGAAGGACTGGAAACTTATGTTGTCGGAGGATTTGTCCGTGACCTGCTGCTTGAGCGAAAACGTGAATTAGCTGATATTGATATCGTAACTGTCGGTAGCGGGATCTATTTAGCAAAAAAAGTGGCTGCGGCATTACACCCAAAATTGAAAGTGACTGTTTTCAAGAGCTTTGGCACTGCCATGTTTAATTATGATGGGATCGATTTCGAATTTGTTGGCACAAGGAAGGAGTCATATAGGCAGGATAGCAGAAAACCAATTGTTGAAGATGGTACCCTCGAGGATGATCAAAAACGGCGTGATTTCACCATTAACGCACTGGCATTCTGCCTTAATCATGATAGGTTCGGTGAATTACTTGATACATTTAACGGCGTTGAAGATCTTCAAAACAAGATCATCAGAACCCCATTGGAACCCGATATTACCTTCTCGGATGATCCGTTAAGGATGTTAAGGGCAATCAGGTTTGCCACTCAATTGAATTTCAGGATTGAAGACACCACCCTGAATGCCATAACCAAACAGTGCGATAGGATTGAGATTGTATCGAAAGAACGCATAACGGATGAGATCAATAAAATCATTCAGTCACCTGTTCCATCTCTTGGGTTCAAACTTCTTGATCTCACTGGGCTTCTCCGTATAGTTTTACCTGAAGTTCAAAACCTTAAAGGCCGCGAAACCCGTAATGGTATTGGGCATAAAGATAATTTTTACCATACGCTTGAAGTCTTAGATCGCATTTCAAAGAATACCGATAATCTTTGGCTCCGCTGGTCAGCATTGCTCCATGATATTGCTAAGCCATTGGCCAAGCGTTTTGACCCCAAATTGGGATGGACCTTTCATGCACATAATTTTATTGGCGAAAAACTGGTGCCGGCCATGTTCAGCAGACTTAAACTCCCGCTGAATGAAAAGATGAAATATGTGCAAAAGATGGTTTCACTGCATATGCGTCCTATCGTATTGTCTGAAGAAGTTGTAACAGATTCAGCAGTAAGGCGTTTGCTTTTTGATGCCGGAGATGATATCGATGATTTGATGACATTGTGCGAGGCTGATATTACTTCCAAGAATCCCGATAAGGTAAGCCTCTTTCACTCAAACTTTCAATTGGTTCGCGAAAAGCTCAAAGATATTGAGAGTCGCGATGCTTTACGTAATTTCCAGCCTCCCGTAACCGGTGAAATTATCATGGAAACTTTCGGGTTAACTCCATGTCGTGAAATCGGGGTGATTAAATCTGCAATCAAAGAAGCCATCCTGGAAGGCGAAATACATAACAATTATGAGGAAGCTTTCAAATATATGCTTGAGAAAGGCAAAGAATTGGGATTAAAGGTAATAGAGGAAAGGCAATAGGTAGTTCTCGCCGGAGAATAATACAAAACTAAAAACGAGTAAACAGGGCTTTTTGGTTATATTGGGCAATAAAATTTTATGTCAAAGTCAGTAGTTGATGAAAAGAAAAAATTGATAACTTTAAATTCTTTTTCAATAAATTGATTCACTGTGAATAATTTTATTTTCTTTTCGACTTAAAACTAAAAACCATGAAAAACATTCCTGTTTTGTTTGCAGGATTGATTTTACTGTTCCTGCTAAGTGATTGCAATAAAAAGACTCCTTCCGAACCAATCGTACCAATTACTGTCTCAACAATCGGTTATTCAAATCTTACTCCTACGTCCGTCGATATTAATGGAGTTATTACGGGGCTGGATACTGTAATTGCAAGAGGAGTTTGCTGGGCTACACACTCCGGTGTGAATGTTGCTAATAATATAACATCTGACGGAACAGGGATTGGAAACTTCACCAGTTCTATTTCGGGATTATCACCTGCTACCGACTATTACATCAGAACCTATGCTCAAACCTCTCAAGGTACATTTTACGGTGACGAGATAGATATTACAACGAAAATTGCGATCCCCCTTGTTACAACCAATAATATGACCGCCGTATTTACCTACGGCGGAAGTGCAACGGGGACGGTTACTGACTCAGGAGGCGGTTTCGTATTTTTCACCGGATTTTGCTGGAGTACTACTCAAAATCCAACCGTAAGTGATAATTTATTTCAATTTCCTGGACCTCAATATCAATCACCATATAAATCACCCATAAATTTTGGAGGTATTGTTTCAGGACTTAGTCCTAACACAACTTACTACTTAAAAGCATTAGCTATAAATAAAGGTGGCCCTGGTACAAATAACGGTGGCACCGGTTATGGAAATCAGATTACTTTCACCACCAATAGTTAAGCTATTCCTGCCCAGGATTATTTGCCTTTGCAGATTGGAAATTATTGGGAATTTAGTGATGGAAAATATATAAGTTCTATCCTGATCGACAAAACTGAAAACCTGAATGGAGTTGATTATTTCAGATTTATTAGGAAGGACAATCCCAATCTTTTCGTAAGCATAGATACTATTTATATACGAAAGACTCCAAACGGGATTGTTTATCAGCGGCCAAAAAATTCCAACAGTGAAAATGTATTATTTTACTTAGCCGCGAGTTCAGGTGAAGTCTGGATCACAATTAATACTAATCCGGCGATCCCATCGTATGGCAACCTTTCAAATAAATTGGACTCTGTGAATAGAAACAGTACAGTGTTCAATAATTGTTTCCGTTTTGAATATTATTTCGTTAGTAAAGGTAACGGCCAATGGGAATGGGACTATTGGTTAGCGCCGAACGTGGGCTTTGTAAAATTTTTGCCCATAAGTCCTCTCTCAAATCCGGCAAGAAGATTAACGAAGTCAATCATAAATGGAGTTGTGAGAACTTATTGATTTTATTGGAGGAAATTTACACCTGCGTTTGCATAGCCTATTGTCAATCTACATTTCCTCCTCTTCCAGCTTTTTCTCATAATTCTCCAATACCCACCTGATGACTTTATAGCTGATAAAAATCAGCAGCGGCCAGGAGAGAATCCAAATTACCTGAACGAAATATTGCATGGTTTCGAATTTTAATGATTAATAAATATGCCCTTCTGAATCGCCTGAAATTTCAGTTTCTGTGATCTTTTTCTTGTTGATCTCTTTCCATGCGTACCAGATATAGGCAAGCACAAAAGGCACCAGCAGAGAAACATAACTCATGGTTGCCAGTGTAAATTTAGAAGATGAGCTGTTTTGAATAGTCAATGAAGATTGTAAATCATAATTTGAAGGATAATAACATGTATTGTTGTATCCCGCGATCAGAAAGAGTGAGAAAACAACCAGAATTGTTCCGCCTCCGGTGAACCAGATTCCTTCTGTCGAAGCATTCTTCCATGAACTGTAAATGCCCCATAACACCGCTACTACCCCTGCCAGGAATAAAATCAAAACTATCGGCATTTGAATCAGGTTGTGAAAGTATTTGAATGGCTCCATCGTTACTTTCAGAAATTCAGAAGAGTAGGCATACCCATCTTTTGTAATAAGCCTGATCAGGAAAATAAAGAAGAATAAAAGAAATGGTATTACGTTATAAATCAAATGTTTTCTGGATTGATTAATAAGACTTTCACTCTCAATCGTGTTAATAAAATAAAGCAAACCAAGAATCCGTGCAAGAAAAAGAACTGCCAATCCTAAAGAAACATTGTAAATATTCAGAAGCGCTTCAAGTCCTTTAGCAGGATGCTGCCATTTCGAAACATTAAGGTTGCTTACCGAAAAATCAGCCCCACTAAAAAAGGTGCCTACCACAACTCCGACCAAAAGAGGTCCCATCAAACCATTCACAAAGAGAAATGCGTCGAATGTCTTTTTGCCCAAAAAATTATTGGGTTTACTTCGATATTCATAGGATATAGCCTGTATGATAAAACAAAAGAGTAAAACCATCCACGCCGCATAAGCTCCTCCGAAACTTGTGGAATAGAACAAAGGGAAAGAAGCAAAAAATGCCCCGCCAAAAGTAACGAGAGTTGTAAAAGTGAATTCCCATTTACGGCCAAGCGTGTTGATCAGCATGGTGCGCTCGTTGTCGGTTTTACCGATCTGATAGATAAGCGATTGCCCTCCCTGAACAAACATCAGGAATACCAGAATTGCAGCCAGTAGTGATACAATTGCCCACCAATAGTGCTGAAGGGCCAAATGACTTAATTGTTCAAACATGATGTTCCTCCTCTTCGTTAGGTCCTTTTTTAATCTGTGTAGTCATAATTTTTACTTCTGCAATCAGCAATAGTGTAAAAATGATTGCAAAAAGACCAAATGTGACAATTACTGCTCCTGTATCAATTCTGGAAACCGCTGCTATAGTCGGTAGAAGATCTTGCACAACCCAGGGCTGCCTTCCCATTTCAGCTACCGTCCACCCTGCCATCTGAGTCAGATAAACCAATGGAATAGTAAATATTGCCGCCCAAAGGAACCATCGCTGTCGCAAGAGCTTGTCATTCAATAGAAAATAGAGTGATAGCATAAAAAAGAGCAGAAACCAGCTCCCCAAAATTACCATCAGGTGAAAACTGTAAAATACAAGGGGAATATTGGGAATCAATTCATTGACATCAGATACAAATCCATAGCCAAAGTATCTGAAAAAGTTGTCCTGAAAATCTTTTGACATAAATTTGTCATGTATATGCATCGACTCCGCTGTATGTGCATCATTCAGGGCTTTTTTGTATGTATGCAGTGTTTCTATCGCCATTCTACCGCGTGCGATCTTATCTGTAGCGGGTAGAATACCCTCTTTTTCGTTCCCGTATAAGAGGTCTTTTACGCCTGGAACAAAAGCATTGGCATCGAAATGAATCATGTAAGACAAGGCATTGGGGATTTCAATTTTAAAGAGAAATTCCTTCAATTTCTTGTTCTCCGGATCGCTTCGCAAAGGCGAGAACATGCCGAAAACCATTAAATCAGCTCCATTTCCCCCTTTATACAATCCTTCCATCGCTGCCAGTTTCATTGGTTGTAAAAGGGCAACTTGTCGTGCAGATCCATCACCGGTCGATACAAGAAATAGTGAACTCAGGAAACCAAAAATGGCTGCAACGAGAATACTCTTGTTTGCAAAAACAATTTCACGCTTTTTGAGGAGAAACCATGCCGAAATGCCGATGATAAAAACACTTGCCAAAACGAATCCTGATGAGATGGTGTGCAGGAATTTTGTGATTGCCATCGGGGAGAGAAAAACATCCCAAAAACTGATCATTTCATTTCGGGCAGTTTCAGGATTAAATTGCATCCCGACAGGATGTTGCATCCACGCATTAGCGACAAGTATCCACAAAGCGGAAAGATTAGCCCCGATTGCTGTAAGCCAGGTCGACAAGAGGTGAAAGCGTTTGCTCACTTTGTCCCATCCAAAAAACATGACAGCAATGAAAGTCGATTCCATGAAAAAAGCCATGATTCCTTCAATCGCAAGCGGAGCGCCGAAAATATCCCCTACAAACCAGGAATAATATGACCAATTTGTGCCAAATTGAAATTCGAGAATAATTCCTGTAGCAATTCCAATCGCAAAATTAATACCGAACAATTTCATCCAAAACCTGGTAATCTTTTTCCATTGCGGATTCCCGGTTTTGTAATAGATGGTCTCCATAATCGCCAGGATAAAGGTGATCCCGAGCGTTAGCGGAACAAAGAGCCAATGATAAAATGCCGTCAGGGCAAATTGCCCCCTCGACCAATCAACTAATGCTAAATCTGTAATATCGTTCATAGAGCGATTATTTAGGTTGTGTAAAATTTTCGATTACATGTGCACTTCTCTCTTTATCAGTATGATAGTTTTTCTTCAACATATCAGGGAAAAAGAAAAGCTTTAACACTACAAACAATACAAAGAGTTTAATGAGGATGATAGTCCATAAAATCCTTCCAAGTGTCATTCCCTTAAATCCATCTATATAGAACCTTAAGATTTTTTTCACTGTCGGTTTAGATTATTTATGCAATATAATAATTTCTAAAATACAATAACAGATAAATTGTCTGCAGGTTCAGAAATTCTGAAATAAAACACATTTCAAATTAAACAACTTACCGATTTCGTCGTATTCAAATCGTCAGGAGTCCCAATTCAAAGTGTAAATAAACTTATCAAGGTCTATCCAACTTCGAAGTTAACGATTGGTGTAAGTCTACATTTATTATACTTTGTATATGATTTTATACAGGATGTATACAGCCTGTATACAGCATGTATACAGGAAGTCAAATTTTGGTAATAGGATAGTATTGATAATAAGCGTTTTATGTAGGTTGAAAAAGTGAAGAGAAGAACAAGAAAGTGAAAAGAAATTACAAACCAAAATGTCGCTTTGAAAATTACTGTAAGTGGTTGATTAAATGTGCTTAATATTCGATGTTTAATCAATATTCAATTCAAAAGGAAAGAACGACTGATACTCACCTGCAAATAAAAGTTCACTCCAAGGGATACAAAAAGTAATATGTGGTCAGTAATCGGTACCATCCCAAACCGACAACCGGCCACTTTTTGCCCTTAATCCTGAAAGATGAATAATTACAATCTATGTCACTTCAACAATTTGTGAATTAAGTTGAATGATTAGGGGAAATGTGAAAATATTTTTGTAAATTTAAGAGCATCCTTACTGCCCCTGACAATTGAAAGTGAATGATATTCGTAGGAGCATATCTAATTATTGAACTAAATAATTTGAATATGAAATACAGGCACTTTTTTCCTTGTTTTTCTCCATGAGCATCGCTAAATTGAGTAATAATATTAATTGTAAATGTTAAGGATGCAATTATTGAAAACCTGGCAGCTAAAAGATGAACAAAAAAGATGATATGATTGGAACGAGGCGGGACTTTTTTAAGAAGTTCAGCTTAATCGGCGGGGGGATCGCTGCCGGAGGGGCAGCTTTGTATTCTGGATACAATTACGAACAATCAAAACCTGATCACAATTATGTAAAAGTCCTCACTGCGGATAACAAGCTTGTTGAGGTGCCGAAAGATTCGATAAGAGAGGTCAAGGTTGACGTAACGATGCTCCAGAAGCGGGGACGTGAGGGATTGAAGGGTCACCGGTGGACCTGGGTGATCGATCTTTCGAGGTGCAAAAATGCAAGAAAATGTGTAGAAGCTTGTCAATCAGCACATCATCTTAGACCTTACGAGTATCATATCACTACGCTGATCATGCAGCAAAGAGTTGATACCCCCGCCTATTTTATGCCTAAACCCTGCCAGCATTGCGATAATCCGCCATGCGTTGAAGTTTGCCCCGTTAATGCGACATTCAAGCGCCAGGATGGTGTGGTATTGATCGATAATGAACGATGTATCGGCTGCAGGTTTTGTATGGCGGCATGCCCTTATTCTGCGAGAATATTTCATTGGGAAGATCCGGTAAAGGAGGAAGAAGACAGAGGTAAGCCATATAATGTAGAATTAAATATACCGCAACGCAAAGGAACGATTACAAAATGCCTGATGAGCTCGGACAGATTGCGTGAAGGGAAGTTGCCTTATTGTGTATCAGCTTGTCCCAATAGCGTTTATTATTTTGGGGATGAGAATGAAGATTGCGTTACAAATGGGACAACAAAAGAAACTGTTCGTTTAAGTGAACTTTTGAAAGTGAATGGTGGGTATCATTTGATGGAAGAGTTGGGTACGAAACCACGAATCTATTATTTGCCGCCAAAGAACAGGAATTATGATTTTCCGGGACCTGAAGCAGAAAATGGGTATAAGGAGGGAAAGACGTAAAGAATGATCAGTGGTCGGTAATCGGTACTGATTACCGAATACCGACGTCCGACTACTTTTTCAAGGTGGCTTGTTGCAATTTTTAATAATAAATGATTAAATGGATAAAGGAGTAGATACTAAATTTTTGGAAAGCAGGCAATTGGATACGATTGCAACGGACATATTGAAACCTGTCGGGATAAGTAAAGGATTCATGATTTGGATGGGATTTTTGAGTGTACTGCTGCTTGCCTGTATTTATACTTTTATCGTTCAGTGTGAAAAGGGCCTTATTGTGACAGGAATGCGGGATTATGTAAGCTGGGGTATGTATATCTCGACCTTTGTATTTTTTGTCGCTTCCAGTTTGGTTGGCATGTTGATCACTTCGGTTTTGGGATTGATTGGATATAATTGGGCTAAACCCATTGGGCGGATCGCTGAAATCGTAGCTGTTGGTTTTGCTGCAATTGCAGGAGTTATCATAGTTGTAGATATGGGACGACCCGAAAGGCTTCCCTTTGTTTTTATGTATGGCCGTATTCAATCGCCGATTTTCTGGGATATCACAGTCGTTACAACTTACCTTGTTCTAAGCCTTCTGCTCTATTTCCTTCCGCTTATTCCTGACCTTGCGATCGCAAAAGGAAGAATGGGACATACCCCTCGATGGCTTCAAAGAACCTATCAGACACTTTCACTGAATTGGAAACATACACCTGAACAATACAAAATACTCTTTCGATCAATCAGGATATTCCTGATCCTGATCATTCCCAACGCTTTAGCCATTCATACAGTTACATCCTGGTTATTTGCCCTGAATCCACGTGCCGGTTGGGACAGTACTAATTTCGGCCCTTACTTTGTCTCCGGAGCTTTTGTCTGTGGTGTAGCAGCGGTAATTGTTGTGATGTATTTTGTCAGGAATTCTTTAAAGCTGGAAAAATATCTTACGCTCGATCTTTTCGATAAAGTTGGTAAACTGTTGGTGTTGGTGGCTATTATCTATCTGTATTTCAATCTGAATGAATTCCTGGTGCCAGGCTATAAGATGGCAAAATTCAGTGCTCCGGAAATCAATGAGCTGTTCACCGGGAAATATGCTCTTATCTTTTGGTTTGCGGAATTCGGAGGCATCATATTGCCAATCGTCCTTTTGTTATTCAGACAAATGAGGAAACCTTTGCCCATGCTTTTAATTTCAATTGTAGTTCTCTTTGCGTCCTGGGTTAAGCGATTGATCATCGTTGTCCCGACACTGGCAAATCCATATCTTCCTAAAGAGTTCGTTCCACATACCTGGATGGTTTATAAACCAACATTCATTGAAACTGCAAACACAATTGGATGCTTCGTTATTATTGCAATGATTATAAGTGTATTGGTAAAATTATTTCCTGTAATTCCAATTTGGGAAATGGCGGAGGAAAAGACTAAGACGGAAGAAGACACCAGGCATTAGAGTTCAGGATTTGCCTGTTGCCTAATGCCTTATCTAATATTTAATTAAAGGCTGATGAAGATTATTTGTATTACATTGGTTGTTTTAGCGGTGACATTCAAATTATCGGCGCAGGAATGGACTGTTCCGCCGGATAAGGCTTCAGTATTGAGTCCATTCAAGTTTACAGATGAAACCCGTCAGGCAGGGCAAACACTTTATACAACATATTGTAAACAATGCCACGGCGATCCGGGGAAAGGTAACGCAGTAGCCCTTACTCCCTCGCCTCCTGACCCTGCAACACCAAGAATGCAAAGCAATACGGACGGGGGTATATTTTATAAGGTTACTGTAGGACGCGGGGCAATGCTTTCCTTTAAAAATACCCTTACCCCTCTCCAAATATGGAACGTTATTTCTTTTATACGCAATTTTAATCCCCAATATGTTCAAAAGGTTGCAGCCAAACAAGCAGCTCCTGCATATAGCAATACCCGGATTCTGCTTAGCTGGATCCCGGATTACTTTCAGGTAGCCGCAATAGTAACAGGTGAAAAGGATCACATGCTTAAACCAGTTACCGGTGCTGAGATTAAATTGTTTGCCAAACGCTACTTTGGAAATCTACCAATCGACGCTGCTAAGAATACTGACAGTGTGGGGAAGGCGGTTTTCACTTTTCCTACAGACCTACCAGGTGATTCATCAGGATTTGTTAAAATGTATGCCAAGTTGTCGGATGAGATTAGTTTTGGTGACGTGAGGGCTGACACTTCTCTTAATGTCGGTGTACCAACATGGAAACCTCCATTAAATCAAGAACGTGCGATGTGGAATGTGGTTCAAAAAACGCCAATCTGGTTATTGTTAACTTACAGCCTGGTCGTTTTAATCGTTTGGGGATTAATATTTTATATAATATCTCAACTGCGTGCAATTTTTATAATTGGGAAAAATAAATGAATGCAACAACAATTAATGAATTGAAATTGTTAACCAAATGTAAAATATAGTTTAATGAAAAACCTGACAACCATTGGCCGAATACTTTTCGCCCTGCCATTTGCAATTTTTGGTTTGAATCATTTCCTTTTTTTAAACTTCTACATTGGAAATTATTCTTCATTTATTCCGCTTGGACCTTATACCATCATGTTAACCGGGGTATTTATGATCATGGCAAGTATCAGTATTATTATTAACAAGTATATTGAACTTTCGACCATATTATTGGCCCTACTTCTTTTCATTTTTATTGTGACCATTCATATTCCCGGATTATTTCATGCAGAGAAATTCCAGGTTGCATTGATTGAATTGTTCAAGGACACTTCGTTAATGGGAGGAGCGCTTTTGATTTCGGGGATGGTGAGGGAAAAGAAGAGTAGTGAACAGTAATCGGTAATCGGTGATCGGTGTACAGTAAAAAGTTAATAGAGAAAAGTAAAAAGTAATCAGTAATCGTTGTAAACTAAAAAGGAAACTACATAAATTGTTGAAATGAAAACTTTAATTGGCTTCATACTTGGATTTTTATTATTCAGTAATGTAAATGGGCAGATTCCCGTTAATCGCGAGGTGGAAGTCGGCATCATTGAAAAGCTGGGCGACATTTTACCTCTCGATCTCACCTTTTATAATGAAAAGAGTGATACGGTAACGCTTGGAAGCCTGATTAACAAACCGACAATTCTGTCCTTTGTTTACTTTGATTGCCCGGGTTTGTGCAGTCCCCTTTTAGACGGTATAGCTGATGTTGTTAGTAAAATGGATTTGGCTATTGGCAAGGATTATAACATTATTACGATCAGTTTCAACACAAAGGATACTCCTGAAAAAGCAAGGGTAAAGAAATTGAACTTTATACAAAAGATAAAAGAAAATGACAGGGTGAATTGGACTTATCTTACAGGAGATCTGGAGAATATACAGAAAATAACTGAGGCAGCCGGATTCAGGTATAAACCTACAGGGTTGGATTTTGCACATCCGGCAACAATCATTATGCTCAGCCCCAAGGGTAAAATCACACGCTATTTGTATGGCGTCTCATTTCTTCCATTTGATGTAAAAATGGCTATTGCGGAGTCACAGCAAGGGTTAGCACGGCCTACAAGGTCAAAGATTCTTCAGTATTGTTTTGGATACGACACTGTTACAAGATCATATACCCTGCAATTTACCAGGTTAATCGGCACATTTATGCTGCTCGCTGCTGCTGTTTTCTTTTTATTTATCTATTTAACTTCAAGGAAAAAAACCTCTAATGCAACAGTAAAATGAGTAATCATATTTCTGCAGATACACCTTCAAATTATCTTACTCACAAGACAGGCCTTCTATCTTGGCTGACTACTACCGATCATAAACGGATTGGGTTGCTTTACCTTTATACAATTACGATTTTCTTCCTTACCGCCGCCGTATTGGGTCTGTTGATGAGGATCGAGAAGTTTGCCCCGGGGGAAACAATCATGACTGCTCAAACTTACAATGCCATGTTTACGATTCATGGCATTATCATGATTTTTGTCATCGTAATTCCTGGACTTTCAGCAGTCTTTGGGAATTTTTTCCTTCCAATTATGATTGGCGCCAAGGATGTGGCTTTTCCACGACTCAACCTTTTTACATGGTATATATACATTACAGGCGCATCTATAGCTCTTTTTTCCCAGTTTGCTTATGGTCATTCACCGGACGCAGGATGGACGTTTTACGTGCCTTACAGCGCTCAATCCCACTCAAACATGGTGCTGGCGCTGATGGGAGCATTCGTTCTCGGGTTTGCCTCTATTTTAACTGGATTGAATTTTTTAGTTACGATGCACCGAATGCGTGCCCCCGGTATGACCTGGTTTAAAATGCCGCTTTTCCCATGGTCGCTTTACGCTACTGCCTGGGTACAATTACTCGCCACACCTATCATTGGCATTACCCTATTGATGGTTGTTGCCGAAAGGGTATTAAAAATAGGATTTTTTGACCCAACACTCGGCGGAGATCCGGTATTGTATCAGCATCTTTTCTGGATTTACTCTCATCCTGCGGTTTATGTAATGATTTTACCCGCTATGGGGGTTGTGACTGAAATATTTCCAACTTTCGCCCAGAAGCCTGTCTTTGGTTATGGCGCTATCGCCATTTCGAGTCTTGCCATTGCCCTGATTGGATATTTTGTTTGGGGACATCATATGTTTGTGGCAGGAATAGGATATAATTCAAGAGTGTTCTTTTCATTGCTCACATTTCTTGTTGCAATCCCAAGTGCAATCAAGGTATTTAACTGGCTTGGGACCTTATACGGAGGTTCTATAGATCTTAAACCTCCATTACTATATGCATTGGGTTTTATTTCTTTATTTATCATAGGAGGCTTTTCAGGATTAACTCAAGGCGCCCTTGCAGCCAATGTTCATATTACAGATACCGATTTTGTGGTCGCCCACTTCCATTATATTGTATTCGGCGGAATGGGATTCGGATTTTTTGCAGCCATACATTATTGGTATCCAAAGATATGGGGCAAGATGTACAATTTTAGATGGGCATATATAGGATTTGGATTTATATATGTTGGGTTTCACACCCTTTATTTTCCGATGTTCATTCTGGGCTTGATGGGTATGCCACGCCGTTATTTCGATTACCTTCCGCGTTTCCAGCCTTTGCAGGAAGTCTCTACAATTGGTGCTTTTATCCTGATTACAGGCATTATCATAATGATTTCAAATCTTGTCTATCACTATTATAAAGGAGCAGTCGCACCGGCAAATCCCTGGCATGGAGTCACCCTGGAATGGAAAATTCCGTCTCCTCCGCCCCATGAGAACTTTGACGAGGTGCCTGTTATTACTCATCCGCCTTACTACTTCGAAAAACCGTTTGTTGATGAGGGGATGTGATGATGTGATGATGTGCTGATGTGAAGATAAGGTAATATAGAGATGATTATTAGAACAATTTAGGATATGATATTATTATGGAATCAACCAAGTTAAATGAATACACCGACCGGGATACCGGTAAATTGGGAATGTGGTTGTTCCTTTTTACTGAACTGTTTCTATTCGGAGGATTATTCCTGGTTTATGCAGTCATGAGAACAAAATATGCGCATGATTTCCATCTTGGCGCTCTCGAGTTGAACGCATTTATTGGGACAGCAAATACAGTTGTGCTCCTGGTGAGCAGTATGACTGTAGCTATGTCGCTTACAGCTATTCAGACGAATAACCCTTCGAAAGCTTTTGGTTTAATTTTGATTACAGTTTTTCTGGCCATAATATTTCTGATCAACAAGTATTTTGAATGGGGTCACAAAATCGAACTCAAGTTATATCCCGGTTCTGATGTGATGAGGAGTTTACCTCACGGAGAAATAATGTTTTTTGGCCTTTACTTTATTATGACTGGCCTTCATGCCTTGCATGTTATCGTTGGCGCTGTTCTTTTGATCATCGTCATGTTCAATCTAAAATCGGGAAGCATCACACAGGAACATTATCTGTTACAGGAGAATGCTGCACTTTACTGGCACCTTGTCGACCTGATATGGATTTTCCTTTTCCCATTACTTTATCTTGTCACTTAATTTAGGCTAAAGGCATATAGGCTATTGGTAGAAAAATCTTATAATCCTCCAGCCTAAAGCCTTCTGTCTAAAGTCTAAATAAATTCAATAATGAGCGAAAATAATGAACATATTTCCAGCTACGCCCTGAACGGGAAAGTCCTGATTGTACTGCTTTGTTTAACAGCACTCACTGTTTTGGCGATCAGTTTTCATCTCGGGGCTTTCACAGTTGCATTGGCTTTATTGATAGCAACTTTTAAAGGCGGGATCGTGATGACCTATTTCATGCACCTTAAATTTGAAAATACTTTGCTGAGAATATTGGCAATAAGTGTAATTCTCTTTTATATTTCAATTGTCCTGACAACTTTTATCGATTATTTGTACAGGTAACAACTTATAACTATGGGAACCCTGTTTACCGAAGCATCCAATTTAGCTGAAGGTGTTGATTTCACGTTTATCTTTATCTTTAGTATATCAGCCTTCTTTATAATTGGCATTTCAGCCTTTCTAATATATACGCTAATCCGTTTTTCAAGGAAACGTGAGAAAAATCCAAGACAATTTACCGGTAATGTCACCTTGGAAATTATTTGGACAGTAATCCCCTTAATTATAGTTCTGGCGATGTTTTATGTCGGGCTGGTAGCATTTTCACCCATGCGCAAGGTGCCAGGAGATGCCATGCCCATTACCGCCATTGGACAAATGTGGCGTTGGGAATTTGATTACGGCAATAACCGTATTTCAAAAGATCTGGTCGTCCCGCTTAACAGGGATATCAAATTGAATCTTGTTTCCAAAGATGTTAACCATAGTTTATTTATTCCTGCATTCAGGCTCAAAGAGGATGTTATTCCCGGGTATGACAATTATTTGTGGTTCAGGCCAATCTTAATCGGTGAGTTTGATATTTTCTGTGCTGAATATTGCGGATTGAACCATTCAGGAATGCTCGGAAAGGTAATTGTGATGGACAGCGTAAATTATAACAAATGGTATACAGATTTAGTTAAAAGCGCTCCTGCAGTAGAACCTCCTGGTTTGATACTTCTCAGGAACAACAATTGTCTCTCTTGCCATTCTCTGGATGGTTCCAAGATTGTCGGACCTACATTTAAAGGGCTGTATGGCAAAAAAGAACAGGTGGTCACAGAAAAAGGAGAGGAGATAACCGAAACTGCAAATGATGAGTACATCAAGCAATCAATTACAGATCCCAACGCAGAAATAGTAAAGGGATTCAACAAGGGTCTGATGCAATCCTATAAATCCATATTATCAGAAAATGATATCAAAAATATCATCGCCTACTTTAAAAGTGCCAATGAACAAAAGCAATAAAATGTCTTACATTACATCGGTACATCAGCACATCAACTCATCATCACATCATTTTCTGGCCTTAATGCGGCTAATGAAGTTCCCGCTTTCGCTGATGGTCACCTTCTCTGCTTTAACCGGTTATTATTTAACAGGGAAGCCTCTTTCGCCAATAACTTTAAACCTCATGTTTGGAGTGTTTTTTATGGCTTCCGGATCTTCGGCCTTAAACCAGTTCCAGGAACGATCTTATGACGCTTTAATGCTACGGACAAACAAAAGGCCCATTCCATCTAAACAGATTTCAGCTTTTGGCGCTTTAATGGTTTCTCTGGGACTAATTTTTGCCGGCACTATGTTGCTTACTCGCTGTGGCCTTATACCCATGATTTTAGGACTTTGCAATGTCGTACTCTATAATCTGATCTACACTCCTTTAAAGCGTTTTACGTGGCTCGCGATCGTCCCGGGAGCTTTAGTTGGGGCAGTACCACCTTTGATTGGATGGACTTCAGGGGGCCCTTACATCTTTCATCCGATTGCCCTTTTTATTGCCGGTTTTGTTTTTCTTTGGCAACTGCCTCATTTCTGGCTGTTGATCCTTCGATATAAAAAGGATTATGAAACAGGGGGGTTTTCAAGCCTTTCACGTTTCATGGTTGAAACCAGGATAAAGAACCTCATTTTCTTTTGGACAATTGTCACTTCGGTTTATCTCTTTTCTTTTCCTCTCTTTGGCATAACCTTTCGGCCCGGGGTAATTACTGTATTTGCATTTTTAAATATTCTTTTCATCATCCTGTTTTACACTACTTTATTTGTAAAAGGAAAATTCCGTTCACTCCGGAATGCTTTTATTCTGATTAACTCCTTCGCACTCCTTGTATTTATTGCCTTAATATTTGGATGTCATTAAACTAAAAGTTGCACTGTGTCACTCCGTGTCTACATTGTGAAACTCTGTGAACCATTTAATCAAAAAGGACAGATTCGGGTAAATCTGTCCTCTCACTAAAACCAAACTAACTAAACTAAACCTTAACGTATGAAATAAAGTCATCGCAAAAGTAGAGGAATCATTTATGCTTAATGACAGATTAAGGTTAAGATATTGTAAAGATTTAAAAAGTTTAAGGTGAATTTTATTTAGATAAAGTAATACCTTTACCACTTCAAAATCTAATCTAACAAATCCTCTTCAGTATGCTTATTGAAGATAAAATACTTTTTAATGAGATTAAAAATCGTAATCTGAAAGTTTACGAGTCATTATTTCGTAACTATCATCCCCAGTTGGTCAGATTTGCAGAGGGGTATATCTTTGATAAACAGGAGTGTGAGGATATTGTACAAAATATTTTTATTTATTTCTGGGAAAATGCTGAGAAGATCAATCTTGATCTTTCTTTAAAAGGCTACTTCTTTCAATCAGTTAAAAATCGTTGTTTAAATCGATTGCGCGATCTTCAAATCCAGGACCGCAATAATCTCTATTACCTGGAATCATTGCTGAATCAGGTTAATTGGGAAGAAAATCAGTATCCTGAAATTATCATTCAAATTCATGCCGCAATAGAACAATTGCCCGATCAAATGGCTGAAATTTTTAAATTAAAATATCTCGAGGGTAAAAAAATCGATGAGATTGCTCAAATTAATCATGTCACCAGGAACACAGTTAAAACTCAGTTACTGCGAGCGAAAAATAAACTGCGAAAAATATTGATGGAATCCACTTCGGTAAGGTTCATTTTTTAAACACATTTATACCGTATATATAAAGACGATAATGTGTTATGAATTATCCTATCTCATAACTCACATCTCATATCTCATAACTTTTTTTTCGTCTTTGTCACCCTTTTTGGACGAAGATGTGTCTTAACGTTAAATCTAACAGATTATGCCTGAAAGCCGAGCTATTATCGATTTTGAAATTATCTGGAAAAAAATTAACCAATCTTTAAGCGAAGAGGAAGAGATGCTGCTTTCTCAATGGCTGGAAGAAAACGTTTCCCATAGGCGTTACTTTGATGACGCTATGCGGTATTATCTCGAGGGCTCTAATTTTGGCGAGGGAATTTCGGATACCAAGAAAGCATGGAAAAAGCTCAAAATAAATGGGTTAAAGAAAAATAGAAATAATGTGCGATGGATCATTTCCTTAACAGCGGCTGCGGTAACAATTTTCATGATGATTACTTACTTGGCTCCTTCACGAAAATTAGAGAATGGGTTGGTCCAGGCGAAAAAGGTCGAACAAATTAAACCAGGAAGCAATCATGCTACTTTAGTCCTTGATGATGGTTCGACTGTCGATCTTGCATCATCGAAGAAATTTCAACTGACTGAAGGTGGTTCTGACATTAAGATTGAAGGAGCCAAACTGCAATATATCGAAAAATCAATCCTTTCCGATGAAATTAAGTATAATACTTTGAATGTCCCCAGGGGAGGCGAATTTTTCCTTCAACTCTCCGACGGGACAAAGGTGTGGCTAAATTCGGAAACAAAATTGCGTTATCCCGTTCAATTTATTGGTAAGGAAAGAAAAGTCGAGCTTACAGGTGAAGCTTTTTTTGAAGTAACAAGAAATGAAAAAGTTCCTTTCCTTGTCGAATCAGGAGAACAGACAGTTAAAGTACTTGGAACTGAATTCAACATTTCCTCCTACAAAGAAAATTCGATGGTATATACGACCTTGGTTAAAGGAAGTGTTGATGTTTATATTAAAGATAAGCCTGAAAACAGACAAAGACTGTTACCAAACGAACAAAGCTACACTAATAGGGCTGAAAGGCAAATATTCAAACGTAAAGTCAGTACTTATCAGTATGTAGCATGGAAGGATGGACGCTTCGTTTTTGAAGATCAAAACCTTGGGGAGATTATGAACACGTTATCGAAATGGTATAATGTGGAAGTGGTTTTTGCGCGGGAAGACCTCAAAAATATAAGGTTTACAGGTAACTTGCCTCGTTATTCAGATTTCGATGAGGTATTGAAAATGATTGGAAAAACTAATGAAGTGAAATTTATGATTGAAAACAAAATAATTACGATCAATTAACAAAAGAGGTTTAAAGTAAAATGCGGAAAATGTTTGCACCATTCCCCGCATTACATTCAGTAATAATCACCAAACGTTTAAGAAACATTACAAATTTATGAAAAAAAAACGATTGAATTCCATTCGCGGCAGTGGATGGCGAAAAATCTTCTTAATTATGAGGATAACAGTCTTATTATTTTTTGTCGGTCTAATGAATTTATCGGCAAGTGTTTATTCACAACAAGCCAAACTACAGGTCACTGTTGAGAATAAAAGCATTTTGGAGGTTTTAAAGATGATTGAAGATCAAAGCGATTTTCACTTCTTGTACCGGTCAGATAATCTCCAGGGAATATCCGTGGGAAGAATCGATTTGAAAGACGCCAAACTTGAGGATATTCTGGATAAAGTTTTAGTCCCCAAGGGTTTTACTTACGAAATTGAAGATCGTACTGTTGTAATCAAGAAGGCTTTGCCTGTTAAAAATCAGGATCAACAACAGCCACAGAAGAAGGAAATCCGCGGTATTGTAACAGATTCTAAAGGACTTCCGTTACCCGGGGCCACAGTGATGGCGAAAGGAACTACGCTTGGCACGAGCAGCGACAATGATGGGAAATTTACATTAATTGTTCCGGGTGATACCAAAATTCTTACCTTCTCTTTTCTGGGAATGATGTCTCAGGAAATTAGTCTTGCGAACCAGACCACTGTAAGTGTCGTTATGAAAGAGACCTTAGTGGACGTTGGCGAAGTCGTTGTAACAGCTCTTGGTATTAAAAAGGATTATAGGTCGCTTTCTTATGATGTACAACAGTTGGATGCAAAAGCTTTAACCACTGTCGACGACGGTAGTATAGTTGATGCATTGGCCGGTAAAGTGGCCGGAGTGACCATTAACACCAGTTCAACAGGCGTTGGAGGTTCTGCAAGGGTTGTCATGCGCGGGACCAAATCAATTGCAGGTAACAACAATGCATTGTTTGTCGTAGATGGGATTCCACTTCCTTCACTTCAAAGTGTTCAGCCTGCCGACATCTTCCAGGGCGCCGGCCAGACCGGTGATGGTATTGCCAACTTTAACCCCGAGGATATTGAATCCGTCTCAGTATTGAGCGGGCCTGCAGCAGCTGCCCTCTACGGCACGCAAGCTGCAAATGGGGTTATAATGATCACAACTAAAAAAGGAGAAAAAGGCTTATCGGTAAATGTTTCCAACAGCACTACTTTCAATTCCCCTTTCGTTCTTCCGCGGTTCCAGAATACATACGGAATAACGGCAACCGGTAGTTATTACAGTTGGGGCGATAAGCTCGCCAGTCCAAGCACATATAATCCGAAAGATTTTTTCCAGACCGGTTTTAATGTGAATAACTCGGTGAGCATTTCTACCGGTACCGAGAAGAATACGACCTATCTGTCTTTGGGTTCAGTGAGTGCACAAGGTATCATTCAAAACAATAACCTTGACAGGTATAATTTTTCATTCCGCAATTCTGCAAAATTGAATGACAAAGTAACACTCGACCTTAGTGCCATGTTTATGAAAGTTCAGGAGCAGAATATGCTTGCCCAGGGCCAGTATTTCAATCCTTTAATTCCTGTTTATTTATTCCCTCCCGGTGACGACATCAGAAAATATCAGCTCTTTGAACGGTACGATGCAACACGAAACTTCAAGACTCAGTATTGGCCATTCGGCGATCTTGGATTCCAGATGCAAAACCCTTACTGGATTGCAAATAAGGACAACTTTATCAACAATAAAAACAGATTCCTGATGAGCGGGGCATTAAAGTTTGATATCGCTCCATGGATCAATATTACTGCAAGGGCAAAAATCGACAACAATACGATGGTAAACGATAAAGATTTTAATGCCTCAACAGCCGGATTGTTTGCAGGACCTGCCGGCGCCTTCTATCGTTACAATATCGGTGACCAGCAGATATATGCAGATGCAATCGTGAATATTGACAAGAATTTCAAAGATTATTCAATCACTGCCAATATCGGTTCAAGCGTACAGGATTTTCAGGACAGCAATGCCAGCATTGGAGGCAATCTTCAAAGTGTCCCGAACCTGTTTACCTACGCCAATCTAAATAAGTCAGCTCTTCAACAATTGACCAAGCAGGACTATCATGACCAGACCCAGGCAATATTTGCAACAGCTCAATTTGGTTATAAGCATATGGCATTTATTGATTTGACTTCCAGGAATGATTGGGTTTCAGCGTTGGCAAACACAAGTACTAAATCAATTTTCTATCCATCTGTAGGCCTTTCGGGTGTCTTAACCGATATCTTTAAGGTTAAATCGAATGTTCTCTCATTCGTGAAAGGAAGGCTTTCTTACAGTGAGGTAGGGAACGCTCCTCAAAGGTTTCTTTCCAATCTAACTTATCCCGTCTTTGATGGATTCCCGCAACTCACCCCTTATCTTCCTGCAACGGGCCTTCAACCGGAAAGGACAAAATCGTATGAGGCAGGTTTGAATGCAATGTTCTTTGGAAGTAAAGTTAAATTAGATGTCACTGTTTATCAGTCATCAACATATAATCAGTTATTCAATCCCACTCTGCCTGCAAGCACAGGCTTCAGCAGTTGGTATATAAATTCCGGAAGGATTGATAACAAGGGTATTGAGGCCTCATTAAGTGTCAACCAGAAATTGGGAAAGGTAAACTGGAATTCAACTGTAGTTTACTCGCTTAACCGTAACACAATAAAGTCTTTGGTGAATGGGTACACCAATCCGTTGACCGGAGGAAAAATATCAATCGATAGTTTGGATATGGGAGGTACTGCAAGTTACAAAATGATGCTGGTAACCGGTGGATCGATGGGAGATATTTATGTCAATGCACTTAAGCAGGATGAATACGGAAATATTTTTGTGAATTCAGCATCACAGGCTGTCTTGCCTGATCAAAACAGGTTTGTAAAAGCAGGGAATGCCTCACCTAAATATACCTTAGGTTTTAGAAATAGTTTTTCTTTTAAAGGTTTCAACTTAGGCGTCCTGATCAATGCCAGGGTTGGAGGAGTTGGTGTTTCTGTTACACAGGCAGTTATGGATGCATTCGGAGTTTCTCAAGCCTCTGCACAGGCAAGGGATAACGGAGGAGCGCTTGTGAATGGATATAAAATTCCACCTCAACCCTATTACCAAACTATTGGAGGAGGAACATCGGGAATTGGGGCGATGTATGTTTACAATATGACAAATGTCCGCTTGGCTGAGTTATCATTAGGCTATGACATACCTGTAAATAAATGCATCCCATGGATACAGGGTTTTAATCTTTCCTTAATCGGAAGGAATCTTTTTATGTTCTATAACAAGGCTCCGTTTGATCCTGAATCCACTGCCAATACAGGAACTTATTATCAGGGTATCGACTATTTTATGCAGCCAAGCCTCAAGAGCCTTGGGTTTTCTGTTAAATTCAGGTTTTAATAATTAGCTAAACTATTTAAGTTATGATAACGAATAAGAGCTACAAAAAATACGGTAAAGTTTCCGTTCATCTTTTACTGGTTACTTTTTACTGTTTAGTATCCACTCTTTTCACCAATTGCACGAGTAAATTCGAAGGGTGGAATACGAATCCGGACCAGGCAACCCCCCAGATGCTTCAGGCAGACGGGCTTGCCACCGGTACCTTCTTTGTCCAGATGCAACAGAATGTGTTCCCGATTTCTCAACAACCGGCTTTTGGGGATGAAGTCTATCAAATGATGCAGAATCTGGTCGGAGATATCTACTCGGGATACATGGGAGCAAGTGGTCTATGGTATTCCAATGCCAATAACACGACCTACGCCCTTATACCGAATTGGTGCAACCAGGCTTTCACCAGGGGTTTCGTAGGCGAAATGCCTGCATGGAACACACTTAAAACAGCTGCACAGACACAAACTCCGCAGGTTTATGCATTGGCAACGATTGTCAAAGTTGAAGCTATGCATCGTGTTGCCGATATGTATGGCCCGCTTCCATACATCAACTTTGGAAATGGGGCTTTACAAAATACCTACGATAGTCAGAAAGATATTTATTATAAGTTTTTCGACGAGTTGGATGGGGCAATTGCAACGCTTACCGATTTTAATACAAAGAATCCAAGTGCTACGGTATTGGCAAGTTATGACTTTATATTTAATGGTAATGTTGTACAATGGATAAAGTTTGCAAACACATTGAAGTTACGGTTGGCTATGCGAATTGTATATGCTGATGCTGCAAAAGCACAGGCAGAAGCGGAATCTGCAGTTAACAGCCCAATTGGTGTGTTTACCAATGTATCAGATGTAGCCCTTTTACAGCAAACAAGCAGTAACAGTTACAACCACCCTTTATATATCATTGCTTACAATTTTGGTGAAACCAGGATGGGAGCAAACATGAATTCATTCCTGGGTGGTTATAACGACCCGCGTGTCTCCGCTTACTTTGACAAATCTTCCGCCGGTGATTATCGTGGGATCCGCAATGGAATCAATATTACCCAGAAGGCAACTTATTCGGCAGGACCTTTTTCCAATCTCAATATTTCAGCATCTTCACCTATTGTATGGATGGGACCGGCTGAGGCTTACTTCCTTCGTGCAGAAGGAGCTTTGAGAGGATGGAACATGGGCGGCACAGCTCAAAGTTTCTATGAAACAGGTATTCAGACATCATTCACTTACTGGAGCGCTGGATCTGCTGCTGCGTATATTGTAGATAACACAAGTTTGCCTGCAGCTTATACCGACCCTCAAAATGCCGCCAACAACGTGGCAGCAGGAACTATGCTGAGTACTATCAAAATAAAATGGGATGCAACTGCCACCTATGAGACCAATCTTGAACGCATCATCACCCAGAAATGGATTGCAGGATTTCCAGACGGACAAGAGGCATGGTCAGATTACAGGCGCACAGGTTATCCAAAGGTATTCCCTGTTGTAGTAAACCTCAGCGGAGGATTGATTAGTACAACAACACAGATACGCCGTCTTCCATTCCCTTCAACCGAATATGCGGGCAACCCTTCCGGGGTAGCTCAGGCGACCGGACTGTTAGGTGGATCTGATAACGGAGGTACAAAACTATGGTGGGATAAGAATCCAAATCATTAGGAGTTTCCGGGTTTCAAGGTTTTGCTTCGCTCAGCGTTCCGACTGATACACTGATCACTGAAACACTGAAACACTGAAACTATAAAAGGATAACAATTTAAAAAAATGTAAATTTCAAGTATATGAAACCAAAATTATTTAATATCTTATTCGCGCTTGGGTGTGCAGCTGTTATCGGCAGTTGCGACACTATGCCCCTTGCCGTACCGATTTTAAAACCATTGACCTTTGATGATCAATATTATGCAAACCTAAGGGCCTATAAGCAGTCTAACCATGAAATTTGTTATGGCTGGTATTCTGATTATGCCCAGTCATATTCTCCAGGCCAACATTTCAAGGCTTTACCAGATAGTATTGATGTCGTAAGTCTTTGGGGCGGGATTCCGACACCTGCCACTAACCCAATTGCATACAATGAAATGCGTTATGTAATGCTGGTAAAAGGGATAAAAATGCTCTCGGTCAAGATCATCCAGATGCAGGCAGAAACCTGGACTAAATTGGATTCGGCCGGCATCATTCAGTATGGTGATACCCTTCTGGCCAGCGTGTTCAATAATAATCTTGACGGAATGGATCTGGACTACGAACCTGGGAGCGATTATCTGCAAGGTGCTAATCTGACTATATTGGTCAAACATCTGGCAGAAAAGTTGGGACCAATGTCTGTAAACCCTGATAAGATGCTGGTTATTGACTACTATACCACCTTGCCTCCATCGAATGTTCAACCTTATATAAGCCTTCTTGTCAATCAGGCATATACACAGGGGACCACAACAAGCTCTGCTACATTCCTGCAGTCAAGGTATAACTCGGTCAGCTGGTGCCCGCCAAACAAGTTTATAGTGACTGAAAACATAGGTGACTGGTGGGCAACAGGAGGATCGCCATTTACTGAGGCTAACGGCAATACATTGGATGCGTACGGACAGCAACTGTACTCTTTGGAAGGTATGGCCCGGTGGAATCCTACACAAGGCCACAAAGGTGGTTGGGGAGCATTCTATTTCATCCGGGACTATAATCTTGACCCGCCTTACAAATTTATGAGACGTGGAATTCAGGATGCAAATCCTGCTGTACATTAATTAAGATATTAGAAATATAAAAAAAATAATATGATGAAGAAATTACTAAATCTTAAAAACAGATATGCAGGAGTAATTGCATTGTGTCTGTTGAGTGCCTGCAGTAATGAATTAAAGTATAATGTTACCGGCGACACTACGAACAGGGTGTATGTAAATGTAGAATCAGCCTTCGCAAATACTTACGGTTTTTCCGTTGTACAGACTCCTATTTCAAGTATCGGTACTGTAATGGCGATGTTTCCGGCTCGTGGTACACAGGCTGCAGTTACTGATCTGAAAGTGACTTTCGCAGTTGACCACACACTTGTCGATGCCTATAATGCTGCACATTCAACGACATACAGCCAGGTTTCCGACAGTATTTTGACATTGGTAAATACCACACTTACAATACCGAAAGGTGGGGTTTCCTCAGTCGATTCAATAAACATTTCTATAAACAATCAAAGGTTGGTTTATCTCACTGCTCCCGGATATTTATTGCCAATCAGGATCACAACTGTAAGTACGGCTGAAAAGACGGCTGTTAGCACCAATCAAAACATTGTCTATCTTCTGATTTCAACTTCCTGGACCAATTGTTACAACAGTCCGCTTATAACAGATATGGTTGGTACCTTGATCACACCCAGAACAACATGGACAGCAACTCTTGATCAAACGTTGGTCAGTGGAACGTTACCCCAGATGTTTGATGGAAGTACAACTACTTATTGGAGGATTGCTCCTCCTGTAGCTCCTGCTGTTTTTAACCTTGTAGTCGATCTTAAAACGCCTTACACTACTATTTCAGGCATTCGTACTAATTCAAATTCGACAAGTTATGGTATGACTCAGGCAAAGATTTACTCAAGTAACGATGGAACAACATGGACCTATCAGGGCCCGCCTACTTTATCCACAGCCAATGCCTATCAGTACATTAAATTTTATCAGCAGATATCTGCCAGGTACCTTAAGATCCAATCTGTTACATTGCGTTCTACATCAAGAATGTATTTAGCTGAATTTGATGTATACAAGAACTAGTTAAACGACTTTTAAAACAATAAAAAGATGAGAAATTACTTGATTATTATATTAATTGCATTTGGCAGCCTTTTTTACGGGTGCCAAAAAGCCAATCAATATAAGGACATGCTTTATTTTACAGGTACTGAAATAACTCCTGAAACAAAGCTAACTATTGACAGCCCTTCCAGCATCGGTGTATCCGTTACATCTTCAACCCAGGTGCAAAAAAATGTTGGTATTGACATCAGAATGGCTCCTGAAATGGTGGCTTCTTATAATAAACTGACCGGGAAAACGTATGCATTCCCACCTGATGGAAGCTATCAACTTTCTACCACCAATGTTGTGATTGCCGGTGGTACTAACGTGTCAACGCAGGCATCGTTTTCGATTACCAGTTTAGCTAATTTTGTCGAGGGTACTACCTATTGTGTACCAGTAACAATTGCTAATGTTGATGGCGGCTTAAGTGTCCTGGATGCTTCTCGGACGATTTACATCATCATCAACCGTACTATTATCACACAGGCAGCTACTATTGCACCAAATTATTTTACGGTGCCCAGTTTTCAGACTGATGCAACCCTAAAGAGCATGGCCGCTGTTACGATGGAATGCAGGGTTTACTGCTCCGCATTCCAAACGAAGAATCCTTATATCAGTTCGATTATGGGAATCGAGGAGAATTTCCTTCTTCGGTTTGGTGATGTAAGCGTACCAAATAATGCACTGGAACTCGCAGGAGGATTAATTAATACCAAAAAGTACCCTGTCAATAGCAACACTTTATTTTCAGCCGGAAAGTGGTATCATGTCGCTGCAGTTTATGATGGTACGACGATCAGTCTCTTTGTGAATGGTGTCCTTGACAGCTATACAACTGCAGAGTCAGGCGGTATTAATTTATCAGACAACTATTTGGGAGGTTTCCATGTAGGATATTCCTCAGACGGACGTCTTCTCAGTGGTTATGTAAGTGAGGCACGGGTTTGGAACAAAGCCCTGACCGGGATTGAGATGCAGAATAACCTTTGCTATGTTGACCCGACTTCTAAGGGACTTGTAGCTTACTGGAGATTTAACAGCGCTGATGCAAACGGTAATGTTACTGATCTCACCGGCCTTGGTCATACTGCAGTAGCATATAAACTACCTGTTGTATGGGTACCTGGTGTCAGGTGTCCGTATTGATTTAAGTTGACTTTCGTGGATTTGAGTGACTCTATATCGTGTAGCCCGTTGACAGAGGGCTACACGATTTTTTTTTGTGAGAGAACTGCACACTCTCTATATTATACCAATCTTTTTATTCGTTTTTGCCAGTCACAATCGCTTTTCTACATACCAACCACCATTTAAATGGCAAAGAATAAACAGCAATTAGTGATTCGAATTTCATTGATTTATTACCTAATCGACCTTAATATAAGTGATTTTCACATCATCGCTTAAACCTTAATTTTAGATCCAATAGATGAATCTAAAATTACAACCATTCTCAGAGATTCAGCTTCAAAAAAATAGTGTTGAAAATTAATTAGTTACAATAGGTTGGAAAAAATAATTTTCCGGCTAATTTTGTAGTGTGGGAGATAAAGGGGCCTTAGCCCCAACTTACTGGTTCTCAGTATAATGTTCTCTCATTTCGTTCTTTTTTTTGCCATAAGGGGTTAATGAGGAACTTATGGCGTTTTTCATTGATGCAAATATACATGTTATTTATTTGACTACCAAATATTTAACATGTATTTTGCATTCCTTTTTGGTGTTTTTATATTGAGAGAACCATGTAAAAACACTACGGCAGCAGAAAAAGGGAAAATCATCCTGTCCAGCATCAAAAAAGTCATTCACTCGCACTTCCCTGAGCTATTTGATAGCTTTAACAATCTTACAGACAGACGAAAACGCAAAGGATATTCGATGACAGAGGTCCTTACAGGCGCCCTGTTCATGTACATCTTCAAAGAAGCCTCGCGTAATGCCTACAACAACGATCGTCGTGAAGACTGTTTCAGAAAACATTTTTTTAAATATTTTGGTTTCCGCCTGCCACAGGCCGATACAACGGATGATGTGCTGAGAGATCTTCCACCGGGTGAACTTGAGATTTTGAAAGCCAGTCTTGTAAGCGGGCTTATTGAGCAAAAGATATTTCGCAAGTTTCGTTTCCTGGGCAAGTTCTATTTAGTGGCAGTTGATGGGACTGGGATATCAACCTTTGAACAAAGGCACTGCGATCACTGTCTTACCAAAACATCCAAGACCGGAGTGGTTACTTACTTCCATTATGTATTGGAGGCTAAAATAGTAACTTCATCAGGCCTTTCCATTTCATTGGCTTCTGAGTTTATTGACAACACCCCGGGACGTGATTATGAGAAGCAGGACTGTGAACAAAAGGCTTTCATCCGCCTGGCAGTAAAGGTCAAAAAATACTTTCCCCGTCTGCCGATATGCATCCTGGGGGACGGGCTTTACCCAAACAATACCGTAATTGATATTTGCGCCAAAAATAATTGGCAATTCATTATCACCCTTAAAGATGGGAACTTAAAATCTTTTCAGGAGGAGGTAAACCTATTGAAAGTAACAGCCAGAAAGCAAAGTGTCTGCAGGGCGAACAAAACTTCCCGTACAACCATTGAATACGCCTGGCTAAACGATATCGAGTATTCGGGCCGTTACTTTTCGTGGGTGGAGTGTAACGAAACCATTGTCAAAATAAAGGATAAAACATCATCACAACAACGCTTTACATACATCACCAACGTCCCTCAAAACAAACAAAATGTTGTTGAAACGGGTGATAGTGGCCGACTGAGATGGAAGATTGAAAACGAAGGTTTCAATGCGCAGAAAAACCTGGGATACGAGATGGAGCACAAGTTTTCCCGTAAATCATACACTGCCATGCAGAACTATTACCAAGTATTACAAATCGCGCATATGATCAATCAACTGGTAGAGCGTAGCCAACAGGTAGTCGATATTTTGACCGAACATTCCAAGCAAACTATAGTCGATTTATGGAAGAAGATGTTGGCTTATCTTACTATTTTTCAATGCGAAGAAAGTTTTACTATACCCCACCAGCCAGGCTAATGTTAATGTCCACGGTGTGAAAACCGTAGCGGAAATACCCCATTCCCGAATTTGGGCTCTAACAAAATAAAAACAAAAGGAGGTTAACTTAAAAAAACAAATTAGATTGTCTTAATTATTTGGTGATTATTTTTCGTCAAAAGCTACTGCCATGTCTTTATTGGATTAACATTGGAAGATGACCTTAAAAAATTTTATTCCCTGAATCGTTGACCATTCTTGATCAATGGTAATTTGAAAGTATCTTTAATTATCTTTGGCGTGTGTAGAAAAGGGTTGAATAATTACACTTAATAAACTTTTTATGAGGAAGACCGGTTATCTTTTAATGTTATTATCTATTGTAGCATCAATTAGCTGCCACCACCAATCAAAACAAGCCCAGGTTTTTTATGATGGGGGAAATGCCCAGGTAAAAATGGGAAATATGGTCAATTCAATTGTTTATTTCAACAAAGCAATCTCCCTGGATTCAACCCGGGCGGATTATTATATGGCTCGTGCAAATTCAAAATTGTCAATAGTCGACTATAAAGGGGCGGTGGCTGATTACACAAAAGTCACCATGCTCGACCCCAAGCGGGCTGAGGCCTTCCTTTCCCGCGGAATCGTTAAAGTTTATATGAAACAATTTACAAATGATGCTGTCTCCGATTTCACTACCTCTCTTCAGCTTGATCCAAGCCTGGTAAACGCCTGGTATAACATCGGCGTGATTAAATTTGTGCAAAAGGATATTGATGCAGCTTGTATTGATTGGCACAAAGCAGCCGATATGGGTTCAACCCAGGCTCTTGCCAATATTAGTAAATTTTGTAAATAACATTTTACGACTGCAAGACTAAACAATCTGTTTTATCATGAAGTCGTGCAGTCGTGTTAATCGTTAAGTTGCGAATTCGATCACTCTATCTTATAAGTCAATTTCCTGATAACTTTAAACTCGGAGAGAAATTCTCCGGCGATCACACGAAGGACGGTATAAACCGGAATGGCCAGGACCATCCCTAAAATTCCTGCAAAGGTACCAGCCATCAGGATAACCACAAAGATTTCGAGTGGGTGCGCTTTTACGCTGCTGGAATAGATCAGCGGTTGAAATACTATGTTATCTATGATCACAACAATGATGACTACTACAATCACAAGGAACATCAGCGGCAGCGTCACCGAACTGAAATTGTCATTCAAATGGTGGGCAAGTACAACAATCATACCGAACGCAGCCGCGATCCAGGGACCAATGTAGGGGACGACGTTCAATAATCCGGCAAAAACGCCTACAATCACAGCATGACTAAACCCCATGCCAATAATCGTAAAGCCGATTGTGGAGAGAACCATAATGCCGGTGATCTGGCACATGATCCCGATCAGAAAACGTTTTAACAATCGGCTGATTGAATCGATTACCTTGATCACCCTGTCCTCTACTTTTGTCGGTACCAATACAAGAATCAGGTTGCCAAATAAATTCTCCTCTTTCAGAAAAAAGAAAAGGATAAAAGAAACAGAGAAAAACATCAGGAAAAAGTTTCCGACTGCAGAGGCAACAGAATTAAATACATTGCTGACCTCGCTGATATTCACAATATTTGTAAATTCTGATCGCATGTAGGTACTTAAACTTCCTTTAACAGGGATCATCCAGGCCCATCCGGGAGAATTAAGCCTTATCTGATCAAAAGCATTTTCAATGTAATTAACAATGTCCTGAACATTAATATCCGATAGCTGGCTGACTTCATTAGCAACTAAAGGAATAAAAAACCAAAAGAATCCAAGCAATACAGAACAGAGAAGCAGGAGAGTAAAAACTGCACTGATGGTTCTGTTTATCCCGAATTTTCCAATCTTAACCTTTCTGATAATTTTTTCGACAGGACGCCCTATGAGGGAAAGGGCAGCGGCTATGAGTATATATGAAACAATATTGATGAAATAATAAATAAGAAACAGCAGCAGGGCTACTCCAATTATGATGATAATGTTCCTGACGCGTTGATCCATTGTTCTCTATCAATTTATTTTTTCAAATTTACATAATTTAAAATTGTTGCACAAAGTTATAAAGAGAAAAGAGTTACACAGAGTTTAAGAAACATTTCTTTGTGTAACTCTTTGTAATCCTTTGTGTTCCTCTGTGTAACCCTATAAGATATTTTAATCTGTAATTTTTAATTTTTAATTTTTACTGCAGCCTTTAGCCTACAGCCTTTAGCCTATTATTGAATAAGAATGGGGTGATCAATTTTTTCTTTGGTTAATGCAATTTCAAATACATCGCTGACATTATCAACGAAATGGAACGTTAATCCTTTGATATAATCTTCCCTTATCTCTTCAAGATCTTTCTTGTTTTCTGATGAAAGGATAATCTCTTTAAGGCCCGCCCGTTTTGCTGCAAGGATTTTTTCTTTAATACCGCCAACAGGTAGAACCTTTCCCCGGAGTGTAATCTCACCTGTCATGGCCAGATTTTTCTTCACTTTACGCTGCGTAAATGCTGATGCAAGCGAAGTAGCCATGGTAATTCCCGCAGAGGGACCATCCTTGGGGATCGCACCTTCAGGTACGTGCATATGAACATCCCATTTCTCAAAAACTTCGGGTTTAAGGCCCAAGAGACCACAATGTGCTTTCAAATATTCCAGGGCAATGGTAGCCGATTCCTTCATTACTTCACCCAGATTTCCTGTAATCGTAAATTTACTCTTTCCCTGACTCAGACTTGTTTCAACATACAATATTTCACCTCCTACTGAAGTCCATGCAAGTCCTGTGACTACCCCTGCATAACTGTTTCCTTCGTAAATGTCTTTACTATACTTCGGAACACCAAGGTATTCACGAATCCCTGCAGGTGTTATTTTCTTGTCGTAATCTTCATCAAACGCAATTTTACGGGCTACTCTTCTGACTACCTTTGCCAATTGTTTATCCAATTCACGAACTCCGGACTCTCTTGTATAATTTTCGATAACCTTGACCAATGCTTCTTTAGTAAAGGTAATCGAGTTTTTTGTAAGTCCATGATTCTCAAGCTGACGCGCAATGAGATGCCTTTTTGCTATCTCAACCTTTTCCTCCATAAGATAACCACTGATGTCAATCAGTTCCATCCGGTCGCGCAGGGCAGGATGAATAGTGCTTAAAGTATTGGCGGTTGCCATAAACATTACCCTGGAAAGATCGAAATCAAGATCGATGTAGTTATCATGAAATTCCGTATTCTGTTCGGGATCTAGTACTTCCAGAAGTGCTGAAGCCGGATCGCCGTGAAAATCACTTGAAACCTTATCTATTTCGTCCAATATAAATACGGGATTGGCTGATCCCGCTTTCTTAAGATTCTGAAGAATCCTGCCAGGCATTGCGCCTATGTATGTTTTACGGTGACCACGTATTTCAGATTCATCGTGAAGACCCCCAAGACTCATCCGGACAAATTTTCTGCCTAAAGATTTCGCCACTGACTTTCCAAGAGAGGTTTTCCCTACACCGGGAGGGCCGTATAGACAAAGGATCGGCGCTTTCATGTCGCCCTTCAGTTTTAAGACAGAAAGATGCTCAAGAATTCGGTCTTTTACAGATTCAAGTCCAAAATGATCTTGATCAAGAATCTTTTTCGCGTTTCTCAGATCAAAATTATCAAGGGTATAAACATTCCAGGGAAGTTCAAGCAATGTCTCCAGATACCCCACCTGGACAGAATATTCTCCTGCTGCCGGATTCATCCTTCCAAGTTTACCAACCTCTTTTTCAAATAAAATTTGCATTGCTGCGCCCCACTTCATCTCCTTACTACGAATCTTCAGTTCATCTGATTCCTGTTCGGACGGACTTCCCCCCAATTCATCCTGGATAGTTTTAATTTGTTGATGTAAAAGGTATTCACGTTGTTGTTGATCCATATCCACCTTTACCTTAAGCTGAATATCTTTTTTAAGTTCAATCATTTGAACTTCACGAACAAGGTAGGATAAAAGTTTTGTACTACGGTCGCGAAGGTCATCAAATTCAAGTAGTTCCTGTTTCTCTATTGCATTCAGATCAGTATTGTTACAGATAAAATTGACCAGAAAAGTAGGATTTTCGATATTCTTAACAGCAAACTGCGCTTCTGGTGGTACATTGCTGGAAAACTTAACAATTTTAAGTGCAAGATCCTTTAGTGATTCAATGATGGCTTGAAAATCAGGCAAGGCTGTTTCTGGTGAAATATCGTTAAGAGCGTGAACAGTGGCCCGCATGAATGGTTGGGTTTCTACAATCCCGTGCATCCTGAACCGTCTTTTACCCTGAATAATTACAGAGGTAGAACCATCTGGCATTTCAAGGATCTTAAGTATTTCGGCCATTGTTCCCACCTGAAAAAGATCTTCCGGATTAGGGTCTTCGATCTGTCCCTCTTTTTGTGCTACCGTTCCAATGAGTTTATCACCTGCATAAGCCTCCTTCACCAACTGAAGTGATTTTTGCCTGCCCACGCTGATCGGCATAACAACTCCCGGGAAAAGGACGGTATTGCGAAGCGGTAAGATTGGCAGAACTCCGGGAACTTCTATAGATCTTAATTCATCTTCATCGCCGTCAGCCAATATAGGTATAAGATCCCCGCGATTTTCAATTGCATTGGAAATGAAAACATTACTTATATTTATTTTACTTTTTTTGCTTTTCATGTTCATCTTAAAACTGTGTCAATTTGTCGGTTAAATCCTCTGAAATATAATTATAAATTACTTCGTCAATTCACATGCCAAACAATAGGCTTATACGCACAGAAATTAAAATGGAACCATTTTATCATGATTTTATTTAATTTCCTTTAGGGGAATAGATGTTATAGTAACAATTTTTTTGTGAATGAGTTTAAATAAAAGACCCCGTATTTGAAATGCGGGGTCTTTTATCTTCTATATATGTATTGTTCTCTATTGTTTGCGTTTATCCATATGCTTTTGATAACGCGTCATGAACTTATCTACACGCCCCGCAGTATCAACCAGCTTCATCTTCCCGGTATAAAATGGGTGAGAGGTGTTGGAAATTTCCACCTTAATGAGCGGATATTCAACACCGTCAATTTCGATCGTTTCCCTTGAAGCCGCTGAAGACCTCGTAATAAAAGTATGTTCGTTCGACATATCTTTGAATGCGACTAACCGATAACTTTCCGGATGTATTCCTTTTTTCATGATTCCTTGTTTAATGTCTTATTCCAATCTCTCTTTTCGATATGGGTTGCAAAGATAACCATAAATCATAAATCTGCAATAGATTTTTTTAAAATGTTTTAGTGATTATCAATGTGTTTATAAATCAACACATCAGCACATCAGCACATCAGCACATCACGTCATCTCTTTTTGTTCGCGCAGTATCCGTACCTCCTTACCAAGCATCGGTGCACGCTCAAACGGAATAGTTCTGTCAAAAAGATAGCGCATCGTATAATGAGTTTTGGCAGGAACTCCACCTACTGAAATATAAATCGCAACCATCTTTGGATTAAAATCTCCAACCCAGGATAATTCAACCTGATTGTACCATAATTTCTTTTTCATCACATTGTCAAGATGCCAGAATACAGCTGATTCTAATCCAACCCCCTGAAATTTAGGCACCACACCCATTATTAATATTCTTGCGCGAGTGATTACCCTCATTTTTTTATACCATACAAACTTAATCAGGTTCCATATATTTGCTTTCCCATTCAGTTTTTTCAATATCTGGTTCCAATCAGGTATCATGCAATAAAAAAGTACCGGTTCATCGTTATTGTAGGCAAACCAAATAAATTCTTCATCTTCAATCAGCTTTGCCATTTTTACCATTCCGCGGATATCATCCAGATCGACTGACTGGTGATTATCATGACGGGCCCAGGCCTGATCGTATATCTTGACAAAATCTTTGAGGTATTTCTCCAGATTGTCAAAGCGAACATGCTCAAAGCGAAAATTTGGCTTTTTGGCGACCCACTCTGCAATTTTCCAAAATCTTTCAGGGAAAGGGTCTTTATGGTTGAGGTGATAACTGAATTGTTTAAAGTAAAGCTCAAAACCATAATCTCTAAATAGATCAATATAATAGGGCTTATTGTAAGGCATTCCAAATCCCTGTTGTTCATATCCCTCTACAAGCAATCCCCAGTTGATGAGATTCTCTCCAAAATTTACCGGGCCGTCCATCGCCTCCATCCCCCTTTCAGCTAACCATGCCTTTGCCGTATCAAACAAGATCGTGGAAACTTCCGTGTCATTGATACATTCAAAGAATCCGCAACCTCCCGTCGGCTGATTGAATGTATAAGCTCTATTCCCGTTGATAAATGCTCCAATCCTCCCGACAAATTTCCCCTCATCGTTTTTAAGTATCCATCGGGTACCATCCCCATTCTTGTAAAAAGTATTCTTTGCAGGATCAAAAGCATTATCGATCATCACCTCCAAAGGCGGTACCCAATTTGGATCTCCTTTATAGATATCTTTGGCAACATTATGAAAAGCCATTCTTGTTATACTATCTTTTACTTCAATAACTTGCATAGAAGATGATTGAAAATACCTGAAATGCAAAGGTAAGTAAAAAGTAAACAGTGAAAAGTGAAAGTGAATAGTAATCGGTGATCAGTGGTTAAAAGTGAAAAGTAATGAGTGAAAAGTGAATTCGGTAAGAAGTCGCACACTCGATTACTCTTGAAGGTGAGCTAAAATCTCATCTGCATTGTGTTTTGTCGTTTCTGAGTCTATCGTGCGAAGAATTTCAGCGTGACGAACTGCCAATTCGCATAGATTGCAATTTCGCATACCGATCTGGATAAACGCCCTGATAAAAACTGTTGATAGTTGAGGATCTTTAGATAAGGGAGACATCAATTCAAAAAAAATGTCAAATGCATCGTCGGGAGCCATACGGTCAGTCAAAGCCAATCGTCCAATTAACAACAATCCTGTAATTTTGAGGAGGAATTTCTTTCCGATACAATATTCATAAGCCTTGTCAAAGGCAAGAGCGGTTTTGCAAAGAAGGTTCATTGCTGCCTGTTCAGCTATTTCTACCGTTTGAAAACTTTTAACCCAAAAATCCATTTGGTTACCCGAAACTTTATCCGGTTCTTCGAGCAGTGTGGCAAGTATCATGGTTTCGCGCCATTGCTTATTCCAAAGTTTAAATGCAAGCAAATGGTTCTTCTCATAGTTCGAGGCAAGTTGCTGCAAAGAAATGACTGATGCCCCAAAATTGACTTTATATTCCACCCCCCGCTTTAGCATTGAGGTTGCTGTATCACCATTTTGTAAGGGCCTTATTCTTCTTAAAATCTCCTGAAAAACCTGCTCTGTTTTAGGGTCGTCAATTAAATAATCCACAGGGTATTTTATTTTGGTACGATTAAACAAAGTTAATCATAAATTGATGTGAAGATGTGATGATTGGGCGTTAAATTGAGTTTATTAAATGATGTGTGCTGAATAAACACACTTAAATCAATGTCTTAATCATTCAATTAAGTTTAACTCCAGCACATAATCTAATCTACACATCAGCACATCGTCTAATCATAACATAACCTAATCTTTTTCGTGCCATTCGTTTTAAATTAGCTTCGCTGAACTTCGTTTCATAAAATCTTTTTTCTATCT
>Ga0364859_10253_pt1 | contig 36829 bp, 38 predicted proteins | sample ExccelAu500001D3_FD_206911 | JGI IMG/M metagenome (GOLD analysis project Ga0364859, IMG submission 206911) | Enriched cells from Trout Bog Lake Hypolimnion, Wisconsin, USA - BchlTB.Aug20.5000.01 .D3 | ecosystem: Environmental > Aquatic > Freshwater > Lake > Hypolimnion/Profundal zone | place: USA... | reverse complement strand
ATAAAAATAGACCGGCAGGCCAAAACGCCTCCAGATCTCAAGCCCTGCTTGGCGTGCCAACAGCACACATTGCTCAAGCTTGACCCCGCTTACCGGAACAAATGGCAGCACATCGGCTGCGCCAATTCGCGGATGTGATCCCTGATGCAGGTTGAGGTTAATTAATTCAACCGCCCGCCCCACGCCTCGCACAGAAGACTCCACAACCGCCCCCGGTTCGCCCGCAATCGCCACAACAGTGCGATTCTGCTCAGCATCCATGGCGCAGTCCAGCAACCGCACACCCTCTACTCGCATGGCCGAGAGAATGGCTTCGATCCGTTGGGGGTCAGCCCCTTCGCTGAAGTTCGGAACGCAAGCAACAACCGGAGAACTCATCAGTAGCAACCTTGCAATAGGTGATTCAGCGCCAGAAGGTGTAGCCCAGCTGCAGTTGGAGGCTGGCATTCACCCCGGGGTTCTTATCACCCAGAGAAGCTGAGGAGATATGTACCGCATTCAACCCCAGATCTAACGACCGGCCAGAGCGAGTGAAGTAATGAAGACCAATCCCGCCTTGAGGAGAAAAGTTCCAAACCGACGTCCCGCCCGGCGTACCATGCGAAACCAGTTGGTCTGGCGGGAACTTGTGCGTGGTGTAGATCAGGCCGCCTGCCGCCTGAAACCAAGGCTGAATCCGATGGAGCCGAGTCTCAAAGTTCCAGCGAAAGATGAGCGGCGTAATGCTCGCACCGCGGTAAGTTCCACCGCCCACCTGCGAGGTATAGGTCTGTCCCTGGTAGACAAATGTAACCTCATGCGGACCCGGCGTGTACGCCTGCCAAAAAGGCATTACATTCGCACCATACTCAAATTGGCCGCTCAGGGGTCCCGCGTGAAGCACTGGCGTGAGCACCTTGCCGGCCTGAAAGCCTGACCATAGAAAATAGTAATTCGCCCGGTCGCCAACGCCTTTACCAGTGTTGATAAATGGGCCATACTCCCAGCTCTGAGCCTTGCGAACCTGGCCGGAAAAATCATCGCTGGCCGCCGTGCCCTGAGCCAGCACTGAACTGGCCGCTGCTGCTAATAGCAGCAAAACAAATGGTCTTTTCAAAAGAGTCTCACCTTCCCCGGCCCACAGGCCGCACCCCAATCGCTTCTGCTCTTCGCCTCATTGGAAACTTGGACGTTCAACCTGCACGCTCGTCTCAACCTGCACTCGCAAGAAAGGCCGCCACAACCGGGCGGCCTTCTCAACTGTCCAATTGATTCGCCTACTTTGTTGCTGCTTCCATTTCGTCGGCATCCATATCAAAGTTCGAGTAAACGTTCTGCACGTCGTCAAGATCTTCGAGGGCGTCAATCAAACGAATCATCTGGTTCGCAGCGGTGCCTTCAAGCTTGGTGTAGGTCGAAGCCACCATCGTTACCTCACTCATCACCGTTGCAATGCCAGCTGCCTTCACCGCCGCTGCAACTGCTTCGTGAGCATTCGGCTCGGTCACAATCTCCCAGGTATCACCCTCATCATTCAGGTCTTCACCCCCGTGCTCCAGGACAATGCTCATCAACTGGTCCTCGGTGGCTGCACCCTTCTCCACTGCAATCAGACCCTTCTTTGAGAACATGAACCGCACGGAGCCAGTCTCGCCCAGGTTGCCCCCGTTCTTTGAGAAGGCAAAACGAACCTCAGCCACTGCGCGGTTGCGATTATCAGTGAGCACTTCACAGATGATGGCCACGCCGCCGGGGCCGTAACCCTCAAAGCTGATCTCCTCGTAGTTCACGCCCTCAAGCTCACCTGTGCCGCGCTGAATGGCGCGTTTGATGTTCTCTGCGGGCATGTTTTCTGCTTTGGCGGCCAAAATCGCCGTCCGCAGACGAGGGTTGCCGTCGGGGTCGCCACCGCCGCCCTTGGCAGCAATGGTAATTTCCTTGATCAGGCGGGTGAAGATCTTGCCGCGCTTGGCATCCAGCGCGCCCTTCTTGTGCTTAATTGTGGCCCATTTTGAGTGGCCGGACATGGCAACCTCAGTGCTAAATAAAAGTTCCGGAGCGTCAGACGCTCAACCGTTCAAGTATAGCACCGCACCCTCGGCAAGTGTGCTCTACACCTGTACGCTGGGGTCAGGCCCGCGATGTCGCCGCAAGAAAGGACGAGCGGGCCTGCGAAACAAATGTCGGTACTAGAGTCCCGCGCCGGGAATGTACTTGTACTCCAACTTGGCTGGAATCTTGACCGGGTCACCGGTGAGGTCGTGGGTGTGCCAAACCACGGACTCAGAGGCAACTTCAGGGTGTTTGCCAAGGAAGTCGAGGGCGAGATTGGACACGGTGGGATCGTCCTTCTGGTCTGCAAACTTGGCAGATTCGATAGCGGCCTTTTCCTTTTCGCCGGTTCGGCGATAGAGGATGGCGAGTTGGTAGTGAGCGGCAAGGTCATCCGGGTCAATGGCCTGGAGGCGCTCATACATGGCGCGGGCCTTGGGGTACTCATGAGCCTGGTAGTAACTAAAACCAAGCTCACGGAGTCCGTCTTTGGATCGCGGGTAGGCGGCGACAACAGCCTCGAGGTCTGCGATGGCAGCAGAGATGTTTCCAGCGTTTCTGGTGGCAATTGCACGGTAGTAGAGGGCGCGCGGGTCAGCGGGCAGAATGGCCAGCGCCTTGGCCAGATTGGTCTTCGCGTCCTCGTAGCGCTCCCAGGCGATTTCAACCACAGCCATATTGGTGAAGGCGTCGGCGTAGTCTGGGCGGAGTGCCGCGACCCTCTCAAAGGCCGCAACCGAGTCCTTGTATTGAAGCGCATCGAGAAGGCCAATGCCATAGTTGTTCCAGCGCATCCACTCCTTGTTTTCTTCAGGGGCAGGGGCCACCGGGGCATTTTCACCTATCTGGAAGACGCGGGTCTGGGATGCCATTTCGATCACCGGCTGGGGGTAGGGCTTTTTGAAGCCGGGGTCATCCTTCATGATGAAATCGACGAAGTGCTGATTGAATCGGCGATATTTGACGGTCGCCGTAAGGGTGATTCTTCCGTGGGCATCCTTGGGCAGGCGGAATCGGTAGCGGGCCAGTTGAGAACGGCCAGATTGGATCGTGTTGTTGTAGGCCTGGATGCGAGTGTGCCAAATCTGATGCTCCGCGAGGTGGCTGGCATCGTCGCTGATAAGGCGGTTCGTAAAGGAATGGGCCGAGGGATCGAGCGAACCATCGGGCTGGAGAAAGCCGCTTTCAGCGATCGTTTTCCCTGCCTCGTCCTTTGCAGAAAAATTCACCCAAGCCTCATAGAAGTCACGCTGCTCGGGGACGAGAGTATGGGCGATGCCTTTATTTTGGATGACGACGGTTGCGATGAGGGTGTCAGAGGGAGCAAGAGCGAAGCTCGTAAGCCCAAGCGGTGCGATGAGTACGTGGTCATTCGGTGTTGCGGCGGCCGATTCCTTCTCAAGGGCAAAGATGTCTACGTTGAGCACACCCTTCCCATCAAAGCCCTCATGGAGGAACTTGCGGAGTTTTTCCGCCTGCTCAGGGTAGTTATAGTAGGCAGGCAGCAGTGTGTTCCCGCCGAGGAAGCGATGGGATGCCAGTTGGTCCTTTTTGGCACCAGGGTCGACAGCAGTACCAAGTGGCTCGCGCATCATGTGGCATGCCTGGCAGGTAGAGACTACATCCTTGCGATAGAAGGGGAGGGGCGATTGTTTGGTAAAGCTGGCGGCCTGCCATTCGTCATAGACTGAGAAGGCACGGAGCCATTTGTAATCGTTCAAGATGCGCGGGATCGCTGCTTTGTGGCATGACGCACAGAACTCGGCTGAGCGGTAGAAGTCACGCATCACGGCCTTCGAGTGGCGGTCGAGGTGTGCGAGTATCTCTGAATCGGGAACATTCCCAGTGATGGGTCTTCCGTTTTCATCGACCATTACAGCGGGGGTGCCGAGCACATAGCTGCCGGTGCCCGTTGTGTTGACGCTCTGAATGGCGTGGCAGGTCATACAGGTTACGCCCTCCTCACGGAAGGGGCGAACCTTGGGCATTCCTTTAGACAGATCACCTGAGAACAATGCGATGGGATTGTGGCAACCCTCACAGTGGCGGCTATAGTGAACGCCTTTCTCATCAATGAGCATATTGACTGTGTTCTCATACCAGGGAACTCTGAAAGCATTGGCATGGATGGACTCACGCCACTGGTGGTATGCCTCTTTGTGGCAATGGCCACAATACTCGGCGGTGGGCACCTCCTTCGGATTCAAAAACTGGCCGTTGGCCACAGTCGCATTGGAGGGCAGAAAAGGGTTTGATTTGCCCCAGGGGTAGGCGTAGCGCCCTGCCACCGAATCGTGAAATGCCGAGGTCTGGCCAGAGATAGGAACGGGGTTCCCGTAGAGGGGAAAGTCGGGTGCAGCACTGGATGATGCTGGAGCAGTGTTAGCTGTTGGAGGGGCGGCCGGAACGCCATTCGAAGAGTGGGGATCGACGGCATGAGCTGCAGTTGCCAGCGGGAGAAGGACAGCGACAAGCGCTAGAAGGGGACGAGTGGGGATTACACGCATCTTTGGTCAATTCTCCCAAGGCAAGGACTGTTTGACCTCGCGAGCCCAAATCGGGGGAACCTCGAGGACAGTCATGAGAGTAGCAGGGGTGATTTTGGACTGACTTCCACCAAAAGGTGGAGCCCGAGGTGGGATAGTGCCAGCGAGTAGGCTGTATAACGCCTGCATCCGAAGAGCCTGAGGTGTGGTTCATCATGTGACACGAAGGGCCGCATGGTGGCACAAAGTGGTATGAATCCTTCCCTTGACCTTGCTCAAATGGCACCGGAAACTGGTACGTTTGTACAGGACTTTCAGGTGTATACCATGGCCTCTCAACCGTATTTTTCGCTGGCAGTTCTGTTTGTATGCGCGCTTGGATTCGGATTTGCCCCGCTGGCACTGGCATGGATATGGGCGCACATCTTTTCACCACCCAAACCCTATGCGGTCAAGAACGCGATTTACGAATGCGGTCTTGAGTCGAAGGGCGACGCTTGGGTGCAGTTCCGCTCGGCCTACTACCTTTACGCCATTATTTTTCTGGTATTCGACGTCGAAGCGGTGTTTCTACTGCCATTTGCAGTTTCGTTCAGCGGCATGACCCTGGCGGCCTGCGGGGCGGTTCTGGTGTTCGTGTTTCTGCTGGTGGAAGGGCTGGTTTGGGCCTGGGCCAAGGGAATTCTGACTTGGGCCTGAGGTGAAGTAGCACCACTACTATTGGAACAACTGTGACGGATGAACTTGGCAGTTGCACGCTTGGACTGCGAACTATGGACGCTGGACTTGAACCTTGAATGGAGCGCGACAAGGATCCATGGCAATCGATGAAAAGCTGAGGATTGAAATGGGCAAGCAGGGTGTGTTTGTGACCACTCTGAACGAGCTCTACAACTGGGGCAGGAAGAACTCGATCTGGCCCATGCAGTTTGGCCTTGCTTGCTGCGCCATTGAGATGATTGCTACCACAATGGCCCGATATGACATTGCCCGCTTTGGCGCCGAAGTGTTTCGCCCCTCGCCGCGCCAGGCAGACATGATGATCATCTCCGGAACGGTGACCAAGAAGATGGCGCCCCAGGTCGTGAGACTTTATAACCAGATGGCCGAACCGCGGTATGTAATCGCGATGGGAGCCTGCGCCATCTCCGGTGGGCCCTTCAAACAAGGCTACAACGTACTGAAGGGCATTGACCGCTACATTCCCGTGGATGTGCACATCCCGGGGTGCCCGCCGAGGCCTGAGGCGCTGTTGGATGCATTTGTGACGCTCCAGAAGAAGATTGCAGCGCAGCCGTTGACCGGCGAGGGACGGCCTCGCCATCTGGACGAGAATGGTACGGCGGAGTTTCCGGTACCGGTGCAGGGCGAGCATGACCTGGAGCCGCCCTCGAATCCGACCCAATGGAAGGCGCCGTTTGTGATTCTCTAACTTCTTGTTGTTTTGTATCCGTATTTGTTGCCTGAGGCAGAGGTTAAGACGTGAAGAGTGTGGAACAGATCAAAGCGGCAATCGAGGCGGCCGTTCCGGGAGCAGCCCTTGAGGCGCTGACCAATCCTGGCCCGAGCGCACAGCACTCCCTGCTGGTCGACCCGCAACACGCGCCAGCGATAGCGCGCTTTCTGCGTGACGACGAGGAATTGGCGCTCGACTACCTGTCAAACGTGACTGGTGTTGACTGGCCCGTAAAAGAGGTCACCGAAAAGGTAAAGGTCACGAAGACAGTCGACGGCATTGAGCAGTCCGTAGAAGAAACGATAAAACGCACAACTGGCGGCTATCTAGAGGCCGTTTATCACCTCTATTCAATGAGAAAGAAGCATGGCCCAGTCACTCTCCGTATGAGGACCATCAACCGGACCGACCAGGTAGGTCTGCCCTCGCTCACGCCCGTTTGGCGCTCAGCGGAATATCAGGAGCGCGAGGTATTCGATCTTTATGGCATTGTATTCAGCAATCATCCGGACCTGCGCCGCATCATGATGTGGGATGAATTCAAGGACTATCCGATGCGCCGCGACTATGTGGAGCCGGATGACTATGACTACGAACCGACGCCCCACGATGATGTGCTGGCCAAGGCCAGAGCCCACCAACAGCGCCTCGGCGCGAGCGGAGAGGAGATCAGCCAGTGACGACGAATTTGCTGGAAAGCTGGAACCGCCCGCCGGAGATTCCTCTTTCGGGTGAGGGGGAGTTGCTGGAAGTCTCGATGGGCCCGCACCACCCATCGACGCACGGCGTCTTCCGCATGGATGTAACGCTCGACGGCGAGGTAGTGGTGAAGCTGAAGCCAGTCTTTGGCCATTTGCACCGCAATCACGAAAAAATTGGCGAGACCATCAGCTACCTGGCGTGCATGCCCTATACGGACCGTCTGGATTACATTTGCCCGCTGACAAACAACTGGGCGTACGCACTTTCAGTTGAAAAGCTGATGGGTATCGCGGTGCCCGAGCGCGCTGAGTACCTTCGGGTCATTCTGGCTGAGCTGACACGATATCAAAATCACGCATCAACGATCGGTTTTTTGCTGCAGGAGATGGGTGCCAGCGGAACACCTCTGATGTACGCCTTCCGCGAGCGGGAAAAGATTCTTGATCTATTTGAAGAGCTCACTGGCGCACGCATGATGGTGAACTTTTTCCGTTTTGGCGGTCTTCGTAACGATGCGAGCGAGGAGTGGCTGAACAAGGTTCGCGCCCTGATTCCGAGCCTGCACAGCTTTATCGATGAGTTTGACCGATTGCTCACCTCGAACGAGATTCTCATGTCTCGATGCCAGGGTGTGGGCGTGCTGAAGCCTGAATTGGCAGTGAATGCTGGCATCACCGGGCCCATGCTGCGCGCCTCTGGTGTGGACTATGACATTCGCAAAGTGGACAGCTACGGAATCTATGACCGATTCAAGTTTCGCGTGCCCCTGGGAGAACAGGGCGATATTTATGACCGGTATATGGTTCGCCTCCTCGAGATGCGCGAGACAGTAGGGATTCTTGAACAGGCGCTGAAGGATATTCCTGGAGGACCGGTTACCGACCCGAAGATCAAAAGCCGAGGCATTCGTCCGAAACCAGGCGAAGCATACGGAAGGATTGAGGCGCCGAAGGGCGAACTGGGCTTTTATCTGATCAGCGATGGAACGCTCAATCCATATCGCTACCGGATTCGTCCTCCAAGCCTGATTAACCTGACTGCTCTTGAGGATATGTGCCTTGGTTCAACCGTGGCAGACACGATTTTGATTTTCGGCTCAGTGGATATTGTGCTGGGCGAGGTGGACCGGTAAGGCGGGAAAGAACTGCTCGTAGCCTTTGGAGGATTTTGGGGTGCTTGGTGAAGGCGTAATCAAGGGAATGGCCGAGACGGCGAAGAACTTCTTTCAGAGCTACTTCAAGTCTGACAGGATGACGACCGTTTGTTATCCGGAGGCACGGATACCGACGATGCATGCGGCCAGGACGTTTCCGTTCTTGGTGTATGACGGGGAGGACAAACTTGCGGGTTTGCGCTGCACCTCGTGCCAGATCTGCGAGAAAGAGTGCCCGCCCAAGTGCATCTTTATCGAGAAGTCTACGGACAAGAAACCAGACTTCACTGGTCGGCCACAGTTTTATCCGGTGCGCTTTGAGATCGATATCTCGGTTTGTATGAGCTGCCAGATTTGCACTGAGGTTTGTCCGTTTGAGTCGATCAAAATGGACTCGGTTTTTGAGCTTTCGACCGATGATCGGTTTGGTGGTCTTCTGCTCAAGCGGGACGACCTTTCAAAGCCGAACAGCTACTATCACCAAATTCATCCGGATGAGGCAGCGGCGGTGGACGCAGGACTAGCCGAGGAGAAAGCCAAAGCCGAAGCGAAGGCAGCGGCGGCAGCAGCAGCGGCGGCGGCAAAGGCAACAGCGGCAGCAACCCAGCCGGCCGCGGGAGCGGGAGCCTGATATGCAAGAGAACCTTGATCAGATTTTTGTCCTGCTGAAGCATTGGATTGTGAGCCTAGTGCCAGCGCCCGTGCAGCCTTATCTGAGTGTTTTGTTGAGCGTGGCGGCAATTGTGGTGACGTTTCCTCTCCTGTTTGCGATCTCTGTATGGCTTGAGCGTAAGATTCTGGCCCGCATCCAGAATCGCCTTGGTCCCAACCGCGTGGGACCGTTTGGACTGTTGCAGCCGATTGCTGACGCCATCAAGTCTTTAACGAAAGAGGACATCGTTCCGCGCACGGCGGATGCCGTCGTTCATTACCTTGCGCCACTCGTTCTCGTAGTTGTGGCTTTCATGGGCTTCGCCATCATTCCGATGGGGCGCAATATGGTGCTGGTGGACTTGGACGCCAGCCTTCTCTTCTATTTTGCGATGGGTGCCTCGGCCGAGGTTGCAGTGTTTATGGCAGGCTGGTCCAGCCGCAACAAGTACTCACTGTTGGGTGCCATGCGTGCCATAGCCCAGATGATCAGCTATGAGGTGGTCCTCCTGCTGTCAAGCGTTACTGTAGTGATGATGACTGGCTCATTGCGGTTGACCAGGATTGTTGAACTGCAGAATCAATACTCGTGGGGATTGCCGCATTGGTTTATCTTTACGCCCTGGGGTCTGGCCGCATTTGTTATGTATGCCATTGCGGGCACGGCGGAAACGAACCGCTCGCCGTTTGACTTGCCTGAGGGGGAGTCAGAGTTGGTGGCGGGTTACCACACTGAGTATTCGGGCTTTAAGTTTGCGCTTTTCTTTCTGGGCGAGTATTTGGCGATGCTTTCAATTTCATCGCTGGGCACAACACTGTTTCTGGGCGGCTGGTCGGCACCATTTGCCTTTCTGGGATGGGTACCTTCCTGGATCTGGTTCTTCTCAAAGGTCATGCTCTCGATCTGTGTTTTCATCTGGATGCGCGGGACTCTGCCTCGCCTTCGTCAGGACCAGCTGATGAACTTTGCGTGGAAGTTTGTATTACCGCTTTCACTGGTAAATCTAATTGTGGCCGGGCTTTGGCGCTTCATGGGCGAGGGATGGCAGCGATGGGTTGTGACGAGCGCCATTTTGATTGCTTCGTACGCTGCGCTGGCACTTGCCGAACAACGGCAACGCAGAATTGGGCCGCGGAGGTATCGCTATGCTGAGTAGTTTGTTCGAGGTGACGCGATGAGCCTCGTTTTCTGGATTCTTGCTGCAATTGCCGTCCTTGGCGGTTTGGCTGCGATGCTGCTGCGCTCGACCGTGCATTGTGCGTTGGCTTTGACAGTAGCCTTTGCCGGCATTGCGCTCCTATTTCTCAATCTCGGTGCCCAGTTCGCTGGCTTTGTGCAGATTCTGGTGTATGTAGGGGCAGTGGCGATTCTGCTGGTATTTGCCATCCTTCTAACCCGGGGTTCTGAGCCACCTACTCATGGAGTGTTCAGTACAACCTGGCTGGCCGGCCTTGTGATTGCAGCGGCGGTATTTGCCGTGCTTGGCAGCAGCGTGCTGAGCAGCCAGAGGATGCTCCCACATGAGTCAACTGCACCGGCTGCTCCCGTGGTGGAGATTGGCCAGGCTCTGGCAGGTCCTTACATCCTGCCGCTTGAAATGATTGCGGTTTTGTTGACCGCTGCGCTGATTGGCGCCGTGATCATCGCCCTGCATGAGAAGGAGGGTGAACAATGACGCCTCTGGCCGCATCGCTGCTGGTGGCAGCGCTGATGTTCTCAATTGGCTTGGCTGGCGCGCTCACCCGCCGCAACGCGATTCTTGTTCTGGTGGGAATTGAGCTGATGCTGAACGCTGCAAACCTGAACTTGATTGCCTTTTGGCGTTACTCACCCCATCCGGAGGCGCTGACAGGCGTCATGTTTGCCATTTTCTCGATAGCGGTGGCGGCCGCCGAGGCGGCTGTGGGACTCGGTCTGGTGATTGCCATTTACCGCCATTACAAGACAACCGATCTGGACCAGATCAACAGGCTGAAGGGGTGAATCAATGATTGAGTCCGGCGCATTCACACCTCAACTTGCCGCCTCGCCTGAGGCCCAACTACTCTGGCTGATTCCAGCACTGCCAATGGCGGCGGCGGGCATCGCTTCCCTGCTGAAGCAGGGAGCACGTCGCAGTTCCGCTGCATTGGCGATTGGTTCGATGTCCGTATCGCTGCTGATTTCGCTGGCAGCGTTCTTCCACTCGGTCGGCTTGTGGACTGTGGGCCAGACAGCAAGGGAGACGGTTAACTTTGCCTGGCTGCACTTCGGCAGCTCTAGCGTGGAACTGGGCTGGATCCTCGATCCGCTCTCAGCAGTGATGCTGGTAATGGTCTGCTTTGTGGGCCTGCTTATATTTATCTACTCCACCGGTTACATGGCACATGACGAGCGATTTGGCCGGTTCTTTTGCTTTCTGGCGCTGTTTGCCGGGGGCATGTTAACGGTAGTAATTGCCAACAGTCTGCTGCTGCTATTTATGGGCTGGGAGATTGTTGGCTTGACCTCGTATCTGCTGATCGGCTTTTGGTATCACAAGCCGTCTGCCGCAGCAGCCGCGAAGAAGGCGTTTTTAACCACGCGCGTGGGAGACATCTTCTTTTTGCTTGGCATGGTTTGGTTGGCGGCGCAGACCGGAACGTTGTTGTTTTACAACAACGGTACGGGATCCATCGAATCCAGTGCGATTGCGACGCTTCTTTCGCAGCCTGCGGCCTTTGGGTTGTCAGCAGCCACTGTGGTGGGTCTTCTGATTTTTGCCGGTGCAGTGGGCAAGAGCGGCCAGCTTCCACTGCATGTGTGGCTGCCGGATGCAATGGAGGGCCCAACACCAGTTTCAGCCCTGATTCACGCCGCCACCATGGTGGCGGCGGGCGTTTATCTGGTGGCGCGTGTTTATCCGCTGATGAATGGCGGGCTGATGAGTTGCTGCACCTCTCCCACGCTGAACGTAGTGACATGGGTTGGCGCATCAACCGCCATTTTTGCCGCGCTCATTGCCGTGGCGCAAAACGACATCAAGCGGATTCTTGCTTACTCGACGGTATCGCAGCTTGGCTACATGATGGCCGGCATCGGCATGGGCGGTGTGGCGGTGGGCATGTTCCACCTGATCACACACGCTTTCTTCAAGGCGTTGCTCTTTATGGGCGCAGGCTCAGTGATCCATGGGTGCCATGAGGAGCAGGACATTCGCAAGATGGGCGGGTTGAAGGCCGATATGCCCTGGACGTTTGTGAGTTACGCGGTCGGCATGATGGCTCTATCAGGTGTACCGATCTTTTTCTCCGGCTTCTGGTCAAAGGATGCAATTCTGGAGGCAGCGTTCCACTGGACAACGGCCAAGGCTCCTTTTTACATGCTTGTGGTGGGCGCACTGCTGACAGTTTTCTACATGACGCGGCAAGTGCTTTATGTCTTCTTCGGGACCTGGCGCGGTCACCACCCGGCGCATGAGAGCCCCGCCGTCATGACAGTTCCACTGGCGATCCTGGCCTTCTTCGCAATGGCACTTGGCCTTCTTGGAACTCCGGTGCTCCCGCTCTTCCGCTCATTCCTGAACGGAGAAGCCGGGCCGTTGGATATTACCGCGCTGGCCGAGAGTGAGTTTTGGCTTTTCCTGGGCATTTCCACTGTTATTGTTTCGGTTGGATTTTACCTTGGTTACAAGCTTTATGGGCGTGAACCAATTCCAGCGGATGCTCCTGACCCGCTGGAAGCCTCGGCCAGGCCCGTTTGGACGCTATTGGCCAACAAGTTTTATATTGACGAGCTTTACGAAGCCACCTTGTTACGCTTTTACGCCTGGTGGGGCACGGTTTCTGACTTCCTTGACCGAGCGGTCTGGGGCGGAATTGTGACCTCTGTTGCCCGGCTGTTTGCCTTGCTGGCAACTTTTAACCGCTTCCTCGACAGCGAGTGGGTGAATGGCGCCTTTGATAAGAGCTGCGAGGAACTGGCGCACAGCGGAGGCCTACTCGCCCGTGTGCAAAACGGCCAAGCGCAGCGCTACCTACGTATTCTGGCAATCGCCGTGGCCGTGCTGGCCGCCATTCTGATCTGGAGCAGCCGCGCATGAACAGCCTTCCTGTTTTGACTCTTCTTACGCTTCTTCCAGCTGCAGGCGCGGTGGTAGCTATGTTCAGTGGGAGGAATGCCCGCGCTGTTGCGTTGGTGACGACGCTGATTTCACTGGCAGGTGCATTACTCGTTTGGAGCTGGTTGCCTGCAAATGGAACCATCGGACTCACCGAGCAGTGGAGCTGGGCACCGTCCCTGGGCATCGAGTATCACCTTGGAGTTGATGCATTGGGTGCACTGATGCTGGTGCTGACTGCAATCGTCGCGCTGATGAGCGTGGACGCAGCCAGCCGCGTGCATCACCAGCCGGGGCTTTACTTTGGTTTAGTGCTATTGCTCGAGTCCGGACTCTTCGGATCGTTTACTGCACTCAATTTCTTCCACTGGTTCATTTTTTGGGAGATAGGTCTTATTCCCGCCTTCTTTTTGATCAAGCTGTGGGGCGGTTCAAATCGCGGACCCGCTGCGACGCAGTTTTTTGTTTATACGATGGCCGGATCCGTGGCGCTACTGCTGGCATTTCTGGCAGTGTTTCTCTCGACCGGGTCAATGGACTTTCAACATCTGACGTTGCTGGCCTCAACCGGCGAATTGGAGCAGGCGATCACCTCCCACTTGGGCCCGGTGAGTCTTTGGTTGGCCGTGGGCGTCCTTGCGGGATTTGCGGTGAAGGTGCCACTGTTCCCCTTCCACACATGGCTGCCCGCCGCATACAGTGAGGCCCCTTCGCCGGTAACAATGATGCTGACTGGTGCGATGAGCAAGATGGGGGTCTATGGCCTGTTGCGAATTGCCATCCCAATCTTTGGCGCACAGATTGCCCAGATTCGCACGCCGCTGCTGGTTCTAGCCGTGGCGACAGTTGTAATGGGAGCCTGGGCTGCAGTGGCCCAGAAAGATCTCAAACGGATCTTTGCCTATTCGTCGATAAACCACCTAGGCTATTGCCTGCTGGCGATCTTTGCGTTGGCGGTTCCCAACGCAGGGCACGCGGCCTTGCAGAGCCAGGCGGCCGCGCTGAACGGCGTAATTCTTCAGATGTTCAACCACGGCCTTACTGCTGCGGCACTTTTTTGGTTTATCGCTCTGATGCAACAACGATCTGGCGGAGAACGGAGCCTCGACCACTTTGGCGGACTGCGCAAGCCAGCTCCGGTGCTTGCCGGAATGATGGGTGTGGCGTTGTTTAGCTCGTTGGGACTTCCAGGATTGAATGGTTTTGTGGGAGAGTTCCTTATCTTCCGGGGCGTCTTTCCTCTTGCATGGCCTGCCGCAACATTCTCCATCCTTGGACTACTTGTAACGGCTGCAGTCATCCTCACAGTGATCCAGCGGGTATTTGCTGGACCTGTGGCCGAAAAGTGGTCTGCCTTCCCTGATCTAACCACCGGCGAACGGATGGCTTTGGCTCCGGTAATTGCTCTTATGCTTCTGCTTGGCTTGATGCCGCAATTGATTGTCGACACCGTGAATCCTACGGTGCAAAACCTGCTGGCGCACTGGAGATTCTGATGCTGGCTTTTACGATTTATCTCTCGTTTGCCGGAGCGTTGGTGTCCGCGCTTTTGCCAGGCTCACGGCCTGCTGTCGCACGCTGGTGGGCGCTGCTGGTGTCCGGAACCAGCCTGGCACTAGCCGTTGCCGGATTCTCTCAAGGTATGGGCCAGGGGCGAGTTGTCCTTGTGGATGTACTCTGGGTGCCATCGATGGGGATTCACTACATGCTGGCCGCCGACGGTATCAGTCGAGTACTGGTGCTTTTAACCGGTTTAGCAGCGGTAGCCGGGGTGCTTTTCAGCTGGAACATTGACTTGCGCACAAACCAGTTCTTTGCGTTTTATCTAGCGCTGATTGGCGGTGTGTTTGGCGTGTTTTTGAGCGGCGATCTCTTTTTGTTCTTTGTCTTTTATGAGATTGCCATCGTGCCGAAGTATTTTCTCATTGCCATTTGGGGCTCCACACGGCGGGAATATGGCGCCATGAAGCTGGCTCTTTACTCGTTTGTTGGCTCGGCGATGGTACTGGTGGGTTTGCTCGCGAGCTACGCCAACACCGGAAGCCACTCGACCACTCTGGACGCCTTGGCTGCCGCCCATCTGCCGCTTGCATTCCAGATGTGGTGCTTCCCGCTGGTATTTGTGGGTTTCGCTATCCTTGCTGGCATGTGGCCCTTCCACACCTGGGCACCAACAGGACACGTAGCCGCCCCAACCGCCGCCTCCATGCTGCTTGCCGGTGTGGTGATGAAATTGGGCGCCTATGGCTGCTTGAGGGTTGGCATCGGACTTTATCCGCATGGACTTGATCCCTGGGGATTCACCCTTCTGGGCCTTGGGAGTTGGCGTGATGTCTTCGCTCTGCTAGCCGTGATTGGCATCGTGTATGGCGCACTGGTCGCACTTGCCCAGACCGACTTCAAGTTTGTGATTGGCTACTCATCTGTTTCTCACATGGGGTTCGTTTTGCTTGGCCTGGTTACACTCAACCAGATTGGTGTGACCGGTGCCGTATTACAAATGTTCTCCCATGGCGTGATTGCGGGCTTGCTGTTCGGTATTGTGGGCCGAATTGTTTATGAGCGCACGCATACACGGCAACTAGCCGAACTTGAGACGATGCACCTCGGCCGTCGGCTGCCATTTGCCGCTTGGGCATTTGTAATTGCTGGCATGGCATCAATGGGCCTTCCGGGCTTCTCAGGATTTGTAGCGGAGCTGCAAGTGATTGTGGGCTCCTGGCGAGCAAATCCATGGTGGACGGCAGCGGCCGGCGTGGGAATCATTGTGGGCGTGGCTTACACATGGAGAGCATTGCAGAAGGCCTTCTTTGCAGACGGCATTCCGCATCTACATTCTCACGATCGTGAGCATGGCTTTGCAGCCATCACCTGGCCTGAGGCTACGGGCGTTGCGCTGCTGGGCCTCACAAGCCTTGCCGTCGGACTTTATCCCCGGATTCTTTTAGACACTATTGAACCGGCAGTGAAAACTTTGCTTGCCGGAGGCGCGCAATGAACTACGACAAGCTCTTTCTGGCAACCTTGCCGATCACCATGCTTGAGGCCGCAGCCCTGCTTGTGTTGGTTGTCGATCTGGCATTTCTGAGGCGCGCCTCACTGGCCTTGCGCAACACCTCCGCGGTTTTGCTTGGCCTGTCCGGCTGTGTAGCTGGTCTTTGGGCATTACTGTGGGCGCCGGCGGAGAAGGCCGTATGGGGCTATTCCCTGCCTGGTTCGCATGAACTGCTACTCAACAACATGTTTTTCTCTGGCGCGGCACAGAGCGGCATCCTTTTACTCACGGCGCTCACCATGCTGTTTCTGGTTGGCTCCAGCTTTACGCGCCATGTAGGCGAGTATGTTGCCGTTGTTCTGATGGCTGCAGCAGGAGGGTTGATCATTTCCGCAGCACAGGACCTTCTCGTCATTTTTATTGGTCTTGAGCTGCTTTCGCTTTGCCTTTACATCCTGACGGCCTTCCAAAAGAGCTCCGCGCGAGCGACCGAGGCCGCTCTCAAGTATTACCTCTTTGGCGGTATGTCGGCAGCATTTCTGCTGTTTGGCTTTAGCTACTTCTATGGACTTGGTGGCTCAACGAATCTGGCAGTGATTCAGTCAACGATTGCACATAATGGCCCGAGTCCAATGCTTTATGTAGCTTGGGTTCTCGTGGCAACGGGGCTTGGCTTCAAGGTGGCTGCCGTTCCCTTCCATCTGTGGGCACCAGACACCTACGAGGGGGCGCCGGCACCAGCAGTGGCGTTTATCGCCTCCGTTTCAAAGGTGGCGAGCTTCTCCCTGCTGCTGACGCTTGCAACCAATTGGATCCAAGCGAGCTACTGCAGCATGACGGCCAACCCCCATGAGGGAATGATGCACGGCAGCATGGGGTCGATGGACATGTCAGGTGGCATGGCTGGCTGCGTCTGCCCACCGATGCGGATTCCATCGCAGTTTGTGCTGGTGCTCGTGGCAATGGCTGCGCTTTCGATGGTGATCGGCAACCTCGCTGCGCTGGCGCAGACAAGCGTGCGGCGATTGCTGGCCTACTCAGCGATTGCGCATGCTGGCTACATTCTAGTGGGCATTGCCTATACCAGCCCGGATGCGGTGACGTATTACGCGCTAACCTACGGGCTGACGTCGATTGGATCCTTTGGGGTGGTCTCAGTGGTTGAGCAGGCCACCGGCTCAGACAGGCTGGACAGCTTCCTCGGCTTGAGCAAAAAGAACCCTCTCATAGCGTCGATCCTTCTGGTCCTTTTGCTCTCGCTTGCGGGCATTCCCCCTCTTGTGGGATTCTGGTCCAAGTTCAACTTGTTTGCTGCAGTGCTCAAGTTAAACGCTGGGGTGCTTCCGTTTGCACTGATTGCGGTCGCCATTGCGATGAGCGCGGTCTCGCTCTATTACTATCTGCAAGTGCTGAAGGCTGCCTGGGTGAGCCCAGCAGCCGATGATCGCCCGGTGAAGGCTGGCGTGCTCAACACTTTGGTGCTGATGGTGATTGCGCTGGCAGTGCTGGCGCTGGGGTGCTTCCCTGCCGCGCTTGAGGGTTGGATTCGCAGCTTTTATCCAATGATGTAGAGACCGCCGAAGAGCCTGCTCCAAATGCAAGTACGGATCGGTGAGCCTGGAAGCCAGCAGTGGATTTATTTTCAGATCACAGGCAAAAATGCCCCGGAGGATAACCTCCGGGGCTTTTGCTTGGATAAAGCGCAGACTACCTAAAGTGTAAGCAGATCCTTTACTTGCTGGACCAGGACATCCCGGGAGACCTCCGAGATGGAGGTAGTGAGTGGGAGCTGCTTCGGACAGGCCTCCACGCAGTTTTGCGCGAAACCGCACTCCTGAATGCCTCCATCGCCGGCGAGGGCACGGAGGCGCTCCTCCTTGAGGACTTTGCCAGAGGGGTGATTATTGAACAGCCGAACCTGCGCAATAGTGGCAGCACCCACAAAACCTGTTGCTTCATTGAACTGCGGGCAAACCTCCATGCAGCAAGTGCAGGAGATGCAGTTTGAGAGCGGGTAATTAACCTCCTGCTGCTGCGGAAGCTGCTTTGGCCCGGCACCTAGGTCGTAGGTACCATCGATTGGAACCCAGGCCTTTACGGTCTTGAGGTTTTCAAAGAGGACACCACGATCAACCTGGAGATCACGTACGAGCGGGAACTTTGAGAGCGGCTCAACCTTGATGGGCTGCTCCAGGTTCTCAACAAGTGCAGAGCAGGCCATGCGGGCCTTGCCGTTGATGCGCATTGCACAGGAGCCGCAAATCTCCTCGAGGCAGTTGGAATCATAAGTTACGGGCGTCGTGGGCTTGCCGTCCGCCGTAACAGGGTTGGCAGCAATCTCCATCAACGCTGAGGTGATGTTCATGCCAGGCCGGGCCTCAATCTCAAACCGCTCCCAAACGGAGGGCTCGTCGGGGCTGGCCTGGCGCTTGATCTCGAGCTGAATCGTTCTGGTTGCCATTGCTCAGTCCTCCCTTAGTTCGAGTCGTAGCGGCGGGGCCGCGGAGTAATATGCTGGGTGTCAACTGCCTCCCACTCAATGCGGGGGCCGTCAGGCGAGCCGGTAAAGCTTGCCCTTGAAGTCTTGAGGAACTTCTCGTCGTTGCGCTCCGGGAAGTCTGGCTTGTAATGGGCTCCGCGTGACTCATCGCGAAGATAAGCACCTTTGGTGATGGTGCGGGCCAGTTCGAGCATGTTCTTGAGCTGACGTGCGAAGGCAAAGCTGGTGTTTGCCCATGCGCTCTTGTCAGCCAGGTTCACGCGCTCGTAGCGTTCGAGCAACTCGACGACCTTTTCATCGGCCTCAAGAAGTCCCTTGTTATATCGGACAACGGTGGCGTGTTCGGTCATGGTATCTCCCAACTCGCGCCAAAGCCTGAAGGGATTCTCACCGCCCTGGTTGGAGATCAGCTTCTGGTTCAGTTCGTTCTGGCGAGCGATTTCAGCGCCAGCGCCGCCATCGCCCTCCATTGCGGGCAGGCTCTTGGCGTATGCCAGCGCATTGGGACCGGAGACAAACCCTCCGTAGATGCAGCTCACGAGGGAGTTGGCACCGAGGCGGTTGGCACCGTGGTATTGATACTCGGCTTCACCTGCGGCGAAGATGCCGGGAATATTTGTCATCTGGTTAAAGTCCACCCAGAGGCCACCCATCGTGTAGTGCATTCCGGGAAAGATTTTCATCGGCTCGTGACGTGGATCAACACCGACGAACTTCTCGTAAATTTCGAGGATGCCGCCGAGTTTGCGATCGAGGGTTCCCGAGTCAATGTGCGAGAGGTCGAGGTAGACCATCGGCTGGCCATCAAGTCCAAGGCCCTCTTTGTAAACAATGCGGTGGATTGCCCGGGTGGCGATGTCGCGCGGCACAAGGTTACCGTATTTGGGGTACCACTCTTCCAGAAAGTAGAAACGCTCGGTCTCAGGAATCGACTTCGGCGCTCGCTTATCGCCCGGTGTACGGGGGACCCACACACGCCCGCCCTCTCCGCGCGCGGACTCAGACATCAGGCGCAGCTTGTCCTCGCCGGGAATCGAGGTGGGATGCACCTGAATAAACTCGCCATTGGCATAAGCTACACCCTGTTGAAACACGGCCGACTGAGCTGAACCGGTGCAGACCACCGAGTTCGTGCTTTTGCCAAAGATGGCTCCGATGCCGCCTGTAGCCAGAATGATGGCATCGGCGTGGAAGGCGCGTACCTCCATGGTGCGCAGGTCCATCGCAACAATGCCACGGCAAACACCTTTGGAGTCGAGGATAGCGGACAGAAACTCCCAACCCTCGTACTTCTTCACCTTGCCCTCAGACTCGTGGCGCCGGACCTGCTCATCGAGCGCATAGAGCAACTGCTGGCCGGTAGTAGCGCCAGCAAAGGCAGTGCGGTGGTAAAGGGTACCGCCGAAGCGACGGAAGTCGAGAAGGCCCTCTGGAGTGCGGTTGAAGGGCACGCCCATGCGGTCGAGCAAGTCAATGATGCCGGGCGCGGCCTCACACATATTTTTAACCGGGGTCTGGTTGGCGAGGAAATCACCGCCGTAAATAGAGTCGTCAAAATGTTTATAGGTGGTGTCGCCCTCGCCCTTGAGGTTCTTGGCTGCATTGATGCCACCTTGAGCGCAGACTGAGTGGGAGCGCTTGACCGGGACGATGGAGAACAGATCAACCTGGCCGCCGGCCTCAGCGATCTTGATGACCGCAGCCAGGCCGGCAAGACCGCCGCCAACTACGATGATTTTTGGTGCCGCCATGGAAATTTCCTTTCAAAAGCCGACCTCTGAGCACTCTAGTCTGCGCTTGAAGCTGACTTGCTGCTGATTCCAGGTTCCTTCAACGCATTGCTTCCGGAACAATTCACTGACTTCAAATACTGTCTCTACGGCTATCGGGTACCAGTCGATCGACGCTAAAAGCTGACGTTCGGATACCAGCCGCCGACGAAGGCGAAAATTCCTGCCAAACCGAGGAAGCAAAGTCCTAGCCCCAAAGCGGCGCAGACGTAGCCAAATCGCTTGCGAGCCTGGTTTCCCTGGGTGATGCCCCATTTGGCAGCGAAGAGCCAGACGCCGTAGGCAAAGTGCCAACAGATGGCGATCATTGCAATCACGTAAAAGGCGAGGAACCAGGGGTTGGCCAGCTCATGCTGCACCTTGGAAAATGCAGACATCGGGTGCTCCGGAAGAGAGATTCCCATAAAGCGCTGCCGAATAACGTGCTGCAGAATGTAAGCGAAGGCAACTAGTCCGGTGTACCTCTGAGCCACATACATCCAGTTGCCCGCCCATGGGTAATAGACCACATTGGCCTTGCCGCGGAGCCAGATCCAGACGCCGTAAAAGGCGTGGTAAGCGATGGGCAAAAAGATAAAGGCCCACTCAAGCACCCGCACCAGAGGCAGCGAGTTGAGGAAACGAACCTGCGCGCCATAGGCCTCTGGGCCCTTAAGTGCCTCAAAGTTTGAGAGCAGGTGCTCAAGCAGGAAAGCGCCGAGGGGCACGATGCCAAGGAGCGAGTGGAGTTTGCGCCAGAAATATGAGCTACCCTGGGCCGCACGCAGCGGCTGAACTCCGGTCTTGACCGTGGGAGTTGCGGAAGAATGCGAGGTTGCCATGGAAGAGATTGACTCCTGAGGCTGCGGGAGAGCGAGTTGAGCGGCAGATGAGTACCGCAGTACGAAGTTGATGAATCAAAGCTTTGCCAAAGGGGATTATTCCGGTCTGGCGCAAGGTTCGTCAAGCAGGGGGATGACGTTTGATTTCCGCCTCCCCCAAAGATTTGTCAGCGGGCTTCCATCGGAACAAAAGCCAGGTTGCGACCACCGGTGTAAACCTGACGGGGGCGAGCAATCTTTTGTTCGGAGTCGGTGATGAGCTCCTGCCACTGAGCCAACCAGCCTACGGTCCTGGGAATCGCGAACAGGACGGTGAACATCTCCGGCTTGAAGCCGATGGCCTGGTAGATAAGGCCGGAGTAGAAGTCGACATTGGGGTAGAGTTTGCGCTTGATGAAGTACTCGTCCTCGAGTGCGATGCGCTCGAGTTCCATGGCGATGTCGAGTTTGGGGTTTCCTCCGGTAACGGCAAAGACCTGTTGCGCGGTTTTCTTGATAATTGTCGCCCGTGGATCAAAGTTCTTGTAAACACGATGACCAAAGCCCATGAGCTTGCACTTGCCCTCCTTCACCTTTGCAATATAGGCAGGGATGTTGGCCTGGGTCTCAATCTCATCGAGCATTCGGATGACCTCTTCATTGGCACCGCCATGCAGCGGACCCGAGAGGGCCGACGCTGCCGAGGCGATAGCTAGATAGGGGTCAGCCTGAGCTGAGCCCACAGAGCGCATCACGTTGGTGCCGCAGTTCTGCTCGTGGTCGGCATGGAGGATGAAGAGAATCTCAAGCGCACGAGCCAGAACAGGGTTAGCCGCGTATTTGGGCTCCACCATCTTCCACAACATGTTCATGAAGTTTTCTGTGTAGCTCAGATCGTTGTCAGGATAAACGTAAGGAAAGCCCACGTTGTGGCGATAGCTCATGGCCGCGATGGTAGGCATTTTGGCGATGAGTCGCTTCACCTGCATCAGCCGGTTCTCAGCATTGTTCACGTTGCGCGCGTCTGGGTATACGTTGGCCAATGCAGCTACCGTTGAAATCATCATCACCATTGGGTGGGCATCGTACCGGAAGCCCTCGATGAACTTCTTGGTGGTCTCGTGCAGCATGGTGTGGTGGGTAATCTCCCAGGTCCACTTCTCCAACTGCGCCTTTGTAGGCAGAGCACCGAACAGCAAGAGATAGGCAACCTCCAGGAAGGTACACTTCTCAGCCAGCACCTCAATCGGGTAGCCGCGATATTCAAGGATTCCCTTATCGCCGTCAATGTATGTGATGGAGGAGCGGCAGGAGGCCGTGTTCATAAACGCCGGATCGTAGAGCATCAGACCGAAGTCCTCATCCGAAGTCTTAATCTGGCGGAAGTCCATCGCCCGGGCGGTCCCATTCGCATCAACAGGAACGGTGTAGGTTTTTCCAGTGCGATTATCCGTAACGGTTAGCGTGTTCTGCTCCATGCAACTCTCCTCTGGCCAAATCTCAAAAAAACGACAATGCGCTCCTGCGCAAATATCCCCAGACTCTGCGCCTTGGGTGCGGGCGACAGGCGCCGGATTCCACTCCAAACGACTCTAAGGTGTTGCGCCTCACCTGTGTCCGTGACCGTGGTCACGAACACAAGCCGACATCATCTCGATTGCGCCACAAACCTCGATGGATCAGCCATACCTACTTCCGTTTTACGATGTGAAACCAGGACCTCTGTAAAAAACACCGGGCTCACTTCAGATTGACAGATGAGGCAGCAAGGCTGCAATGGCACGACCCCGATGACTCAGCCCCAGTTTGGTTTCCAGTGAAACCTCAGCCATCGTCCTCTCCAATGAGGGTAGATAAAACAATGGGTCATAACCAAATCCGCCCGTACCCCGCGGCGCATCCAGAATCACCCCCTCCACTGTGCCGGAACTCACATGCAGCACCTTGCCTTCTCGTGCAACGGCCAGCACCGCGCGATACCGCGCAGTTCGCTTCTCTGCCCTCACTCCACGCAGACGTTGCAACAGAACCATGTTGTTCCACACGTCGGTGTTATCGTTGGCATCGGCAGAGTCCAAAATCCCCGCATCTGCTGCAAATCGCGCCGATCGCACCCCCGGCGCTCCCTCAAGCGCATCCACCTCCAGCCCTGAGTCATCCGCTAACACCAGTTCATTTGCCGCAAATCGTGAATAGTACTCTGCCTTCAGTCGCGCGTTAGCCTCAAACGTCTCGCCGTCCTCTTCCGGCGCCTCAATACTTTTCAACCCCGGCAAGGTCTCAAAATCAACCGCGTGCGCCCCAGCTGCGGCCTGAAAATCTCGCAACTTTCCCGCGTTCGTGGTTGCCACATAAATTCGCAAACTCATAAGAAAAGTTTACCGCCCAGCGCAAACCCCAGCGCACTCGCTGTGCAAGCCAGTTGATCCAGCCAACCTTGAAACACCTCGGTAACTGTTTGCTCCTCATCATGGTCAAGTTCGGTCAGTCTCATCCGATAAGCCCTCTTGGGGCGCACCACCGGCCCCATCCAGTTTGGAGGCAATCAATGAACTTTGACTCTGCAATCGATGTACACGTTGGCTGGAAGATGAAGCTCTCAGCCTATTTGGCCAAGCCAGACAACTCCCTCGATCCAACAAAAGTCAGCGCAGACAACCTGTGCGACCTTGGCAAATGGATCTATAGTGAGGGCAAGGCGCACGCACACATGCCCGAGTTCTCCCGGCTCACCGCCGATCACGCCCAGTTTCACAAAGCTGCAGCTGAAGTGGTGCGCAAGGCCAACACAGGGATCAAAGTCACCGACGAGGTTGCTCTCGGCTCAAAGAGCGACTTTGCACAGGCCTCCACTGCCGTCGTGGTTGACCTGATGAACCTCAAGCGCAAACTTTAGCTCCTGAATCGACCTAACTCACCCCTGCTCGCGCTGGTTCTCTGCCCCATTCGTACCGTTAGTTGATGCCCGTGCCGCCAGCGCAAGCAGAGCCAAAATGGCCCAAAGGCCAGCCGGAACCAGTAGAAATGGGGCCGCTCGCTGGCGCAGGACCACTCCAATTGTCCCTTCGGTCAGCAACGCCGCCGCTGCCACGCAGGCAATCGCCCCGGCAGGGGCTGGATTAAAACCAGCATTTGGCTGGCGCCCGCCATAGGCCTTCACCAGCCGGTCTGCTCCCCCAAAAGGACTCACGACCCAAATCACAAACAGCACCCTCAGCAGCAGTGAAGGGTTATGCGCCCCTGCATACACTGTGCATTCCAAAGACCACAATGCGCTCAGTAAAATGAGAAGCCTTATCAGCAGCTTGCGGTTTCCGTTCGCAATTCGCCACTCCGCCATAGCCTCTCCCGCTCATCACGTGCGATGGAACAACAACGAGTTTGCCTGGTGAATCGTCGTCATAGCAATCCGAGCGATGTTTACGTGGGCCGGCCTTGAGGCAGCCCAGACAATTGCCTCCGCCACATCCTCAGCCATGAGCGGCGTCAACCCCTGATACACCTTCGCCGCCCGCTCCTCATCACCATGGAATCGCACCCGACTGAAATCGGTCTCCACCATGCCTGGATCCACCGTCGTTACACGCACCGCGGTGCCCAGCAGGTCCTGACGCATTCCGTCGTTGATAGCGCGCTCTGCCGCCTTTGATCCGCAATACACCGCCCCGCCTGGATACGTCACCTCACCAGCCGTCGAGCCCAGATTCACCACGTGCCCCCGCCCGCGCTCCACCATTCCTGGAATCACCGCTCTGCTCACATAGAGCAATCCCTTGACGTTGGTGTCAATCATCTCCTCCCAATCGTCAATTGAGCCCTGATGCAGTTTGTCCAGCCCGCGCGACAGTCCCGCATTGTTCACCAGAACGTCAATGCCTCGCCAGGCCTCCGGCAGCCCTGCCACCACTCGCTCCACCGCCGCGCGATTGCGGACATCCAGCTCCACCGCATGCACCGCCTCGGCACCCGCAGCCTTTGCTTCTTGCGCAACCGCTTCCAGCCGATCCATTCGGCGCGCCGCCAAAAGCAGCCGCACTCCCTCGCGCGCAAATGCCAATGAGGTTGCCCGCCCGATTCCGGCTGAGGCACCGGTCACAAAAACAATCTGTCCCTTCAAGCTCATGCGACCATTCTACCCGCGCTCGTTTACCATGGGTGCGGAGGCTGTCCCCATGAGCAAAACTTGGCGCTACATCGCCGCAAACCTCGTTCTCGTTTTGTGTCTTGCGGTCTATTACGACAGTGAAGAGGCGCTCTGGATGTTCTTGGCTGTCGCCGGGGGCCTCGCCATCGCCGTTAACTTACTCGTCTTCTGGGTCGGCCCCAAAGGCGACGGTCGTAAGGTATAAAAATAGGCACTGCGCCCTCTATAGGTACTCCCGTACCATCCGCTGCCAAGTCGGCCAATCGTGTGAGTTCCAGCTATCCCAGATGAAGAGCTTGTCTGGGATCCCCTTCCCGGCCAATATCCGGTCTAGCGCCTGGTTCTGCGCCAGGCACTGGTCGTCCCAACCCGTAGCAAGGATGTAGGTATTCCGCCGATAGTGCTCGAAAAACCAAGCATCGCCAAGGTTCGGCAGATAGTGGGTAGGCAGATTGAAGTAGCAATCCTGGTCGTAATAGCCACCCAGAAAGCTTGATATATCAAATGCACCGCTCATCGACAATAAACCCGTGAATATATCCGGATGGCGAAAGGCAATATTGGCCGCGTGATATCCGCCAAAGCTGCATCCAAGCGCCACCATGCGCCGGTCCTGATTGCGTTTACGAACCAGGGGCATCACCTCTTCCAGCAGGTAACTTTCATATTGGCAGTGCCGGGCAATCCGCCACCGTGGCGGAACCGCTTTGTTGTACCAACTCTCTGAGTCCACTGAGTCAACACAAAAAAGCTGCAAAGAACCACTCTCCAACCGGTCGCCAAGTGCCCCCACCATCTGCCGGTCCTCAAACTCGAAAAATCGTCCGCCCGAGGTGGGGAATACCATTACAGGCAATCCACTGTGGCCAAATACAAGAAGTTCCATCTCCCGACCCAGCCGAGGTGAGTGCCATTTGTGATATTCACGATTCATTCGGTGACTCCGTGTCTCTTCCCTGCTTGGGTTTATACGGTCTTTCTTGATACTGTAACAGCCACGGGGTTGTGGAACTTGCCCGCTTTCAGGCTGACGCTTGCGTTCGCGATAGCAGATCCCCCAGAAATTTAAACCTACAGTTGGTCGTTCAAATCTGGAGAATTTTGAATCTGGACTCTCACATCTCTGAAGCACGCTCGCATGGCCTGCAGACCGCCTCTGGAGGCGTTCAGCATCCGCGCCTCAAGTTGCATCGCGCCTTCAGCAGCATTTATCTGTCGGCTCCTCGCGACCTCGTCGTTTATCTCCCTCCCGACTTCGGCCGCAACCCAGAGCAAACCTACCCCGTGCTCTTCCTTCACGACGGGCAAAACCTCTTCGACCCAACTACGAGCTTCATTCCCGGACAAACCTGGCAGGTGCGCGAGTCTGCTGATGCCGCCATCGAAGCCCATGAGGTTACTCCCCTTATCATTGTCGGTATTTACAACGCTGGCGACCGTCGCATCGCCGAATACACCCACGAGTGCGACTGGGAGCGCGGAGGCGGCCATGCCGATGAATATGGCCTCATGCTCACCCGCGAACTTATCCCCTTCATCGCCGCTCGTTATCCCATTCGGCTTGAGCGCGAGCAAACTGCTATCGGCGGATCTTCACTTGGTGGCCTGGTCTCGCTCTTCCTTGGCCTCCGCCATCCCGCCATCTTCGGCAAACTGGCCATCCTCTCGCCCTCGGTCTGGTGGAATAACCGCTCCATCCTCGGCTACCTCAACGAGCGCGCGGCAGAGATATGGGAGAGGCCACGCACCTGGCTCGACGTAGGCGACCGCGAGGGTGGGCGCACCCTCAAAGATGCAGAGATGCTAGCTCGTCGACTTAAAGCGAACGGATGGAGCACGCCTGAGACTCTGCATTTTGAACGTGTTCGCGGTGGCGCGCATGACGAACCAAGCTGGGCCCGCCGGGTCCGGCCCATGCTGCGCTATCTCTTTCCCGAGGCCAATTAACGGACTCCCACTTGCGCAATTGGCTGCCTACCTGCCTCCGACTTCCTCAGCCAGCCAAACTCAACTCGTGGCGCACATCGGCCCCACGAATCCAGAAGATGACGTCCGTTGCCACATTGCCAGCATGGTCGGCAATCCGCTCAAGGTTCTTTGCGATAAAGATTCCGTTCATCGCTTGCGCCGTCATCTCGGGCTTCTGCTCAATCAGTCGCAAGAGATCTTCGCTCGCAACGCGATACATCCGATCAATCTCGTCGTCCATCTCTCGCACACTCGCAGCCAGTCGAGCGTCGCCTTCAATCAGTGACTGCACCGATGACCGAATCATTTTGACCGCATAGCGACCCATTGACTCAAAATCGACCGGCAAATCAAGGTCGCCCGCCTTCATCAAGTTCTTGGTACGCTTGGTGATTGCCAGGGACTGATCTCCAACCCGCTCGAGATCACCGGTAATCTTGATGACCGCCAAAATAAAGCGCAGATCAATCGCCATTGGCTGCTGCTTGGCCAAAAGCACGTAAGCCATCTCATCAATTTCACGCTGCGCAGTGTTGATGGCCGTCTCATTTTGCTTTACATACTTGCAGAGTCCAATATCCCGTTTCAAATACGCTTCAAGCGAGTTCTCCACCGCGAGTTGCGTCAGCGCAGCCATCGCCAAAACCTTGTCCTTGAGGTTGTCCAGTTCCTCATGAAAGTTAATCCGGGGCATCGTCTCACTCCTTCTGCAGATACAGTTGATTGGATATTACAGGAGAATGAAAATCCGCACTATCGCCGTAGTGTTAAAAGTGATCCTGTGGTTCTAATTGGTGAAATCAGCCAAGTACCCACGCCTGTTTCCAGAACCACAGGGCATTTTGCATTCCATGAATGACTGGCTGCTTGATGAAGACTCAGTCCTGCATCTCAGCGCCCTTCACCTCACGACCCAGGCTTGCCAATAACGCCAGCACAACGGAAACAATCCCGACTGTCACCGCCAACACCAGTGGGTAGTTGTGCCAGCGCTCGGCCGCTCGCGCCTGTGCCACCCCGTTCCAACTAGTGATTAGCCCGCCCAATTGGTAAGCCAGTCCCGGGGCTGTGGCCCGCACCGCAGATGGCGCCAGTTCAGTGAGATACGCCGGCACCACCCCCCAGGCACCCTGCACCATGAATTGCATCATCACCGCGCCAGCACCCAGGGCCCACGCAGACTGACCATATGCAAACAAGGGGATGACCGGAAGAGCCAAAAGCGCCGCCGCAATGATAGCCCGCTTGCGGCCCCACCTCTCTGAGAGCGCACCAAACACAAATCCGCCCGCGATCGAACCCAATCCATATAAAACGCCAATCAGCCCCACGGTTTGTGGCGTCAGGTGGGCCCACACTCCGAGAAACGTTGGGTAAATATCCTGCGTGCCATGGGAAAAGCTCATGAACGCCGTCATCAGAAGGACAAGATAAAGAAACGTGGGCAGAAACCGGAGCAAAGCCCTTCTGCCACCGGTGTCTGCCTTGACCCTGGCCCGATCCTTCCGTCTCAGCCAAGCCGGCGACTCTTCCACCTTCGACAGTAGAAAGACCACTCCAATGGCCGGCAGCGAGCCCAAAACAAACAGCCCGCGCCAGCCCAGCGCTGGGGTCAATTGCACCCCGTGCCAGTTCAACCCAGCAAAAAACAATGCATAAGCAGCAGATGCCAAAATTGAACCCGTTGCGTAGCCCTCTTGCAGAATCCCTGAGAAGGTTCCCCGCCCTTTCGCAGGCAATGACTCAAACGCCAGCGCCGCGCCAACGCCCCACTCCCCACCCATCGCCAAACCAAATAAGGCACGCAGGCACAAAAGCACCGTGAGCGACGGCGCAAAAGCACACGCAAGCTCAATCACGCTAAAACTTAAAATGTTTGCCATCAGCACGGGTCGTCGCCCATAGCGCTCAGCAAGCCAGCCAAAAAGCACTGCACCCACCGGCCTGAAGGCCTGCGTCAGCAGCACTGCACCCAGCACCGCCGAAGGCAGAACCCGGAAGTCCGCTGCAATCGCCTTCACGCAGAAAACCAGAAGGAAATAGTCCAGTGCGTCGGCCGTCCAGCCAAGGAATGCGGCCAGAAAGGTCCTCCGTTGTGCCGTACTCAGTTGGCCAAAACTTTCGCTCAAATGCATGACCGGCAGCATACCAGAACATTCCAACGGCGGGCATCCCCAAACAATCCTGACACCACGCTGTCAGCAGCATTCCTGCATCATCTCTCTCATGAACAAAACTATCGCCTGGTTTGAAATTCCTGCGCTTGACCTTGATCGTGCGCGCGCCTTTTACCAAAACATTCTCGGTGCCACTCTCCGTGAGGAGAGTATCGGGACCAACAGACTTTGCGTTTTTCCCTACGACCGTCAGTTGGCCACAGGCGGTTGCATTATCGCAGGCCCCGGTTTTGAGCCTTCCAACGCCGGTGTCCTCGTCTACCTCAATGCAGGTGACAACCTTGATGGTGTCTTGGAGCGCATCCACCCGTCAGGCGGCACCATCGTTATGCCCCGCACCACCTTGCCCCCCGGAATGGGCGCAATTGCCTGGATAATTGACTCTGAGGGGAACCGGGTTGGCCTTCACTCAGCCTGATACAAATAATCCATGCGTCGCGCCGACCGGCTCTTTCAAATTGTGCAGCGCCTCAGGGCGCGACGCCTCACCACAGCCAGCCAACTGGCTATGCAACTCCAGGTTAGTGACCGCACTATCTACCGTGATATCCGCGACCTCTCACTCTCCGGAATTCCCATACGCGGTGAAGCCGGCGTCGGCTATGCGCTTGACCCCTCCTTTGAACTCACTCCGCTCATGTTTACCCCAAATGAAGTCGAAACAATCGTCGTTGGCCTGCGCATGGCTTCCGCCTTCGGCAGCCCGGAATTGCAAGCTGCAGTTGAACCCGCACTCGACAAAATTGCACTTGCCCTGCCGCCCGCACGCCGAGTTGAGATGCGGTTGCCTTCCATCTTTGCCCCAGCCGTACACTCAGATAATCCAGCCCAGGTCCAGCTTGACTCACTTCGCAGGGCAATCGCAGAGCGCCTCCTGTTAACGCTCCGTTATGTTGATCTAGACGGCAAGGAATCCCAGCGCGCAGTGCGTCCGCTCGCTTTGTATTTCTGGGGTTCCGTGTGGACGCTGGCTGCATGGTGTCATCAACGGCAGGATTTTCGTACGTTCCGGGTTGATCGTCTGCAAGACTGTAGCAGCAACGGGGATCGGTTTGAATTGGAACAGGGGCGAGAATTAGACGATTATTTGCGCCAACAAATGGCCCGTGGACCTCATCCACCAGCCTGACTCGATCGCGTACTTTGCTCAATTAAGAGGGTTTAACACTCTGGCAAGCCGCCATGATCCGGCTGAAACAAAAGCCGGATTCGGCCTAGCTGGCGACTGACTCTTCTGGCTCAGAGGGCAAAATCTTGTTGTGCATGCAGTACAAAGCAAGCTCAAGCCGGTCGCTCACACCCAGTTTGTCATAAATCTTGCGCAAGTAATTCTTAATGACCTGCTCACTGGTTCCTAACTGAAACGCGATCTCCTTGTTGCGCTTGCCCTGCGTGATACAGGAAATAATCGATATTTCCTTGCCGGAAAGCCGTGGAGGCACCTTTGGATTCACCAGAACCGATGCTTGGGCCCGATAGGCCTCAATCACCCAATTCACGCTCTGATTGTCAATCCAGGTTTCACCAGCCGCAATCCGCCGCACGCATCGCACCAGCAAGTCTGGAGAGATTGACCGATTGATAATTCCACGCACACCGCGACGGTAAAGCTCAACTGTATGGTTTTCGTCGCTGGTTGTGGCTTGCACAATCAATTTCACATGCGGTGCCAGTGCCATTAACTCCGGAATTACGTTGGCTCCCCCAGTGATTAACGAGCCCTCGGCCAACACAACATCCGTAGGAAACCGTTCAATTGCCGTTCGAAGTGATTCCAGTGAATCAGCCTGAGCCACTACCCGCAAGTCATCCTCGAGCGCAAAAATCTTGCGGATGCCGACGCGGAATATGGCCTGTGAATCGGCAAGAATGATCCGAATCGCCGTCGGGTTGTCCCCGTGCTCAGCCTGCAGGCTCTCGACTGTATCGTTCTGTAATTCCATAGATTAGCGGGCAATGCTCTTTGCGAAACTTACTGTTCCGCAAACTTGTAGTCATCAATCGTGGTCGCAGCCTGATATTTCGCCCCACTTATGGAGCAGCGTACCACACGTCCTTGACACTGAACCAGGACATCTCGCCCCATTCCGATTATTGGCCCAGGCAACCGCATCGAAAATGAAATCGAGCTCCCGATTCGAATTGGCCGATCCAGTTCAAACAATGCCCCGCTGGCTGACACATTGAGCGTCACTGCAACCGCCTCCTGGTTTTCAACACTGAGAACGACCGGCAGGTGCACAGGAAACCGTACCGCGCAACGCACCTCTGCCCCTCTGCCCTTGTGATCATGCTCCTCATGCGGTAGACCTTGCAAAACACCTGCTTCTTCCATATTTCGCCTACTTTGTACTGGAATTGCGCCACCTTGACTTTAACTGATTGTGCAAAAAAGCCAAGAGCACCAAAGTTTACTTTAGTAACGTTTCATGCTGGGGAGAGCAGAGATATCGTTTGCTTCTTCCAACAGGCTCACCTGATCTTCCACGCTCAAGTTCCAGGGTAGAAAGCTGCAGAGGCGCCCACCCACTCCAGATCCCGGTTGTGATCTACCCCCATCATCTTTCCACGACCCAGGCGAACCAGTGGCAATACAGGCGTCAACTCCCCGCCATCGGGCCATAGATAGAGGATGCGAATCTCAGCCTGCGTCATCCCGCACGGCGTTTGAATCGTGGCGGCAAATCGCATTCGCTTTTGCAGAAGATAGTTCCGGCGCTCCTCGGTAGCAATCTGGCGCAGGCGATCCCGGTCCGGGGCAAACTCAATTCCCCGACCTGCAAACGAAAACAACGGCTTTAAGAGCAACTCCATGTAAACCGGGTTGCTCTCACTCTGATCAGGCAATTCCACACCGGCATCTCGGAGTTGCCGTTCTCCTGCGCCATCAAGAAAATCATCCAGAAATACTGCCGGAGGAACCAACGATGGTCCAACCTCTGCAGCAAGTTTGGGAATCGAGAACTTGCTGATGAGGAAATACCAGTCAGGATGGCCAGACCACTCCACATCCCAGGAGCGGCTCAAATCCACCCCCGCACGAATTTTCCGGGCCATCATTTCGTCGGCAATCGCACGATTGTAGATCCGCTCTGCACGAATCTTCTTGCCCTCCCGATTCCGATACATCAGAGAATCGCCCTGAGAAAAAAGATCACGAATATCAATCACTGAGATGCCCAACCGTTGCGCAGTCAGGATAAAGTCGGGCCGGGTCTTCTGGAGTTCCGGCTCTACCTCCGTGAGCACAACATTTTCCGGTGCATGTTCACCAATAATCGTGTGCCGAAGCAGCTCCCAATAGCTGCTTTCGTTCAATCCACTCAGAAAGTAACGCAGTCCGGAATCAAGCGAGAAAGCCGCTTGGTAAACCGCATTCAAACTCGCCTGGTAAGCGAACAAAGAGGGAAAAGCCTGGATTTCAACCAGTTGTGGCTCAAAATCTCCTGATATTCCTTCCACCAGTGCGAAATCAACTGTGAGAAAATTCGGGTGCGTGGTTCCACCCGCAACTCTGAACTCAGGTGGAATCGCTCGTTGAGCGTCTGATAAATAAGTCGCATCCGCAAGCACAGTGCGACACATATGCGCTCCCGCCGCTGACATTCGCTCGAGCAAGCTCGATGCAAGAAAAATCGGCGTTTCTGCCACTCGGAACGCAAGCCGACATTGGCATTCCTTCTCCAGACTTTGCAAGAATGACTCGTACTTCGCCGGTTCGAAGGATCGATTGAAATCAGTTCTGTAGCTGGGCAGCACGGTTTGCGCCTCTTGGAGGAAAATGGCCTCTCAATTTACAAGATACTGCCTTCCAAACGTTATGGGCATTTGCTCAAACAGCTTTTTGCTCTTCGACCTTCGCTACGGCCCTGCTCCGATGCCTGGCGGCTTCAACGGCCGCCGCTGCCTCCATGCATGCTGAAGAATCAGTATCGGCATGTAAATGCTTACAACGTTTCACCTCTACCCAAAGGAGATAACACCATGGTTTCCCGCACTCCCATCAAACTCGCCCTCGCTCTCCTTGCACTCGCAGTCCCTGCCTTTGCCAGCCCCGTCATTCCGCCGCCCTTGCCGCCTACCAACCCGCCCGCGCCCGGTGGGAAATTGATCGCCAGCAGCCCCGTCATTCCACCGCCCCTGCCGCCGACCAACCCCCCGGCGCCCGGCGGCAAGTTGACTGCCAGCAGCCCTGTCATTCCGCCGCCGCTGCCGCCTACAAATCCCCCTGCACCCGGTGGGAAATTGATCGCCAGCAGCCCCGTCATTCCGCCGCCCCTGCCGCCAACCAACCCCCCGAGTCCTCAGAGGGCCTGAGGCAGACATGCGCAGGGAGTGATTCCGCAATTCACTCCCTGCTAGACTCAAAGTGAGGTCGGTAGTTCAGACTGACCTCCGCCGACAGACATCGCTGTCTGCTCGAGGGAGGTGACTTGTCCCCAGATAAGGTGTTGATCGGTTTGGGAATTGCGGAGGAAGCAGCACTGCTGCTGCTGCTCGCGTGGAGGCTTGCCTTCAAAAAGCAGCCGGCTTTCTTCGCCTGGATACTCTGGAGCCTCGGCACTGACCTGGCCACTACCTTGATCGGGCAGAGCAATATTGCATTTCAGATATCTGAAGCCCAAATTGCTTTGGATTCATTGTTCATTTTTGCCGTGCTGGTTGAAACCACATGGAGTGTACTTCGGCCGTTGCATTCTCTTCTCCCTCGCCGGTCATGGCTCATCATCGTCGGTATCATTACCATCGTCGGCGCTATCCTATGGCCGTTTGCCAGACTCACTCTACCAGCAAACCTCAACCATGACGGTGCCCTCTTCTTCCAGATGCAACAGACCTTTGCCTTCCTCAGAGTCATATACTTTGTGCTCCTGGCAGCTTCAAGCCAGCCACTCGCGATGAACTGGAGAAACCGGGAGTTGCAGATTGCCTCCGGTATGGGCATTTATTCCCTGGTGAGTCTTGCCGTCAACGTCCTCCACTTGCATCAGACCGTCGGGCCGACGTATCACCTCCTGGACCTTGTTGCGGTCACAAGTTACTTAGGTTCACTGGCGTATTGGGTACTTGCGTTTGCTGAAAAAGAGCAGGAAAGACAAGATTTCAGTCCACAAATTGCAAATGTTTTGTTATTTTTAGGTGGAGTCACACAGAGAGATCGTCAAGCTCTCAACCAATTGTTAGCAGCCAGAACAAATCGAGACCGAACCACATGATCGTCCAATTGCTACAAATAGCTCTGGTTCTGCTTCCGACAGCCTATCTGGTTGCCAGAAGACGCAGGATCAAGCTTCAGAATGCAGCCTCATGGGAGTCCCTGATCGCTCAACTGCGCACGGACTGGAGTGCGCGCGATCTTTGTGACCAGTTCCTTTGGAAAGAAGAAGTTACGGTCACTCCAGAGGATGCATGGAAGCGTATGGGCGGACCACAGGGACTCTGGGCCATGTTTCAAAACGCAGGTGTCATGCTGCAGATGGCGAACTTCGCTGATCGCAACGGTGGCCAGGTGGACCGACTCACCCTTGAAACTCTCCGCAGTGATGCCATGCAAATCCGCCTGCTCGTTCTAATGGCGCTGGTGCAGTATGGTTTTTCAAGAGCCAGTGAGGGCGTTCGCGTCAACGCCTTTCGCACAGCATCGATTTATGCCGCTATGTCGGCCCGGATGACAGCACTTTTACAGAATCATGCGGCCACGGCGCTGCCAGACTTCGTCGCCGCCATGTAGCAAGCAAACAGCAAGGCTGAACTTCGCACAAAGAGCTCCTGCCCAAGCAGGAGCTCTTCATATTTCGATCCCTTTCTCAGGGCTACGGATGACTTGCATTTGCAGGCTGATTTGCTGGGGCTGGTTCATCCCCTCCCTCGGGGTTTTCGCCCGGCTGAGGCTTTTTTACCACCGGATGGACTGGCTGCTTCACTCCTGTTCGTTCATCATCATTTGGAAGAGTTTCACCCGGCTTGCGCAGACTTGGGGGCGCGCCCTGTGCCTGAGTTCGAGAATCGCGCTCTGTGTCCCCTTCGGCAATGGTGTGGATCTTCGGCTTTATCACCGGCGTGCCATCAGCCATCATCATGTCCTGCACCACATCCTCAGTAAATACCTGTGGCTTTTCGCCCACCTTGGCAATCTCATAACGGATAACCCGATTGCCATTGACCCGCACAAACTGCACCGGAGCAGGCGGCTTGCCGTAGATCCACTCCTCAAACGGTGTTTGGCCCTCTGTTTCGCGCATCTTCCGGTCGGGCTGGCCCAGGGCAAAAAGCACCATGTCTGTGTTCATTCCTACCAGTACGCGATGCGCCAGAATCGCCTCGCGCAGCGCAGAGGGCAGCGTGTCTGTAAAGGCCTGAATCTGGGTTTTGGTATCAAACGTAACCAGAGGTGCTAAGAGGGCCTTCACATCAGCTGCGCTAAGCGCCGGCAATCCACTCTTGAAGAGAATCGACACCCTCGCCCCTACCGGCTCCTGGCCTGATTCATTCACCACCGGTCCCATCATGGGCCCCATTCCAATCTGGATATGATCCAGAAAGCGATGCCGGGGGTCCGGCCCGCCATTCAAATCAAGAACAATTTTGCTGTGGTCAAACCGGATATCGGTGATGGCAACCCGGTCACCCGGCTTGGCTGAAATACCCTGGCTTGCGGCCATGGCCACGTACTCCTCACCGTATGGGCTCAACAGTCCGTTCGCCTCGAGCATGAGCCCCTTGTGGCCCCTGGGCAGCGGACGCATGGCGAATCCCTGTTCCGCCTGAAGCGCACGAATCAGTGTGGCACGCGTATGTTCATCCATCGATGCGGTCGGCAGTTCCACCTTAGTCGGCGTCACCTGACGATAACGCACATCGATGGTGGCGATGGTCCCTGCACTGGAACTCGTCACTGTACCTGAGCGAGTATCAACCGTGATGACCTGTGCACCCAGACCCGTGAGCCCGAGCAGCATTGACAGAGCGAAAATCGAAAAAACTGGACGAGATGAGCAGTGCATGGAAACCTCCCGCCGGGGCGCGGCAAGCTGAGCACACAATATCCCCGATGGCCGAAGTCTTGCAAGTCGAAAGCGAGCTACTGGAGGTGAGGTGGCGGCACGCTGGCAGGGGCTGCCGGCTGAATCTGGATAAGCGCCGGGGATGCGGGTTCCGCACTGCCCATGGCAGCCTCATGCTGTTTGCGCGCGGCGCCGTCAATGTCCACCGGCAGCCCGCCCGGCACCAGCACAGGGGCGTTATACCGAAAATCAAGCTCACTCGTAACACGATAGAGCACCGGAATCGCAAGCAGAAGCACCGCCACCGCGAGCCAGCTGGCATCCAGACCATAGCCGCCGCCAGTAAGCCAAAGCGGCCCCATGGGATTACCGCTCACCACCTGCGAGTGGCTGTAATCGCCGGCAACGGCCAGCCCGAACAGAAGTGCACGACCGGCCTTCCAGCCAAAGTTGATCCCCCAGCTTACCCAAAGAGCACGTGTACGCAGCCGCGCCAGGGAAGCCACCAGCGTAAAACAAACCGCAACAACAATGGCCAGGTTGTTCACACCGGGGTTCACCGTTTGCACAATTCCATAAAGCGCGGCATAGCCGACCGCAGCACCAAAACCGCCAACAGCCTGCTCCAGCCGCTGAAAGCCATAGCCGCGGAAAGCGACCTCCTCTGCCAACGTAAGCAAAGCAAAGAACACGATCTCGACGGCGACCCAGGCCAAAGCAGATGCGCTCAGATTGAGAACGATGGCAATGCCGCCAATCAGGAAAAGTACGACCACACAGACCAGCGCCAGACTCCAGCCAAACGCCAGTCCCAAGGCAACCTCGCGGCCCCAGCCAGTGCGGCGATCAAGCCCCTGCTGGCGTACGGGCGACTCCTCATGGTCAAAGGCAAT
>Ga0364859_10251_pt1 | contig 37029 bp, 33 predicted proteins | sample ExccelAu500001D3_FD_206911 | JGI IMG/M metagenome (GOLD analysis project Ga0364859, IMG submission 206911) | Enriched cells from Trout Bog Lake Hypolimnion, Wisconsin, USA - BchlTB.Aug20.5000.01 .D3 | ecosystem: Environmental > Aquatic > Freshwater > Lake > Hypolimnion/Profundal zone | place: USA... | reverse complement strand
TTGAAAAGGCCCATGGCTTGCTTATTCTGTATTTCAGGCTTTCAGATGCCAATCAGCTGTGGTTGGCTAAAATCGATTTTATACCTGTTAACAATCAGGAGAATACGTTTCTTAAAGTTCTGTCTAAGGAGGATGTATCTAACCTCAGGGGTAAAAACTTCAAAACGTTGGAGCAGAATTTTTCGCCTTATTTTACAAAACAGATATCAGGGCAACGCCGGCGCTTCGAAAAAGATCTTGCGCAATACGATATTTCCGATACTATGTATTCCTTTCGTTTGTTTAGCCGTTGGGGTCAGATAACATTAAGATGCATTTTTTTTACAAGAGGTTCAAATGATAAACTTGATATTAGTTATACGCCCATCAATAAAAAATTTATGATTGACATGATAAATCGGGAGCAATACAATAAACTGTAAAGTTTCAGCTTAATCTGGACTAAGTAAGGTAGAAAGTTAATGTGGGTTTTGAGATATTTAATAACTCAAAAATCCTACAAAATGGAAAGTAAGAAGCAAAGTGCGAGCAGCCTTGTTCGCGAAATCAAGCGCAGAACGCGCAGAGTATTCTCAGCAGAAGAGAAAATCAAGATTGTTTTAGAGGGACTTCGTGGCGAAGAGTCCGTAGCCGCTATTTGCCGTAGATATGGCATTCATGAAAACAACTACTACAACTGGAGTAAAGACTTCATGGAAGCCGGCAAAAAGCGTTTAAGCGGGGATACAGAGCGGAATGCCTCTACGGACGATGTCAAAGATCTGCGCGAAGAAAACACCGAATTGAAAGACCTGGTAGCAGATCTATCTATTAAGGTAAAAGTGCTCAAAAAAAGTTGAGCGGCTTAGAGTAAGAAACCAATATCAGAAGTATATGCGTTACTCACCCGCAGAAAAATTAGAGATTATCCGCTTGGTTGATGGATCTGACATTGGCGTTACCCGAACGCTCAAAGAGTTAGGCGTTCATAATAGCACATTCTACAACTGGTATGAAAGATATCATTTACACGGCCCCGAAGGATTAAGCGATAAAAAACATCGTAGCAATCAGATCTGGAACAAGATACCACAGCGTGAAAAAGAACAGATAGTAGAAATTGCATTAGAGAAAGAGGAACTCTCTGACCGTGAGCTGGCTTGGTATATTACGGACCATTATGAAAACTATGTCAGTGAATCGAGCCTGTATCGCATCTTGCGGGAATACGGACTTATGACTGCGCCAGCTCACATTGTTCTTAGCGCCAGCGATGAATTCAAAGACAAGACCTCCCGTCCTAATCAGATGTGGCAGACTGATTTTACTTACTTCAAGATCATCGGGTGGGGATGGTATTACCTATCTACGGTACTGGAAGATTATAGCCGATACATTGTTGGCCGGGAATTGTGCAAAGGAATGAGAGCAGAAGATGCGGAGAACACAGTTCGCAAAGCATTAACTCATGCAAACCTTCCCAAAGACAACTGCCCGAAATTGCTCAGCGATAACGGCAGCAGTTATATTGCCAGCGAATTTAAACAGTTTTTAAGCGAGGAGAAGATGCTTGGCATACATGGCCGTCCACTTCACCCTCAAACACAAGGCAAAATTGAAGGATACAACCGCAGTCTGAAGAATCATATCAAGTTAGAAAACTACTACAGCACTGAAGAGTTGGAGCGAGCAGTAGAAAAGTTTGTTGAGCATTATAACCATCATCGCTATCATGAGTCGATCAACAACCTTACACCGGCTCAGGTATATTACAACAAAGGGGCTGGTGTTTTAGAAGAAAGGAAACGCTGTAAAGTCAGAACCCTACAACGGAGAAAGCAATTGAATCTACAGTCAAAAGTAAAAAGGGAATAACTTATTTTTATCATGCTCGTTGAAGTGGAAGTGGGAAATGCAGGAGTGCAACCTACCCAGGAATAGACGAGCCAACGGAAATGAAAAGAGGTTCTGAGTCAATCAGAACCTCTTCCCAAAAACCATTCATTTTTGTTGTTATGCCTTTTAAAACTCAATTTATTAACTTTGAAAAAGACCACATTAAATTTGAACCGATTTAGTCCACTTTAGTCTGACAACATACAGGCAATGTACTCCCTGGGTTCAAAAATTATAATGAGAATATCTCCCTTCGTGCCTTTTATTATTGGTACGTCCGGATTGCTAATCCTTTCATATTTTTTTCATAAACCATTTGGCTCACTTAATTGGGTTACTTGTATTGCTTTTTACGTTAGTATTCTTTGTATTCTAACTGGTGTAGTTTTAGCAATATTTTGGATTGTCAAACCCAAACGAGAAACAAAATATAGGTTGATATTAGGAGTTCTATCAGTGTTTTTTGTTCTGTTATGTGTGGAATTTATTTTGCGCTTATTGGGAATTAATAAAGCCTATGTTGAGAACCGAAGTGGTAAATATGTTTCGTCATATATTGGGCGCGATAATAACATTAATAGAACTTATTGGCCCGGAACGGTAACATATCTCCAATCTCCCGAATACAAGTATTCGCGGTTGCATAATAATCTTGGGTTCAGTGATACTGATTTTTATGAAAAAAAGGATTCTGCAAGTGTTCTCATACAAACATATGGAGATTCATTTACTGAAGGAGATGGAGCATCGGTCGACTCGAGTTACCCCGCGTTGTTAAGAGCATTATTGAAACTCGGTGGGCAAGGCCAAATAACCGTTCAGAATTTCGGAATTTGTGGGAATGATCCGGCGTTTTATTGGAAACAGTTTAAGGATATTGGTGTTAGACTCAAACCAGATGTGGTTGTTATTGCATATGATTGTGGCGACCTCACAACTGATTTTATGACAAGGGGCGGGTTGGAAAGGTTTAAAGATGGTTATTATAAAGGAATAGATGGCCCGTGGTGGGAATGGCTTTATGGCGCGAGTTATGTTTATCGACTCTTTGCTGTGTCCATGTTTGACGTTCAGTATAATTTATTTTTTCTGAATCAAGAACAACGGAGGCAAAGATTGAGGGAGCTAGAACCAAAATGGAATCAAACTTTTAAGGCGATTGCTGATATCGCTCGCCGTAATAATGTCAAAGTGTTGCTGATAAAGAAGCCCGAGCGTAGGGAGGTGGACTCAAATAAATATAGTTATGACTATTCTTTCTTTGAGAAGATGGCGGACACGATTTCATGTTTCAAGCGATTTGATTTGCTCCCTTTCTATCGAGATTCTTGCCATATCACACCAAGCAATTCAGCAAAATACTGGTGGCCTAAGGATGGCCATAATCAAGGGATAGGTTATGCCCTAATGGCAAGAGGAGTTTATGAAGGGCTAAGAAAGAGTTATCCTCAAATCTTTACTTCATCATCTCCCCCAACTCAGGATAAATAGAAAGGAAGTTCTCACCTCTGATGGCGTCTACTTCACGGATGCTGTTGCGGAATTCATTGGCTCTGGTGCCTTGCAGGGCCATCATTTCGGTGATGACGGCATTTACATGGTCGCGGATATTTGCGCTGTCGGACAAAGTGCTGAGATAGTTTTTCTCAAAGTCCTGAAACTGCTGCAAAGCTTTAGCTTTTAACGCCGGCGCAAGATTATTGACGTTGAACTGTTGCGGAGAGAAAAGAAGATATAAATTCATGAGCTCCGGACGCACAAATTTGTTGTCAACCATATACCGGTAAAAATCCGGTATATCCAGCACGTTAAATATGCTTACTGTAACATTAACCCCGAAAAGGACATTCGGGCATTGCTGCTGTACCTCGCGGATATTCTCTTCTATTTTTTCCCACTTCTGGCCTTTGCGCTGGTAGTCGCCTTTTTGAAACATGCCATCCAGGCTGGCCCAGATTTCAACCTTTTTAAATTTTTTCCAAAGTTCAATAACATTGTATTGCTTATACCGGAGCGTTGAAAAGTTGGTATTGTAACTCAGCACTACATCGGTGTTACCGGTAGCAATCAGGTGTTGCAAACTATCATAGTGCTCGTCCATGAATAAGGGTTCCCCTCCTGCAAAATGAAGTTTTTTTACGTTCGCCAGCATATTTTTATAGGAATCCCGGAAAGCGGCCTCGTTGCCGGCTGCCCGTACCTCTTTGCCAGGGCCGTCATTTATTCCTTTTCCCAGTTTTTTCTCCTCATCGTACCACAAGGTGCTGTACTCGCTGCTGCAAATGCGGCATTTGTAATTGCACTTATTTGAAAACCTGATATCTATCAAAGGGACATTAACCTGCGGTAAACTTCCATCCGGTTTGGTTTCGCTGATCCTGGAGAACCAGCGCCGGTGAAACCGGTTATACAGCACCCGCTCGCTTACCCTGCCCAACTCCTGGTACTTATAACAATTTGAACAAAGCGAATTTTGTTTGCCCTGCAGCATATCCAGCCGCAGCTGCTTCATGTTCTCCGAGTTCCATGCATCTTCCAGTTCAGGATTTTGCCTCAGGTCGCCTATTTCATTGCCATCGTGCACGGAAGCCATACAGCAGGGGGCAACCTTGCCATTGGTTTGTGCATGGAGTTGTATCCACGGCGCCATGCAAAACACTTCCGATTGGTTAAGTAACTTGTTGTTTCTCGCCAATATGCCGGAATAAATATTTCTGATGGACTCCTTAATGTTCATTGTTATCTCAGTGCTTAAAGTATTCCGGGGTTGTTTCCCTTTTCCTTCGTAATATTTTCCTTTAGCTTTGACCTTGAAAGATTTGAAAAATCATTTTACCACGCAGATTCTGTATTGATGAACCCACTTTTATCTAATCTCCTGGGCAGCTGATTTGAATATACCGCTTTTTATTTAATGGCCCTCAATGATAGTAATAAACGGGTAACAGGCTTTTATTGAAACGCTTACTGAAAGCGGAAAAAGATTTTATCAAACGCTCCGGATTAAAAGAATAATTTCGTGGTAATGAGAAGCATTGCAGTATTTATGGTGCTGATATGTGTTGGCCTGCTTGATTACTACGCAATCTCCGTTAATAATTGTTCCTACCTGACGGCGTGCGGGGTTTTGATCTTTCCATTTTTATTTTTTGCCTTTCTTTTAAGTGTATTAAAATCATCGGGCATTATGCAGGGAAAAATACCCGATGCAGTTAAGGCCGTTGCAGTTTCGGTTTTATTTGCGCTTGTGGTTTTTGAAGGGATTTTGCGGTTATTGAAATTGAACCGTACGTATCTGGAAATACTGGGGCGCAGTGAATATCAGTCCCTCTATTCACCGGGGAAAATGAATTCATTCTGGCACACTTATGAACCTAGCGACACCACGCACGTTTTCAGGGGAGATTTTTCTTACGCACGGAGGTTTAACAGCATGGGTTTGCCTGAGCGTGAAGTGAACTTAAATGATACCTCCACCAAAAAGATATTGTGTCTTGGCGATTCGTTTACCGAGGGAATAGGCGCCGGTGCAGATTCTACCTGGCCAAGGGAACTTGAAAGGGACCTGAATTGGTGCAGTAAGGATTCTTACCTGGTGTATAACGCCGGAGTAGCCGGTTGCGACCCGGTATACAGTTATCATTTTCTGCGCGGTAAGCTTTGGGATGTAAACTGGAAGGCTGTTATATTTTGTGTGAACAGCACAGATGTTCCGGAAGTAATGATGCGCGGTGGAATGGAGCGTTTTAAAGCAGGCAATAAAGCAGAGTTTACCAAAGGGCCGGTATGGGAGCCTTTATATGCTTCACTTTATATTGTGCGTTACCTGGTGCTTGATATTTTAAAATATGACTGGACCCTGCACCCTGTAAGCGTAAGCAAACAATTAAATGAAGCATCTGCCCAAAAAATACGCAAAGTGCTGGTTAATGCGCAGGGTGAATTAAACAAAAGGGGCATTGAAATGCTGGTGCTTTTACACCCTTTAGGGTATGAAGTTGCTGATGGGAAATACACCGCCTATACTGATACCTTACGGAACAAACTGGCAATACTGAGGCCACTGGATATGCTACCTTACTTTTTAGACAGCACCGGGCTTACAAAGAAAAACTATACTCAATACTACTGGCCCAACGACGGCCATTTTACTGCTCTAGGTTATAAAGTTATGGGCCACAAAGTTTCTGAGGAATTGATGGAAAGAATGAGTATCGGCTGCAATAAACAGCCATAGTTTTGCAGGCACCGGCACGCCCTTTATTTGCTGAAAGTTGCAGGCACTAAAACCGGCGAACCATCAACATAAATTTTTACCGGAGCTCCTTTAACATACAGCCGCCCCCCGAAAATATCTACGGCAGGTTGAGACATCAGCAGGTCGCTGAGAGACATGGTGGCATTGCCGAATCCGTTTTGAGTTAACAGTATATCGTTTGGTTGAAAAGGATTAATGACCGGTTTGGGCGTTACTTCAAGAACGATTTGCGGTAGTGTATCGCTACAGCTTACAAAAAAGTTTACCTCAGCCGAATAGCTGTCGTAAACTTTTACCCGGTTCATTACAAAAGTACGTTCGTTGTATACTACCCGCATTTGGTAGCGGCCTTCGGGTATGTGAAAGCCGTAGTAAAAACCATGCTCGTTAGCGGTAAGGGTAATTTTGTCGTAATAGTTTTCGAAAATAACGGTTGCGTATGGAACCGGCTCATGGGTATCGATGTCAATAATCTGACCCAACAAATCTCCGCTTGATACCGCTTTTAATTTGCCCGGAAGCAGCAGCAACAAAATAATAATAACAAACAATAAATAACGGACTTTCATAAGGCCGGCTATTTACATGTAAGTTACGGATATTAATTGAGTGGGCAAAACTTCAAAATTCTGTATTGCCGTGGCGATTACCGCAATGAGACAAGCGACGGCTGGCCCCTTGCCAACCGCCTTCGGCCTGCCCCAATATGATATATTCCCGCTACTGGAATTAGCCCGGCAGCGAAAAATAAAAGGTGCTCCCTTTTCCGGGTTCACTCTCTGCCCACACCCTTCCGTTATGCTTGTCTATAATTCGCTTTACTATGGCCAGGCCTACACCGGTGCCTTCAAACTCGCTGCTGTTATGCAGGCGCTGAAATACCGCAAATAATTTATCGTAGTGGGCCATATCAAAACCAACGCCGTTGTCTTTTACATAAATGGTGGTATGTTGGTCACCTTCAAGGGCTCCGACTTCTACTACCGGCTTGCCGGTCTTGGCCGAGTATTTGATTGCATTACTTAAAAGATTGACCATTACCTGAGTAATAAGCGGTTTATCTGCCATTATTGAGGGCAAAGGTTTTGTCCTGAATTCAGGAATGTTTTCAGGAGATGAGTTAAGTGATATCCATGTAGCTGATACCAGGTTATTCATGTCTACTTCAGCCAAATCCACGGTGTTTTTGCCAATGCGGGAAAACGCCAGCAGGTCGGCAATCAGTTCCTGCATTTTTGTTGCGCTGCTGCATATAAACTGCAATAATTCATTTCCGCTTTCATCCAGCTGATAGCCATTCTTTTTACGCAGCAACTGGGTAAAGGCATAAATACTTCTTAGCGGTGCGCGAAGGTCATGCGAAACAGAATATGCGAACGACTCCAGCTGCTGGTTAGCATCTACCAGCGCTTCTGTGCGTTGTGCAATGCGTTGTTCCAGGTTGGCATTCAATTCCTGTGCTTCCTTTTCAGCTTGTTTCTTTTCTGTTATATCATGTGTAATACCATAGGTACGAACAGCCTTACCCTCATCATTAAATGTGAACCCGGCATAGGTGTATATTTGCCGGGTGCAGCCGTCTTTACGTTTAAGGCGGCAACTGAACTCAGTAGCGCTGCTATGTGCAATTGACGACTCAATAGTGGCCTTAACCTGGTCGCAATCTTCCGGGTGTATAAAGGAAAGAAAGGCATTTACAGAAGGGGTTGTTTCTTCGCGGGTTGTTCCGAATATCCTGTAAATTTCATCACTCCAGGTCACTTCAAACGTTTCCAGGCTTACTTCCCAGCTGCCTATGTGGGCAATCTGCTGCGCCTCATTCAGTATTTGAATCAGGCGCTGGTGTTCAGACCTGGTTTTGCGCATTTCTTCATTCCGGGTTTCAAGTTGTGCAATCAGCTGTTCATTGTACCTTAACATGGCCTCGGTTGAAAGGGACTGGGGCATGAGGCGGTTTTTGAAATGCACGGGATTATTAAAAATGTGGGTTATGTGTTCGATAATGATTTCAGGTCGTATGGCGCTGCAAATAAAAATATCTGCCCCCAGGTCGCGCGCCATCTGGGCATCGGTTTTGTTGGTCTCTGCCGAGCATATGATTACAGGAGTAGCTTTTAGCTTTTCGCTTTTCCTTATTTTATAGCACAGGTGGTATCCGTCAACGTCAGGAAGAATTGCATCGGAGATTACTGCGTCTATATTCCTGATGTTCATTATCTGAAGCGCATCGTTGGCGTGGACGGCAGTGCAGGTTTTGTAGCCGGCCTGCGCACTTACCTGCTGCAGGCAATTTAAAAGCTTTTCTCTGCCGGAAACTAACAATAGTGTTTGGTTCATATGCGTGTTAGGGGTTAATAAATTTAAATTCAGATGTCGCACTCATAAATTCACAATACACATAGCCATACGGGCATAACAATAACCGCCGCAATTATTTGCGGAAAAAAGACTGGGTCTGAAGAAGGAGTTGGTAAGTTAAATGCCGTTTTACCGCCGGGGAGAAAAAGGCGGGAAACTCAACTTACCGCGGTTGAAGGACTGCGACATCCCAGCTGCACAGATAAGCGAATTTCCACGCCCGATTGGGGCAGGTCGCATAATCCAGTTTGCAGCTTGGGGTAAAGGGTCGCAGTTTTCAACCAACCAAGAAACGGACTGCCATATTTTAAACTATTCTTCTAAATAGATATTAGCACGCTGCAATTAAATTTATTTTTTTTAAAACCGCTACGGTTTTACGATAAATCTATCTTATCAACGTATAGTGCCAAATCATATGCAATTATACGGAAGAGGTCAGGGTGACGTATATGACAACTGTTAAGCGGGGAACTGAGGTTGGTCAGGTTTTACCTTTTTTGATAGCAGCCATGATGATTGTTTTATCTGATTCCCGTGCCGGCGAACACCGGCTGTAATCAAAGGTAAAAAAATGGTATTGCCCGGCCGGTAAGGCCAAATAAAAAAGGCCACCCACCGGGCGGCCTTTTTTTATGCACTCAAAACGGTAATTATTTAACCAGTTTTTCGAGGGCTGCGGTAAATGTTGGTTTTACTTTTTCCCAGGTTCCGCTGAACGATTTCGGATCAATACTTTCGCTCAGGGTTTTTAATGATGATGCCAGTTGCTGCTGTGTGGTAGCGCTTTTAAGTTTGGCCATCCAGGTATCTTTCATTTTTGCCCAGCTTGGCGAAAATGAGCTGGCTTTTAAACCGCCTGCTAATTTTTGCAGCAAGCCCGAAGTTGATTTTACATCGCTTGTGCTGCTGGCCTGGCTTTGAAAAGCCGCTTTTCCTTTATTGAAATCATCAGTTAATGAAGAAGATGACAGCTGCCCGGTAAATTGAGATATAAGCGAACCTACGCCGCTTTTAGCAGCACTTTCGGCTTTGTTAACGGTTGAGGTAGCCGACTGTGTTGCGGTTGTTTGTGTTTGCACAGCAGCTTTCTGGGCCCCCTGTTCAGCATTGGTAACTGATGAAGGCATGTCCATTTGTGCACTTGCTGCCAGCATGGCAACTGAAAAAGTTAAAGTTGAAAACAGTTTTAATTTCATTTGTATGAGTTTTTAGTTGGTGCAAAGTTGAAAAAAATATGTGTTGTAAGCCTGTTTTTTTTATCAACTGTTGCCAAAAGTTTTGGTTGAAATAAAATTCAACGGGTTATGTCCTTTGTTATATAAATCTACATTATGACGAGGGTCATATAACTTCCTTTTCGTGAAGGCGTTTAATTTGTATAGTTATCTGGTTTTCGGGGGGAGGCCAGGTAACGATAACCTGAATAGTGAAAACTGCTCAGGTTTTTTTATTTACAGCCGGTGTATGGTTTCGCTGCCGGGTATATCGGGCAACCCCACTTCCTGCCACCACGATTTCTTAAACACCCGGCCCCTGGCCATCATTTTAAAAACAAGCTGCAGCTGAACGGTAAGCGGAAAAATATCATCGCAGCAAAAAAGCGTAAGCTCCTCGTTCGCTGCATTATTTTGTTCGGGGGATACCGTATTGTAAGCTATGGTAGCTTTGAAGTATCTCATGTAAATGTTTGTGTAAACATAAGTAAAAAGTGCCACTTTATTTTTACCTCTTTGCCACCATGGCACATTTTACTTGCCCGGCCGCGGACCGTTGGTTTCAAGCTCGTTGCTGTTAATGTCGTAGCTCCACAGGCGCTTGCCTACGTTGTTGTAAAGCTCCAGTTTGCAAACCCGGTTGTTGGCGGGGCCGCTCAGATGTATTTTGCCGAAGTTACGGTTATAAAAAAGGCTGCCCGCAACGTTATAGGTATTATGATAACCCTTTACATGCCGGTAATTAATTACCACGCTGGTAAGTGGGCTCGAAGTAAAATCATACAGCGGGTAGCCCTTCCAGTTGCGCTTGCTTAGTTCGCTGTAATGCCTGTCGCCGGTTAGCAGTATAACGCCTTTAATGTTGTGCATGGCAATAAAATCAAACAGGTCGTTGCGCTCCCTGGGGTATTTGGCATAACTCTCTCCCCAGTACGAATCATCAAGCACCTGCGAGCCTACACATAAGAACTTGAATGTAGCTGTGCTGTTAAGCAGCGCCTCTTTAAGCCAGGCCATTTGTTCCTTACCAAAAAAATCGCCGGTGGTGTCGCCTTCAGGGTCGCGGTAAAAGCGGTCGTCGGTCATAAAAAATTCGGTGTCATATTGTTTAAACGTAAAGTAGTTGCCCTTAAACGGTTGCTTTGCCGGGTAAGGATTAGGCCAGAACCCCTTAAATATTACCAGCGACGAATCTTTAAACGGAAACTTCTTATCCGAATCATTCCAGCCGTAATCGTGGTCATCCCAGATGGCGTAGTTGGGGGTGCTGGCCAAAAAATCGCGCAGCTCAACAAAACCGGTGCGCACGTTCAGGTTGCGCATAAACATGCGGTCGTAACTGGTGTATTGTTTGCCCAGGTAATAAATGTTATCGCCCAGCCACACCATTAAATCGCTGCGCTGTTTCCTCATTACATTAAAAATATTAACCGCAGCGCCCGGCAACATAAACCTCGAAAAATCTGTATTCATCAACGCGCACGAGCCAAACAGAAAATCAAAATCCTGTACCGCCGTATCGGCCGGTGTGGTAAAAATGCATTTCGGGTGAATGGTCATCGGGTTGGCAAATACAGTTTTATACACCCGCTGCGGCTTCAGGCCCTTAAACTCCATAGTAAGCGCACTAAGCCCCTTGCTGTTATTTATTTTACTAAACCCGCTTGGGAAATACATCGTCTTATCAGCCGTATCCATCAGCGTCATCATGTTTTGCCCGTTGCCCTTATAGCATATCCACAGGTTAGCGGTGGTTGAAGTAACCGACCCCAGCACCGGCCCGGTTATCAATCTTGGCTTTTCGGGGTTCTGGCTATGCACACAATAAAAGGTAATCAGCAAACAGGAGAGGAGGAGGTTTTTCATTTAAGCCTGGTTTCGCGGTTTTTAACGCGGGGCAAATTTAGAAATATGCTGTTAGCTGGCAATACAATCCGCACCCGGTCTCCTAATTCACCCCCACCTTCTGCGAAAACCTTCCACCTTCCAGATGCGGGTAATGCACCACATAAACACCGGCCGAAGGGGTTAGCACCAGCTGCTGCGCATAACTGCCGGCGGTGCCGCGTGCAATAACGCGGCCCAGTATATCGTAAACGATATAGTCAACGCTGTTAAGGGTGTGGTTGGCAATTATAAACCGGTTGCTTTTTGATGCGTCGTTAATAATCTGCATGCCGCTGTTGGCGTTTACAAGTTCGGCAATAGCATTGGGCTGCGTGCACAGCGGAAACTGGTGGCTGCCATTTATAACCGAATCATTTACCAGCGGTATCCCGGTTTCAAGAATCGTATCGCCCAACACATCCGTAATTCTGAAACTGAACGGGCCGCTGCCAAGGCCTGAGGTGGCAACAAAATAATTAGTGTTGTTTTTAGCCAGCGCTGTATACGTCGTGCCGGAAAAATATTCCAGCTTTTTAACGGCATAGCGGTGGTTAAGCACCCGCAACTCTACATAAAAAGCGCTCGATACATCAAACTCCAGTTGCACATTGCTGGTTACGGGGCAACCCACATATTTCCATTGTATGGGCGTAACGCGCACCGCTGTATCTATAACGGTTTGCAGGTCGGCGCTCAGGTCGAGGTTGTTGGCTGTGCAGGTGTTACACAGGTCGCTAACCACAGCAACAGCGCTTCCGCCCGGGCCTGTTATAAGCAGGCAGGCGCCACAGGTGGCCGCGGTATCGTATTGGGCCAAATTCATAGCAACTGTGTATACCGTGTCAGAAGCAAAGGGCGCGCTGCACATGCTGGTGCCGCCGGGCGTAAAAAATGTAGCAGTACCGGTATATGTTGTATCAGGGCAATTCTGCGCTTTGGAGGTTGTAAAAAACGTTAGTAATATTGGTGCCATCCATAAACAGGCGCGACGTGGAATGATGCGTTGATTTTTCATTCAACAAAACTAATATCTAATTCATGGTATTCAAACAAATGTAATTTGTTTGTGCAGGAAGGTTATGTGTGATGTTATATTTTACCACAAGCGCTGTTTAAGCGAGATATCCTGCTGCAATTAATAATACGTATACACACTCGTAACAGTATCGCGTGCAATATTTAAGCTGATCTGGTACTGTGTGTTCACCCGGTTACACGCGTCAAAAGCGTAATTGGTTACCCCTCCAATCGGCATCAGGCCGTTGTTGTAAATGTGGTTTGCAGTTTGTACGTGCAGCGGGTTTTTACCCAGGTATGGCTGACCGAAGTAGCGGTTATCAATGGCGGTGGAATAGAAGAAAGTATCAACATACAAGCCTTGCTGGTTATGGGTGGCCTGTGTAATAATATCGCCGTTTTGCCAGGTAATTACTGTCGTATCTCCGGGCGATATTTCAAGCACCTTTTCATCCAGGCTGTCGTAATAAATAGTATCTCCCGGCTCCCAGCTGAACAAAAGCCCCTGTGCATTCAGGTAACCGGTATTGGTTGAATTATAAGCCCCGAATTGGTAAAACATTTTGGTTACTGTATTGCCGCTATAGGCATAAGTATAACTCACATATGGTCCGGCCTGCTGTGTAATCCTGTTCTGCGCATCGTAGGTATAGGCAGTGGTAATAGGTACGGTATCCGCACCGGGTATTGAACTTCTTGATGTTACCGTCCTTACCGTGTTTGAGCACGAAGGGCCAGGGGTACCGTTTTTTTTGCATCCTGCAATAAGCAAAACGGCAATAAACAATAGAGGGTATTTCATGTAAGTGGTTTATTTATAAACGATGGGGGAGGAGGAATGGTTGCTTTTGAGTGTCAGACTTACCTGTCCTTCACCCTGATAACAAATTTAAGCCCGGACCATACTTCATCAACTGCGCAAACCTTTATATCTACCAGGCCTGCTTTAAGGCCCGCATCGCGCACTATATTTTCAGTAACATCAGTTGTAACCTTCGATAATTTTTTAGGCCACGAAATCCACAACATACCGGCGGGTTTTAGTTCTTCTTTTAGCAAGGCAATATCAGCCTCAATAAAATCTGACTGGGTGGCGAAATAATGAATGAAATCTTTTTTACCCGCAGGTTTTGTCACCTCAATAACACCGGATGGCCAATCGGTAAAAAGCGAATGATAATAGGCAGGTTTGCCTATTAACCGGATGGTAAAACCATCTTTAATGCCCAGCTTTTTTGCCAGCGGGCTTGATGAATATCCGGCCATATTTTGTTTTGCGGTGAAGATAATAATTTGAGCCCTTTAACCGGTAGGGCAAAAAAATCCCCCCTTCGTTTTTGAAGGGGGGCACACACACACATACACAGCAGGAGGGCCTATCACGCTGTGGCTGACCTGAACTGGTCTGAAGATTCTTTACAGGGTAAGGTGAAATAAAATGTAGCGCCTTCGTTTACTTTAGCCTCGGCCCAAATACGGCCGCCGTGCCCGGCAATAATGCGGTACACGGTGGCCAGGCCAACACCGGTGCCTTCAAACTCTTCCTGCTTATGCAGGCGCTGAAAGGCCCCGAATAACCGGTCGGCGTGTTTCATATCAAATCCGGTGCCGTTATCTTTTACATAGTAGGTGGCCGTACCGTTTATACAGGCGGTTCCAATCTCTACTATGGCGGCACTGTTATTTTTCGAATATTTGACGGCATTCTGCACCAGGTTAACCCATACTTGTTTTAATAGCCGGGCGTCGCAAAAAGCCGGTGGCATGTCATTAATTTTAAAGTTGCAGGCCGGGTTCAGGCATGTCATTTTTACTTCTTCAACTGCTACATGCACCAACTCGTTCATGTTTACCTCACTTTTTACAATCATAGCTTTTCCGCCCCTCGAAAACTCCAGCAGGTCTTTAACCAGCTGGCTCATACGGCATATCATTTTATCAATCACCTTCAACTGCTCTCTTCCGTTTTCATCCAGTTTGTTACTGTACTCCCGCATCATAATTTTCGAAAAGCCGCTTACAACCCGTAAGGGGGCCTGCAAATCGTGCGATACGGTATAGCTGAAACTTTCAAGGTCGCGGTTGGCTTGTTGCAGTTCAGCCGTGCGCTCTTTTATCTTTATTTCCAGCGATTCGTTCAGTGCTGCGATTTCTGATTCCACTTTTTTTCTTGCTGTTATGTCCTGCACCACCCCGATAATGTACTTTACCTTGCCATCCTCATTCTTTATAGCGTTTTGTATCAGCTCGCCCCATATAATTTCCCCGCTTCTGGTACGGTACCTTTTTTCGCTTCTGTAACTTTCTACTTCGCCGCTAAACAATTGTTTAAGCACCTCTTCTCTTATCTTCATATCGCCGTTAAAGGTAAACTCCGAATAGTGCCTGTCAATAACCTCCAGGTTGGTATAGCCCAGCATATTGCAAAATGCCTCGTTGGCATTTAACATCGTTCCCTTTTCCGATAGCCAGTAAACGCCCAATATGGCATTCTGGGTAACATGCCGGTACCGTTGTTCGCTGGCCTTCAGTTTGTTGGCTGCAACTCTATTTTCGGTAACATCGCGCGCCAGGCACGACAAGCCTGCAACCTCGCCGTTTTTCCAAATCGGGTTAACTGAAAAACTGAGATAATACGGCTTATCAACTTCGCTGTAATCTTTTACAAACTGCAGTGCTTTACCGCTCAGCGCTTCAGTATAAATCCTTTCCCACTCACGAGCCTCCATGGGGTCAATCTTTTCAAGAAATTCAAATATTTTATCGCCCGGTTTTATATCAATATCATAAAATTCTTTCATGGTATTTTTAATGGCGCCGTTAAAAGCAATGTAGCGAAACTCCTTATCCAGCGAGTACACCATGCCCCCCGTGTTTTCAATAATGGCTGTGAGATTGGCTTCCGAGGTTTTTAATTTCTCTTCTGCCAGTTTTTTTTCTGTACCGTTACGTGCCACACAGTACATTACTTTGGCATTATCATCCCAGCAGGCGCTCCAAACCATCGGTACTATGCTTCCGTTTTTGTGTATATGCCGGTTTTCGAAATTGGTTTTTTTAATGCCTGTTATTATTTCGGCGCCCACCTTAAACGTGGGTACCAGGTCTTCTTTCAGAACAAATGCACTGCATTTTTTGCCTATCAGTTCTTCAGGTTTGTAGCCCCACATAAGTTCCGATGCGGCGCTTACATCAATAAATATTCCATGAATGTCAATCGTGCATAATACATCAATGGAGTGTTCGAAGAAATTACGCAGGTGGTTTTCTGATTTTTGCTTCTCGCGGGTAAGCTGATATTTTTCAAGCGCGTTTAATACTGCCTGGGGCAGGCGCTCCAGCCGGTCTTTCAGTATATAGTCATCAGCCCCTTCTCTGATTACCTGCGCCGCAAACTCTTCTGATACTGTGCCGGTAACCAGTATAAACGGTATATGCGGCCCCGTCGTTTTTAAAATATGAAGGGCTTTTAGCGAGTTAAAGGCGGGCAGGCTATGGTCGCTTATTACCACATCGGGTTTAAAATCATGCAGGCCTTTAATAAAGTCTTCTCCCGAGTCCACAACCTGTATGTCGAACAAAAGATTTCCTCTTTTCAGCATCCGGTTTACCAGGTCAACATCCGTCTGCGAATCTTCAAGGTGCAGTATCCTTATTCTGTCATTTTCCATAGGGGCATTTATTTCAAATTCATGATATCAGGTCAATGGCAGTTGGATGGGCGGCAACGCATTAAAATCTTATACAAATAAACGTTTACCTTAAACAATAGTTATTAGTATAAACAGTGAAAAGAAGGTAGTTGGAATTACTACAAATTGCAGATTATACCAATTTATTGTCGATAGCGTACCTTATAAGCTGGGCATTATTATGGATGCCGAGTTTTTCGAGTATGCGGCCGCGGTAGGTACTGATGGTATTAATACTGAGCGAAATTTCGGCGGCAATTTCAGTAATGGTTTTGCCTGTGGCAATGTGTTGCAATACCTGCATTTCGCGGTCTGAGAGGAACTCGTGCCGCGGGCGGTCATGTTCTTCTCCCGGGCGCCCAACCAGCTTTTCGGCCAGCGATGATGAAATGTATTTGCCGCCCTTTAAAACGGTGCTTATGGCCATGCCGAACTCCTCGGCGGGGCTTAGTTTGTTCAAAAAACCGGCAGCCCCTGCTTTTAATGCCCTTACGCCATATTGCTCTTCGATAACAACACCCGTCATCAAAATAGTTGATGTAACTCCGTCAGCGCGAAGCTGTTTTAACACTTCAAGCCCATTGCGCCCCGGCAATGAAAAGTCCAGTATTATGAGATCCCAGTTTGTACCCCGGGCTTTTTCATACACTTCCGACCCACTTTTTGCCTCAACTATTTTTGCTGTTGGAAATTTTTCCTGCAACATTTGAATGAGTCCCTTCCGCACAATAGCGTAATCATCTGCAATTAAAACATTCAACGTTTTTACATTTTTGGTCACACCTCTCTCCTATGGTTTATACAACAACAAATTAACAACAGTAAAGCCAAAAAAATGCTAGTATAAACCATGAAAATGAAGTAGTAGTTTATACTACAACTTACAATTTATACCAACCCGTTATTAATTGCATACCTGGTAAGCTCAACGTTATTGGAAAGGTGTAGTTTTTCGAGCAGGCGGCTGCGGTAAGTGCTTATGGTGTTAATACTCAGAAATATAGATTCGGCAATTTCGGCGTTGGTTTTGCCTGAGGCAATCATTTGCAGCACCTGCATTTCGCGGTCAGACAGTAATTCGTGCAGGTCTTTTCTGCGGTCATCGCCGGTGTTTTCTACCAGTTTTTCAGCCAGCGATGGCGACACATACTTTTGCCCTTTCAGTATTTTATGCACAGCTGCAATCAGTTCGGTGGTGGCGCTGGCCTTGTTTAAAAAGCCTGCGGCACCGGCTTTTAAAGCCCTTATGGCGTATTGCTCTTCGGTGTAAATGCTTATAATCAATACGGGCGCCTTGCAACCCTCAGCTTTTATTTGTTTAAGAATATCCAGTCCGTTGCGGCCCGGCAAGCCAATATCAAGCAATATAATATCCCATATGCAGCCCCTTATTTTTTCAATAGCCTCGGTACCGTCGTTAACCTCGGTAAATTGCGTAAAGGGAAACTCCTGGCTTAAAATCTGTATCAGGCCCTTGCGCACTATGGCGTGGTCGTCAGCAATAAAAATGTTCAGTCCCATAGTTTTTCGGGTTGAGGGGTGAAGGGGATTTTAAGGGTAATAATAGTTCCTTTTCCCGGCAGGCTTTCAATTTTCAGTTCACCGTCAAACATATGTGCGCGCTCTTCCATGCCGGTTAATCCAAAGTTTTTTTTGCGGTCCAGTTCGTGGATATCAAACCCCATACCGTTATCCCTTATTTCCAGTGTAATAAAATTATCTTTTATTTCAAAAGTGGTGTGGGCCTCGTTAGCCTGCGAATGGCGTATTATATTGGTGAGGGCTTCCTGGTATACCCTGAAAACACAGGTAGAAATATCCTTATCTATGATATAATCGCCGGCTTTAATAAGCAGGTAGCCTTTAATGCCGGTGCGGCTTTCAAATTCGCTGCTTTGCCATTCAAGGGCGGCCTGCAGGCCCAGGTTATCGAGCACGCTGGGGCGCAGGTTGCTTGATATTTTATTAACCGTTGTTATGGTATCATCAATTAAGGCAAGCATAGCGGCGGCTTTTTCATGCGCCGACTGGTTACCGGCAGGCATTTCGTTTTTAAACCACGAGGTATCCATTTTTAAGGCGGTTAACTGCTGGCCCAGTTCATCGTGTATTTCGCGCGCAATACGGGTGCGTTCTTCTTCGCGTACCGTTTGCAGGTGCGATGAAAGCTGGCGTAAACGTTCATTGGTTTCCTTCAGGCTTTCTTCAGCCTCTTTACGTTCGGTTACATTGTGCGCTAACGACAATATGCTTATTACATTGCCATGAGCATCTTTTAAAACCGAGTTATACCATTCGGAGTAGATGATTGCGCCGCTTTTGGTGTAGTTGCGGTTAAGGCTCAAATTGCTTTTGCCCTCCATTAACTCGTCGGTAATTTTATTTACCGCTTTTAAATCTTCGGTGTAAATAATGGGAAACCCGGGATCGTAAACGTTTTTGCCCAACACCTCCGCTGCACTCCAGCCAAAAATTTCCTCTGCACGTTTCGACCATCGTTTAATATTCATGTCTTTATCATACTCAACCACAGCCAAAGGCGTATTTTCAACCAGGTAATTAAACTGCTGATATGCTAAGTTCAGTTCTTCCTCCGCCTTTTTGCGCTCGGTTACGTTATGTACCAGCGACAGGATGCTTATTACATTTCCGTAAGCATCTTTTAAAACTGAATTATACCATTCCGAGTAAATGACGGCGCCGGCTTTGGTATTGTTACGGTTCATGCTCACATTGCTTTTAACCGTTCCCTGCATCAACTCCAGGTTAACCTTATCAACTGCTTTTTCATCTTCTGCATAAACGATGCGAAAATCCGGGTCGTTTACGTTTTTGCCTAATACTTCCTGTGCGCTCCATCCAAAAATTTCCTCTGCCCGTTTCGACCATCTTTTAATAAACAGGTCTTTATCAAACTCAATAACAGCCAGGGGCGTGTTTTCTACCAGGTAATTTAAATGTTGATAGGCGAGGTTCAATTCTGCTTCAACTTTTTTACGTTCGGTTATGTCAATAATGCTTCCGCGTATTATTATACCATTTGCCGATGGCAGGCGCACCAACCTTACTTCAGTTGGTATCGGGTTGCCCTGCATATCGCAATGCATCCATTCAAAAACAGGTTTTCCGCCGTTTTCCGCTTCAAACAGTTTTTCCTTTGCCATTTCAGATGATAGCCTTCCGTTGGGCTGGTATTCAGGGCTTAAATCTGTGGGGCCTTTTTTATATAATTCTTCCCTTGTTATTTTGAAAAGCTGCAAAGCACTTTCACTAAAACGGACAAAAGTACCTTTCCTTACATCCATTACAACCAGTGCTTCTACTGCGTTATCTACCAGCGCCCGGTATCTTTCTTCGCTTAGTTTAAGCGCAGCTTCGGCCTCTTTTCTCTGTTCTATATTCTGTATAATGGCGATATAAAAATCTATAGCGCCGTTCGCCGGGTCGTAAAATGCGGTGCGGTTTAGCTCAATCCAAAAATAATTTCCGCTCTTGTGTTTAACTCTTTTTTCAATCAGGTAATTATCTATTTCCCGGTTTTGAATTTTGTGCAGCAGCTCAATTTCGTGCACCAGGTCGTCGGGGTGGGTAAGGTTTCCGAAATGTACACCCCTCAGTTCTCCCGGGGCATAGCCAAGCGTTTGGCTTAACGTGGCATTATTTCTTAAAATAAATCCATCGGGCGATAACCAGCATACGCCCAATATCCTGTTTTCAGCAATCATCCGGTAGCTGAATTCGCTTTCTCTAAGCCGCATTTCTACCCGTTTTCGTTTTCCGGTTTCAAGCGTAATGGTTTCAAAAGAGGCGCTGATCCTTACGGCCAGCCAGTATTGTATGGCTGATACCTGCAAAAAAAATGTGGAGTAAATAAGCCAGCTTATAAATGAGGTCAGTACAATCCAGGTTGCCGGCATCTGGTGGGTTAATTCAAGTATTATCATTACCAACACTGAAATAATACTACTGGCTGCCATCATAATACCTGCTCTTCCGCCACGTAACAGGCCGGTGCATAACACAATAGGCAGATAAGCCACTATTACCGGTGAATGAATGCCGCCGGAAGTAAATACCGATGTAGTGATAATAAGCCATAGTACCCCCGGAAAGAGAATACTTGCCAGTTCCGGTTTTTTTTGCCGGTTAAGCAGTAAAGCGGTTAAACCATTGGCATCAACTGCTAAAATGATAATAACCTCGCGCAGCCAGTGCCCCGGCACAAAAGGTATTTCAATCAGCTTTAAGCAGGTGCTGCTGATAATCCAGGTCCACGCCAGGTAATAAATCAGGTGCGCCTGATAATCCTTATCGGCATCATCACACACAGGGGGGCGTAACGGGAGGTGGGTTTTCATAAATTATTCTGCACAGCCAGGTTGCCTGATTTGATAAACATAATCATTCGGCGAAACCGAAATACCGCCGGTTAAATCATTACCGGGCCCTGGCGCCTGCTTATAAAATTAATGAAAATTGAAAAGACGGATTATATTTTTTGCTATCCGAAATAAATTATAAAGGCCACCCAAAGGATTACTTTTTTTGTGACCCGGGCTAATTATTATAATAACACTGAGCATATCAAATGTTGACCGTTATTCAGTCCAATCTTCCAATACAATGCCTTTTATACGTTTGAAATGTGCGGTGTTGTTTGTAACCATGGTCAGGTTATGTGTTACTGATGTGGCACCGATTAAAAGATCAAAATCATCAATAACCGCTCCGGTTTTTCTAAGGCGGGCTTTCTCTTTTGCATATAAATCCAGCGAATGAAAAATAGGGACAATCTTTACACCCGTCAAAAAGTTATCAAGCACTTTTTGATTTTTCTCCCTCTTTTCGCTGTTCTCTACTCCAAACTTCAATTCCGCAAGGGTGATTTCGGAAATAAAGCAGTTTTCAGGATCTGCCTTCTCGAACTTCTTATCAAGGTCGAACTTACCTTTGATATAATAAATGCAGATGTTTGTGTCAATCAGAAACTTTTTCAAAGCTGCTCAGTTTGGCGGTTAAATTTTCTGCTGCTCCGAATGTTATCGGTAATCTCTTCCGCCGATAATTTAGAATCCCAGGCGCCAAATGCTTTATAAAAAGATTTCTTCTTATGGCTAATGTCGCTTTTAACCGAAAGTGTAAGTTTTGAAATGAGGTCAAGCTTATTGTCAGGACTTAAATTGTCAAGCAACTGAAGGTAACCTTCTATTAAGGTGGTATTAATATCAATCGGCTTCATTTGTGCAATTTTATTCTTATTGTAAATCTAAGATAAATGGTATTCAGAAACAAAAAAAGCCACCGTAAACAGATGGCTTTTAAAGTGACCCGGACTGGATTCGAACCAGTGACCGACAGTTTAGAAAACTGTTGCTCTATCCAGCTGAGCTACCGGGTCGTACATTGAACGGGCGCAAAAGTATCTTTTTCCGGTTAATTTTTTAACTATTATGGTAAAGAAAACATAGTCTACCGCGTTCTTTTGTAAATTCGCATACATGGACAGAGAGATACTATCAATTAAAAGGAAGGCGCTGCGTATTAACCTGGATGAAAGCATATACGGCACCTTTGCCGAAATAGGCGCCGGGCAGGAAGTGGTAAGAAACTTTTTTCAGGTAGGAGGGGCCTCGGGCACAGTGGCCAAGGCTATGAGTGCCTATGATATGACTTTCAGTGATGCCATTTACGGCGCCGAAGGCGGCGGCCGGTACGTAAGTGAAAGCCGCCTGCGAAAAATGCTGAACCATGAGTTTGATTTGCTGCAGGAACGGTTGACCGACGAGAAATATCAGAAACGCAGGTTTTTTGTTTTCAGCAATACCAGCACCACGCTTAACTACAAAAAAAATAACGACCCGCACGGATGGATGGGCGTGCGTTTCCAGGTTACGCCCGGCGGCCCTGCCAACGAGGTAATGATACATGTCCGTTTAAAAGGCACCGACAGCCTTTACCAGCAGCGCACGCTGGGCGGTATTGGCACCAACCTGCTTTTTGCCTGTTACTGGTATGCCGACCAGCTGGATGATTTTATTGATTCGCTGCTGGATAACCTGGATACAGACCAGGTGGAAATTGACATGATACGCATTAAGGGCCCCGATTTTGAAAAAGTAGATAACCGGTTGCTGGCCCTTAAACTGGTTAAAAAGCGCTTTACCGATGGCACCATCTTTGGCGCCGATAAAGAAGTTTATCAGCCGAAAGACCTTTTGTATAAGAAATATATTTTGTGCCTGCGTGGCAGGTTTCGCCCGGTTACCAAAGTTAACCAGGATATGATGCGTTGCGCCCTCGAGTATTTTAAAACTGCCCATGGCAATACCGATGATGTGGTTTTACTGGCCGAAATTACCCTGAACAACCTGGCAGGTGACGGCGATTTTGATACCAAGGATTTTTTAGACCGCGCCGATCTTTTATGCAGCCTGGGTTACACAGTAATGGTAAGTAATTGCCATAAACACGATGTATTGGTTAATTATCTTGACAGGTGTAAACCTGCCAGCCTGGGCATTATACTGGGTATTTTAAATGTTGTTGAGTTGTTTAACGAAAAGTATTACAAGAACCCCGCCGGCGAGTTGTTGCACTATTTCGGAGAAATATTTTCTCATAACGCAAAAATGCTGGTATATCCTTACCAGCCCGAGCGCGATAAAACTGTAATTACCACCCGTAATTTACAGGTGCCGGCCGGCCTGAGGTTTTTATACCAGCATTTGGTTAGTAACGGCCTGCTGGTTGATTTGACCGGTTATGATAAAGATGTGCTTCAAATATTTTCGCCAAGGGTTATTGAAATGATAAAAACCGCCGAACACGGCTGGGAAGACATGGTTCCCGAAACCGTATCTCAAATCATAAAGCAGAAACGCCTGTTTGATTATAAGGAACCGAGCGAGGTGAAATCGTAATCACTTTGTGTTGATCCTTGCGCCCTTTGCGCCAACCTGCATTAAAAAAATGCCGGTGCAGATATAATCAACTACCCGCACCGGCTTATTACAAATGGCAACAAAAAAGAAAGCTGATATTTAGAAGAAATATTGTTCAGATATGATATGGCCGTTTTCAACGTTGTAAACTACAATTTCTCCCATTTTCTGGCGGCCCTGGCCTTTCATGGTTACATCCATAAACCATGAGATAGAGAACCAGTTACCTGCGATTACAGGTTCTGAAATCTCCTCGCCATGAAATTCTTCAATCATAGTTGCAAACTGTTCGCTTTTAGCAATGGCTGCCTGCTTGCCGGTAATGGTAGGTGAGTGACCGTTAGCAGGTTCAATACAATGCACATCATCGGCAAAAAGTTCTTTTTGCGCGTCAATAATTTTGCCCTGGCGGCATAATTCTACCAATCTGTTGGCTACTTCGGCAGTGCTGCGGTGTTTTGTTTCGGTTGACATAATTTTGAAATTTTGCGGGGTGAGAAAAAAGGAATTGAATTATCGGATAAAGGTAGTTCTCTTAACCCTAAGTAATTGTTAAGGCAATAAATTATTTGTGTAAAAGGGCGAACAAATAATTGCGGGATTAAATGCTTTTTATTGCTTTATTTTTTGTAAATTAATGTTGAGATAACACTAATTAATGAACAACGAAAAGCTTAGGGTAGATAAATATCTCTGGGCCATCCGCATTTTTAAAACGCGCACCCAGGCCGCTGATGCGATTGCCGCAGGCAAAGTAAAAAGCAATGGCCTTGATATTAAAAGCAGCAAACAGGTAAGCATAGGCGATAGCTACGAAATTAAAACCGAAGCCCGTAAATGGATAATTGAAGTTACAGGCTTGCTTCACCAGCGGGTGCAATATTCCGAGGCCATAAACTTTTATATTGATCTTACGCCTGAAGAAGATTTAGTAAAGAAAAGCGAAAGCGCCTTTATTGAATATACCGGCAAACGCCAAAGCAAACAAGGCCGGCCTACCAAAAAGAACCGCAGGGATATGGAAGGGTTTGTCGGATAGTGTCGCTCTCTTTGATTCGTTTGACTGTGTAATACAAATTCAAAGTATATTAGGGGCCTCTTATATACTCCTGTACCTTTACTTTGCTAAAAAGGTGATGCCATTATTTTCCGGTTAAAGAGTAATTGAATCTGAGCCTATGAAAACACTATTTATATTATGGATGCTGTTAGCACTTTGCCTGGCTGCTGCAAGCAGTTTTGCCCAATGCAGCTTTTCATTTCAAACCGCTGCGCAGCAACAGGCCACTAATTTTTACTGCAATATCTCTGGTTCAGGAACTGCACATTGGGATTTTGGAGATGGCGATACATCCAACCTTGCGCGGCCTTCGCATGCTTACGCTAACCCCGGAACTTACTCGGTATGCCTTACACTGGTAGATACAATTTGCTCCGGTACCACCTGTCAGAATGTGGTAGTAGCTCCCTGTCAATCATTGTCGGGTGGGGTAACTCCATCTTTTACTGTTGTAAATATGCCATTCCAAACATATTGTACTAATACCAGCAGCAGCCCCAACCTACCCATAGCCAGTACATGGAATTTTTACGGCAGCTTTAATAGTATTGTTGATACAGGAAACTCAGTAACGGTTGCCCTGCACCAGGGCTATGTGGATATAAGTTTATATGTAACCGATAGTGCAGGTTGCAATAATTCAATTGATACAACCATATACGTATTGGGTAATTACCCTTGCAATGCGGAGTTTGACTACCTGCATCTCGATTTGGGAACAGATAGTTTTATTGCAAGCCCGTATAATATAAACACCAGCGTTTTTAACTGGAATTTTGGCGATGGCGGTACTTCCTCAACAGCTGATAATTCGCATGTTTATGCCACCAATGGTAACTACAATGTTTGTTTGATGGTAACTAATTCCACCGCCGGTTGTGCCGATACTTTCTGCCGAAGTATTTTTATCCAGGCTTGCCCGACTTTCGCCTCTTTTATCGATACACTGTCAGGCCCCATGGCTGATACCATTCATTTCTATTCAACCTCCACAACTCAAAGTGGGCCGCTTACTTACAACTGGTCTTTTATGGCAAACGGGCAAACCAGCATCTCTTCTCTTGCTAACCCGGTAATTGAATACAGTTCCACGGGAAGTGTCAACGTATCATTAACCGTTACTGATGCCAATGGCTGCAGCGCGGTTTCGCAAACAATAGCCGTGGGTTACGGGCTGCAACCCGGTGTTATATGGGGAAGTATTGATACCGCGGGCGCCTGTCCATACGTGGTTTACCTGATACAGGAAGATTTTCCGGGCCACCTCGTTTTAATAGATTCTGTAATGCCAAACGATACCATTTATCCCGGGCAATCAACTCTTACCTGCGGCAATACATTTGGTTTTAGCATCGCAGTGCCGGGCAAATACTATCTTAAAGTGGCCGAGCAACCATCAAGCCCGGATTACCTTACCGGGTTGCCCACGTATTTTGATAACGCCCTGCATTGGGCTAACGCCACTGTAATTTATGTTCCTGCCAATGGCTCGTTGTACATTAATCTCTTTGTGTTAACCGGTATTAATGCCGGTGGGCCGGGTTTTATTGCCGGCTACGTAAGCCAGGGAGCAGGTCTCTCTGCCAATAACGAAGGAAACGCTGATGCCAAAAGCCTGGGCGGCCCTGCTGCAGGTGTGCAGGTTGATTTAACTACCTTTGCCGGGCAGCCGGTTGCTTATACATTTACTGATGCCAACGGGCATTATAAATTCAATAACCTTGCCTACGGAACCTACACCATTTTTACAGATATATTAAACGATGCACGTCCATCGGTAAACGTTACCCTCTCGCCGTCTATGCCGGCCGATACCACTGCCAACGATACCGTTCCGCAAGGCTTAACAGGCATTGCGAGCGTAAACAATATCAGCATTAACAGCGCCTATCCCGATCCCGTTTTCTATGATGTTCATATAGACATTTCAAGCCATACTGAAACCAGTGCTGTTTTAAAACTGGTTGACATAACGGGCCGCCTGTTGCTTGAAAAGCCGGTTAAGCTGTTTAACGGACTAAATCACTTTGATGTTGATATAAATGATTTGGCCAGCGGAATTTACCAGTTGGTGTTTCAAACAAACAACCAAAGCATTACGCACAAACTGGTTAAGGTAAATTAAGTTTTCTTGTTTTTGCGCTATGTATTTTCAGCACGGCGCAGAGAAACGTAGTATCTCCCTACCTGGAGAGTGCGTAGGGGCAGGAGATACCTTTGCCCAGGCGAATATCTGAGCAACGCAGTGAGATCTTAAAGGTTGCATATCCCATTTTCCGTTTGGCCGTGTAAGAAAAAGTAATAGCTGCCTTAAATAAACCCACCACGTCACATACTTTTGCATTAGGTTAAGCGATAACAGGAAATATTAATAACCTGAACTCCTAAAAAAAACGTATGAAAACAATCCAAACATTATTGCTTACGCTGTTATTAGCGGCCATAGCAACAGGCACCCGGGCGCAATGCAGTTTTCCTTTTGCCGCCGATACCCTGAACGGCAGCACCCGTTTTTATTGCCCCAATGCCGGCTCGCACATTCACTGGGTTTTTGGCGATGGAGATACTTCTGATGTCGCAGGGCCGACACACGTTTATGCTGCAACAGGTACTTATTCTGTTTGCGTAACTGCAACCGATTCAAACGGCTGCAGCGGTACAACCTGCCAAAACGTAACGGTTGCGCCTTGTCAAACACAGGGAGGGGGCATTACTGCTTCATACACTTACATCAATACACAATATGAAGTTTATTTTACCAATACCAGCAGCAGCCCGCACCCGCCGCTAAACAGCACGTGGACCTTTAATAATTATTACAACCCGATAACCACTACCAACACCAACGCCGCGGTTGCTTTGCCTTATGGCAATAACGACGTTCAGCTAACTGTAGTTGACGCCGCGGGCTGCACTACTACAATAGACTCTTCTATATTTGTAATGGGGAATAAACCATGTTTTGCTGAGTTTGCATATCAATCTGTTGGTTTGGGGGTTGACAGCTTTTATAACGATACAGTTCCCCTGTCAGATTATACCTATCACTGGACTTTCGGCGACAGCACTTCTTCAAACTTAAACACACCCACCCATACATACACGCAAAACGGCTATTACAATGTTTGTATGACAGTAACCAGTGCATCGGCAGGTTGCGCTGACACCTTGTGCGAAGAAGTATTTGTTCAGGCCTGCAGCGCGCATGCTTCGTATGTTGATACCCTCGTTGACAGCCTTGGCGAAACCATTGATTTTTATTCTACTTCCACCACCAGCAACCCACCTTTAACTTATGTATGGACATTTGATCAATACGATACCTCAACGTTAGCTAACCCTGTAAAGCAATACAACGGTAACGGTTATGTGCTTGTATCATTAACTGTTAAGGATGCCAGCGGTTGTACTTCGACCGCATCTCAATACGATTATGTTGAATACGGTCCCCAGGGTTTCCCGAGCAGTGTTTGGGGATATGTAGATAGCGGCTCGTGCCCATATGTTGTTTACCTGATTCAGGAAGATTTTCCGGGCCACCTGGTGCTGGTTGATTCGGTATTTCCCAGCGATACTATTTTGCCCGGCACCTCAAATACTACCTGTGGTAATATGTACCAGTTTATAATCATTAACCCGGGTAAGTATTATGTCAAAGCCGCCGAGCAGCCAGCAAGCCCCGATTATGCTGATTTTCTGCCAACTTATTTCAATAATGATTTGCATTGGGCCGATGCACAGATTGTATACATAACGCCAAACGATGGTTTAAGGCTCGATGTTTCGCTGGTGCGTGGCGTTAACCCCGGTGGGCCGGGCTTTATAGGGGGCTATGTAAGCCAGGGTGCAGGCCTTAGTGCCAACAACGAAGGCGCAGCCGATGCCAAAAGCCTGGGCGACCATCTACGGGGCATACAGGTTGATTTAACTACAATCACAGGCAAGGCAGTTGCTTATACCTATACTGATGTAAACGGCTATTACAAGTTCAATAATCTCCCCTACGGTACCTACACCGTTTTTACCGATGTGCTGAACGATACGAGGCCTTCGGTAAACGTAATGCTGTCGCCATCCCAGCCGGGAGATACTACCGCCAATGATTCTGTGCCGGGAAGCACTTTAACCGGTATTGCCGATGTAAATAATATCAGTATCAACCGCGCTTATCCTGACCCTGTAATGTCTGATGTTCAGCTGGATGTTACCAGCGGTTCTGAAACAAGCGGCATTATAAAACTGATTGATATTATAGGCCGCACTGAGCTTGAAAAGCCTGTACGACTTATAAGCGGCCAAAACCATTTTGACATTAATATGGAGGATATGGCGGGAGGGATGTACCAGCTTGTTTTGCAAACCGGTAATAAACGCATTACTTATAAACTTGTAAAACTGAAATAGCCCTTCACTATTAAACATGTGTAAATGAAAAAGCCGCAGCGGATTATTTCCGATGCGGCTTTTTCACTTCTGTATAGATAAAATTATTTTTTATGCCAGCTTATTATCAGGTCGGCGGCAGCCGAAATTTCAGCTGGGCTTAGTTTGTCCTTCCAGGCAGGCATTTTGTTTTTACCGTTGGTGATGCTGTTAACCAGGTGGTCTTTGTCGAGCGCAATGGTTTGCAGGTTAGGTGTGCGGCTGTCTTTAACACCCTGGGCGCCATGGCACCGTGCACAATGTTTACTGAATACAGTTGCGCCATCAACCGATGCGGTAGAAGCCGTTGGTGCTGATTTTTTTGTACATGATGCAATAACAAAAAGAATGGCTAAAGTGGCTATTACAGCTTTTCTCATAGGTGATGTGTTTTGTGTAAATATAAATAAATAAGGGTTCCCAAAAAAAGCCTGACCGGGAAAAGGACAGGACAATCAGGTATAAAAAATTATGGCCTGATTCAAATGGTTAAAACCATTTTGTGGCGGTAATTCATATAGCCCATGATTTAAATCGTGGGAACTATATGGCTCATGATGGGTCGCATAAGGTAATTCCTTAACTAAATAGATTGTTGCCCGCAGTGCTGATATTCCCCGCCCGCCAAAATCCGGTTATCATCTTCGCCCGGGCAGTTGCTTTATATGCTAAAGTCATTCAGGATAAGATTAAATTTGAATTATCATTTTATTTTTGTACTTGTTGTTCAGGTATTTATAGTATATTTAGCGCACCATGAACGTCCGGAAGAAAAAGACAGGCAAGGCAGCTATTTTGCCTGCTGTTGTATTTTGCCTGAGCATATTAAGTATGTTCAGCAGGTCCCTCCGGTTTAGTGAACCGGCAATTTATGTTTCGCTGGCAGGATTGCTTTCCGTATGTCTGTATTTTTTTAACCGCGGCCTTAGTGATATTTTCATTACCTTGTGGATACTGGTTCAACTGGTGATTGTAAAAAGTACCGTTGAAAATAACAGTGCAGCGCTTGACATGGTGCAGGGATTTGGTTTGCCGGTTTACCTGCCTTTAACCATGGGGGGAGATGGTTACCAGCTTGGCATTAACCTGGTAGCAATCGTATTACTGGTTTTGTTAGTGGCGCGGCCCCCTGAGGATTTGATAGGCCATAACCTCCATTTTGCCCCTTACCGTGGAGAGAACAACCTTGGTATCAGGTTTCCGTTAAAAGGGAAAGTTGAACGGAAATTGTGCTTATCTGATGAAAAAGATTGGTTATTGGTTAACCTGAAAGAGCCCGTTAAGTGCAAAGGAAAGCAGGTTTCATATGCTTTAATCTGCCGCAACGATAAGCAGCCCCTGATAAGGCACCAGACAAATCAGCTGGTGTTCTTTAAACCTGTAGAGGATGTAAACGTCTTAAATGATAACTGGAACGATAAAAATAATTTTAAGGATGAGGTGTGGGCCCTTTGCCGTTAACGTGGGATATTTACTGAAAACCGGAATTGTTTATTGCTTATCAGAATAATTTTTTAAATAGTTATGACCTCTGTATACATCATGCTGGCAGTTGCAGCAGTTTTAGTAGTTTACCAGGTGTATTTCAGGAACGACGACGACGATCTTGATAACCGCGGAAGGCCGCGGCGTAAATAAGCCCGGGGCCTTATGGGCTTCCGGCAAATAATTGCTGAATGGGAAACCCTACTGTTTCATAATCTTTTTAACAGTAACCGAAGCAGGCCCTGATACCTTTAAGAGGTAAATGCCCTGTGCCAATGGTGCGGTTTCAAAATAATAGCTGTCGGGTATCTGTTGCGTAAATATTTTGCGGCCTGTAATGTCAAACACTTCCAGCGTCATCGTTTCGCCGGTTAGCGAAATATGGCAACCGGTTGGGTCGCAAATAACAACAGGTTGTTCGTCCGACACTTCATTAATTCCTGTTGCTGTTTCGATTGATACATGAATAGTATCGGTAGAAACGCAACCCATTGTATTGGTTACCCGCAGTGTAACAACGTAATTTCCATAATGCAGGTATTGATGAAACAGGTGCGTTACCGGGGTTGAAATACTATCGCCATCGCCAAAATTAAGCACGTAACTTACGGTGTTGGTTGTATCTACTACAAATATGCCGTTCATACCTGTAATCTGTCCGCTGATGCGGGCCACGGGGCAGGTGTCAACAGTTACGCTGCCTTTGGCCGAATCGGTACAATAACCGTTGCTGGTATACAATTCAATATTATACGAACCGGGCGCTGCATAATTTTCAACCGGGTTGCTTACCGTTGAAGTATCGCCGTTGCCGAAGGTCCAGTAGTTACCGGTAGCGCCGGCAGATAAATTGGTAAATGTAACCTGCAGCTGGTTGGCGGTATGCGTAAACCCGGGGCTGCTATGGCCTATAACCTGCGTTTGAAAACTTTGGGTGTTGCCCTGGGCATCAATGTTGTTTAACTCAGTAACACTTACGGTTACAGTACCGGTATCCTGCCAGGTAACGCTTATTGAATTATTGTTGTTCTGTATTATAGTGCCGTTACTACCCAGTTGCCAGCAGTATTTGCTGCCGGCAGTATTAGGTACCGAATAATTGGCAATGCCGTTTTTGCAAACAATGCTATCGCCCGTTATGGCGCCCGTTTGAGGTTTTAAAAGAGGCCATAAAAATTTGCGGCCGTAATTGTAAATGGTATCGTTTAGCCACGGCGCTGTAAGTTCGGGCTCGTGACCATAGCCTACCAGCGGATGCAGCTCATGCAGTATGCCCTGGCTGGTTTGGCGCTGGCTTATAGGCACCGCGCCATACACCGGCGGAAACACCGGTAACTGAAAAGGATATCCGTAGGTATAAGGCACTAAATCATCAAGCGTACCCTGGAATGAAATGGTAGGCACACCCAGGCGGGTAAGGATATAATTAGTATCGAGTATAGCCCCCCACATATTAAATATAGCCAGTGCGCGTGGTATATGGTGCCCGAAATCGGTATTGCCGCTGCAATCCATACAGCCCATATCGGTAGGCTCAAGGGTGGTGCCATAAGTAGGGGCTGGACGCAGCGAATCGTTCATATACACATTGGCAAAAGCGCAAAAGCAACCGGCACTGGTACCGGTAAGGATAATGCGGCTGGTATCAATACCAAACTGTGCTGCATTCTGGCAAAGGTAACGCAGGGCCGAGCGCTCGTCCTGCACACCGCGGTAAAAAGCACGCACGGTGCTGCCTGTATCCAAAGGGTCAAGCCCGATGCGGTAATCAATGGTGGCCACAACATAACCGCACTGCGCAAAGTAAGTTGCGTATTGCGGAATATCCGGTTCCTCGCGCCAGCCAATTACAAAACCACCGCCAAACTGGTAAACAATTAATGGCCGCAACCTCAGCGTATCGTTGGCGGGCTGGTAAATATCCAGGTAAAGATCCTGGGGCGTAGTGCTGCCATACGGAACCGCGGAGCCGAACAAATAATTATCGCTCTGCTGAACAGCGTGAAATATAGTATCCTGGTAACGAAGTGAAGTGCAGTTGCCCTGGGAGGAAATTGTTGCGTGGCAAACTAAGCTTACTATAAATACGAGTAGTAGTTTTTTCATGCTTAGTAAAGTTATAAAAATATAATTGAGAAGGGAATATGAGATGAAGTGCGATTTAACAATTGTCCTTTTATGGGTGGAAGGTTGAAATATGGGTAGTATAATTTTATCAAACGGTTTATAACCCCCTGGAATGTATCATTTAAAACATTCTTCTTATTTTCAGAATCTCAACCAAGCAATTATGGAAGCACAGATATCCAGAGAAGAATTGGCCGGCTATACCATTGTAAAAGATAATAACGTACCAATTTACATAGCTATTGCGGCGGTACTTATTACTTGCGTTGGGGTTCATTACCGGTTCAAGCAGGATGTTCCGCTGCTCTATGTATGGTATTTTCCCATAATCGTGCTTTTGCCGCTGTTTCAGGTTTATAGAAACCGTACCTGCCCGGTTTGCCATACTACTATGAAGAGGTTTAATTACAGCTTATTTCCCCGGGTATGTTACTGCCAGCAATGCAAAACCAAAATTCCAATAAGGGTTATTGTTTTCTGAGCCGGAAATCTTTGTTTCTAAAACACTCTTATTGCCCTCACTTTCTCCGGTGTAGATTTCGGAACATCCATAGTTATACCGCTCGAAAAATCAAGTGCCGAGGCGGTGGTATTGGCACTTTCGGTCGAGCTCCAGTAAGCGGCGCTGCTGTTTAAATTGCCAATTACCTGTTGTTGTTGGTACAACAAAATCAACTCATTAGCCGAAGGCAGAAACCAGTCGCCATAACCGCCGGTAGTATCATTGGCACAAAGGTTAGCTGCATAATTACCGGCGCCCTGGTTCACCACAATACGCTCGGTATTAATAAAACCACCACCGGCACCGGATAGCCCGGCGTTAATAAGCGTAGTATCTACCCGGGCCCACAAAACAGTGTCATTGCTGGTTTGTATATCCCCGCTATCGGCAATCAATCCATGCTGTCCGTTATCGGTTAAGTAAAATATGGTACCACCGCCGTAATGCTCACCGATGTGGTGTCGGGGGTAACCGCCTTTGGCAGCGTGGTCGGCATAGAGTGCGTAGGGCACGCTGTTCAGTGTCGCCGTACCCGCATACTTATAAGTGCCGGTAGCATTTATATCAAGTTCTACCTCCATGTACTTATGTCCGGCAGTCCAATTCACCGAGGATAAGGGTATAAAATCAGTTGGCCCTTCGCCGACATAACAAGAAAACGCACCAAATTGGTTTGTATATCGCGTTTGATCCTCCTGGAACAACGGGACTCCCGGATTGATAGAATCAAAAATGGTGAACCGAATGACTACGGGGGTGTTTGAATAAGCGGGGTTTCCTTGCAAATCGCGAACTATAGTTTGGTAATTAAGAGCCTGTGGACATTGAGCCATTATTTTTGAAACAAGTGTCATTAACATAACTATGAGAAAAATGGTTCTGATTTTCATACTTTATATATTTGCAATAATGAAAATATATCGTCTTAAAAAGCCCGGATTGCGCGCACAGCATTAGTCAATGTTTTATTAGAAGGAGTAAACGCTCCACCGGTAAATGATATAGCAGTCGCTTCTTGTGTACTTAGTTCACTACTGCTCCAATAAACACCGGTTGTAAAATTGCCCACAACAGCCTGCTGATTATATAGCAAAGTCAGTTCGGTAACCGAAGGCAAATACCAATCGCTGTAACCACCACCCTGATAATCGGCGCAAAGTTGGGAGGCATACTGGCCGTTTCCCTGCTTTATGATAATGCGTTCGGTGTTCGCCTTGCCTGCGCCAATACCATTGCGCGTGGCATTGGTTAGGTTGAAGGAACCGTTATTCCAAACAATGCCGGTGTCTAAATCTACGGTATCGGCAATTAAGCCGTGCTGGCCTAAACTATCTGTCCAGAACACAATGCCACCGCCGTAGTGGTCGCCGACTTTATGGGTCGGGTAACTGTTTTTGCCTACACTGTCCGCATAAAATGCGTAGGGTGTACTTACCAGTTGTTGCGTTCCCATGTTCATGAAACCTGTGTCAGTTTGGGTCTTAATTTCTACATCTAAATATTTATTGCCGGTTGCCCAGTTAATATTTCTGAAGGTTCCTAGGATTGGACTACCTGCACCTATTTTTGTAATAATTAGGCCGAACTGATTGGTGTAAACAGAGTCTGTTTCGATATACTCTGCAATACCCGAGAGAATACCCTCCTGTATAGTAAATCGCATAAGTACATTGGTATTAGGTATTATGCTTCCTGCTGAGTTCCGTAATATGGCCTGGTAATTTATCATCTGCGGCACCTGCGCCATCGACACATTTCCAAACAAAACAAATAAACAGGAGAGGAGTAAAAATTTAAATTTCATGCCATCAGTTTTGATGATAAAAGAGCGGAGGCTTAACGGTTAAGCAAGATATAAAATTTTTGGGAAGGTGATTAAATCCGGAAATACTACCCGGCAAAGGGTGCAGAAGGTCGAAATGCTGGCGGAGGGTTACGGCAAGATTTGAAAGTGTGGGTTTTTGAAGCCCGGAGCATATTTCGCCGGGCGCTGATATACTCTTCGTTCTTCAATTTACCCTTATCTTGCCCACTCAATTTAAATGATGAAACAACTGTTTAGTTCTTTGTTATGTGTAATTATTACCGCGTTATGTTATGCCGGCGGTACGGTTAGCGACAGCACATCCAGCCACCAAATAACTATTATGACATATAATGTAAAGCTGCTGCCTCGCGGGGCCACATTTTTACATCATCATCCTGTAATTCGTGCAAGGCTTATTCCAGCCAAGATTATAGCCGAAAACCCGGATGTAGTGGTATTTCAGGAAGCTTTTGATGGGGCTGCAATCAGGGCATTGAAAAAGAGGCTGAAAGGAAATTATCCATACATAGCCGGCCTACATAACCGTAAGGTTGTTACCTACAAACGCTCGGGCGGTGTTTTGATTTTTAGTAAATATCCGTTAACCGAACTTGAAAGCATTAAATACAGCCGGTGCAAAGGTATTGATTGTGCAGGCAACAAAGGCGCCATGCTGGTTGAGGTGCAACACCCCGCACATAAGTTCCAGCTATTCGGCACGCACATGCAGGCGGGTGGTAACCATGAGATTAAAAAAAGCCAGTATGAAGAAGCTGCTGAATTGCTGAAACGTCACCAGCAGCAAGGCATGCCTCAATTCGTAGCAGGCGACTTTAACACGCACAAAGACGATACTACTTTATATCCTTACCTGGTAGATTACCTGAAAGCCGAAGACGGCCCCGTTGATGATGAACAAAAAGTATTAGAGAGCCACGACGAAAACGATATGCGCGAAAAACCCGGTAACAATAAGAAAAAGAAGGGCCTTATTGACTATGTGTTCGTAAAGCCGAACGGTATAACAATCCTTTCGCAACACCGCTATGCCCGTGAATATGAACAACGCTGGAGCGCCAAACACAAAGATATATCAGACCACTTTGCGGTTATTTTAAAGGTGGAACTGTAAGCAGTTACATTTATTCATGTACCCCCGGTTCACCGGTGTCATTACCTTAGGGAAATTAACCACTTAGGCACTAAGAACACTTAGAACCACTAAGAGGCTGTCTAAAATTATAAATATTTGTCATTGCGAGGCTCCGCGAAGCAATCTTCCGCTTTGTGTTTTCGGGCACTTTACTTTAAAAGACAAAGTTGAAGATTGCTTCGTCGCAAGGCCTCCTCGCAATGACATTTTCTTTTATTGTAATTTTAAACAGCCTCTTAGCGCCGGAGAGGTTAATTTCTCTTTTAATTATTTACTAAGTAAGTGACATTGCCCAATTCACCCCGGCCTAATTAACGCAGCTTATTTAACCTCATGTATTCCTTTGCGCTCTTTGCGGTAAAAAATGTATTTACTCCATCACCACATTATAATTCACTCCCCGCTCCTTCAAATAATCGAACATAAAGCGGTAACACTTTTCGTGTATGCCCAATGCTTCGGGTGCTATAATGCCTTTGGTGGTATAGGTGCCGTTTAATACCAGGTGTGCAGCGGCAGTTGCGGTATAGCCTGTTGTGCGGGCCATGCTGCTGGTTTTGGTAGGTTGGTGGTAGCGGTCGTATAAATTATAGGTGTAGCGCTTTTTCTTGCTACCTTCTTTACCTTCAACTACTACACGCATTACAGTAAAGTCTTCCTCGCCCTCCTCATATTTCCATTGCGGGAAAAGTATTTTGCCTGCCAAATCAACCGGCCTTACTTTCGCGCCTTTTACATCAATCACTTCATCGCTGAAAAAGCCTGCTTCGCGCAAGGTCTTCATTAAATCTATGTGCCCGGGGTAACGTAGCGTGCGCTCGGCCATATCCGGAATATCAAATTTAAGCAGCGTGCGCAATCCGTCGGTGTTAAAGGCTTCAAGCGTACCTATATTGTCAAAGTGCAAAAACTCAGGTTCAGATAATGCGGGTTTGGTTACAATTTTACCGCCCTCTACCAAACGTGCAGGGCGGGTGTATTCTTCAATCACATCTACCGGCGAGAACGGCGCTTTATATTGCCATGGCATGTTACGTTCAACGGGTAATCCACCCACCAGGCATAAAAAGCGTTCAACCTTCATGCGCTCATTATGGTAGCCCAGTATAACATTATCCATGCCCGGCGCTACTCCGCAATCAACCACCGCGGTTACTTTATTTTTGCGGGCCAGCTTATCAAGCGCAAAAGCATCTTCCGGAAAAAAAGAAATGTCTACTATGTTTTT
>Ga0364859_10249_pt1 | contig 37119 bp, 39 predicted proteins | sample ExccelAu500001D3_FD_206911 | JGI IMG/M metagenome (GOLD analysis project Ga0364859, IMG submission 206911) | Enriched cells from Trout Bog Lake Hypolimnion, Wisconsin, USA - BchlTB.Aug20.5000.01 .D3 | ecosystem: Environmental > Aquatic > Freshwater > Lake > Hypolimnion/Profundal zone | place: USA... | reverse complement strand
GATAAAATACGAATGAAAGGATGAACAGCCGGGTAAATACACACCGGTATTCAACGTCCCCGCAGGGTCTCCCTTTCCGGCTTTGCGGAATGGGGACCCTGCGGCAAGGTCAACTACCTTGTATTTCCCCCGGCTGTTCAACTCGAAACTTGAAACTCGAAACTTGAAACCCGAAACCCCGCCGTTGTTCTGAAAGCTAAATATTTTAGAAAAAACACTTAAAATATCCACACCGTACAGTGAAATATGAAATGCTAATTAATTTAGTAAAATGAATCATTTTGACACCACTTTCTTAACCGGCTACACATGGCGTATGTATAAATTTTGGGTAACCAATGCCTTTACCTTCAGCAACCGCGAAATATGGAAATTCAATAAAGATGGCACAGGGCAAAACGGAGTGTTTCACGAGGGCAAATGGACAACCAAACCGATTAAATGGGGCATTGAACAAGGCCAGCCAATGATGCGCGGCAACTTAAATATACTATACCTGCTAAGCCTCGAACCCGACGACGAACTAGGCATTAAAAACACGAACAATACCTACAAATGTTTTTGCCGCCGCGTATCGCAAACACACAATCTGATAAGCAGCGAGGCCAACCTGTACGGCGTATGGCGCCGCACCCGCATAGGCGACACCGAACGCACCTGGGGCGACGATAACGCCCTTTGGCGCTTTAACCCCGATAACACCGCCACCTTTGCCAGTAAATTCAATGGCCTTTGGGTTATTGAAGATAAGACCTACACCCTGCTCCGCAAAAACGGAATCATCTATATAACCGGCAGCATGCTAACCGAAACCATCACCCTTATTTCAGTAGATGAAATTTGCATTGCTTCGCGGAGTAGGAGTTGTTATTTTAGGAGGGTGGGGATGGGTAAAGATACTGTAGCGTGACGCTACAAACATAGCAGGGCGAAGCAGGATGCTTCGCCCAAACGGGAGGGCGTGGGATACTTCAGCAAAAGTATTAAAGCCAGTTGTTTAATCTAACTCAGCGGCTTAACCTTTTATTGGCCTGTAAATGACGTATAAACTAATTACTCCAATACATCATTACGATTATGTGTTAAAATAAAAAACTTCCTTCTATATTCGTTTTACTTTAGACGACGGTAAGTTTTCTGGAGCACAGTATCTTTGTTACTGCGTTGGTCTTTTTTTGCAAAAATCTGCCTGGCAATCAAAATTAAGGGAATGAGCGAAGAATTATTTCAAACTGTGGCATTTCACGAATCAGGCCATGCGATAATTGGCTATTACATGGGATACCAAATAGATGATATTAAATTATTAATAGAAGAACCGGGAACTGGCTGGACTAAAATTAATTACGGCGAAGACACATTAATTATTACAGGTATCCTTAATGCAATTGAAGTCCCAGACTTTTTTAACTCGCTATCACAAGAAATTAGGTCAAGAACACCGGAAGTAACAACAAAACTGTGTTGTATTTTGGTGGCTGGTGCAATCGCGGAGGCAATTCACAAAGAAGGGATTGAATATAAAGGAGTATTAAAGATTGGATTTGCTGACCCAGATGACAAAGGAATTAATGCTTGCGAATATGTTATGACTATTATTGACAAACCAAACAGTGCCCAATATGTAACGGGCCTGATTAACGCTATAACGTCAATCCTTCGTAGTAATGAAAATTGGCAAGTGTTAAAGTCACTAGCACAATCGTTATTAAATTCTACTAATAAAACATTACTTAAAAAGGAAATTGAAGCTATATTCGAAACTCACAATTTTAAGCCCATGAAAGCAATATAATCACATGGAATTTGACCCATTATATCCCGCAGGTTTTCACGACATCTCTTTTGAAAGCTTGGATGAAATATTTGTTACGCCCTTTGAGAATAAGGATAGAAGAAAATATTTAACCGATAGGTTCAGGGCATATTTGGAGAAATTCGCAGAACTGGGGTTAAGTGCGGAAATTTGGCTTGATGGTTCTTATTCCACGAAGAAACCGGAGCCGGGAGATATGGATATTCTAATCGTGTTTAACGAAACTGAAGTAAATAATCTTCCAACGGAGAAAAGACCCTTGCTGGAGGAACTTTTTAACAGGGAACTATCCAAAATCAGATATTCAATTGACGTCTTACTTTCACCCTCAAATGATATAAACAACAGAAGCTATTGGAGAGGTTGGTTTGGTTTTTCTAGGAATGAGCTCCCAAAAGGAATTCCAAGACTATATTATGGCATCAATTAGAAACATAACAGCTCATATCTCTCAACTATCAAAAGTAGTTGACGAATATTCTATTGCGTTAAATAACGATCCACAGAATTTTTCTTTGCAAATTACAATTGAGAATCTGAGAAGCCAAATAAGTGATTTGCAAAATCAACTCTATCAAGAAAATCTAAAGCGCGAGAAAGAAATTGTTCAGCTTAGATTCAAGGGTAGTGTGGCACGCTTTGGAACATTTCCATTATCATTAGTCGGCGGTCTGACAAATTCCTTTTCTAATGCAGTTTTTAATACATCTAAATTTTTTCAATTTGGAAACAAAGGGGGTAGAAAGATTGATAGCATTATTAACGAAACGATTGACTTAAGACTAGAGGGGCTTGGGCGAGGTTCAACAATCTTTTATTTATCAGCAAAGACTTCACCTGATTTATTTGGCAATAGTGTAATACAAAACTCACTCGATAATGTATTTGATTTATTAAATTCTCAAAGTCCTGAACAAATAATTGAAAATATTTCTATTGTTGGTTCAAGAAGTATAAAATACTATTCCGACTTTTTTGAAGAGTTAAACAAAGATGAATTAGAATTGGATTTGACTTGGCATACACCAAATGAAACTATCAAGGAATGGTACGGGACAAAAGAAAGGATTTTGTCTCTTTATAATACTCTCAACAATATTAAGCTTTCCGAGCCTGAGGAAATTACGTTTGTAGGAGAAATTATTACATTAAGTTTAAAGGGACGTTTCGAAATATTGTCTGTTGAAAATGAACGTTTTTATGGCACATTTCCTAATGAATTAGTGGAGCAAATAAAACGACTTCATGTTGGTGACTTTTGTCAAGGCATAATTTTAAAAACAATAATTTTCAACGCGGCTACAGGAAAAGAAAAATTTGAATATATATTGCGTGACATTGAAATTTAACCCCCAAATCCCAACTCGTTTGCCGGCCACACAATTTCTGTCCTCGCCGCGGCCAAAATCTAAGATCCTGAGGGAACGGAAACTACTAGGGTGAGTTGTTAAAGAGAAGTTAAACGAAGCTGACAAAAAGATGAGAAAGGAAATATCCGCCTTGGACATAAAATTTGAAAGGCTTATAAACAGTGAACTTTTGTCATTTGATATTGTCGCTGCCCAAAAGGATATTATGGGTGTCTACGTCATTTATCAACCTGATAAGAGCGTACTATATATTGGAAACACCAATAAATTTCACATAAGGTTCGGAACAGATTTAAAACACGAGAGCACTCATACCTTGGTTAAAAAATTAATGAATACAGATAGGCACAAAGACAACAGGTCTAGCGCGGTTAATTTTTTAATGACCGAATGCAAAATGCGGATTGAAATATGTATCGATAAAAGAGAAGCGGAGGCATTAGAGCATATAGCCATTCATATATTACAGCCTTTGTTAAATCGGAAATGAAGCTCCAGCTCGTCCTCGTCTGTCGCCCAGTTGGGGCGCATTTTAAATTTATGGTTAACGGTATGCAACAGCAATATGGTTTTCTCCTGCCATTAAACCTATTCCTGTCCAAATAGTAGTCCCATTTTGTGTCCATTTAAATTCAAACGCTTCCCCATTCGCAGCTATTTCTAAAATGCAGTCAGTAACGGTTGGATTGCCCGTTTCAATATATCTCGCGTTATAAGTACCAATTATGCCAGAATCACGGGGCTCTATTTTTTTTGCTATTTCGTTCTGAACAATGTAGTGATCTGTATAACTATAAATACCATTGAGCAAATTGCCATTATCTAGAATCTCGTATACCTCTATTCCATGAAACTTTGCCATACTTTTTTGAAACAAATATATCTAAAAATTACGCAAACCCTGCCCCAACTCGTCCTCTGTCTGTCGCCCAGCCATTTTGCGTAGCCGACGAGGATGGAACCGGCAGCAGCATTTGTAATGCGGGTATTAAAGCATTTCAAAACCACGTTAGTGGTTAAAGCTTTGTAGCAAAATCACCAGCCCCATTATTATTGCCCCGTAGGGCGCAAAACGTTTATGCCCGGCAGGGCCAGGTTTGGCACCTACGGCGCCCATTTATTTTTTTGTTACGTGTTTCTACAAAGCTTGGGCCCCTAACGGGGCCGGGGCAAAGAAATCACCCAAATCGTCCTTGCTTCGCCCCATTAAGACATAGTCTCCAAACTACGAGTATTTACATTCCATGCAATACTACACCCGCTCATCCTCTGTCTCCCAATGCGCGTATAAAAAATTCCGTATTACGCCCCTTCGGGGCTGTAAACAATTTTCGTGTTCAAACGTGGGGCTGCACCCCGCGCTGTTATATGTCGCGCCTTCAGCGCTTAAAATGCATTCAAGGCCTGAAAGGCCGGTAATACGTTAGCGTAGGGTGTAAGCCCTACGACACCATGCCCAACACAATACACAGGCCTGTAAGGCCGTAATAAAACGTACGGGTAAACACAAACCGTTATTGATGCACCCGTCGTCACACCTAGTTCCGGTTGGCGGGGACAGAAATAAGTGCAGACCACCGCCAACACAGCGTCATAATTTCCATAGCCCACGATTTCAATCGTGGGTAACATAAACGAAAGATGAGACCAAACCGTTTCAACGGTTTACGTGGGTGTTTTTAAATTACGCAACATGCCGGCACCGGGTTAAGGAACAAATACTGTAGCCAGAGGCTACAAGCATAGCAGAGCGTAGCAGGTTGCTACGCTCAAAGGAGCGGAGACCCTGCGGGGACGTAAACCTTAATTCAGCAATGTCTTTGATCATAATTATCATCATTGATCAACGTCCCCTGCCTTTCAATTACAGGATCATACGATCAGCACAGCTCAATACGGTGCGTTCTTGCCCAACTTCTTTAACTCGGCTTTTACTTTGGGGCGGAAGGTGGTTTTGCGTGCAACAAGTTTTTCGTTGTTCGAAATAATATCGCGTTGCAGGCGGTTCAGGCCTTCTACCTGGCTGGTGGTGGGTGAGCCCTGGTAAAAGGCTACACCGGCGTATATATCACTAATGCGGTCGCGTATCTTTTCTTCATCCACAAACATCACCGTGCGGCCTTCCTTTACCGGAACAAGATCAGACCGGATGGCTTCCAGACTGTCGTAATATTGCTTTATCACCGGGCTCTGGTCCTTCACATCTTTCAACGCATTTTCCTCTGCAATCACCGAGTCCATCAGCGTGGCCAGGTCTTCCTGCATTTTAAAAGTGCGCATTACGCTTTCGCGGTCAAGCTCGCGGTCTTTGTTGCTGGCGGTGGTGCGGCTGTCGGGCACCAGGTTCAATTCACCATCGGCCTCTTTTCCGTTCACCAATACTTTCACTTTATATTTTCCTTCCTGCACCATCGGTCCGATGGTAGAGGCAAAATCCAAACGAGCACCGCCCTGCGCCACGCGCGGAGGTTTCACCCGCATATTCCAGGTAATGATGTTTACGCCTTTGCGTTTGGTGCCGGGCAGGTCTACCAGAAAGGTGCCTTTATCATCGTATATCTCCACCTTCACATCGCCGCTGTTAACGCGTTGTTTCAGGTAATAGGTAATGCGCGCTTCCTCGGTGGCATTGGGGCCGGTAAAGCCTGCAAAAGGCCAGCTGCCGCCACCGTGGCCAACGGTAACCGGTGCCGGTCTGGCCGGTATAACCGATACATCGGCATTGAGCACTGCGCTGTTTAATTTACGCAGCGGCGAAATATCATCTATCACCAGCACACCGCGGCCGTGTGTGGCCACTACCAGGTCGTTGGTCTTTGGCTCTATCACCATATCGCGCACCATGGCGTAATCGGGTATGTGTGCCTTCATCTGCACCCAGTTAACACCACCATCAATGCTTGTATATAAACCCATTTCGGTGCCCAAAAACAGCAGGTCTTTGCTCACTATATCTTCACGTATCTTATTGGCGTATCCTTTAAAATCGGCGCTGCTCAACAGTTTCCAGGTCAATCCCATATCTGCAGACTTCGCCACATACGTTTTCATATCACCATACATGTGATTATCGAAAGTGGCATACACCACATGCTTATCAAAGCGCGAAGGCTCGATGCTGGTTACCCATGTTTGCGCCGGCACCCCGCACAATTTGTAATTGGGCGAAGTGTTGTTCCATATCTTTCCGCCATCCTGTGTAACCTGCAGGTTACCGTCGTCAGTGCCAACCCATATCAGTTTTTCATCGAGGGGCGATTCGGCGATGTTGTAAATGGTGCAGTGGTTTTCGGCTGAAGTATTATCGTTGGTAAGGCCGCCACTCTCTTCCTGTTTCAGTTTAACAGGGTCGTTGGTAGTAAGATCGCCCGAGATTTTGGTCCAGGTCAAACCGCGGTCTGATGATTTGAAAAGATACTGAGCGCCCATGTAAAGGGTCTTCTTGTTGGTCGGGCTGCGCACAATAGGCGTGTTCCAGTTAAAGCGGAACTTCGGGTCGCCCTCACCGGCTTTCGGCTGAATATCCTGTCCTTCATTCGATTTCAGTTCACCGCGACTGATGTGACCTCCCTGATACTCGCTGTAAACAACCTCGTGGTCGTTGCCATCGGGCTGTACCCAAAAACCATCACCGCCACCAACGTTCACCCAGTCGGCGTTCTTGATACCACCCGGTGCCTGTGAGGGCGCGCGCCATGAACCGTTATCCTGCAATCCGCAATAAATATTGTAAGGTTCCTGGTCATCTACCTGCACGTGATATAGCTGTGCCACAGGCAGGCTATTGAGATATATCCAGTTATTACCACGGTCAACGCTCATGTAAACGCCTCCATCGGTGCCCACATACATTTGCGAAGTATTTTTAGGATTGATCCAAAGCGCATGCATATCGCTGTGCAACCAACCTTCGTCATTTTGCGCGCGCACCCAGCTGTAGCCGCCGTCTTCGCTATACGAAAACTCGAAAGCCGGACGGTAAACACGTTTTGAATCGAGCGGGTCAACCACAACACAACTAAAATAGAAAGGACGGGCGCATACGTTATCATCGGCACTTTGCTCTTTCCATGTTTCGCCGCCATCGGCCGAGATATATAAACTTGTTTTTTTCGATTCGGCAATGGCCACCATATTATCGGGCGATGAAGGCGAAATGGCCACGGCAGCGCGCCCGATAGTATCGGCCGAAATACCCTTCTGTATCTTTCGCCATGTTTTACCACCATCGGTAGATTTCATGATGGCACAACCCGGTCCGCCGGAGTTGAACGCGTATGGCTTACGGCGAAACTGCCATAAAGTAGCATACATGATATCCGGATTTTTGGGATTGATGGCAAAGTCGGCACAACCGGTAGAGTCGTTGGCGAATAAGATCTTATTCCATGTTTTACCGCCGTCGGTGGTTTTGTATAAACCGCGGTCGGCTGAGTTGCTCCATAGTTTACCGGGCACTGCGGCAAACACCGTGTTAGGGTCGTTGGGGTGAATGATGAGTTTGCTGATGTGCTCGCTGTTAGGCAGACCCATGAACACCCAGTTCTCACCACCATCGGTAGTTTTGTAAACACCATTGCCGATAGAGACTGTGTTACGCATATTGCTTTCGCCGGTGCCTACCCACACAATTTCGGGGTTGGTTTGGTCGATGGCCACCGCGCCTATGCTTTGGCAATGTTTGTCGAACACCGGTTTAAAATTGGCGCCGCCGTTGGTTGTTTTCCAAACCCCGCCTCCGGCTGTACCAATAAACAGGATGCGCGGGTCGGCATTTACACCATCGATGGCAGTGATACGGCCACCGGTTACTGCCGGGCCGATATGCCGGGCTTCAATTTTACCCAGCGCCGCCGAAGTAAGTTTTACATCGCTGTTGTATGTTGGCGGTCCTAATTTTTTCTTTTCTTTTTGAGCAAAAGAACCGGTGCTTACCAGGGCCAGTAACAGAAGTGAAAATATTTTATTCATAGTCTTACTTTTATAATAGTGGTGCTTATCAATTATTAAACGAATACAGTTTTGCCACTAAGCCACGAAGAACACAAAGGTTTTTTCAGAAAAAAAGCAGGTATTTTTTTGCCTTTCTTTTTGTGCTTTAGTGGCAAAAAAATCATTTGCTTTTAGGTTTATCAAAAAGGCCGGCATCTACCGGGGTGTTCACTTCCACTTTATTAAAATTCACCGGTCCGCCCTGGGTGTTGCCGTCGTCGTCCACATCCTGCTGCGAAAAGGGAACCACTACGCCAAAATCAGTTTTACGGAAATCGGAATAGATGATGCCGTGTTTTTCTTCTTTGTCCTTCAGTTTTACCCGGCGCACTTCTTTTAATATATAACCGGTCTCCATGTCTATATAGTAGTATATCATGTCGCCCTGTTGTGTGGCGAGCCTGAGTTTGTAAACATCCGTGCCGTCCATATCGTCGGTGCCGAGGTAATCAACGGTGTAGCCTTTTTCTTTGTAATTGAACAACATGCCCTGCGGGTCGATAGATAATTTGGTAGACCGCACTTCGTTCGGCGACATGGGATCGGCATCACGTTTACCGCCAAAAGGCTGGTAGTTCCAGCCGCTATCGGCACGTAGCGCGTTTTTGGCAGTCATGCCCTGCCAGGTAAATTCAGAGTAATTGCCCTTGAAAGGTTTTGCCACTGTAAAACTATTGACCGGCGCCAGCATACCTGGCCCCATCACATAGTTACCCGAGCGATGAATGGCGTATACCCTTGCCCACTTTTCGCGCCCTCCTGTAGCCTCGAAATGTTTATTGATGATATCATCGGCCGATTGCGCCCACAACTGCGCAGCGATGAACAAAAAGAAAAAACTGAATGATGGTTTGATCATGGCTTTATGTTTATAAAGATAAATGCACTAAAATTTATAAGGGAAATGACCTGTTAAATGTATGATTAATAGTTGCAGAAACCATTAAATGTGGCCTTTTGTTATGTGAACGAAAAGTTAAAGTATGGTTTTGACAATCCGGAATGAAATGCAATGGAACGCTGATTATCATGATTGTTATGATCAGATACAGTGATAATACATTTATGGTTGCACCTGCAGGGGCAAAAAAATTAACGCCCGCGGAGGGTCTCCCTTTCCGACTTTGCGGAATGGGGATTTTGCGGCAGGCAGTGCCCATCCACCGCAGGGCGCATTTTGTTTGAATCAGGATACAAAGCAGATTTCAGTATGAAAAGTACGATAACACACCCTCATGAATTTATTTTGTTTTCATCCTTTTATCCGTGTTTAATCCAGGTTTAGATAACTGAGAAACATGGACGCGTTTGGCGCTAATGGCCAGAGGGCTCAACGCACTTGCAACCCCGCCGAGAAGCAATTTACTCAACGCTCATGCTCAACAAAATATTTAAAGTAGCCGCATTCTTTAATGGCTTGCTTGTAGTATTGGGTGTTGCTGTACTCTGATTTTATTTTGTGGAAAAAGGTGCGGTATTTTCCTTTGCGGCCATTGGCGTTGCCTTCTTCATAATCACTGCTCAGGTAATATTTGTTCTGTTCGCATTTGGCTGCCATGAAATAGCATTTGGCAGAATACTCGCGGTCGCGGGTTAAGTCGCCGGCAAGTTTGTAATAATAGCCAGCGCGTTCGCAGTTATAGAAGCTATCCGTTTGAAGCGAGTCCCGGTTACTAACAAACATAAGATCACTTAACACCCGCTGGTCGGTGGCCGTCCAGGCATTGCCAAAGTTAGTGATGTTGTATAATCCGCTGGCAAACTCAAAGCAATACGCAGCCTGCTTGTCTGACCGGACGTTGACCAGTTTCTCTAACTCAACCATCCTTTGTACGAATGACATGCGGTCATAGTAAACTGCTTTCTTCAATTCATAATCGCAGTCGTGGCAATCGTTGATATGCACCAGGAATGGGTCGGCCGGTAGCACATAAGGTTTGCGTGTCATTTTTTGAAGGGTCTGCAGTGCTTCGGTAAAGTGATGCCGGCTCAGTTGACCGGTTCCTTTCACTTCATACAAATCATCGAGCGCAAAGAAGTTTTCGATCTTTTTTTCCATGGCGTTCTTAGCCGGCTTCAGCTTAAAGGCTATCATGCTATCAATCAAACTATACCTTGGAGCATTCACAATATCAAACCCCTGCGAAGAGAACTTTTTACAGAATGCCTCTTTGACCAGGTCGTTTTGCTCATGGTATTTTTCGGCCAGCACGAGCCAGAACATGGAGTGGGCGTCAGCCGTGTGCAAAGTATCGGTGTGCAAGGCGTATATGGTGTTGTAATAATTAACCAATTCATCTTCGGCAGTGGCATCTATCTTTTTAAACCGGCTGATGTGCACCAGCGTTTCAACCGTAGTTATCTCATCCTCCAGCAATCGGGTTACAGGGCCGTGTTCGCGGGCAAGGGTCATATAGCGCAAACTGTTATCGCCATCCTGATTCAAAAACGCGGCATAGCCTGCAAAGAAGTTCCATATCAGCGCATGTTGGTTGTTTGTGTTGTTAGCGCATTTTTGAAGAAAGACCTGGAAGGCCCTGAAGGCATCGGCACGTTGCTTCAGGTTTTTAACCTCATCGCCTCCCTCGTAATTGTAAAATCCCCACTGGTTATAGTATCCATTAAAAGGGAGCGTGTGACGTTCCATCTGTTTTAGTCCCCGCACCGCCAGCCACTCCAGCATATCTGATTGCGGGTTGTATTGATAAATAGAATCAAGCAGCCCGGTATGATAATAGATAGCCCATTGGCAAACGGCGAGCGCAAATACGGGTATCTTCTCGCTTGCATCTTTGCAATACGAAAGCGCCTCTGCATCAAAGCCGGCAAAACCATCCATCTCTCCGCTTGGGTCGGTGGCATTTACCCCATAATCGGCTGTAGTATCTTTGTGGAAAAGCTCATAGCACCAGTCAAACCCTCTTTTGGCAATGAGCCTGCGCGATGCGCAGCGGTCAAACACCACGGCGAAGTTATACTCAGCCTCCGGTAACCTGTGCAGTTTATACAAAGCACCTGCCTTGGTGCACTGAGCCCAATAACGCGTAACACTCTGCGCTTTGTTTTGCGGAATGTACTGGTCGTAGAATCTGACACATTGCTCATAATCGCCTATGTAATTACTGAGCCTTACTAACTGATATGCATAACGCAGCTTCAAAAAATCTTTATGGCAGGAAGCCAGTTGCCTGATGCCATCGGCAATCAATGCTTTCATTTGCACTGTGTCGCGTTGTGGCAAGTCCCAGCTATTGGCAGGTCGGTACACAAAGGGCTCTGCTTGTTTGGCGTAAACAATATAAGTCAGCGCATCCTGGTCGTTATTTTTTTGCAACAGGCCCAGGCAAGTATTACCGGCAAACGCTTTCTTCAAAAATGCATCGTTTAGTTTCCCTTTACCGAAATCTGCATAGGTAGATTGGTATATCAGCTTTTTAATGTCGCCCTGCGTTGCACTGCTTCCGAAATAGTTTGCCCACTCAGCCAGGTTAGTGCTGTCGCCGTTTTGAATATCGAGTGTATCGTCATACCGGTAATAAGGCGATTCGATGGTGAACAAAAACGGCTGAAACCTCGTGTTACCTATCATATCCTGCGAAAACAACTGGTGGAAATCAGCATCCCTGTTCTCAATAAAAATGCAGGCCAGCGATAATGCCGCTACCAATAAAATAAGACTACCGGAAGCTATTAAATACCTTGCTGATGAGCGTTGAGTCATGATAAAAGAAATTACGTTGTTTAAAGTCGAATAAGCAAATGCTCAGGGTGTCGGTTTTGATGTAAGGCTCAAGCTGCCGGGCAGCCAACAAACAATCATCCGCCGTTATGTTCTCTACCTTCAGTTCATCACCTGCCAACACTTGCGATGAATAAATGTACATATCTTTTTGAGCTATGTAATGGTGTTCATCCTTTTTCAAAAGCGCTGTTTGTTGTTGTAACATGACGGGGCCGGCGTTTTGAAGTATATCAACTGCTTTGCCATGCCGGTAAACAATTACCCAGCTAAAAAGCGGCAAAGCCACATCGAGCTTTAATGGATACGACTCAAAATTGTTGAGATAGCTTTTAGCCGTGCTATGGTCGTAAATTGAATTTGCCATGCTCAGTTGTTCGGCTTTACCCATGTTATAAAACATCAGCATGCCTCGGTCTACAGGTGGCACACCGGTTAAACGGGCGAACTTTACCTGGTGCAGCCTGATGGTAGCCGATAATAGCCAGTGCCTTTGCCCGCAGGCAAGGCGAATGCTATCGAGGAAGGTAAAGTATTTATCAGCCGTGGATTTCGTCCAGTCGCAATCCATCTGTATCTCATCTGCCACCCTGATGTGGTTGGTTGAAAGCATAGAATCTATGCGCTGAAGAATATGACGCGCTAATGAACCTAACGAATCGGCACCGGTGTTCTCAAAGACCCGGTTCCTGATGAATACCACCGGCACAAGTCTGAAAATAGAATCAGGACTTGTGCTGAACCTGATATCACCCACCGGCAGAGCAGCCTGTTGCAGGCTTTCGCGGTCTACATCGAAAAAGCGGGCGTATATCTTTTTGATATCGCGCTTCAATAATCGCTGCTGATTGTCAGGGGTGATATTAAAATCAGTTTGCCAGAAATAAACGGACGGATAAACCTGCCTTGCCCTGTGCTTACAGGCAAACAACAGAAGCGGTAACAACCACAGCAGGGCGTATTTTTTAAGGGCATAAAAACGAAACGATGCGCACATTATCGGCCAATTATTAGCTTAGCTGAATATAATTGTAGTTGCAACAAAGCAGCAAAATGTTTTACGATTTAACCCAACCTGAAAGAGAAAAACTGGTAGCCTCGATAAACGGGGCATTGCTGACTGCTTTTAGCGCTAAGGATATGGACGTCATCGTGGGTTTCTTTATGGATGAAGATACCTACATCCGGAAAACCGCTTACCTGGCAACAGGGCGCATCTATCTTGCCAATAAGAGTTTGCAAAAGAAAATACTGACCCTGCTTGATACGCTATTAACGCATGATGATTTTAAGGTGCGTCAAACCGTTATCAACGCCGCCGGCGAAATTGGCAAGGTAGATTTTGGCGTGGTGCAACACTTTTTTGATAAGGGATTGTTCGATGTTCATCACTCGCCGCGGAATGCGGTGATCGGTTCGGTCAAAAAAATGGGCGAGGTAAACCCTGAACCCGTGCTGCACTGGGCTAAAAAATACCTGCACCACGAAAACAAGGAAATACGCAGAGAGATATGCCATGGTATTGAACTGAGGGGAAGAAAACACCCGCAGGATATTTTACCGCTGCTGAAGGAATTGCAGCACGACAAAACTGCCCGGGTAAGAAACACCCTGGTGCACGTGCTCGGACAAATAGCCTACAAAAAGGGCTGCCTGGCCATTGTAGTAGCCGACCTTAAAACGTGGGATAACCAACAACTGGTTGCCGAAGCTTTAGAAGAAATTATTGATGTACACGACCGTTACAAAAATTTCTCGGCCATGACGCAGGATGAGGCGAGGAAGTATATTTTAAAGAACTATAAGAGTAAGTGAATCTAAAATCATGAACACAATCAGTAAGTTCCTATTGCTTCTGACGGTCTCGGTTTTTCTGCTGTCCGGAAAGTCTGACCCACCGGCATTCAAGGTCAACTATAACCAACATACTTTCGATATCTACGAAGTAGATCATCCTTCGCAGCGCATTAAAATGTATTGGAAAGATGCTCAGGGCGAGAAACTAAAGAGCCTCGCCAACCTCAAAAAATATACCGCCAGCCAGGGACATGAATTACTATTTGCCACCAATGCCGGCATGTATATGCCCGATAATTCGCCGCAGGGTCTTTATGTAGAAAACAAAAAGGAACTCAACCCTATTGACCTGGCCCAAAAACAAAGTGGCAATTTTTATATGCAGCCCAACGGAGTATTTTTTATTACAGCATCCAAAGCACAAGTGGTTACTTCGGATGTTTATAATAAATACAAAAACGAGGCCATTTTCGCTACGCAGTCAGGCCCGATGCTGGTGATTGACGGGGCTATCAATTCGAATTTTAAGCAAGGCTCAATTAATACCTATATCCGCAGTGGTGTGGGCATTACTGGCAGCGGCAAAGCCATATTCGCCATCTCTGAAGAGCCCGTCAACTTCTACGATTTTGCTGCGCTTTTTAAAGACTCCTTAAAATGCAACAACGCGCTGTACCTCGATGGCGCCATTTCTAAAATGTATTTGCCCGCCCTGAATCGTTTGGATGCGGATGGAAGTTTTGGGGTAATGATCGGCGTTACTCAATGATGGCCGGTTCACGCAGAGGGCGCAAAGGGAATACTGCGCAAAGAGCCGCAAAGATTTTGTTACGATATTGCCGTTGGCTTTAGCCAACGGAAGCTGAGCTGGCCCTCTAACTGGCTTTAGCCTAAATGCAACTTTGACTAAAGCCGTCAAACTCCAACACACTCAACCGTCAGCTAAAGCACAATGTCATTAGCTTAATGCAATTTACCACTAAGGCACTAAGAACACTAAGTAGCACTAAGAAATACTGTGTTTAATTTGACCTTAAAAAAAAGAGTGAGCGAGAAAAATGTATACAGTTAATGATGGAGTATTGAATGACGCCGGGATAAAAAACTTAGTGGACCTTCGTGTCCTTAGTGCCTTAGTGGTAAATTTCTCTTGCGCGTTTCCTTAAGTTAATGACCTTGAGCTAAAGCAGACGACAATATTTTACAAAACCTTTGCGGTTCTCTGCGTTCCCTTCCTTGCGCCCTTTGCGTGAACCGGCTGTTAACCAAGAGGCCAAGGCATAAAAATGAGAAAGCGCGACCGTTTCCGGATCGCGCTTTCTCATTTTAATTAAGCCAGAATTTATTTGCCACCGCCTTTTTCAACTCTCTTGAAAGAAGTAACAGTCAATCCGCTTTCAGCGGCACCCAGTACTTGCTGAACAGTCTTGCTGCCGTCTTTTACAAATGCCTGAGTTAATAAGGTATTTTCTTTAATGTAAGTATTGGCAGCGCCATCAGCTATCTTGTCAAGGATGTTAGCCGGTTTGCCTGCAGCAACTGCTTTTTCGCGGGCAACAGCTTTTTCTCTTTCCAGGATATCAGCCGAAACACCAGATGCATCAACAGCGATAGGGTTCATAGCGGCAATTTGCATGGCCACGTCTTTTCCTACTGCGCTAACTGCGTCGTTCAGTGGTTTGTTCACTGCAACCAATACACCAATTTTATTGCCCATGTGGTTGTAAGCAACTACGCCTTCGCCGGCAACAGTTTCGTAAGCAGCAACAGTGATCAACTCACCGATAGCCGAAACCTTAGCCTGCAATTGTGCATTTACGCTTGAACCACCTAAGTCTAAAGCCAATAACTCTTCAGTCGTTTTAGGAGACTTAGCCAGTGCCAGATCAGCAATAGAGGTGGCAAATTTTACAAAGTCTTCGTTCTTTGCAACGAAGTCAGTTTCGCAGCTTACATATACTACTACACCGCTTTTGTTATCAGCAGCTGTTTTTGCAATTACAACGCCTTCTGCCGCTGCACGTCCTGCACGAAGTTCAGCTACCTTAGCGCCTTTTTTGCGCAGGTAATCAATCGCTGCCTGTACATCACCGTTAGCTTCGGTCAATGCCTTTTTGCAATCCATTAAACCTGCACCTGTCAGGTTTCTTAATTCGTTTACTTGTGCTGCTGTTACTGTTATTGTGCTCATATGTTTTATTTTTTATTAGATTTTAGAACCAGGAACTGAGAACCAAGAAATAGCACTTTCCTTTTTTGTCTTGTGTCTAAGATCTTGCTTCTTGTTTCTGTTTGAAAAAAAAATGAGATGCCGACTTAAGCAAGTCTAACATCTCACGATTCATTCCTTGACTTAAGTTAAATGATTATTAAGGCTTTTTAAAACCACCGGTTCCGGTTTTAGGTCTGCTACCAGCACCACCACCACCTCTGTTCTGGCCACCGCCGTGTCCGCTACCACCACCGGGGCGCTTCTTGGCTAAACCATTACCACCGCGGTCTTTATCTTTCTTGTCACCAAGACCACCTCTTCCTCTGCCGCCGCCGTCTTCTTCCAATTCAGCTTCGTAACGGTTTCTTTCTGCAATTTCCTCATCAGTTTCAGCACCGTCAACACCTTCTTGTCCGGCTGCGCGTTCTGCCAAACCTTCTGCAATTGCATCAGCAATGTAGTTGGTAAGGATAGAGATAGATTTTGCTGCATCGTCGTTACCAGGTATCGCGAAATCAACTTTAGTAGGATCGCTGTTGGTATCAACTATACCGATAGTATTTACATTTAAACGCTGAGCTTCTTTCAAAGCGATGTTCTCATGTGTGATATCTACCAGGAACAAAGCTGCAGGCACACGGTTCATTGCTGAAACGCCACCCAGTACTTTCTCCATCTTTTCTTTTTCGCGGGTTAAAACCAGCTTTTCTTTCTTGGTAACGCTTTCCATGGTACCATCCTGTAACATCTTTTCGATGTTCTGCATCTTTTTGATTGACTTACGGATAGTAGTGAAGTTGGTCAACATACCACCTAACCATCTTTCAGTAACGAAAGGCATGTTTACGCGTTTTGCTGCTTCTTTAACCACTTCTTTAGCTTGCTTTTTAGTAGCAACAAACAGGATCTTTCTACCGCTTCTGGCTATAGACTTAACCGCTTGTGCAGCTTCTTCAAGTTTATCGTTGGTTCTGTTCAGGTCAATGATATGGATACCTTTCTTCTCACCAAAAATATATGGTAACATTTTCGGGTTCCACTTTCTTTTAAGGTGACCAAAGTGAACTTGTGCTTCCAACAGTGCTTTATGATCAATTCTTTCCATTGTATTTTTTTGATTGATTGAGTTAAACCTTGATTAACGTTTAGAGAATTGCTCTTGTTTACGGGCTTTGCGAAGACCTGTCTTTTTACGTTCCACTTTACGTGCATCGCGGCGAAGCAATTTCGCTTTTTTCAACGGTGGTCTTTTTTCCGGGTTGTCCAGGATAAGTGCCCTGGCAATAGCTAAAGAAATAGCTTCTGCCTGTCCTTTGGTTCCACCGCCAAACACGTTTACCGTGATGTCGAATTTACCAAGGCTATCAGAAGTTTTAAGAGGAGCCTCTACTTTGTTCTGCAGATACTCTTCGGCAAAATACTTCTTATATTCTTTTCCGTTGATGGTGATCTCACCGGCACCTGCGTTGATAAAGGCGCGGGCAACTGATGCTTTTCTTCTTCCTACTGTAAGAGTATTCATATAGGGATTTCTGATTTTTTAGTTTAAACTAGTTCCTTAGGTTTCTGAGCTGCATGTGGATGCTCAGCCGTATCGTAAACAAATAATTTTCCAAACAATTTGTCGCCCAGTGAGCTTTTAGGAAGCATACCTTTTACAGCGTGCTCGATAAGCTTGTTAGGGTTCTTGTCAATTACCTCGCCTAAGGTAGTGTGACGCTGACCACCCGGGTGACCAGTATAACGCACTAAAGAGCGGTCGGTTAACTTTTTGCCCGTAACACGGATCTTGCCTGAATTGATAACGATTACATAATCGCCACAGTCGTGGTTAGGAGTAAAGGTAGCTTTATGCTTGCCGCGTAGAACAGAGGCTATTTTGCTGGTTATACGTCCCAGGGTCTTGCCGTCTGCATCTACCACAAACCATTCGCGTTTTACGTCGCTTTCAGCCACTGTGATGGTGTTATAGCTGCGTGATTTCATTGTGTATTTCTGTTTTCTGTTTTCTAAAAGGGACGCAAATATAACCGCAGGAAGGTAAGTTTCCAAGCTTTCTGGTAGATTATTTTCATGGTAGTGATGCAATCTATTGATAATCAGCGGTTATTTTGGGTAATAATATTTTTGGCGGGACAAACGCACTATGAAAAACGGGTGCAGTTTCCGGACCTTTTGAGATATGTTAAACTAACTATTTGGTATTTTGTCCCACAATAGGGATTTTGAACAGGGTATTATTAAGCAGTTTTAGTGTCCGCTTTCTTCGGTTTGTAGTTAACCGCTATTTAGACCAGTTCAATGAAGGACTAAATCGGTCTTAACCTTTTCAGCGTATTTCTTAGGACGCTCTTTTTTTTGCTTATTCATACCCAAAAGTGGTGAAAAATAAAACATAAACCAACGGTTTGCCGTTTCACTAGAAATAGGTATTAGGCAAAAACAATAGTTGTAAAATGCTAAAAATTGTACTATTTTGAGTAAAGTTTTTTAATCTTACCGAACTAATAGAATAATATGGCAGAAGAAAATAAACCAGCAGTTAAGGAACTTTATATAAATGGATTTTATATTGGTCTTCGTGCTGCGGATGCTCAATTATATGTATCAATCAACGCTCAGCCACTTGCGACCTTAAATATGTCTTTAATCACACTAAAGAATCTGTCTACAACCTTAGCAAGTGAGATTGAGCATTACGAGACTTCTTTGGGCATTAAAATACCGGCATTAACAGATGTTCAATCTAGAATAGATGCCTTTAATTTAAAACTAAAAGAATCAGAAGAATCTGATAAAAAATAATGCCAATTGCTATAACACATACAATAGAGCAAGTAGATCAAACACAATCTCGTTTTGGAGTAATTGATTGGGATAAGCATATTTATGAGGCTTTAACCTCCAATCAAAACACCTCGCCGAATGCCGCCTTTTATATTGGTAGTGCTCCAATTCTTAGCAAACTTAGTAAAGAGCGCCAAGGGGCCAAAAACAAAAACAATACGATTCATGGTATTATAGATATTGAAAAAATAAAAGAAATTCAATCTATATACCAACTTGTCGGGTTTGATAATTCTGAGATATTAGTGCTTGCAGAAACAATTATAAAGCATTGCCTTTCTTTAGCTAAGACAGATTTAAAGATTTCTCGAACCGGAGAAAACGAAATTCTAATTTATAGGCAAAATAATGGGGCGATTAATAATATTATCATAGATAAAGATGGAGATATAGAATTTATGAGAATAGGCAAAAACAGGGCTACATCGTTCAATGAATATTATTATGCCGAAGATAATGACAGAGAAATTAAAGTGGCACAGCAATTGTAATATACCATGGCATGTGAGTTAGATTTTGTACCTGAGTATTTACAATGGAATGCACGAACAACATATTCCGAAGGAGACTTTCTTCCCCAACACCTATTATACAGATTAACTCCACCCGATAAGGTTGTAGTAGTTCCTAATGGGCAATATACAGGCCTTTCTTGTAAGTGGGGCTTTATTATTAATGAAACAGATTTATTTAAAGTATATAATCCGCCAGGTGTCACCGACTTCAGAAAAGCCTTAGTTTCAAGTATAAGAAGTTGTATCAAAAAGAAGAACAAAGAAGATGGAGGATTAAATCTGGGATGGCATAAATTAACCTGTAGAATTGCGCATACTCCTATTGACTGCGATTACTCTCATTCTGAAATCAATTTAAGGCATCAAATATTTGAAGATGAAGCAGAGTCTACGTTAATCCATGATGAAACATATACCTCCGCCACATGGCGAAATTGCTCTTTAAATACCGATAATAGATTTCTTAAAGAACTAAGAAAGGATTATAGGTTTGAGGTAATTGCCTCATTTTCTCTCCCCGACTCAATTTAGGTTTGAGCTTTAGCTATCAAATCCTGATATCTCAACCGCTTTCCGCCATTAGTTAACGTAGCATGAAACCTATCATTATCAGTTACTTTACGGCTGTTGTAGGGATACGAAAACTCAGTGCAGTATCTATCTAAGTGCTTGTTGCTTACGTTGTGGTATATCCCATAAATACCGCGTTTAAACAGTCTCCAAAACCCTTCTATTGTGTTAGTGTGTGCGCTACCTATAACATATTGCTTTTGAGTATGGTTACAACTCTTATGTTCAAAGCCATGTGTTGGCAGTGTCCAATATCCTGAATGTTCATCGGTCACTATAACGCTGGACGTTTCCACATTATCCACTAAGAAGCTGATTAGAATGCATTTATCCCTTTCGGGCCTATCGCGCAAAAACTGTAGTGTTAACGATGCTAATACTTTATTTAAACCGCCGCGGCAGTATAATAAATATAGTAAGCAACCAGGCATAGCCCGGGAACACCCCTGGTATTTTATTATTCGTCCTGCTTAAAATAAGTTGTAATGATGTGACAATCATAAATCTATTACATTTTTACTCATATTTAAAACCGGTCTCACTCCCGGCTTAAAAGGCCCGCCAATCAAGCATTGACGCCACTTTCTTAATATACAGTTCACATTAAATTGTTATTCGGGCAATACGATTCGGGCACCTTCGCAGCTCAATTCATCAAAATGAAAAAATATCTATACATAGTCGTTTTACTTTGCGTAACCTCTATAGTTTTTGCCAGCGCATTTACCCCTGGCAACCTGGTCGTTGTCAGGATCGGAAATGGTAGCGCTGCTTTATCAAGTGCTGCAACTCCTGTTTTTCTGGATGAATATACTCCGGCCGGTGGCCTGGTGCAATCAGTAGCCCTGCCGACCTCGGTTTCAGGCAATAACCATAGTTTAACCTTAAGCGGCAGCGCTACTTCTGAAGGTTCTCTGACACTTTCAGTAAACGGGCAGCTGCTGGTTTTAGCAGGTTATGATGCCGTTGCCGGACTTGCATCTGTGTCTTCTGATTCAACAACTAACAGAACCATAGGAACTGTTAGCGCTAACGGAACGATCAATACCTCAACCGGGTATTTAGCAGGCAGTGCTTATAAAAAGAATAATTTCAGAGGTGCAACTACTCAGGACGGCTCAGCGTTCTGGACCTCGGGAGCCGGTTCCAGTGGAACAGGAGGAACGTGGTATTTGCCGGCTGGCTCGTTCACCAACACGGGCACCCAGGTAAGTTCAACTATTTCGAGCACCCGTGCTATCAATATTTTTGGCGGTCAGCTTTATACTTCAGCCAGTTCTTCCTCTTATCACGGCGTTAATTCTGTTGGCACAGGTCTGCCTACGGCAGCTTCGCAGGCAAGCGCAAACCTACCGGGTTTCCCTGCTGCCGATACAGCTTCTTCTGCTTATGGATTTTATTTTTTCGACCTTGACCCCAATACACCCGGCGTTGATGTGGTGTATGTGTGCGACGACCGCTCTGCAAGTGGCGGAGGTTTATTGAAATACTCTTTAGTCGGAGGCAGCTGGGTTTCGAATGGTAACATCAGCAGTTCGTCTTCTTTAAGGGGTATAACCGGTTATGCTTCATGCACGGGCGTTAACCTGTTCATCAGCGGACAGGGAGGTGTGTTTAGCTTGTCTGATAATTCGGGCTATAACCAGCCTATCAGCGGGTCACTTACTTCTTTAATCACACCGGCTACCAATACTGTTATCAGAGGTATTGCATTTGCACCGGGCACTACGCCTCCGGCACCTTTGCAGGCAAGCCTTACACCAACCAATGTAACCTGCAACGGTGCAGCTAATGGAGCCATTGCAACTACCACTGCCGGTGGCACTACGCCTTACGCATACAATTGGGGTAACAGTGTTACTACTCAAAACAGAAGCGGTCTGAGCCCCGGCAATTATACCGTAACAGTTACCGATGCAGGCGGTTGTTCGGCTACGGCAAGCGCAGCCATCACTCAACCCTCTGTATTAACCATTTCGGCCAGTGCTGCTAATGTTACCTGTAATGGCGGAACAAATGGCTCGGTAAACGTTACCGTTTCGGGCGGAACTCCTTCTTATACTTATAACTGGACAAACGGCGCAACCAGCCAAAACCTGAGTACCCTGAGTGCAAACACCTATACTGTAACGGTAAGCGACAACCATTTATGCTCGGCCAGTGCTTCGGCCAGTGTTACAGCGCCGGCGGCCATCAATATTGCGCCAACAGTTACCAACCTGCCATGCAGCGGTGGCGGAAATACCGGAGCTGTTAATATAAACGTAACCGGTGGAACGCCGGGTTATACTTACCATTGGAGCAATGCATTGACCACACAAAATATTACCGGCCTTGGTGCAGGCACTTTTGCCGTAACCGTAACCGATGCCGCCAGTTGCAGCGCAACCAGTTCATCTATCGTTTCTCAATCGGGAAGTTTGACCTTATCAGTTGCAGTTTCAAACGTTTCATGCCATGGCGGTAATAACGGTGGTATTGTGGTGAACGCTGCCGGTGGTACCCCATCTTATAATTATGCATGGAGCACCGGTATAAATACCCAGCAACAATCAGGCCTTACCGCAGGAAGTTACGTTGTAACAGTAACCGATAACGGCGGTTGCACCCTGACCAACTCTATCACCGTTTCGCAACCCAATGCTTTGGTAGCTGTGGCTGTTGCCACAAGCGCCGGATGCTTCGGAACTTCTACCGGCAGCATTAACCTTTCTGTTTCAGGAGGCACAACACCTTACACCTATAGCTGGAACCCGGCTTCTTCAAACCAAAATCTGACCGATGTTGCAGCAGCAACTTATTCTGTTACTGTAACCGATAGCAACAGCTGCACGGCTACTACATCTGCTACTGTTACTCAACCGGCTTCGCTGAGCGTTACCGGTGCCGTAACCAATGTATCGGTATTTAACGGTAATGACGGGGCCATAGTATTGACTGCATCGGGTGGAACAAGTGCTTACTCTTACACCTGGAACAGCGGCTCAGGGGCAGATAATACAGGCTTAACGGCAGGTAATTATTGCGTAACCGTAACCGATGCGCACAGTTGCACTACCAGCGATTGTTTTAATGTGAGCCAGCCAACCGGCATCAACGAACCGGCACTTGCTACCGACTTTGAAATGTTCTATAACGGCGCCAGTATCGTTTTAAATGCTTCGTTGGGAAGCACGCAATCGTGCAGCGTATTTATAACCGACATAACCGGCAGACATGTTTTCAAATCAGATGCCTTAATGACCGATCACCTATCCATGCAGATACCTACCGGAAATATTTCTTCCGGATGCTACATTGTAACCATGGCTACCAACACAGGTAATGTGAGTAAAAGAATTGTATTGGCCAGGTAATAATTACCACACACGCGCATCTTATTCCAGCCCCCCCGACTGGTCATGATCTTTAAATTAAAATTCTAATTGTATGAATACAAACAGGTATCTCTATTGCAGCTTGATTTTACTGCTGCTTGCGGCTATCAGCAGTTGCGTAAAACCGCGCGAAAATAATATCAGGTATTATAACAATAATGCCGCCCAATCTCTTGACACCAGCGGGGGCGTGGTTGTAAATGAATTTGTGGCATCGGGCGGCGCGGTTATCAATGAATTCGGCAACACCGGCGATTGGGTGGAGTTGTATAACACCGGCGACTCTGCGGTGAATTTTGCCACTTCGAACTATTACATTACGGATGACAGCACTCAACCTGATAAATTCCTGATCAATAATTTAAGCATACCCGGCAAGGGATACCTCGTGCTGTTCTGCGATGATTCGGCCAGGATACTTACGCAAATACACACCAATTTCAATTTAAGTAAAAGCGGAGAGTTTATCGGCTTATACAAAAAGACCAATACCGGAACCTTTGTGCCTGTTACTTATCACCCCTTTGGCCCGCAAAATTCGGATGTGAGCGAAGGCAGGCTGCCGGACGGTGGAACTACATGGACAAATTTCAGCGTGCCTACTCCGGGAATGCCTAACCATTAATTAAATCCGAAAACCAGACGTTCATGAGAAAACTCATTCCCATATTGCTTATCTGCCTTGCAATAAGTGCCAGGAAGACCCAGCATCTGAAGCCTTATTTTCATCACGAAATTAACGTGTCAGAACCATCTGATATCTGCCTCACATCAGCCGATCCTTCTCATTATTACATTGTGAGCAACCGGGGCAGCATTGCCGAAACGGATAGTAACGGTAAAGTGCTCCGCCATACCAAATGGGATGGCAGCGACTACGAGGCCATCTGCACCAGGGATAACATGATCTACGCGATGGATGAAAGTATGCGCCGGATAGATATTATTTCTGAATCTGACTTCAAGCTAAAAAAGAGTGTTACACTCAGCTACAGTGGCGCACGCAATAAGGGTGTTGAAGGACTGATATATCTGCCCGACCAGAAGAAATTTGTTGCGGTGATAGAAAAGCCCGGTATGATCATTGAAATGAATGAACAACTGCAGGTAACCAGTCAAACCCTGATGAAACAGTTTTTTGAGCTCTCTTCGGTTACTTACCACGACCACTTTTTATGGATGCTAAGCGATGAAGACCACGAAGTAATGAAAGTGAACCCGGATGATTACTCCATTGTTGACCGGTGGAGCATACCGGTGGTCAATCCTGAAGGTATTTGCTTTGACGCTTCCGGATCGCTGCTCATAGTGAGCGATGATATGTCAACCTTATTCAAATTTAAAATGCCTACTCCCTAAGCGGAATCAAGAACTCATAATTAACTCCCATGAAGAAGATTTTCATCCTGATATGTTTTTTGACAGGCGCTATGTCAATGGCTTTTTCGCAGTTTACTTTCACCAATGGAAATAACTCGATGCAATTGAGCGGCTACCTGATAGGCTTTTATCAGTACCGCCCGCAATTTGCCGGCGACCCCAAGGCCGGAGATTATAAGAAAAACCTTTTTGACCTCGACGACGCCCGTTTTAATATGCGGGGTTTTGTTCGCGGCGGTTTCAATTTTAATATTGAAATCAACTTCGCCGATATCATTGCATTCGCCGGCAACATAAACGACCAAACCGCAGTGCCGTTGACCGAAGCCTGGGTTTCGTATGTCAATCCTTACGTAAATGTTCAGGTGGGTTACTTCAAACTGCCATTTTCTCCCAGCTCCATGATAGATAAAGTTCCTTCCCCGTTTTTGAGCAGGGCCACCGTTGCCACCGGAACATACTTTAGCCGTCGTGATGCAGGTATTATGCTTACCAAAGATTTCTGGCATCAGCGCATTAAGCTTTATGCCGGTGTAGTAAGCGGTAACGGCGAATTAATACTGATCGGTAAATCTGACCCGAACGGAAAGCCCGAATATTTTGGTCGCGTTGAATTATCAACCGCGTATTACCGCCAGGAAGAATTAGACAAACGTAACGTAGTTATTCCTATCGCCCGTATTGGTGCTGATATCCGGTATAATGATAAGACCGTTTTCTCGGGCGATGGAACCGGGGTGAACGCTTATTCCACAGGTAATGTAATGACCATTGACGGAAAGAAGATATCCTACGGCGCTGACGCTGCCTTTATGTGGCATGGTTTTTCGGCACAGTTCGAAATGGACTGGGCGAATAATATCGCTGCACCGGGCACTCCGCTGGCCGAACAACTGGCAGCTTACAACACAAAATTCTTCAGAAATGGTGGTTACCTCGTTCAGGCCAACTATTACAACAAACTGATACGTTCTGCATTTGCAATTCGTTACGACGAGTTCAACCCGAGCGACCTTGCAGGGTCATTTGCACAAAACGGCAGTTTCCTGGGTGAACAACAAAGAACTGTAACCTTTGGTTATAACTTCTTTGCGCTGCCCTATAACCTGACTTTAAAGTTCCATTACGGGCTGCGTTTAAAACAGCCTGATATCAACCAGAAATGGAAGGAAGATGAGTTCCGCGGAGGATTCCAGTATACGTTCTAATATCTACCCGCAACAAGGCAGTGTTGCGTTTGATTACCTGCTACGAATACGATTCCTGTATGGCATTTATTTCATCCGTCAATTCGGTCTCAGCCATTTTGTAATTTTTGAGGATGGTAGCCACCGTGTTTGGATGCGCGGTTTCAAAAAACTTTTCGTTGGGTATCTGCTTCTCCAGGTTGTCGATATGTAACACGGCCAGGTTCAACAATTCTTCGCGATGAGCATCGGGTTCAGACAGCGAGAACAATTGCTTTTTCTGTTCCAGGGCTTTTCTTAGTTTGAATATAATGGTGGTAAACTGTTTCATGGTCATCTTTTAATTGCCGCGCAATTTAATATTTGAAAGCGGACTGTTTGGAACCTGAGTCAGGTATTTATTTCAAGTCCATTGTAAAGCGAACCTCTAATTTGGCGCCACACCTAAATCATCCGGGTTACGGCGCCCGTCCCAAATTGTATGAATAATTATTTCCGTTTCAGTAATTTCATAAATGATGAGGTAATCTCGAATCACCTTTACATGAACATTTTCGAGAACAGTTCTTCTGCCAATCTGCGGGTGTTCACTCAGAAAGCTAATGGTTTCATTAAAAATGTGATTTAGCTTTTTACTATACAGACTGGAACCATTCCTAAGATTCAAATAGCCAAAAATTGCCTTTCTATCTTCACGGGCACGGATAGACCAGATTATTTTCCGAACCATTCATCAATTTCTTTATTGGCATCACGCTCATTCAAATATTTACCATCCTTTACCTGCTGCTGTGATTCACGAACTACTGATATTTGTTCGTCGCTAAGTGGATATAAAGCTACCTGTTCCTTCTCCAGTTCAAATAAGCGGTAAACTTCGAGCAAAAGATTTTCATCCTCCGAATCAGCAATTTTTCCAATCAATTTCTTCTTCAATTCTGCAGTCGACATGATACTATGTTTGTATCTCTAAATTAAATAAAAAATGGCACTTTCCCCGGAACATGGGCAAAATTGCGGAGTGAATCATTTTGCCTTTTATTGTCCCTGCCGGGCTTTCGCCTCGACCCGTCATCGCTCCGCGGCTTTGGGTCGACAATGGCTGGGGTGAGGCCAACGGGGCGCAATTGACAACGACAAAATTGCACCAGGCACATCGACCGTAATTACGCTCAAATAAAATTAACCGCCGCCGTCAGCAAAATGGCCCAGAACAGGATGGCGAATAGATTTTTCATGGCTTTTGATTTTACAGTTTATAAATAAGGAAAGAGGACTTAATTGACTGTTTAGAATCTTCCGTACCAAACACTATTATTAATAGTAATGCTGTTTTCTTTTTCTTTCTCATCGTAAATTCTGATGCGGCTGGCCTTACGATTCTCGGTTTTAGTGGTTACATTCTTGCTGTGCGCTGCGTGCTCTTTCTTTAAAAGCTGAGCTGAAGTTGTTGCATTTGCATTTAAAAGTGCTGCGGTTAAGATGAAGGCTGTGATGATCGTTTTCATGTGCTTTTTTGTTTTGTTGAAACAAAGATGCCCCGGCCAAAAGGCGATTACCAGCCACAGGTAACGAACAGCGGGTTTGGTGTTACGAACGGAGAAAATGATGTTTTTAACAGGAGCAACAAATGGCTATACTATAGATAAAAACGGCTTCTGGCTCAATAGCTGACGTGCTGCGCCGGTGTTATATACACAGGCAAAACCCTCAACTGCTGTGTTGAGGGTTTTGCTGGTTTTATTAAGCCTTACCTGCGGCTATTATTCTTTACTGAACTTCAACGTCTGGCTAACATCTGCCGTTTTGATGGTGCACAGATAAACGCCACAAGCCAGCGGGGCAATATCCAGCGTCATATTTTCTAATCCGTCAGCGGTGGGTTGGGTGCTCAATACTTTACCGGTCATATCCGCAATACTTACTTCTCCCCGGTTAAGCGATCGTTTATCAAAATGCAGATAAAGATGCTCGGATGCGGGATTAGGGGATACAGAAAAAACCGGTCTATCAATAGCCTCAAAACCTGTTGCGGGGAAAGGGCGTGTTTGCTGATGACCGGTGAGATAATTATCGGTTTTGTAATTGATGTCAGAGCTTTGGCCATTGTATTCGAACACAGCAAAGTAGTATACCGTTTGCGAGTCGAGGCCTGTGATGGTAAAAGAGGTTCCGGTATCATTATACACAGCATAATTGCTATCGCCAATCAGATCGAAAACCACGCCGAAAGTTGTGTCGGCAGTATAATAAACAGCATCGGTAGGTACTGTATCTACAGCAGTGGCTTTGTGGGCCAGCACAAGTCGTTGGGTACCGCTGCCTGCGGTAAAACTTACAGTCATGCTGCTGTCGGTAACATTGCTAAAAACAAGATCGGTTGAAGCAGTATCGGGCTCTATGGCATAAAAATCGTAAACATTGATAAACTGCTGGTAGCCGCCGGTAAGGTGGGCCGTATCGGTGGGGTGATTAAAATCCACACCTACTTCGCCTGCCCCTTGACCCAATACAACGATGTGCTCCCCATAAGGAATAGCAATGATCTCTGATATCGTGGAGCCGCTGGTGACCCCATTTCTCGAAAAGCCATTCACCTTTACAAAACCACCCGAGTTGTTATACACCGCCAGAAAGCCCGTTCCTCCGGGGCCATTAGAGGTAAGTGCGTTAGACCCCAGCGGGTTGAAGTTGCAAGTGCCACCGTACGAACCCGCGATGTAATAATTATTGCCCCAATGTTGAATATCACGAACGGCAGAACTACCATTCTGCGATGAAAGCGCAAAGCCCATTTGGTAAGCTCCGGTAAGATCATACTGCCCAACAAAGGCATCTGAAGTACCGGTTGCTGTAAATGTTTGAATGCCTGCGCCGGGGTCGAAATCTACCTGGCCCTGAAAGTTGACCCCGAGCATTAAAGAACCTGCTTCATAATTCAACACCTCTGCAAAATCCTCGCCCGGTCCCCCTATCTGGTCGCTCCATAGCAGGTTACCCAGGTAATCAAATTCGGCCACCATAACATCGAAACTGCCGGCAGAGGTAAGCGTGGTAACCGGAGTTCCGGGGTTTACATCAAACCGGATGCTGAAACCTCCGGCAACATAAATATTTTGATTATTGTCAGCAGTTATTGCTGAAAAATCCAGGTCGGTTCCGCTAAAAGTATCTACTGTTAACAGGGCTCCGTTTTGTATCTCGTACCAGCCCAAAAAAGCATTTCCACCGCTGCCTCCTTTCGCTATCCAGGTATTAACGCCGGGGTCGAAGTCGCAATCTCCGCCAAAGTTACCGGTTACTACCATAAAGCCATTTGTGTTTAACGCAACGTGGCCAATATACTCATCGCCTGCCCCGCCAATTTTATCGGCATAGATAAAATTCATCGCAGTATCATATTTGGCAATAAACCCGTCGGCCGCACCGGCTGAGGTTAATTCCTGGGCGCTGTTCTTAATATCAAAATCGATGCTGTTGGCAAAACGGCCTACCAAAATAATATTGGCTCCGTTATCGGATAATACCATATCAGTAATTACCGTCGAGCCCGCTCCTCCCAACCGGTAAACCCAAAGCAGCTGAAGGCTGCCTGAATATTTAGCTATATAACCGCAATCAAGGCTGGGGGTTATTGGAGTGATAATATGCGGACTGCCTCCCAGGCCGATATCCGTAGAGTCATACACCAAACCAGCCACATAATAATTTCCTGCCCCGTCGGCTATAACTTTCGACACTGCAAAGGTGCCGCCTTTAGATTTAAACTGTTCAAATGCATCCAGGTTTTGAGCCCTTACCACCATTGCGCATATTACCATGCAGCAGAGGGGTATAATCCGTTGTAATAAAGATTTCATGGTTTCAGGTTTTAATTTTATTAATTGGTTTCAGACCTTTTCTTTGGTTAGCGCCCCCGGGTACCCGGTAGTTCCGGAAGCGCCTCTGAAACCAAAGAATTGGTGATGCAAAAGTGATTACCATGCGGGCCTGTTCAAAGGGTCATATTTTTCATAACTTAGAAAAGTGAATTGTTCCTTAATTTGCAGCATCAGCTATCAACCATTTTATGAAAACGCCATCCCCCGACCTTTTTCATCTTATCAGATCTCTGAGCCCGCAGGAGAAGAAATACTTTAAGCAATACGCCAGCCAGTACGGCGAAGGGCGAGACAACAATTACCTGCTTCTTTTCAACGCCATGGATGCACAGGCGGCTTACGATGAAGAGGCTATCAAAAAACAATTTGCAGGTCACACATTTATAAAGCAGTTGCCGGTAGCCAAAAACTACCTCTTCGAAAAAGTGCTGGATGGTTTGCTCGAAATGCATTATTCGCACGATGATAATTTACTGGTTGAAAAAATGATGGCCCGTTTTGAACTTCTTTTTAAACGGAACCTGATTGCACCAGCGCTTGCCTTCTACCAAAAAGCAGAGCAACAAGCTTTGGAAATAGACAGCATCACGTTGCTCCCTCATATCAGCCGGCAAAAAAATCTGATGCTGGCCCGCAGTGAGAAAAAGATCACCGAAGCAGAGTGGGTCAACAACACCGGTGCTGCCATTGAGCACACCCGCATTCTGCTCAACTTCCTGGAGTATGAACATCTGGCCGGCCAAACCAGTATGATCTACATCAATCCAAAGTTTGGTTACGATGAAAAACTCAACCAGCAACTTGAAGCCATCATGGCTCACCCGCTTTTCGAAAGCGAAGACCGGGCACTGAGTTTTAAAGCCTGGCACTATTTTTCGAAGACCAAATACCGTTACCTGCATGTAGCCGGGCGTAAAGATGAATGCCTGGCATTCATTAAAAACTGCATCGGTTACCTGCACCGCAACCACGCCAATAACGCCACCTGGCAGTTAGCTTTTTTCCGGACCCAGTCTGATTATATGAGCATTTGTGTCAACAATCACAAATTCGAAGAATGCAGGGAGATACTGGCTTCGTTCGAAAAAATGATAGCCGATAAATATTACCAGCTGCCACTCATCCGCCAGTCGTATTTTTACTACAAATTACTTTACCACGCCGTATCGGGCCTGCAGGTTGACGAGGCTTTAAAATTCTGGATCGATAACCGGGCCTACTGGAATGAAATAAAAGATAAGATTGAAGTTCCGAACAGGCATAGTATTACTTACGATGTAATGCGCCTCTATTTTAAAAAGCGCGACTGGAAAAATGCGCTCATCACTTTTGCCGAACTGATAGACCATAAAACACTAAACATTTTTGAGGCCCCGGCCCGCATTTACTGGCTAATGTTGCAATATGAAATTGCGAACCTTGAACTGCTACCCAACCTTACTTACAACGCCCGCGAATGGTTCAAAAAAAATAAAATGATGAACCCACTCGAAAAAGTAAGTCTGGCCTTTTTTGACAGATTACCACGGGCACACAATAAAAAAGAAGTAGCCGCACTGTTCAAAAAATTTAAGGACGACATTACCGCCCTTAACACCAGCACAGCCAACCAGCAATCATCCATCAAATACGATCTGCTTGAATGGATTGATAGCAAAGCCCCGCAAGCAAGGAACTAACATCTTTCAACATATAAGTAACACCCGCTTTTAGTAACCGGTTATCTTACTTCACCGGCATATCAATCCGGGTCTCTACTTCAAGTTTGGTCTTTACGGTGGTTGGGTCGGTTATGTATACTTCACGCGGGGTGCCGTTCTGCTCAAGTTTGTTGGCTTTCAGGTAATCGCCCATGGCGCCCCAGGCCTTGCTCAAATACTGGTAATCGCCAAAGAAAGAAACGCTCACCACTTTGGTGGGCGGGTTGGTTCTGCAGGTTACACGGCCCTCGCCTTTTACTTTTTTAGCTACCAGTATGGCCGGTTCAAAAACTGTTTTCTCAGGCGAGTAACTGTAATAATATCCCATCACCGGTCCTATAAAATCAAGTTTGTTCTTACGCATTACAGCTCCTATCTCGCCATATATCGGCCCGAATTTAGAACCCAGTTCGGCGGCAGGGCACGAATCCAATACACCCAAAATGATCTGCTCCGGTAACTCATTTATTTTAAACTCACCTAATTTATACAAGGGCGGCATGGCTTCAACATGCTTCTTTAAATTGGCCAGTCCTCGCTCAAAATCGGGGCCCATCATTTTATCGGCCACCAAACTGAACGGTGCCCATAAAAAAGGAAAACTACCGGTATCGGCCCAGGCTACTTCAGTGCCACCTTCAACCGGTGTTAACGTAAACCGTGCTTCCATGGGTGTAAAGTCGTTCATAGCAAGCCGTGAGCGCATAAACTTACCGGGCACTACCTCCAATATCTCCATGGTGCCACTGCCGCTCTTCTTGCTGGTCCACGACATTTTATTGCCCACGCCACTTTCAGGGCCTGTATAGGTATTTATAACTGTAGAATCGCGCTCTAACCACGGGCTCCATTTCTCCCACTTTTTATAACTGCTTATTTCACCCAATATAACCGCAGGATCGGCTTTGATGGTGAGTTTGCGCTGCACGTTAAAAGTTTTAGGTGCCACAACAGCCGCCAGCAGATATAGCACTATGAGGCTAACAATAATGATTCCAATTACTTTTAATACTTTCATGGTGTGTTGGTTTTGAGTGGCACCAAAACTAAAAAAAATGTATCCGGTTCGAAAATTTTATTTCTGGCGCATATTATTCGTCAACAGCCGGTTCACGCAAAGAGCGCAAAGAGGAACGCAAAGAACCGCAAAGATTTTTTTGAACGCTTTGCGCCCTTTGCGCTGTATTTTTCTTTGCGCCCTTTGCGTGAACGGCTGCTCTTTTTCATGGTATCCCGACAGAACACCCTACACACTTACCCCCAGCGCCTTCCTCACTGCGGGTGCCACCTGTGTGCCGTATAACTCAATAGAGCGCAAAACCTTTTCATGTGCAATAGCGTCGCCCATCATTTGGGCCACATAGCGGGTGTTGCCGAACAATTCGTGCATCATTAATATCTTATCTATTGCCTGCTGAACGCTACCTACCGTTAGCGGCCCCTGGCTGCGCAGTAATTCAAATTGTTGGCGGGTCATAGGTGGCCAGCCTCTTTCGCGGCCAATGCGGGTAAACAGCCTTTCATAATCAGGGAAATAATCATCAGCGGCCTGGTTCGCTTCATCGCCCACAAAAAAGTGCGTGCTGATGCCCAAACGCAGTTTACTTACATCATGCCCCGCTTTCTTAGCCGAATCGCGGTACAACTTTGCAAAAGGCACAAACTGGTTTGGCGGACCGCCCAAAATGGCAATGATCATGGGCAGATTCAAAGTGCCTGCGCGCACGGCCGATGCCGGTGTGCCGCCAACGCCTAACCAAATGGGCAAAGCCTCTTGTATAGGCCGCGGGTATACGCCCCGGTTATCAATGGCCGGTCTGAATTTTCCCTTCCACGAAATATTAATTTGCTTGTTGATACGTAACAACAGGTCCAGCTTCTCTTCAAACAACTGGTCGTAATCCTGCAGGTCGTTGCCGAACAAGGGGAAAGACTCAATAAACGAGCCTCTGCCTGCCATCATCTCGGCCCTGCCGTTCGACACCAGGTCAACGGTGGCAAAGTTTTGAAATGTGCGCACCGGGTCAACCGAGCTAAGCACGGTTACCGAACTCGACAGAATGATCTTTTTTGTTATTGCCCCGGCAGCGGCCATCATGATCTCGGGTGCCGAAATCACAAAATCGGGCCGGTGATGTTCGCCAAAGGCAAACACATCCAGGCCCACCTCATCGGCCAGTTTAACCTCCGCCAGCAATTGCTGCACGCGTTTATGTGCATTCACTGCTTTACCGGGTAACCCATCGGGGTTTACTTCTCCAAAAGTGCTGATTCCAAGTTCCATGTTTCCTGTTTTGATAACCTACAACGCAAATTAAAGGTAAAAGGTTGAATGCGCGGGCTCAGGCAAGATGCCTTGCCATACAACCGCATACTGATAAACATCATCTTTTGTATTACTAAATGTCATGTTGCCTCAAAAACGCGGTAAATATCTTCATACTATAATTAATACGATTTCTTTATCAGTATAAAACACCCCACCATGAATTACTTTTTGATCATCGCACTCATCATAATTGCAGATTTGCTCGTTATCGCACTCAAGATAAAATTCGCGAAGAACGATGCCACCGGCAGCCTGGTTATCGACCCCGTCGATTTTAACGAATTGCCCCGGGCTTATTCCATGAAGAATTTTTTCGACACGCACCCACACAAACTCATGGTCATAAAAAAACTACGGCAAACAAGTTCAGCCAATTAAAAGAATTTCATTAACCCGAGTGTTAAAATAGTTGTTCGAAACAATCAGGATTTTTCAATCCTGCATTCATTACTACCACCTTTTTTCTACATCGGGACGGAAAGCGGATTTTTTGCCGTTAAACATGGGTTTTATTACGGCCTTTCAGGCCTTTGTTTTGTGTTGGCATGGTGTATTAGGGCTTACACCCTACTCTAACATATTACCGGCCTTTCAGGCCTTGAATGCATGTTAAGCGCTGAAGGCGCGACATATAACAGCGTGGGGTGCAGCCCAACGTTTGAACACGAAGCATTCTCTCCTATTTCTGCTTCTTCAATCTGAACATACTTTTATTCATAGCGGCCCGCCAGCTAAAAGGAATAAACCTGGTCATAAATTTATCCATTATAATTGCGTCTGTGGCCAGGTTGTACTTAAAGTCGGGAGATTTTGATTCGACAATTTTGAAAAGCTTTTCGGCTATCTTTTCAGGCGTTGGAAAGAACTTTGAGTTCCGGGAACCCTCTCCCATCGCGTATAGATGGTCAAGGTAAGGCTTATAAAAGGCCCGGCCTTCTTTCGAAATGGCCTCTAAATTTTGTGCTCCGTCGTTAGTTGTTTTCGCCAGCAAAGGGGTTTTTGTGATGCCCGGTGAAGCTAAAACTACGTGAATGTCCAACAATCCCAGATCATAATACATAGATTCTGACAGACCAATAAGGGCCGCCTTGGATGCATTATAAAACGGGATAAAAGGCTGCCCCATGTAACCAGCCCATGAAGCAATATTTACGACCCTTGCCTTTACACTATTAGCAGCGTTGTGCTTTTTAAGCAGCGGGATGAAGGTTTGAGTGATCCTGTATGGTGCCATAACATTTACTTCCATTACCTGCCGGGCCCTCTTTTCGTCCGCAAATTCGAATGGCGCTGTATACGTTATGCCGGCGTTATTGATAATAGCAAACAAACCCTGGTTAAGCAGCATGGTCGATATTTGCAGGAACGCTTGTTGAATGTCGTCGCCATTTGTTACATCCATTTTAACCGGATACACATTTTTAAGTTCTTTTAGTTTGTCTCTGTCGGCATTGTTTCTGTAGGTGGCGAAAACCTGATAGCCTTTTTGGCTGAAAAGCACCGTGTTTGCCATCCCTATTCCTGAAGATGCGCCTGTGATCAAGATTGATTTTTTCATTTTATTTTCGTTTTGTTCAATGCAAAAATCAGCATTGCACCCGGAGTAGTGCTTACAAAAAAAGTCCAAAAATCAAATGACTAGAGTTGACTGGGTGAGCGCCCTTTGATCTTCCTGAATGCAGCTGAAAAATGAGACAACTCATTAAAACCGACCATGAAGTAAATGTCGGATGCTTTCATTTTTTTACGTCTGAGTAATTGCTCAGCATAATCAATTTTTCTGTGCAGCAGCCATTGATGCGGTGTGGTTTCAAACACCTCATAAAAGTCGCGCTTGAAAGCCGACAGGCTTCTTCCCGTCAGCCTTGCAAGTTCACTCACCGAATAACTATACAGAACAATATGTATCATAAATTCATAAAGGTCTATTTTCAGAGGCTTGCTATTGGCCTTTAGAAATTGAAGGAGTTTTCGGTTGTGTTGCGATAAATGATGAAGTGCGGTAAATGTTTGCTGTTTAATTGCCGAACGATCTGGTTGTTTATGCTCAAAAAGCGGAAGTAATGATTCTGAAAAATCCCGAAGGGGTCGTTGCTTGCCTAAATGAATAATGTTTGAAGTGATTGCGCCCTGTTTATCTTTTATATCTTTAGTCTGTTTTATGAACTCCGTTACAAAATCCGGAAACAGATAAAAAATAATAGACTTAAAGTCATTACCATTTTTGTCCTTAAACTTTTGTATGTCGAGCTTGCTGTGTTGCTTAATAAGCGATATCTCTCCCTTTTTGATGGTTACTGCATCATTATTTGAATAGAGTATTGCACTACCCGATTCAACATAATACAGCGAGTTAGCGGCAAAATAAACGTCTCTGAAAATCTCCTCCTTACATACCTGCGTAAAGGCTAGTTTAATATTGCCCAGATCGAAATGCTTATAGCCCGATATAGATTCTCTGATTTGCATATAAATCAAACTAACAGATTTGAGTTAAGATTTACCAAAACATGTAAAAGCAAAGCCCAAATTAACGCAAGAAATTCCGGATAAATAATTTACGCTTTTACGCGCGGTTGGCGTACCCGCCAACCGGAATTTGCGCGTGTGGGCTATTTGTCTGAATCAGGATGGAATACAGATTTCAGGATGAAAGGCAGGATAATACCGGTGAGTGTATTTCTGTCCCCGCAGGGTTGCCGCCTCGGGACCCCGCGGTAGTTTAGTATTGCCCTTGCCGCAGGGTCCCCATTCCGCAGAGCCGGAAAGGGAGACCCTGCGGGGACCGAAAATGTCGTTCACTTTTACGTTATTATTTTGGGTATCGCCGGCTTCCCTTTTGGTGATTTTTCCTGTTGTTCTGTATCCCGCTCGTTCTCTTCTTGTATCCGGCGTTCGTAAGTATTAAGAGCCTCCTGGTATTCGTCTATGTATTGCTGATGTTCCTTTATTTTACTTCGCAGAAATTCGGCAATAGCATCGTTTTTAGTGAGCAGATGTTTAATGATCTCTTTTTTAATGCGGTCATGGTGTGGTTCTTTTTGTGCCATAGATTACTAAAATAATGCTTTTTTAAAAAGCGACGCCCTTTTGTCTGAATCAGGAAGTAATACGGATTTTAAAATGAATGCCAGGATAATACACGGTGGTCGGCGAGGACGCCGACCACGTACCGGGGAATTCCGGTTGGCGTCCCCGCCAACCGGAACTACGTGTGACGACGGGTGTATCAATAACGGTTTGTGTTTACCCGTGAGTTTTATTACGGCCTTACAGGCCTGTGTATTGTGTTGGGCATGTTGTCGTAGGGCTTACACCCTACGCTAACGTATTACCGGCCTTTCAGGCCTTGAATGCATTTTAAGCGCTGAAGGCGCGACATATAACAGCGTGGGGTGCAGCCCCAC
>Ga0364859_10248_pt1 | contig 37122 bp, 38 predicted proteins | sample ExccelAu500001D3_FD_206911 | JGI IMG/M metagenome (GOLD analysis project Ga0364859, IMG submission 206911) | Enriched cells from Trout Bog Lake Hypolimnion, Wisconsin, USA - BchlTB.Aug20.5000.01 .D3 | ecosystem: Environmental > Aquatic > Freshwater > Lake > Hypolimnion/Profundal zone | place: USA... | reverse complement strand
TAGAGAATAAAATCGAGAAGAATGAAGCTAAGTATCCTGTTGAGAAAGCTAAGGGAAAGCATACAAAATACGATAAATTAAAATAATGAAAGGCAAGATTAAGACATTTGAATTTAGTAGATCAGGATTTGATGAAATTAAGCGTTATCATTTTGGTGTGAATTGGCCATCAGTTTATTTAATTCAAAATACAAAAGAAATATATATAGGTGAAGCTGTTAATGTCTTTAATCGAAGTAGGCAGCATTATGAATCTGCAGATAGACGAAGGCTTGATACAATTCATTTGATTACTGATGATGAATTCAATAAATCAGCGGCTTTAGACGTAGAATCATTATTAATTCAGTATATGATTGCAGATGGAAAATTTGTTTTACAAAACAAGGCGAGTGGGCTTGTTGATCATAATTATTTTGATAAGGAAAAGTATAGAGCAAAGTTTGATTTATTGTGGGATGAATTAAAAGAAATGTCTTTAGTCAAAAATGAGCTTGTTGATATAAGAAATACAAATTTATTTAAATTTTCACCATATAAAGCACTAACTGAAGACCAAAATAATGTTGGTGAGGAAATTTTAAAGCATATAAAATCCAGTCAATCAGGTACATATATTGTAAACGGTGGACCTGGTACAGGTAAGACTATTCTCGCTACGCATCTCATTAAGAGATTTAAAGAAATTGAAGGATTATCAAATCTAAAGGTTGGACTAGTTGTTCCAATGACTTCACTTCGAAGTTCTTTACAAAAAGTATTTAGAAAAGTTCCAGGATTAAAAACTGATATGGTCATTGGTCCTACTGACGTTGTTGGTGGTAACTATGACGTACTTGTTGTTGATGAGTCACACCGTCTAAGACAAAGAATAAATATAACAAACTTCAAATCTTTTGATGATGCAAATAGTAGTCTGGGTCTAGATAAAACAGGAAATGAACTAGATTGGATTATGAAGTCTTCACGCTATCAGATATTTTTTTATGATAAAAACCAAAGTGTCAAACCTTCAGATATTAAACCTAGTGCTTTTGAAGATATTAAGGCAAGACCATTTTATTTAACATCACAAAAGAGAGTATTGGGTGGTGAAGAATATATTCAATTTATCGATGATGTCTTGAGTTTAAAAGCTTTAGCTCAAAACAAGTTTGAAAAATATGATTTCAGGATATTTGATGACATAGAAGAAATGATATCTGGAATTAAAAAGAAGGATGAACAATATAGATTATGTAGGGTAGTGGCAGGGTATGCTTGGGAATGGAAGACTCAGGATGGAAGTGATTCTTATGATATTGAAATCAATGGATTAAGACTCGTTTGGAACAGCACAAATAGTGATTGGGTAAATTCACCAAATGCATTAAATGAAGTAGGTTGTATCCATACGATTCAAGGTTATGATCTAAATTATACTGGAGTAATTATTGGTCCTGAATTATCTTATGATAAAATAAGCAAGAAGTTGGTTGTCGATAAGGAAAAATATAAAGACATAAATGGTAAACGCTCAGTTAATGATCCAAAAGAACTTGAAAGATATATTATTAATATCTATAAAACTTTATTAACTAGAGGAATAGTGGGAACTTATGTGTACATAGTTGATCCTGCATTAAGGGAATATTTTAAGAGTAGAATGCTATAAATTTTCCCTACATTGACATTGGTTTTAATTTGATCAACGATCAGATAATTATCAATCTGATTAATTTTACAAAATTTATGACTCTAAAAGAATTTATAAATAAGTTAGAAGTAATTGCTAGAGAACATGGCGGGGAAGATGAAGTCATAATGGCGGACAATATTCCTGTTGTTGACCCTGTGTACATTAATGATCTCATTTTTGGTAGTAAAGTAGTTATTACTGATCAAGAATAATTTTCCTGCTATACTTACTACATGTCCATATCCTTCAAAACAGTCACATGGTACTCACAACTCATCGCTATCATTCTTTTTGTCGCGGTTTGGTACGTTGGATTTTGTGTTGGTAGATACTGGGTGTCGCCGGCTCGACAGGGTACAGACACACCTCTCGCTCAGGTGGTGAATGCGGCGGTGTTTCGTTGTAGTCAGCCAGCGGATTCGTTTATCTCCGGCGTGTTCTATAAAGACCGAGTGAGCCTAACATTCTCGAGCGGTCGCAGGATCACCATGCCACAAACTCTCTCAGCAGACGGTGCCAGATATAGTAATGGTACTGACAAATTTGGTACAGGCGAGACATTGGTCTTTTGGAATAAAGGCAACACCGCTTTTGTGACTGAAAATGGCACGACGACTTACGATGGTTGTGTGACGAAGTAAAATCATTTCATGAATTTTTTTCGTAAGGGTTTAGTTTTTCGTTTACGACCGATCTATCTCCGTCGTTCTGTATATCAAACTCGCAGTAGAAAATTATTTCTGGCTAATAAAGAAGCTGCACGTTCACTAGTTCATAATCGGGTCGCGCATTTTTTAAAATATTATAGTCCCAAGCACGGTATAACAGTCGGCAAAATCGCTATTCGTAATCAGCGAAGTCGTTGGGGAAGTTGCTCGAAAAATGGTAATTTGAATTTTAATTATAAAATAGTTTTCCTAAAGCCAGAACAGCAGGACTACATCATCGTCCATGAAATTTGTCATATAAAAGAATTCAATCATGCAAAATCATTTTGGGATCTAGTGGCAGAGGTCATCCCGGATTGGAGAAAACTTCGAGCAGAACTTAAGAAAGTTGGGAACAATGAATTGTGATATAATTTATTTATGATCACTTTGCTTATCATCATCTTAATAATACTTATTCTCTGGTGGTTTTAGAATAGTTGCAGGCTATATTTTTGGTGGAAATATTAGAAAAGAAAGTATCGCCATGACAGCGCCAGTAGTTGCTCGTGAATCCAGTATTACTTCTGATATTTCTAATAATGAAAAGATATCCATGACTTCTCCTGTGATAGCTAAAAAGATTTCCAATGATAATAATATTGAGTCGCGAATTATTTCATTTGGTATGCCTCATACTTATACTTTAGAAAGTTTACCTGTACCAATTGACGCAAGAGTAAAGCTGGTTGAAATCCCTGAATCAAAATTTGCTGTTAAAAGATTTTCATGGCTAGCAACAGAGAAGCGTGTTAGTCGATTCGAAAAGAAATTAATCGAGCAACTTAAGAATGATGATATTGAAATACTCGACACTGTCGCCTACGCTGGTTACAACGCTCCGTGGACTCCACCTTGGATGAGGAGACAGGAGGTATTGGTGAAAGTGAAATAAAAAACCCAACGTAGACAAAATGTCGCGCTGGGGTGATTAGAAAATTGAAAATGATTAAGCTCGGGCAAAGCTGTTGGAGTCCAGTAGTTCGACGGGAATAGCATGCTCCCGTTTGTAGGCTTCAGTGATTCGTTTGAGCCTGCGATGTGCGCCATATACGAATCTTTTGATCCAAATGACAACTTCAAAGATTAGACTTTTCTTTTTACCGCTAGAGAGGGGTGGACGACGGACGATCATTACGATGTCGGTTGATCCTGTATGAAGTGTGCATCTGCACATTTTGTCTTCGTGCTGTCCGTCAACCAGTGTTCTCGCGGCCTGGATGATGTGGTGCTCCAGTCCTAACATTTTGATTAGTTGATCCATTTGCATAACTTTTTATTTTTCTAACGTTATTTATTTTCCATTTTTTATTTCAATTTAGTAGCATCGTATTACTCGTACGATCCAGTCAAAATCCTACGCTTCTTATCAGGCCGTGTCAAGGCCTAAATTCGCTATTTTTGAGGGTTGGCAAGCTTGATCGGAATAATCCTTAAAAAGGCTTGACATATATATTCCTTCCTGTAATATGTACCTCACGCCCCGAAATTGGGGTGGTCTGCCCTTTGAAATCGAAATATTGAGAATAGTGCAATGTTCAAGTTTATTTTTTGAACAATAATTTCTAAGTGAGCTAGAATTAACAGTGAAAATCAATTAGCGTGCATATTTTTAGTGCCCTCTATTTTGTTCCGTTCACTTTTAGTTAAGAGTTTGATTCTAGCTCAGGATGAACGCTGGCGGCGTGGATAAGGCATGCAAGTCAAGGGGGCTCCGCAAGGAGCAACCGGCAGACGAGGTAGTAATAAAGAGGTACGCACCCTGGGGTCGGGCATAGCCATCCGAAAGGATGGGTAATTCCCGATAGTCTCGAAAGAGTAAAGTTTTTCGCCCCGGGAGCGGCCTCTTCGGTATCAGCTAGTTGGTAAGGTAATGGCTTACCAAGGCTATGACGCCTAGGGGACCTGAGAGGGTGACCCCCACCGATGGGACTGAGACACGGCCCATACACCTACGGGTGGCTGCAGTCGAGAATCTTCCGCAATGGACGAAAGTCTGACGGAGCGACGCCGCGTGAACGATGAAGTGCTTCGGCATGTAAAGTTCTTTTGCCAGGGAAAAAGTTTATTGATTGTACCTGGAGAATAAGAGGTTGCTAAACTCGTGCCAGCAGCAGCGGTAATACGAGTGCCTCGAGCGTTATCCGGAATTATTGGGCGTAAAGGGTGCGTAGGTGGTTGTGTTAGTCTTGTGTTAAATTTCTTGGCTCAACCGAGAAGCTGCACGGGAAACGGCACGACTTAGAGGTTGGAAGGGGTTTGCGGAACTCATAGTGTAGCGGTGAAATGCGTTGATATTATGGGGAACACCAAAAGCGAAGGCAGCAAACTGGTCCATACCTGACACTGAGGCACGAAAGCGTGGGTCGCGAATGGGATTAGATACCCCAGTAGTCCACGCCCTAAACGATGATCTCTCGCTTTGAGGAGTATCGACCCTCCTCGAGGCTTAGCTAACGCGTTAAGAGATCCGCCTGGGTAGTACGACCGCAAGGTTGAAACTCAAAGAAATAGACGGGGACTTGCACAAGCGGTGGAACATGTGGTTCAATTCGACGATAAACGAAGAACCTTACCAAGGCTAGACATCCAGACGAAGAGTGTAGGAAACTATGCTCGTCGCAAGACGGCTGGACAGGTGCTGCATGGCTGTCGTCAGTTCGTGGCTTGAGCTGTTCCCTTCAGTGGGGTAACGAACGCAACCCCTGTTGTCTGTTATAAGTATCAGACGAGACCGCCCAGCCCTCACTATGTGAGAGAGCTAGGGGTCGGACAGGAATGATGATAGTTTTTAAATTTTATTTCTCCGATCTTTTTCGGTCCTCGTATGTTGAGGGCTGGGAGGAAGGTGGGGATGACGCCAAGTCAGCATGGCCCTTTGACGCCTTGGGCTACACACGTGTTACAATCGGGAAGACAACGCGACGCAATATCGTAAGATGGAGCAAACCGTAATAAACTTCCCGCCAGTTCGGATTGAAGTCTGCAACTCGACTTCATGAAGCCGGAATCGCTAGTAATCGCAGGTCAGCTATACTGCGGTGAATACGTTCTCAAGTCTTGTACTCACCGCCCGTCAACCCAAGGGAGTCGGAGGTGCCCGAAATCTCGCTTTACGCGGGCCTACGGCAAATTCGATGACAGGGGGTAAGTCGTAACAAGGCACGGGTAGCGGAAGCTGCTCGTGGAATATTTCAAGAGAAACAACGTTTTTGATTCTTCGGAGTCACTAACTTAAATGTCGATAATCATCGCAAGATGATTGAGTGATCATTGCACAACTCAAAATGGCAATGCTTAGCCGGGGAAGATTCCCGGCCCAATGGGGGATCACAATTGAATCCCTCATGGTGAACGGAACAAAATAAAGAGCGCTAATAAAGTGAAAAGGCCGCCTAACAAGGCGGTTTTTTCGTATCATATTTGCCAGCCTGTCCACTATGTGATGTACTATTGACAAGTGTGTTCAAGTGTGCTAGTATAGTAGGTAGTTCGATGAAATTTTGAAAATATATTTATGTGTTGCATTTCGAGAACCAGTAAGCAAAAGCGTTTTAAAACGCGCTTCTCTTTCCTTGAAAGGATTGAGGAGAAAAACAAAAACAATCAAAACGGAGGAAATCATAAAATGAATAACCTAATTGACGGTATGGAACCTGTGAACCATGATGCGTTGCTCGGCAAAAAGCCGTCTACTGATTGGTCAATGTTCCATCTGACGAAAAAGGAAAAGTTGGTTGGAGCCTTGTTTGTCGTCTGTGTCGTTGCTCTTATTGTTGGATGGTTTCACTTTTGGGTGAAGCCTCATGATAAAGCTTTGGAAAGTAATTCTTCCAGTTACTATCACTTCCAGCACGAAGTGACGGTTCAGCCTTAGTTGGAACGAATGAATGTTTGTCGGCGCCGTGGTAAGTTTTTACACTTCCGGCGCTTTTTTATTTACTGAACTTTATTTTCATTTTAGATTAACAGTAATTAAATCTTTGCCACTTTTTTATGCTAACCTATAGTTCAATAATTGCTTTATAATATGAATATAGAATGGTCACGTGGCGGAATCGGTATACGCGTACGTCTCAGAAGCGTATGGAGTAATCCTTGGGAGTTCGAGTCTCCCCGTGACCACAAAGCCGTTTTTATATTATAATTAACATACTATGAATAAATTCGAAAAATCAGTTAGCTATGAAGAGGGTGCAGAGTTGATACGTAGAATGAAAGAAGCTCAAGCGCAAGGTAAAGGAGTTGAGCATATTGGTTTTGAAGTCGATCCAAGTACAGGGGAATACGTGAAGATTAAAAATGCTGTCACAGAAAAGCCTAAAGTCATTCAACCTGAAATCGCTACATCTGAAATCAAACCTGAGATAAAGCCTGAATTTAAATTAGAGTCAGAACCTTTACAGCCTATTGTAAAACCAGAAGATAAAAAGAAGACTGCAGAAATGAGAACTGCGAAATCTGATAGCAAACTTATTAAAATTCCAAAAAAGCCAAGTTTAGGTAGTGCTGAGGCTATGAAGCGGTGGCAGGATGAGAATGATAAATAGGGTGCGCGCACTAGGATTCGAACCTAGGACCCCACCAGTATCAGTGGTGTGCTCTACCAACTGAGCTATGCGCGCGAATGTTGGCTTCTGACTAAGAATCTCATAATGATATGTGGTATGGCCCTTAGGATAGATGAGCTGATACCTCAAATCAGTTAGTACACACTACCAAAATTTCATATTAAATGCAAAGTGTCCCTTTAGATAATAAATACTGACACCAAGAGGGGTACGGTTCGATAATAAATAGGTTACCGTAGTCAATATGACTATGAAAACAAAACATGAGGTAATTGAGGATACTCTTTCCACATATCTTCTGGCCTCCAAACAATCTAAAAAAGAGATACTAGACCGATTGGAAAAGGTCACGCACATGCAAAGAAAGTCGATCATCAGGAGATTTGGTGTACTTCAAAGACGTAAAGAAGGATATGATTGGCACGATCATCGTGGCAGACCAATATATTACACACCTGATGTCATAGCAGCACTACATGATGCTTGGACAATATCTCATGAATTGTGTGCTGAGAGATTACACCCAATCCTCAATGAGTACATCAACATTCTCATTCGCGATGGTATGTGGAAACATTCAGATGAGGCTACTGGTAAATTACGTTCAATGAGTTTAGGTAGTATGAAAGGATTTACTCAATCATATGACAAAATCATCTCTGGTGGTGGTAGATGTATGACCAAACCATCTTCACTGAAGGAGGTCATACCTGTCCGTCGTGGACCATGGGAGAATCCTCCACCTGGCACAGGTGAAATCGATACGGTGGCACATTGCGGTAATTCAGGATCAGGACTGTTCTCATACACAGCTCAATACACTGATATTTCACTGCTTTGGGTATTTCTAGATGCTCAAATGGGTAAAGGTAGGCACGAGACCTTGTGGAGCATAATCGGTATGCACAAACGATCGCCATTCCCTTGGAAAGGACTGGATCCTGATTCTGGTTCTGAATTCATCAATTGGTCACTACAGAAATGGTGCGGTCAAAGACATATTCAACTAACTAGAATTCGTCCTGGTATGAAAAATGATCACGGTCGTATTGAACAGAAGAATGACAAGAATGTTAGAAAGTGGACTGGATATATTAGAATTGATACCGAAGAACGATTATTGATTCTGAGGGAAATGTACAAGGTGTTAGAGATATATATCAACCATTTCATACCATCAATGAAATGTGTAGAGAAAATACGTTACAACATTACTCACTCATCTAGAAAATATGATACAGCCAAGACACCATATCAACGATTTATGGAGCATCCAGATATCGACTTGAATTCTAAAAAGAAAATGGAAATCTTTCACAAGACCCTTAATCCTAAAGTATTACATGACCAGCTTCTAAAATTCAGAAAGAAACTTTTTACAGGTGCAAAATTTACCAGAAGTGATGTATGATATTAATTACGATTACGGTAACACTTAATTACTATCGAACAAGAGTGTGGGCGTATGTTACAATTTAAGTATATGAATAACAAAACCACTCCTAGAGATTTCTTTTTACATATTGGTGCAACAATAGCATTGTACGCTTCAGTTATAGCTCTGATGAATCTTGCCTTTGAGATTATCAACCGTCTTTTACCTGATCAATTGAATAACTATTTGAATGCTAATTCGATTATATATCCTATATCCATACTCGTAGTACTCGTGCCAGTTCTGTATTTATTAGAGTGGCTCATTTCTCACGAAATTTTAAGGGTGGTCGAAAAGAAAGAGGTGTGGGTCCGAAAGTGGATGATATATCTTACTTTGTTTCTGACTGGCGCTACGATGGTTGGAGATTTGGTAGCATTAATAAATATATATTTAAATGGGGAAATAAGTGGTCGCTTCGTCTGGAAAGTTGTAATCGTACTTATTTTATCAAGTGCTGTTTTTAAATATTATTTCTTTTCTATTAATGAAAATATGTATTGGTCAAAGATAGTAAAGAAAATTATACCTTGGTGGGGGATCGTTCTTACATTATCTGCAATCATCGGGGGTTTTTTGATAGTCGGTTCACCGGCGCAACAAAGGGCACTGAGGTTTGATGAGCAAAGAATCAGTGACCTCACAAATATTCAGTGGCAAATCATAAATTACTGGCAGAGAAAACAGGTCTTACCTACAACTTTGTCTAATTTGAATGATACATTATCAAATTTTGTCGTGCCAGTAGATCCAGAGACGGGAAAGCCGTATGATTATTTAGTTAGTGAAGCTGTTATTGTTCAAAATCCTTCTTTTAAATTATGCGCATCTTTTTCTAAAGACTCGGGAGTAAATACAGGTAATGATCAAAATGATTTATGGGTTCACGTGGCCGGTAGAGTGTGTTTTGATAGGAATATTGACAAGGCTTTATATCCACCAATCATAATTTCTCCTACAGCACAAAGCAGTACAAAATAGTCTAGCCTCTTCAAAAAAACCCTAGATTGTGTATAATGAGCCGACTGCGCCCGTAGCTCAGCTGGTTAGAGCGCTCCCCTGTCACGGGAGAGGTCATGGGTTCGAGTCCCACCGGGCGCGCAGAAAAAAGAGCCGTAGGCTCTTTTTTCGTGCCCGCGAAGAGCGTAACTCTGAGAGGGACTCGAAAAGGTTGAGTATATGGAACGGAGCTAATTGAAAATATTTGATAAATAGACTATTCTTACTGAATTGCTTTGAAAATTAAGCATTAGAAAATTCGCCGTTGTAGCTGTTTTGGTAGTAATGCACCAGATACATGCCGTTGTAGCTGTTTTGGTAGTAATGCACCAGATAACATGCCGTTGTAGCTCAGTTGGTAGAGCACGCCATTGGTAATGGCGAGGTCTCCGGTTCAATCCCGGACAACGGCTCCATTCCACCAGTTTGATTTTTTTCGACGAGTGCTGACCACGGTTTGACGCAAGAACCACGGGCTATTTTGCAGTCGAGGACAAGGTTCGAGCCGAAGACTTCTTTAGCGAGAACCCGCTTCTCTTGAAGCGAACCCTTTTCAGCGATTTCACCCGCGTTTTTAGCGGTTATTATCCAACTTTGGAACGGTTCGAGCCAATCGGCTCGGCCTCTCAAAAGCGCGTTGCTTTGCTCCTCCAGCCCAATCTGGCCGTAGCGAATACCGTTTCAATAAGTCTGAAATTTGCCTGTCTAGTTCTTCCTCACGAACGTAGGGCTGCTTGCACCATTTCAATTTGTTTTTCTTGGTGCAACGGTAGTAGGTGTGACCTTTCTGAACCTCACAGGTCACACCCATGCCACAATCGGCACAGTGAAGAAGGCCGAGAAATGCTTTTGGCTCGTCTTTATTTTCAGAAGGCGAATAGCGCCAACGGCGGTTGAGAACGGTTTCTACGGCGTCGAACAATTTCTTGGAAATGATTGCCTCATGCTTGCCTTCATGCACCTCGCCTTTGTAAAGAAAATGGCCGTAGTAAATGGGGTTGGATAGAATTGAGGAAACGCAGGAGGCACCAATCAATTTGCCCGTGGATGTTAGGACGCCGCGCTCGCCGAAGAAATGGCGCAAGCTGTCGAGCGTTTCCTTACCGGTCGCATACCGCTCTTGTGCTATAATGGCTCAACCCGTCTTCCGGCAAGGGAGCGGTTTCGCTCCCGCCGCCCACTCGTTCAACCCGTCCAAAATCGTAAAAGACAATCCCTGTCTTTTACTCGTAAAACCGTCCGGCGCTGAACTCGTGTTCGCGTGAGCGATGAGGGAGGTTTTCGGCGAGCGCGGCTTCCATTGATAAATGGAAAAAGCAGCCGCGCGAGCTGACAAAAACCGACCGAAGTCGGGGGTGTCGGACAAGGGCAAAATCGCACAATTCCGTTGTGACCAAAGGCGATTTTGAAAACACAAACCCTCCCCATGTGGGGAAGGGTGTGGGGATACCCTAAAATGAGCCGCTACGAGGGCTATTGTCCTTGAAAAAAGGTTCGAGCGGCGTTATACAAGCACTCCATAGCCAAATTAGTTCAGTGGCAGAACACTGCTTTCGTAAAGCAGGAACGTGGGTCCGATTCCCACATTTGGCTCCTAATTTCAGCTCCTTATTTTTAAGACGTGTTAAAATAGGATTACCCAGATAAATTAAAATGAATAAAGATAAAGAAAAAATTCAACAGAAGATAACTGAAATTGAAAACGCTATGGCAGGGGCGGATTTTTGGCAGGATAAAGCCAGGGCACAATCGGTCATAAAAGAATTAGGAATGCTCAAAGCTGAGCTCGAAGGTGTAGGAAAATATGATAAAGGCAATGCTGTACTTTCGATCCTCTCTGGTGCCGGTGGTGATGATGCAGAAGATTTTTCAGCGATGTTGGTACGTATGTATCGTAGATATGCAGAGAATAAAGGTTGGGGTTGGAGCGTTATTCATTCAAATGAAAACGATCATGGCGGTTTTCGAAATATAACTATTGAGATAGTTGGCAAATCTGGAGGTGTCACGTCATCCGATGGTAGTTCAACACTGGGTGCATACGGCACCCTCAAAAATGAATCAGGAGTTCACCGCCTCGTTCGCATCTCTCCATTTAATTCTGCTCAAAAGAGGCAGACATCTTTCTCACTTGTAGAAGTTATCCCTGAATTTGAAAAGACTTCTTCGAATGACGTGGTCATAAATGATGCTGATCTGGAAATATCTATAGCTAAATCTGGCGGTCCAGGTGGTCAGAATGTTAATAAACGCGAGACGGCCGTACGTTTACTTCATAAGCCGACAGGTATCTCTATTCATGTGACCAGTGAACGTTCTCAAGCTCAGAATAAAGAAAAAGCTGTAGAAATTTTACGGGGAAAATTATGGAAGCATATGGAAGATGAAAGAAAAGCTCACGAAAAGGGTATGCAGGTGTCATCAACCACTTCTATAGAATGGGGAAATCAGATACGCTCTTATGTTTTACACCCATATAAAATGGTTAAAGATCACCGTACAGATGTTGAGACTTCTTCAGTAGATAAAGTCTTAGAAGGTGATATAGATATATTTATCGAATCTGAAAAGAATTTATAAACGGTGAACCACAATCCGATCACTGTTTACTGATTACTGTTTACTGATATACTGTATCCATGATTTATTATGATAAGGTTTCAAAAGTTTATGCTGATAATTCAGTCGCTTTGGATCAGGTCAGTTTTGGTGTAGAGCCAAAGGAGTTCGTGACTATTGTTGGGCATTCTGGGGCAGGAAAGACTACTCTCATGAAGCTTTTGATAGCCGAGGATTATCCTACCGGTGGCTCAGTCTTTTTGGAGTCGACAAATGTTCATAATTTAAATAAGAAAGAGATGAGTAAGCTTCGTCGTCGTATTGGCACAGTTTTTCAAGATTATCGTTTGATACCGAATAAGACTATTTATGAAAATATCGCTTTTGCTATGGAAGCTGCTGGTAGAACTGATGCTGAGATAGCGGCTGATGTTCCACGCGTTCTAGAGTTAGTTGATCTGTCTAAAAAGATTTGGAATTTTCCGCGCGAGCTTTCCGGTGGGGAACGTCAGCGTGTAGCCATAGCTCGAGCCATCGTCACTCAACCAGACATCATCATCGCTGATGAACCTACTGGCAACCTCGATCCAACGAATACTTATGAAATAGTTCGCATTTTGAAAAAGATAAATGAGATGGGTACGACTGTACTTTTGACTACTCACAATAGAGGTGTTGTCGATGCTGTTGGTGGCAGAGTTATCACTATGGAGAATGGGAAAATTATTAGAGATGATAAAAACGGCAAATATATACTTTAAAATGATTCAATTATCAATGACACAATGATCAATTAAAATTACAATGATACTTACTACTTTCAAAAGAATAGCGCGCGGTGGATTCGTCAACTTTTGGCGTAACGGATTTTTATCTTTTGCGGCTGTCGTTGTTATAACTTTGTCATTATCTGCCTTTGGTGGACTCATCTTTGCAAGTGCTTTTGGTAATTCACTTTTGGCAGATGTAAAAGATAAAGTCGATATAAATGTTTATTTCACATTATCTGCGCAAGAGAGTGATATTTTGGCATTACAAAAGGAAATCAAGGCTTTACCGGAAGTTTCTTCGGTTGATTATGTCTCTTCAGCTCAAGCCCTGACAGATTTTCAGACTAAATGGCAGAACAATGCTCTCATCATGCAAGGTTTGCAAGAAGTTGGTAACAACCCATTTCCAGCAGCTCTAAATATAAAAGCAAAAGAGCCTGGTCAGTACGGAAATATTGCTAATTTTTTGACAAGTAAAAATCCTCAAGACTCTAATGGTACACCGATCATTGATAAGGTGAATTATCAGGAAAATAAATTGATCATAGATAGACTGACAGCCATAATTCCGACTGTTGAACAAGTTGGTGGATTCATCGCCCTTATATTTGTGCTAGTAGCTATCATCATCGTTTGGAATACTATTCGGCTCATCATTTACACAGCGCGCGACGAGATAGCTGTTATGAAGCTGGTTGGTGCAAGCAACATATATGTTCGTGGACCATTCGTCGTTTCTGGCATCATGTATGGAATCGTCTCAGCGGTGATCACTTTGATCTTGATGGCAGTGTTTGCTTACTGGAGTGATGCAGTAGTACTAAAGCTCGCAGGTGTTGATGTGGCCTCAAATTTCTCATTGATTGTAAATGTTTTGTCAGCCTACTTCGTTCATAATTTTGGAGAGATCTTTGTCCTCATAATAGGTTCAGGTATCGCCCTTGGGGGAGTGTCGAGTTATGTTGCGGCTAGGAAGTATTTGAAGGTTTAAGAGATCGGGCAGATTTTTTTCAATAAAAATCGCCGAAACCAAAGAAGGTTCGGCGATGTGATTGAGAAGATTATTTTTTTGGTCTTGGACAGACCTTGGTAAAAAGAGTGTCGAGAGCCTTTTTGACATGAGGCATAACAACGATTGTGTTCAGGTCGTAAGGATGAATAGAGTTGCGCCATTCAGGCTTTGCCACGACAACATTCGACATGTGATTTCGTGTGACCGGACGAAATCCGCCGGTGATGTTTTCAGGTCGTATGCCGTAATCCTTGAAGAAGTCATTCGGGATTTCAAGCGCATAGATTGTTATAGATTCATCTTTGAACAGGACAGAATGTTTATGAAGGTTATCACCAATCAATAGTTTGAAGACACATTCTCCGGCTGTTGGATTGAGTTCCTCGTGCGATTCACGCCGAAGAGCTTGCAGGCTTTCTTCGTGAAGCTGAATTTTACCCTCCACCGTGACCTGGTTAATACCGGCCCATGTTTGCGGAGTATCCTTACGAAAATCGTAGGTGCCCCTAGTTTGTAAAATGGCTTCGTAGTCGCCTTTATTTTTTCGAATAAGTAGGATACCAACTTTCGGTCTTTTTTGTTTTTGGCTCATAATTTACAATGTTCAGTTTTTGTTTTTTTGATTTTTTTCTTAGCTTTAAACCCTATTCCCGTGACTTTTTATAGCCACAGATTCTAATAGACCCTAACACATTTTGGCTTTATAGTCAACAACACATTTGGCGTTAAAACTCAACTAGACAATTCACTGTCGACTGCAATACAATGGGACTATGAAAGCAAAGCTGGCTAGAAAAATTTCAGCAAATAAAATTTCTAAAGCGGTTTCGACTTCGGCAAAAAACCAAATAAAAAAATCTCCGCATAAATACATCTTTGTTATCGGTGGTGTGATGTCAGGTGTGGGAAAGGGGATTGCGACCTCATCTATCGGCACCGTTCTCTCTGCCAAAGGTCTCCGTATAAATCTTGTAAAAGTTGATCCATATTTAAATGTCGACGCAGGAACTATGAACCCCACCGAGCACGGTGAGGTTTTCGTTTTAAATAACGGATTGGAGACAGATCAAGATATGGGTAACTACGAGCGTTTCCTTAACCGTGATGCTAGTGATTATGACTATATGACTTCAGGTATGGTTTATAAAGATGTTATTGAAAAGGAGCGCGCACTTCACTATGGTGGAAAATGTGTTGAGGCCATACCTCATATCCGCGATGAGATCGTTCATCGTTTTGAACATGCCGCTAAACAAAACAAATCCGATGTCTCTATCGTTGAGATCGGTGGAACTATCGGTGACTATCAAAACGTTATGTTCATAGAAGCAGCTCGCATGTTGAAGATGAAGCGTCCAGCAGATGTTGTCTTCATCATGGTTTCATATCTACCAACTCCTGGCAAGCTTGGTGAGATGAAGTCACGTCCAACACAGAATGCTGCACGTCAATTAGCTTCATATGGTGTGAATACGGATTTTATAATTGCACGCGCTGAGACACCTCTTGATCTGAGACGTAAAGAAAAGATCGCTATTTCTTGTAATATTCCTACTGAACATGTCATCTCTGCACCAGATATAGAGAGTATTTATGATGTGCCTGTTAATTTTGAAAAAGATCGTTTGGCTGAAAACTTGATGAAGACTTTGAATTTGCCAGAGAGAAAAACCGGTCCAGATTTTACAGAATGGAAAAAGATGGCAAAGGGTATTAAGAATTTTGAGGATCATAAGTTGAACATCGCTATAGTTGGAAAATATTTTAATACTGGTGACTTCGTCTTGACCGACGCTTATATTTCAGTCCTAGAAGCTATTAAATTCTCAGGTTATGCCAATAAGGTTAAACCCGTCATTCACACTGTGAATTCTCGTGATTTTGAAGTTAAGAACCCTGATTACTCTAGTTTGGAACAATATGACGGTATCATCGTTCCTGGAGGCTTTGGTGAGTCTGGTATCGAAGGTAAGCTCAATGTCATCCGTTATGCTCGCGAAAAAGGCATACCTTATTTCGGTCTATGTTACGGTATGCAACTCATGACTATAGAATACGCTCGTAATGTTGTCGGTTTAAAAGGCGCACAGACTGCGGAGATAGATCCAAAAGCACCACATCTCATCATCGACATCATGCCGGATCAGAAAAAGAAGATTGCAGAAGGGAATTATGGTGGTTCGATGCGTCTCGGTCTTTATCCTGCAAAATTACTAAAAGATTCTATTGCACAAGAAGCTTATTCTGTTTTTGAAGGAAAGAGTTTGGAGAAAGCGACAACTTCTATCAAAGAACGTCACCGTCATCGTTATGAAGTAAATCCAAAATATATTAAAAAATTACAGGACGCAGGTTTGGTATTTTCTGGAACATCACCAGATGGAGTCTTGATGGAGATAGCTGAACTCCCTCGTGGTGAAGCTGGTAAGGGAGATAATAAACATCCTTTTTTCCTTGGCACACAATTCCATCCAGAATTCTTAGCGCGTCCACTCATGCCACACCCTTTGTTTACTGAATTTATAAAAGTTGCGAAGCAGATAAATAAGATCAAAAAGGCTGAAAATAGTAAATAGTAAATAGTAAATAGTTAGTGGTAAATAGAAAATTGGGAAAATAAAAACCGGCTCTCTTGCGAAAGCGCGGTTTGTGGTTAAAGCTGACTCTACTTTGAGGTCGGAATGTCCACCCAGTGCCAGTAAGTCGTCTTATCCGGCTCTTGGTAAGAATATTCTTCCTCGTAGAGGTGTTCATCAACTAAACAGATGAATGGCCAATAAGTTTTCTTGATCATGAAGCCTTTGAATGTAGTTGATGGCGCCACGTCCAGGCGATTCACTGGTTGCGCGATCAGTCTGAACCTTGACGGGTCTTTGAAAGACGGTTTTGTCTGTCCAAGCTTTTCTTTGATCGCACGAAGTGCTGCTGTAAGAGCTGTTTCGGAGTATTTGAGTGTCTCCGCCAAACTCCCGGGAAGTCCATGGTGTTTCGGTTTGTCTCCGTTTTTAAATTCACGATATTTCTCGTGCAACTCGCGTCTGAAACCGTTAATTTCCCAGATCACTGTGACAACTGCAGTTTCCTCCTCGATGATGTTCGAGGTCAACTCCGGATCCCAGATGATCTTTCCAAGATGCCAATCCTCAAGGAATTTTTCAAGCACCTTAGTTGATTGGTCTCTGTCCCAAGACTGGTAGGGGATTCTCAGGGCTTCCAATACGGCAATGACGTATTTGTCATCGGCCTGCCGGATAGTTTCCGGTGTTATGATGGAACTTTTATTCTCACTCATTTGATTTTCCTCCAATATACGTTGTTTGATTATTGATTGTTTGTTCTGCTGACTATTTAAAACTGCAAGTTCAGGTTGTTTTATAGCTCTTTTTGCGGTATTCTGCAAGGTACCTAATAAGGCGAGTAAAGAGTCAATTCAGGTCTTATGCTAGGTATTTGAAATTGCCAGATCGTCTAATGGTAGGACCGCAGCCTCTGGAGCTGTGTATCTTGGTTCGAATCCAAGTCTGGCAGCATTGAAATGTACCCCATAAAGTGGACACGTACATTACTTTCTTTTGTTAAAATTAATAGTAATTAACAAAAGAAATATGAGAACAATATTTTCAAAAGAAGAGGTAGTTGAATTTAGTAAACATCCTTGCGTTTTTCATGTGAGTGAAAGATCGATCCATTACACATATGAATTCAAGAAGCGTGCTATGGAGTTACATGCAGAAGGAGTCAGTCCGAAGGAGATTTGGAAACGTGCAGGATTTAATCTTGACAGATGGAAGAAAAACTATACATACAGCACGATTAAGGACTGGAGACGAATCGTTGCAAAGAAAGGACTTGATGGTTTAGCTAGTTTCGGAGGATTTCAATATGACGGAGGTAGATCAAACAAGAAAGAATCAATTCAAATTGAATCAGACAAGTTAAAACGTTTAGAATTACAGGTTAAATATCTACAAGCTGAAAACGATTTTTTAGCAAAACTCCGGGCCAAGAGAGCGGAGTCAAACTCAGGTCAAATGAAAAATATCAAATCATTAGAAAACTAAATGACGATGTGCACATTCTTTGTGCATTAGCAGATGTATCTCGAAGTGGATATTACAAGTGGTTACTGCATGCGGACGAACCAGACAAAGACTACGATGACTACCTCAAAGTGAAGAATGTATTCGATCAAGGTAAGGGTAAATATGGCTGGAGAAGCTTGAAAATGAGGCTGCAAGCCATGAATCACAAGAAGATACAGAGAATCATGAGGAAGTATGGTCTGATTGCCAAGGTGAGAAGAAAGAATCCATACAAGCAAATCATGATGAAGAGTTTGGAGCATAGAATATTTCCAAACAAACTTAAAAGAGAATTTCATCAAGTCGTTCCTTTTAAAGTCTTTTGTACTGATATTACATACATTCCATTCCAAAATCGATTTGCATACCTGTCTGTAATCAAAGATGTTGCAACTGCTGAAGTTGTTGCGTGGAATGTGTCAATGTATATGGAGATGGCTCTGGTAACAGGAACTATTGAAAAACTCAAACTTGATTCGTATGAGAATATCATGATTCATTCTGATCAAGGTTTTCACTACACGAATCCAATGTATATCAATCTAGTTAAAGAACTGAAGATGATCCAGTCAATGTCTGGCAAAGGAAAATGTATCGACAATGCACCGATTGAATCATTCTTCGGACACTTAAAAGATGAGCTTGATTATGGACAGTGTCAATCATTCGAAGAACTACGCTTGGCAATTAACGAATATATGATATAGCACTACCATCTTCTAGGGCAAAAAGCCCGAAAATAAGCATAAAAATTTAATACTTGGCAGGATCAACCCCATTCAGAATGGGGTTTTTCTATTGCCCCATGCTCGTCTAAAAAGGTCGAAATTTTATCAACCAATTAAGACGATTATGAAAACTACATCCAGATTCAAACCAGCAAAACTAAGAGAAACAATCGGCACTGGTTTTCATGGCTACCTGTACATCTCATACCCTGAGCTTGTGGATAAGTTGGGAATGCCCAACGACAGAACCAAGGAAGACGAATGGCGATCCTCTGATGAAAAAACTCGGGTTGAATGGGCTTTCAAATCGACAAACAAGAAACACCCAATGGTTCTAACCATATACGACTACAAAGAATATCGTCCGATCCATGAGGTAAACCAGTGGCATGTCGGAATAAAAGGCGATGCTCACTTGGTGGATCTCTTGTTTAAGGAAAAAGGACTCTATCCTCAATCCTTCGATATTCGAAAGAAATGTAGGTAATCAAAATCATTGTCCCGAAAGGGATCGGTCCATGTACAGGACCAGATGCTAGCAATGAAACAAAAACTAAGAACCACCCGAGTCGTTACTTACCGAAGATATGGCATACCAGCTCTAATCCTCGAAGGTAAATGGCTCACAGAAAAATATCATCTCTCCATCGGAGATATGGTCGACATAGATTATCAACCTAAAGAGATTCGACTGAAGAAGAACGTGCCCCTTAGCCGAGAGCGACAAATAAAACTCAAGGAGAAGGAGGATATCAGAAAACAGCGAATCCAAAATTCACTACATGACACCATCTCAAACACAAATGAAAACACTGGCCAGAGAAGCATTGAAGTTGGTCAAGGATAGAGCCCCGGCAATAGTCGAGGAAAGGATCCTTGCTCAAGCGTTTGATGAGGTAGCCGAATACACAGGTGAGCTCATGGGAAAACTAACCAATCTTGATGCAGGCAATGAAAAAGGCATCACTATGGCCCACGGAATCATCTATGACGGTTTACTCACTGAAATGATAGGGCAAATCAACAAGACAATGCTGGCCCAGGCAGATAAGAGAATTACTAAATTATTCAAAAAATAAAAGACCCCCGACGAGGGAGCCCTTAAAGACAGATACATAGTATCAAGACCCCTTCGTCGAGTCAAGCAAAAATTATGCAAACACTAGAACGAAGTCACGTTCCAACTGCAACAAAGGATGAAAACTTCTTTACTGCGATTGGTAACACAAAACCCTTCTTCAAAGCAGCGTTTGAAGGAGAACCAGGAACTGGTAAAAGTTGGTCCGCTGCATTAGTAGCAATTGGTCTTCATAAGAAGATCGGAAGCAAGAAGCCGGTTGTTCTCATTGATACCGAGAAAGCAGCAAAGTTCCTTGTCCCTCTATTTGAAGAACACGGAATCGAAGCAATGGTGCGCGAAACGCACTCGCTTGCTGACTTGGTAACAGCAATGAAGCTCTGCTCGGAAGGATACTCAGACATTATGGTGATCGACAGTATCACCCACATCTGGATGGACTTCCAAGAGGCGTATAAGCGCAAACTCAACCGCCAAAACTTCCAGATTCAGGACTGGATGGCTATCAAGTCTGACTGGAATAGAAACTTCTCGATACCACTAGTTCAATCACCGATCCACATCATTGCCACAGGGCGAGTGTCGGATCGAATGGAGCAGGAGGTAGATGAGGATGGTCGAAAGGAATTCACCAAGACTGGAGTGAAGATGCAGGCCGAGAAAAATGCCGCATACGAATTTGATGTCTTGGTCTTGATGGAACGCCACGAACTCATACAACGCAATAAGCGTGAAGTATGGAGACAGGCAACGGTCCTCAAAGGACGAGGTAATCTCCTCGATGGAAAGGTCTTCAAGAACCCAACCTACGAAGACTTCGCACCAGCAGTCGAGGCGGTCATCAAAAACCCATCTGAAGCTCGTTTTAGCCCTATAGAGAGGGATGCAGGAGAGCTCATCCGCACTGAGGAAGACAAACGTAAGTGGGTCCTTGAAAGAAAGCGATGGCTTGAGGAGATCGAGGGTTATCTCGTATCTGTCTGGCCAAGTACAGGTGCACAGGAAAAGAAAAATAAAACTGATGCACTTGAGTATGCCTTCCAAACAAGGAGCTGGTCTGCAATTGAAGCAATGCGGCCTGATGTTCTTGAAGATGGATACACACGAATCCAAGAATTTGTACAAAAGAAAATTGCCGAATTAAAAGGTGAAGAAGCACCGGAGCTCACACCCGATCAGAAGTTCGACAAGGATCTTCGAGATTCAAAGGTCGATAAGCCCAAGAAGCCAGCCAAGGCTGTAAAAAGTGGCAAGTAAGAATAAGTAGCTTGGCCACTGACTCAGCCCTGATCCAGTGGCATGAGGGCTGAGATCGGGGGCTAAGCCCCACTAACCAGGGAAGAAACATCGAGCAATCGATGCTTCTCTCTCTTCAAAAAATATGGAAGAACACAAAATCAATTTAATACCAAACAGTACGCAACTTCCCAACATACTCTTGGATAAAGTTGTCCCACTGATTCCGGAAGCAGAGGCAAGATGCCTAATTTATATATGTCGTCGTACATTTGGATTCCATAAGGAATCAGACCGGATAAGTTTCTCGCAATTCATTCAAGGAATTAAGGATCGTAGAGGTAACGTTCTAGATTATGGTACAGGTTTATCAAGGCAATCAGTAGCTCAAGGTTTAAGAAGTCTTGTGGCTGCAGAGCTTATATTTGTCACAAAAAATAGTAGGGGAAATTTCTACAGAATTAATTTGACTATCGATGTGGATAAAGTAGTCAAACTAATAGACCAGTCTAGAAAGTTGACCAAAAGTGTTCTAGCAAATAGACCGAAACAGGTCTATCTACTGGACACACAAAACCTAGGAAAAAAAGAGAAATCTAGTATTAGGGACCCTGTGGATAACTTCAGAGAAAAGCTCAATGAAATTACAAGACATATGTCTCTAAATAAAAAATAAAACAAATGAAAAAAATTCAATTCACAATAAAAGGGAATCCTGAAGACATCTACGGCAATCCAGTCTCATATGTTCGTGTAGTCGGTAGAGCCTTATGGTTACCGGGAGCAAAAAGATACCATGCATGGAAAAGTTACGTACGAAGGTGTTTTTATAAAGGCTACCCAGAATTTGTAATGTGTGATGGGAAAAAAATACTTCTTGACGATCAACCACTAACAACAGCTGTGTCGAGTAGAGCTCGAATGGATATTAAAATTTTCTGGATGAATGGACAACACGCCGATCCAGATAATATCTTCAAAGGCGTTGCTGATGCATTATTCAAAAATGATAAGTTCTTAGATGGAGGTTTTGAGTCGCGTAATTCTATGGATGGAAAAGGAAAGGTCGAAGTAACTATATCTTTCGATGCATAACCTTCTGTATGCATAAGCATCGCTGTTACAAGTTAAATGCCCATATACTGAAAAGTGTGCAGAAGCACTATGAAGAATATGGCTGGAAGATCATGTGGATATCGCAATTTTTTCGTGTCCATAGAAGCACTATTCACTATCAAATTCGATCTAAAGGTTGGATTAGGCGAGTAAGAGTTGAAACTGTGATACCAGAAGTAATTGCTGAAATATACCGGAGAAGAACAAAAATTCGCTATGTTGATGATTTGTATATTGATACAAAAGAAAAAAAGAAAAAGTTAGTTAAAGGATCATACGAATACATTAGAAACATTGCAGAACAACAACGCCATAAAAACTGCCAGCACGTTCGATGGATTAAACGATGTAGTTTCTGCGGCAAGATCCTAGAATCAGATTCAATTAATAATCAACAAATAAAATAAACATGACTAAAGAAATACAAGAAAAAAATCCATTGAGCCTGTCCGCACGATTCCTAGCTGCTCGCCCAGATTTCGTGAGTGCTTGGATCATTGGCGCACATGGACTGCTTCCTATTTTCAAAACTGAACATCAGGATGCAATTATCACTTATCTTGAAACGGTCCAGGGCGAATTCTTTGCCGCCCTAAGGCATCACTTTGAGAAGAAAAATCCTGACCAAAGACTTACATACACATTCGGGACTATATGCAGAAACAAGAAAGGTGATGAGAGGTTGGTGATTGGAATACTTCCTCAAGAAAGCGGTAAGCCAGCATATGAATACATGGGTGATAACGGAAAGGTCGGAGCCTGTAACGAATCCAGCATGATCGGTTGGATGGAAAAATAAATATATGCAAATTACAGAAATAAAACCATACGACAAGAATGCCAAAGAACATCCAACATGGCATCTCGAGAAGATCGCAAATAGTATCAAAGCGTTTGGATGCAAACAGCCTATCGTGATAGATAAGAATGGCGTGATTGTTGCAGGTCATGGAAGATTCCTCGCAATGACTGAACTACTTGGATACACACTGCTAGAGCAAAAAGCGTACACAAAGAAAGGTGAGCCAGTGATTCCATATGTCATGGCAGATGACCTCACTGAAGATGAGATAAAAGCGTATCGCTTGGCTGACAATCAGCTCAATGCACTCACTAGCCAAGATATGAGATTGGTAATTGATGAACTTAAAGACTTAGATGCTCTAGGTTTTGATATCACAATTACTGGATTCGAAAGAGATCTGATCATTGAAGATGATGAGAACGATGACGTGGTCCCAACAACTCCAACTGAACCTAAAAGCAAACTTGGTGATGTGTATCAGCTCGGTCCGCATACGTTGGTTTGTGGAGACTCGACGAGCAAAGAAGCATGGGAAAAGGTGATGCTCGGTCGAAAAGCCGACTGTGTTTTTACTGATCCACCATACAACGTCAACTATTCAGGCAGAGGAAAAAACACTAGCGAAGGAATCATGAATGACGACATGGAAGAAAAAGTGTTTGATGTTTTTCTCGACGGAGTATTCGGATGCATCGCTGAGATGACAAAAGCCGGTGCGGGTTGGTATGTCTTTCACTCGACTTCAACACAGGCACAATTTGAAGCGGCACTAAAGAAACACGGAATGTCGGTCCATAACCAATTGATATGGAATAAGCCAACAGCATCAATGGGATGGGGCGACTATCGATGGAAGCATGAACCGTTTTTCTATGCATCGAAAGAAGGAGTAAAAGCTGTTTTTTATGGAGACAGAACTCACAGCACGATTCTCGACTTTCACGATAGTGAACAGAAGATTCTCAACTGGGCTAAACGACAAAAGAAACTCGAGACAGAAGGAAAGCTCACAATCTGGACAATGAAAAGAGATAAGGTGAATGAATATCTGCATCCAACTCAAAAGCCTGTCGAACTTATCACTTACGCACTCTTCAATAGTTCCAAAGCAGAAGATTTGATTGCTGACCCTTTCCTTGGAAGTGGTAGCACGCTCATAGCTTGTGAGAAGACGGGTAGAGTCTGTGTCGGGATCGAATTGGACCCAAAATTTGTGGACGTTATCGTCCAGAGGTGGGTAGATTACACAGACATAGAAACCATCCAAAAAAACGGTAAAGATGAGGTCTGGGAAAAGACACAATATGGAGAAAAAAACGACTAAAAATGAAGACGAAAACAGTATCAATATTGATACAGTTTTAATTCCTCACCGCACTGGCACCAGTACCAGTGCGATAGATAGCCCTGCCGTTGCAAATGCAACGCAAATGCAACGTGACAAGCTCCCAGGGGGCATTACCGGAAAGGGGTTCCAGCCAGGTCAATCAGGTAATCCTGCAGGTAAGGTTCCAGGCACTAAAAATCTAACCACTAGAATACGAGAAGGACTTGCTCGATTAGGTGCCAAAGATGCTCAAGGGAACCCGCTACCAGTAGAAGAAGCCCTAGCTCAAAAAATTATCAAAATGGCACTTGATGGTGATAGGAAAATGATCGAGCTTGTATGGAATTACTTAGATGGAAAACCACCACAAAATATTGATCTCACTAGCAAAGGTGAACGTGTCGGCACTGTGGTTTTGTCAGCTGAAGAAGAAAAACGTATAGAAGAATTATTCGCCCCAAGAGTTATGCTCCCACCAACAAAAGAAAATGCAAACAATAAACTACAACCCAACAAAGGCAATGGCTCCGATAACGATGGAGGGGATGTGCTTCTTGAAACAAAGCAGTCGGGAAGTGCGTATGAAATCGACTCGTGATCATTTTGGATATTTCATAGCGTACTATCTATCACATTATGTGCGAAGTGAATTCGCGCCATTTCATTATGAGATGATGGCAGATGTGCATGACCTTCTAGATTTAAAGATCAGAGAGGTCGCATGGTTTATGTTTGGAGAAAGTGCGAAGACTAGCTTCGCTAAGGCTTTGATTTTATACATGATCGCATATGATATCGAGCCATACATCAATGCCGATGCATTTGATAGCACTAACTCAGAGCGTGCATTGTTTGATGTTGTGTGGGAGCTTCAAACAAATAGGAGATTTATTGCTGACTTTGGAGAAAAATATAATACGAAAAGAAGTAAAGATGAAGCAACACAAAAAAGAATAAAAGATTTTATTACTAACCCTGACAAAGACGAAGCAGGAAATATTCTCAAGGAAGGTATCCGAGTCGAGGCACATAGCACTCAAGAAAGTATTCGTGGTCGAGTACATGGTGCCATGCGTCCAGGCTTTGTTTTACTTGATGACTTTGAAACGAAGAAGACGCTGAAAAGTGAGGTTGCAACAAATCAGATTAGATCCCACATTCAGGAATTCAAAAGAGGTCTCGACTCATCACGTCGACGTGTAATTTATCTCGGCAATATCTTGAGTGAATTCGGAAACGTGCAAAGTGTGATTGAGCGTGCCAAACAGGATCCAGAATTGCGAGTGAGAATTGTTCCAATTTGCCAAGGAACACTCATGACTGGACTACACACTCCAACGTGGCCAGAGCGATGGGTTATGACTGACGAAGAAGCGAAGGAGACTGGCAAAGTAAGTATTGAAGGAAAAAGGAGATCCATGTGGACACCAGAAGAAGGCGACATGGACTTCCAGGCCGAGATGCTCTGCCAGCCAATCGATGAATCAAAGGCGATATTCAAGCGTGACTGGTTCTTGTTGATTGAATGGGAGGCATTGATGCAAAAGAAACTTGCCGCTTACGTGACGATTGATACGCCAAGTAGAAAAGAAGATGGCGAAATAAGCAAAGATGGAGACTATGTGGGTATTTGTATCAATTGGATAGATCGAGAAGGTAAATGGCATTTGAAAGCATGGAGAGAAAAACTCGGTCCAACTGGAATCATTGAGAAGATGTTCGGCATTTATACGTTTTTGATTCAAGCGGGAACACCTCCGGTTAAGTTTGGATGGGAAGATACTGCATTCACTCGAGGACTTGAACCGATGCTCCGACATGAACAAAGAATGCGTCAGACATTTCTGCCTTTGATTTGGCTCAAACATCAAGGACGATCAAAAGAAGATCGCATACGCACTGGATTACTCTACAGATACGAAACCCGAAGCATTTATCACCTCAAAAATGAATGTAAAGACCTAGAAAATGAACTTGTGAGATTTCCTGACTCACCAAATGACGATACAAGTGATGCAACAGCCTACCAAAGCGATATCGCACGACCTGCTGGCACTGAAAGACCTCGTGATATTCGACTAGAGCCTGTAATCAATACGGCATACGGCAAAGTTAAGCCTGCATACGAAGAAGAATTCGTGGAAGAAGGTCCGCAATACCCCTACATCGGAATTTAAACATAATTCATTGCACACACTTATGCACGAATTAATAAGTCTATACTTAAAACACTATGTCACTTGCGCATTATAAAATCCGAGACACCCTAGCTGAACAGTCACTCAAAGAAATCGATTATTCATATCGTTACAAGAAAGCTCGCATGGCTTCTTGGAACATGAACGAGGATATGATGAATCCCGATCGTATAACTTCCGATGCAAAGTCACCATACGGAGGTAGTACCTATCAGCAACAGCAAGGTGATACTCGAGCTCAGGTTCCACTCTTCAAGATGCATGGATTCGTGCATACTATTCTCTCAAAGATTGATAGTCCTCTAACATTTAAATACATCAAAGGCGAATCTGCAGATCTTAAGAAGGCCAAACTGATGAACTCAATCAGAGATAAAGATGCAAAGATTGGACGATGGAATTTCAAAGACCTGATGGGTAAGCGTGATGCTGCTATTTATGGTCGTGCAATTTATTTATATCTTACGAGAAACGACAAAGGTCAGTATAAGAGTCTGCTCAACCTCATTGATCCGAAAGACTTTCTGATTGATCCAGATGTTGGCGGTTTATGCACCGAAGAAGAAGACGGAAGTGGAGTAGAAAAAGCTGCATACCTTGGATGGTGGAATACAAAACTTACTCGCGCTCAACTTACAAAAGGAGTCAAAGACGGCATTTACTACAAAGCTGTCGTTCAAGATTTGCTTGATGGCGGTCCCAACACAAGCACAAAGACTCAGCAAGATATCGACAAAGACAATCGAAAGGTAAATGGTGCTCCTCGAGAACGTTTCAAGAATGAAAATCAATTTATTTTTTATACATGGATCACAACTGATGAAAATGACGATCGTTATTACCTAGTGCTGACTCCGTCAGGTGATTGTATTCGTTGCGAACCTTGGAAAGATATTCGTAAAAGCGAAAAGTATCCAATATGGACATGGGCAGCATTTCCAGACCCTCGTGAATTTTGGACACCATCATATTGCGACTATGCTCGTGGTATTTTCATGGCACAGGAAAAGAGTATTAACCAATCACTCGACAACTCAGAGCAAATCAATCGTCCGCAGACCGCAGTCAATGTCGACTACGTTCGAAATCTTGCACAGGTTAGATACCGCAGAGATGGATACATCGAGATTGAAGGAAATATGGATGTCGGTAAGGTGCTTCAGACAAGACAGACTCCACCGATACAGGGTCCATTCATGGTTTATGACAAACTCGAGGCAATCGTTGAGGGCGATAGTGGAATTACTGCTGACGTTAAGGGTACAAGCTCAACAGATACGCTCGGTGTTTACGAAGGAAATCTTCAACAGGCAAGTGATCGCTTTGGATTGCTTAATAAAAGTTATGCAGAAGGATATTACAGATTTGCCGTCCTGCACAAGGAAGGCGTTATGCAGGATTTGAAAAGAAAAATGGCAGTGCAAATTATGGGTCCCATGGGTCTTGAGATTGAACAGGTCACTGCTAGAGATTTGAAACCATACAACAACGACTATGACATCTTAGTCGAAGCAAGTAATGCAGAGGCACAAAGCAATGCAATAGAAAGCAAAAACAAATTGACATTCCTTGGTGTGTACAAAGACGATCCAAACGTGAATCAGAAAGTCTTGTTTGAAACTCAAGCATCAATTGCCGGAGTTGATGACGATACAATCAAGCGTTTACTCGATACTAGTGACTACGATACTACAGAAGTTGTAGCTCAAGCAGATGAAGCATTCGAGATTATTCTCGGCGGTGAGAAAGCTCCAACATACAAAGATGCGAATACTGGATTCCTGCAAAGACTTGTCGACCTTTCCGAAAAATTTGATAACGAACTCACTCCTGAACAGCATACTGCCGTCTTTGCCTACATCGACCAAATGACCCCTATCGTTGAAAAGAATGCAGCACGATCGGTAGTGGGTCAGGCGGCGAAAGCAGGTCTGATCAGTGGAGGCGGAGGCATGGTCGATACAGCCTCACCTCAGAATGCTGATCCGAATGCAACCGGTGGTGCTCCTATTGCCAGCCCAGGTGCTCCTGCAATGGCAATGAAGTAAATCGGAATTATAAAAATTAATTAAATTAAAATATGTCTGAATCAAATAATGTTAAGTTTGTAGAAAATAATGGAAAGTGGATGTGGAAGCGTTACGATGAACAAGGCTCCGTAATCTTTAGAAGTCCTGAGTTTGAAACAGAGCGACAAGCTCGTGAAGATTATGAGGCAAATGGTGGTACTCCAACTACCAATGAACCAACTCCTGCAGAAGTGAATACTCAGGAACAGGAAACAGCTCCTGAGAATGCACCTGAACCAGAGAATACGACTGCAGAATCAGCATCTATCTAAATTGTTATGCTTACATTCACCTATAAATTAAGAAAGAAAGCGAAAGATAAGGGCGACTATAGGATAATAAAACATGGTCAGGTCGCTGAGTTTTCTTTGCGAGAACTCAATCGAAACATTGAGCAGGTGAAAAAGCAGGCAAAAGAAATGGAGGCAAATGCCAAGCTCCAAGAAGCACTAGCGGAGAATATTCGTCGAGCCAATCCCGAACTCATGGCATACATAAGAAAGTTGTCACCTAAAAAACGATTTGCTTTGACCATGTTGTCTGTACAGGAAAATAAAGCTCGACAGTTCAGGGATCAGGAAAGGGAGTCTAAGAAAATACTTCGAATGATTATCAATGAGAACAAAGAAGTCCGTAAACAATTACATCTATGAGCGAAAAAGAAGAAAAACCAATTCTAACTGGTCCGCATGATTCACTAAACGAATCCGATCAGAAAGATGCAAAGGATGATGAGGAGATAACCGAACTCAATAATGCGATTGATGTCTCACAGGACATGGTCTCATGGGCAAGAACTCCTGCAGGTCAGGACACGATCAATCGTCTTCGCAATGAAGCTCGTAAATCATTGAATGAACTATTCTCCGTACTTCACGAAAACCCTGAGCTTGGAAAACTTATATCTGCAGTCGCTAGATTTGAGGCCGCAATACAGATGACTAGACGTTTTACTGGTGCTGAAGATGACCTTGATACGCTGTTGTCTGAGCTGTCACGCAAGCGACCAAGTGTTACTGCGGAATTGGCAAAATAATAAAATAAAAACCATCAAATTTGATGGTTTTTATTTTATTGATTGCACACACTTGCGCATGTTTTTTTAAGTTTACACTTATCTACATAGAGGGGCCAACCTCTTTTATTAAAAGGTTAATCGCGCGAATGCTCGGCGTACACATCAGAGCATCGATGGGGCGAAACCATCGAAATAAAAACGTTATGCCAGAACCAAAAGGAAAGGGCGCACCATTACCCTCTGATGATTCATCAGAAAAAGGTGCAGGGGAGTCGAAGTCCGATAACAAGGGCAACGGAAAAGATGCCAACCCTACAAATGGTCAATCGATTGGACAGGTTGCGGGAGCGGAAGGTGATTCTAAGGACAACAAACCCAAAGAGGGTAATGAGAAGGACAATCTCATCGTTGATCTGAAGAAAGAAAACCGAGAAATGAAAAAGATGATTCGTGACGAGGTCATCCCTACAATTCGAGAATTGCAACAGCAAATCAAGAGCGGTAGTTCAAGTGTCGGGGACGCTAAAGACGAACTCGATTCACTCGCCGAAGAATGGAAACTCGAGCCAAAATTTGTTCATAAGCTCGCAAATGTCCTTCTTAACAAATCCAAGAAGCAATTCGAGGATGAGTACCTTTCAGACATTAAAGATATCAAATCGAAGACAGAAGCTCAGTCAAAGCAGATAAGCAATGCCCAAATCACGACTGCAATCTCGAAAGAGTTTGATCGTGTAATTGCGGAAAATCCTGACCTTGAAAAAGTTGCCAAAAAAGAAGCCGTAAGGAAATACATCATGTCGAGCGAGGACAACCTCAAGCGCACGATGGAAGACATCCTCGAGGAACTCTATGGTGACGTTGCCAAAAGCGGTGGCGGAATGGAGGGTTACAGCTCACAAGGCGGTAATCACCCAAAGGAACCAGACTATAAGGCTCCAACCGAGGAAGATCACAAGCGCATTGCTCAATCTCGTGAAAGAGGTGGACAGGAATTCGGAAAATATCAAGAAGGCTTGATTGACCGACTTACACACCGTTCACGTCATCGAAAGAATTCCTAAATCTGAAAGGGTAAATTTATTCGCATAATTTTACCTATTATTATGATTCAAGTATTTAAGGAACAGTTCGACAATGCCTATCAGGCAGTGTTCGACAAAGTGCTAGTGGCGATGGAGATCGCCAACACACGCCTCGAGAAGCAGCTTACTTATGGTGCTTCCGTAAAGCGTGTGAAATATGCACTTGCACCAATTCGTGTGCGTAACATCACGATGGGTGTAAACCGAACCATTGATCAGCTCAATGACTCGGGCGAAACCTTGCTCGTAAACAAGAACAAGGGTTCAGACTTCCGTATCTCCAAGAAGGAAATGATTCAGGCAGGCCCACTGAATCCAGCCGAGACAATCGGTGCCGAAGTGGCCAAGAAACTTTCTCGTTACATTGATGCCGATGTCTTCGCTGAAGTGAAGAACGCTCTGCAGAAATTTGATGCGGGAGACCTTACCACAATGAGTTCAAGTGGTACGCCGGTCACATTGTCGACAACCAATGTGCCACAGCTACTTTCACAAGGTCGTGCAAAGTTGCGCCGTGGCAATCAAGACCTCACAAGTCTTGCATTGGTTCTCGATAGTTATGGCGGTTCGATAATTGAGCAGTACGTCATGTCAAAAAACATTGACCTTGCTGCTGCAGCATTCAAGAACGGATATGCCGGTCCAGTCGGAGGTGCTGATCTTTACTTGTCAGAAAATCTTCTCGGAGAGGCTGTGATCACGATGGCGTCAAACCCAACGAACGGTCAGACATTCTCTCTCAACGGTTACATTTACACTTTCGTTACTTCACTCGGTACGACTCCAGGTAACGTGCTCATTGAAGCAGGTGTTGATGCGACTCGTGACAACTTGATCAGTGCGTTCCATCAGGATACCGCTGTCACCAAGTATGTGCCTTGGACAGATGCTGATCCTAACTACGATCAGTCAAACTGGGTTGATCTCCAGATTGCCGGTGTTGATGATGATACTGCAGACACGATCACGATTACAGGTACTGGCTCTGGCCGACTTGTATTCGGTGGTACCGCAACATACACGGTTACCAAAAACCTCGTTCACGCCTACTACGGCAAGAAAGGGGCAATCGATGTGGTTATCCAAGACCTTGCCGAAATGGAAATGGTCGACGACCCATATCAGCGAGCAAAGATTGTTCGTGCTGATGCAATCTACGGAATCAAGACATTCTCCGATGGAAAGCCTCAGTTCCTCGACGTCCAGCTCCAGTCTTAACGACTCCACTGACCTGAGCATAGGCTCGGGCTCAGTGGCGGGGACAGTACTTGCAACTGGGCTGTTCCCACCACTGAGAAATAAATAAATTTATGGCAACACCACTTACAGGACAACAAATAATTGATAGATTCGAACTCTACACAGACGACACAACTGATCTCTCAAGTGATGAGGAACTTATTGTCGCCAACGACAAGCTCCGACTTATCTACATGGAGCAACCGTGGGAATTTCTTCGCAGAAAAAAGACGGGAGTAGTTGGAAGTGATGGAAAAATTACTCCGCCAACAGACTTCGATGAACTCATGGAAAATTACAGTGAGGATCCAACGATAAGTGAACCGCTTCTCAAGGTAATTTTTATAGGCAGTCAAAAGAGTCCGTATTTTGTGGTCCCAATGGGTCAAAGAAATGCGAATCAATACAGCAATGTCTGCTGGGTTGATCCGACTGACGGAAAAATAAATTTCGTACAAAGTCCTGGTGCGGGTACTACATACGAATACGATTACAAAACAAGTCCTGACGATATTACTGTCGGCACATCACCAGCTCTTCCTCCTGAATACCATCCAATGGTTGTCTTCGGCATGCTTATCGATGAAGAAATAATAAAGAAATCTGAAAAAGCTCGTAGCAACATGCAAGACAATGCGGTCCAGTATCAGCGCTACATGAAAAATCTCAAATTGCGTGACGCTAGATTTAAACTCGTATAAATATGGCAGAACATGAAATATCACAATTCATATCAGGTGTTCACAACAGAAATGATGCTGAAGACACGCCGAAAGATAGCTCAAAAGATTCGCTGAATTGGGTGACAATTGACGGTCACATTGAACTAGCACGTGGAAAAGTAACCGTAGGTGTGGAGGGTGCGGCAGGCTCATGCCCAGCGATTCATATCGGATATAAGACAAGTGGTATCGGAATTCTCTGGAGAAAGATAAGTACAAAAATTCAATACTACAACGGATCAACATGGGTAGATGTTGTTACAGGTCTCAATGCAAGCGATATTTATGTCTTTGCAAACTACAGCTCATTAACCGGTGCTTATACATTTGCTGGCGGTCCAAGTGGACTATTTAAATTTGCTAATGCTAACCCAGGAAATTACATACAACTTTACACAGCAACAGATTTTTATACAGGCTATCCATTGGTAGATAAGGCGCGCATGTATATGTGGGGAATTGCCAAGGATCCAACAAGTCTCTATAGAAGCAGAATTGATGTTCAGCGAGCAGGTGTCAGTTTTACTCAAATCTCAAATGAGAATATCGGTAGCGGTAACGGATCGCAGGTCACATTTACAGGAACACTCGGATTCAAAGCAACATATCCGAAAGCAAACTGTGCGTTAGTGACAATCAAATGCATCGATTCAGGTGGGGAGATATTTTCTGATGACAAAAATGGAAACCTAAAGGGAAGTGCGGGTGGAGTTGGAACAATCAACTACATCACTGGGGCGTGGAGCGTGACTTTTGTGACGATACCGCAAAGCACATCAAATAATATTCAAGCTAGTTACATCTGGGAAGACAGCACAAGCAAAGGAGTCGCTGATTTTTCATACAGCTCAACTCGTGTGGCAGGTGAAGGAGATGTCATAAGACAAGACGAGGGTGGTGATGCTATTCAACAGCTTGTAATTGGTATCGATGGAAACTACTACTCACTGAAAAAGCAGAGTGCGTATCAGCACAAATACAGCGATGATGACACGACATTTAATAACCAAGTTGTTCGAAGAAATATCGGAGTATTCACAAGGAAAAGTGCAGTCACAACAGGTCGAGGCGTTGTGTTTATCAACACTGCCAATCCTGATCGTCCACAACTTACGGTCCTAGAAAAGAATCCGCTAGGTGATGACATTCTCGCAACTGAACTTATCTCACATTTTGCGTGGGAGAAATTCGATTATAACGATGCGTTCATGGAAACGTACGGACAATTCGTCGTCCTATCATGTCGTGCAATTGGAAGTCTTGTAAACGACCGAATGCTCATCATAGATATCGTTAAAGACACTGTCGATATAACAAATTATGGAATGAAATGTCTCGCAAAGGACTCGGGTGTTCTTTATGGAGGTAGTCCGTACACAGAAACTATATACAAAATTCTAAACGGCTTTGATGATGATGGCTACGTGCTTCAAAACAACTGGGACAGCAAAGATGAAACCTATGGAGTCAATCGACTCAAAAAATATCGCAGATTAAGATACCGAGGACAAATCGATTCCGCTCAATATGTCGAGGTGTACGCAAACTTCGATGGAACAGGATACACACTCGTCGGCACAATCCGTGGAGATGCAACCTATGTAAACAGGACGAGTCCATCAAGTGTTGGAACGACAATGATCGGTGAGGCTGCTGTCGGTGGTGACGGCCCAGCTTTAGTGTATCCGTTTGAAATGCAGATAAAAGCGATGAAAATTCCAAAATTCCGAAGACGAAGTATACGCTTTATCGCCAAGGGAATTGGATACGTAAGCATCATGGAATCAATCGACTGGGACATCCTGACTTACGAAGACAAGCTACCAAAGGTCTATCGCCAAAAGGAACATATAAGCCTAGATGGCAAAAGTGTTGACCAGTGATTGCACACACTTATACGCTATTTTTTAGGTTCATACTAATATCATGTCAACCAAGCTCACAAAAGTAATCGCAAATTTTGAAACATCTCTTGCTACAAAGCTCGCAAATGGTGCAACTTCTGGTGCGCTTGCAAGTATCACTGACAAAAATGGTGTCAGTCTTCCATCAGCAAAGTATTGCATGATCATCGACAGAGGAACTGGAGATGAGGAGCATATTCTCTTTGACCTTAGTGGAACAGCGATGGTGAATATTTTCAGCGTGTCGCGCCAAGGTGTTCAGACTGCAGGTGTGCAGAATGTCAACGGACATCGTGCAGGTGCGAAATGCTATCTCACAGACTTCGTGAATCTAAAAATTATTGTAGACATGCTAAATGGTGATGAACCATTTGATGGAACAAAGCCATTTAAATACGACTCTCCTCCAGCACTCAGTGATCCTCGCCACATTCCAGATAAAGCCTACATTGATACATCACTAGCAAACAAAGCTGAACTTGCCGCTAACAACGTGTTCACTGGGCAAAATTCTTTTACACAATCACCAACAATTCCGAATGCAGCAACCGCAAACCAACCGGTAACTCTGTCACAGCTTATGGCAGCTGCACTAGTCGGAATTTCTGCGGGTTTTGAAAACGTGGAAATTGTTAGAAATTTTGATGGAAATGTTCGTTCTATCCACGACAATATCAACGGAAAAACATACGTCATGGAATACGACAAAAATGGATACCTCGTCGCCTTTTATGATGGCGCGACAAGATCAAAGATCACCACTGTCGATGGAAGACTTATTAGCAAAGTAACAAATTAAAAAATATGAGCATAACATTATTAACAGATAAAAAACCTCAAGCAGTATCTCCAAAAGGCGAGTGGCTATTCCCGCAAGTGATGATGATGGAAGTAAATCGATTAGGACAAGTTCGTTATCCTGCAGTAAAAGCAAGAGGTACTCTCACACTGGCACTTAATGCGGCAAACGGAGAAACTGTGCTGATTGATTCAAAAACGTATGTATTCGTTAACACTCTGACTGGTGTTGATGGACAAGTTAAAATAGGTGCCTCAAAAGAAGAAACAATTGCAAATTTGATTGCAGCGATCAATCTCGATGGAACACCAAATTCGCAATATACAACACAAACCACATTACACCCGACTGTTTACGCAAAGACAGGTTCAACTACAGCAAAACTACTCGCAATTGCAAAAGTTGGTGGAGTCGCTGGTAATTCAATTGCTCTAGGTAAAACTCTCGCAGGAGTAGGAAACCAGTGGGATGCTTCAACCTTGGGTACAACAGTAGCCGGTGCGGACGAATCTGATGCTGACTCATTGATTCATCCTCATTATTACGGAGGTGTAAACAATAACTCAGGTCAGCAATACAACGTCCGTGAAATGTACTACCACGGAAGCGGTGAAGAAGATGCTTCTGATGATCGACTATGGTCACACAGGCATGCTGTTATGAACTTCCCAATGAAAGAGTATAAACTCCTTGCGGGAGCAACTCGAAAGATTTTCATGCCCAACAATTTGGATCGTCTCGTAAAGCGAATTGATGTTCTAAATGTGAAGTCATTTATTAAACGCCCTGAATGGCAATCAAGTATCTCGTCACCATTCGGGGAAAGCACAAACAATGTAACGTTCCATACAGTAGAAATGGGCGATGACCGATTTGCACTCTTCTATCGACAGCAAGCAGGAACTACAGGGGTTTATGTGATTATTGGTCAGCTTGCGACAAACGGAGTCATTACATGGGGAACTCCTGCAATTATTACCGCACTTGATCAGTACGACATAAACTTTGATGCTGTCCTTGTAAGTACAAATAAAATTCTTTGCACATTTGGAAGTGGAGCTAGTACGTACACACAGACTGCAACAATTACTGTCTCAGGTACTGTGGCGTCGGTCAACACTGCGGTCCAGGTCGCCGCAACTAACTTCGGATGGAAAAAATTGTGCAAACTCGATACCGATAAAGCACTGCTTGCTGTATATACCAGCACTACTATCTCGATTTATGTTGTGACAGTCTCAGGAACCGTTCCTTCATACGGATCGGTTGTAAACCAAGCAAACTCAACTGCACCTCATATTGTTCAAAACGGAACCGATAAGGCTCAGCTTGTCTTCTGGGATACCTCGTTATCTCGTGTCAGATCATCAGTAATAACAGTCACTGGAACAACTCCAACAATTCAGGCGGCGATTACAATCGGATACGACGGTAACTTCTCATACAAATCAAATCAGTTGGTTCAAGTGGCGACTGATAAATTTGTCTATTACCACCCATGGGGTCAACTTCACCCATATCGTGGACGTGATAGATCAAAACTCATTATGCTGACAGTGTCTGTAAACACCACCTCAATATCACATACGCTTGAATTGAGAGATACCGTATATGACACCAACATTACATATTTCAAGAAGCTCGATACAACAACGTGGATGCTTTGGAATAAACCACAAGGACGTGTCGGTAAATTGATACTCGATCTTACGAATAATTTGATGACGATTAATGACATCCCTTACCAACACAACATCTGGGATAACAATACGTATCAAACGAACTTTATGCAGAAAAGTTCTGAGACTAACAACATCCAACGTGCTGCCGATCCTGCAATAACAACAAACGGATGGGTGTTTACAGCTACTGATAACAACGTGAGCGGTGCAATTGTTGCTTGGTCAGATAAGACATTCAGCTTTGATGTTTATCTTGATGATGAACTTTTTGGCACATTCAACAAAACAATTCCTGGTGCAGTT
>Ga0364859_10217_pt1 | contig 37599 bp, 38 predicted proteins | sample ExccelAu500001D3_FD_206911 | JGI IMG/M metagenome (GOLD analysis project Ga0364859, IMG submission 206911) | Enriched cells from Trout Bog Lake Hypolimnion, Wisconsin, USA - BchlTB.Aug20.5000.01 .D3 | ecosystem: Environmental > Aquatic > Freshwater > Lake > Hypolimnion/Profundal zone | place: USA... | reverse complement strand
TTGTCGTGTGTAACAGGTGACGCCGATTTTGTCATAAGGGCGGCACGGAAAATCCACAGGTGCCCAAAATCCCGGGTGCCTAGAGCGCGCAAATCAATTACCATCACTGCTTCTCCCGGTGAGTGACATTAACCGGATTGCGGCTGGAACGGGGCGGCGGCATTGTTGCCTGCTCCACGCTGACGGGGAATTCGCATCCCGTTTCCCGCTTAACCAACACGCGAACGCGAAGTATAAGCAAAATGAATGATTTACGCAAAGAATCTGTAACATGGGTAGAAGTTGACGAGGGAAGTTGCGATCAGCGCATTGATAACTTCCTGTGCAAACACCTCAAAGGTGTGCCCAAGAGCCATATTTACCGCATTTTGCGCAGTGGTGAGGTGCGCGTTAACAAAAAGCGGGTGGATCAAACTTACCGGCTGCAACTCGGCGACCAGGTACGCATTCCGCCGGTAAGAGTGGCCGAACCGGTGGAGCGGGAGTATGTTCCCGCGCTCGAATTTCCGATTTTGTACGAAGATGACGCGTTGCTTGCCGTGGACAAGCCCTCGGGGGTGGCCGTGCATGGAGGCAGCGGGGTGAGCTTCGGGGTCATCGAACAATTGCGTAGCGCGCGGCCTCAAGCTAAATTTCTCGAACTGGTGCACCGGCTCGACCGCGAAACGTCCGGCGTGCTGCTGTTGGCAAAAAAGCGATCCGCGCTGACCAACTTACACGAACAGATGCGCGACGGCAAAACCGACAAGCGCTACCTGACGCTCGTACTGGGACAGTGGAAAAATGCCAAGCAGCACGTCAAACTGCCCCTGTTCAAATTTGACACTCAGGATGGCGAGAAGCGGGTGATGGTACGTGAAGATGGCAAAGAGTCGCATACGATATTCACCCTGCAAAAAGCCTGGTCGGGCTACACCCTGCTCGAAGCGCAGCTGAAAACCGGACGCACCCACCAGATTCGGGTACACCTTTCCCATCTCGGTTTTCCTATTGCCGGAGACGACAAGTATGGCGATTTTCCTCGCAACAGGGAACTGATGAAGCAGGGCTTGAAGCGCATGTTTCTGCATGCTCATTCGATTGCGCTGACTCATCCGCTCACCGGAGAGCCGTTGCGATTTACCGTGCCGCTACCCAAAGAGTTGCAGAAATTTGTGGACAAGCTGGATACTGGCGTAACAGGTGTTCACTTGTATTAGTAAGTGGGAGAAAGACGGCAAGATTTTCAGGTTGGGCACACTACAACGCAGAATATTAAGATAAACACTTAATTTGCGTAATTTCGATAACTGTTTTAGAGTTTGCTTCGGGGTTAAATAAAAACAATCATGGGAGAATTCAAATGCGACATATCAAGTTTAGTTTAGTAATCCTGATAGCTATAGTTTTGGTTGGGTGCGGAGGCGGGGGCAGTGATGTTCCGGCAAAACCAAAATTCACATCGCAAGTTTCATTCGGTGACAGTCTGAGTGATGTGGGGACATATAAAGTTGGCACCGTTGCTTTACTAGGTGGTGGACAATTCACTATCAATGGAACTGCGCCCACAAATTGGACAGAATTGACCGCAGCTAAACTTGGATTGGCTGCACCTTGTCCGGCGCTAACAGGTTTGGATGGTGCCCTGGCACAAGGCTTTAGCGTTATGCCGCCAACTATTCATGCTGGATGTACTGGTTACGCCCAAGGCGGTGCTCGCGTCACTAGCCCTGTTGGCATTGGTAATAAATTATTAGGTGGCTCGAATGCGACAATAGGTATGCTGACCTACCCGGTTGTGACGCAAATCCAAAATTACCTTACTTCTGTTGGCGGTACTTTCAAAGGTAGTGAAATCGTTTTTGTGATGGCTGGTGCGAACGACGTGTTCACTCAGGCAGGTATGATAAATGCAAGTTTAGAAACTCCTGCAAGTGGGGTTCAGGCTATGCAAACGGCAGCGGACGAATTAGCAAATGACGTAAAAACGCAAATTATTGCCAATGGTGCAAAGTACGTTGTGGTTGTAAATGTGCCTGATATTGCCAGCACGCCGCAGGTAACATCAATCACCCCAGCGCCAGTTGAGGCGGCAACTGCAGCTTTGATGGATGCATTGGTGACGGCATTTAACGCCCAATTGAAAGCTGATTTGCCGGACAGCGCTAATGTGCTGAATGTGGATGCCTATGCTGCAAGCAAAGACGAAGTTCAAAATCCAGGCAATTACCTCTTAACCAATGTTACTAAAACTGCTTGTAATCTAACTGCGCCTACTCCAAACCCATTAGCTTCATCGTTAGTTTGCAATGCGCTTAACCTTAACACGGGTGTGTTGCCTACCGACCATTACCTGTTTGCAGACAATGTTCACCCGACACCATATGGACATTCGCTTTTTGCGCTTTATGTTTTACAGGCGATGACCAATAAAGGCTGGTATTAAATCGATCAGGTGTTTAATAATAACTTTGGGGAGCAAAAATCATGATATTCAAACAAACGATGGGTAGTTGGACAGTAGCAGTTGCATTACTGGCGATGTCTGGAACTGCTGCGGCTTCAGGTTTTGCCTTGATCGAGCAAAGTGCCAGCGGTTTAGGTAATGCTTTTGCAGGTGGCGCAGCAATCGCCGAAGATGCGTCAACAATTTTCTTTAATCCCGCCGGCATGTCGCGCTTGAGCGGCAAGCAAGTTGCATTTGCAGCGCATGCGATCACACCTTCGGCAAAGTTTTCCGGAACCGGAGACACTACAGGTAACACGAGCAATATGGGCGGTGATGCCGGGAGTATGGCCGTCGTTCCGAATGCTTATTTTGCAATGGAAGTAAATCCCGGTTTGAAAGTGGGGCTGGGGGTGAATGCGCCGTTTGGTTTGCAGACTGAATATGATTCAGGTTGGGTGGGTCGTTATCAGGCAATCAAAACAAAGGTTGAAACCATCAACCTTAATCCATCAGTTGCGTATCAAGTGAATGATGCGCTCAGTATCGGAGCAGGGGTCAATTACCAACACATCAGCGGTGAATTAAGCAATTATGATGCTTTGCTCGGCACTGCGGACGTGAAAGGCACCGACAACGCTTGGGGTTACAACTTGGGTATGCTGTACAACGTGGATTCCAATACTCGTATTGGCGTGGCTTATCGTTCAGCACTCAGTTATAAATTGCAAGGCACTGTGAGTACAGCATTGCCGTTTGCCAATGGACCTGTATCACTGGATATAAAGTTACCGGATTCCTTTGCTGTTAGCGGATTTCACAAGTTTAATGATAAATGGGATGTGATGGCAGATGCTACCTGGACAGGTTGGAGTTCATTCAATCAAGTCAAGGTTGTGAATGGCACTGGTGCGGTCATTATAGATACGCCGGAAAACTGGAAGAACACAGTGCGCGTGTCGGTTGGAGCAACCCATCACTACAGCCAGCAATGGCTGGCTCGTGCCGGTTTGGCTTATGATCAGTCTCCCGTCCCTGATGCATTCAGAACGGCGCGCATTCCCGATAACAATCGTACTTGGTTAGCGTTGGGAGGACAGTACAAACCTTCGACAACAAGTGCGATAGATTTTGGATATGCGCATTTGTTCTTGAGCAATTCCACTATTAGTGAAGCAAACCCTTCACCCGCTTTGGTAGGTACTTACCATAATAGAATTGATATTCTGAGCGCACAATACACGCAGAATTTCTAAATAATGATGCGCACAAGGGGAAGGTATCGAGTCTTCCCCTTTTTGTTTCTGAATGAAAAAAGGTTTCGGTGCTTGCTGCAAGAGTAATGGGTGCTCAGCAGCACATTTGGCGAAGGCCAATCTGCAGAATAATTTCTAATTCGTCTGCTCCAGGATGGTAAGCCGAGTGGTATTGTTAAACAAGGTGTAAATAATTATGGCCGTATGATCAGGATGTTCTGACGCAATTTTCAGGTTGTTAATCGACAATAAATTCTGCCTACTAATCAAAATGATGACACTTGCAAATGAGCCGAAAAGGTTTGCGGATAAGCTGATTCCTTACGCGAAAAACAGCCAGCCTGCCGATGGCGACAGAATATTACAATCTATTATTAATGATATCGGAGTCAAGTGATGAGTAACCTTCAAGGAAAAACCATATTCATCACCGGCGCCAGTCGCGGCATCGGACGCGAGATTGCGTTGCGTTGCGGGCGCGACGGAGCAAACGTGGTGATTACCGGCAAGACAGCAGAGGCACATGCCAAACTGGCAGGTACTATCCACAGTGTGGCTGCCGAAGTGGAACAAGCAGGTGGCCGCGCACTGCCAATCCAGCTTGATGTTCGTGACGAGACTGCGTTGCAAGTCGCAATAGAGCAAGCGGCGCAGCATTTTGGCGGAATTGATGTGCTGGTCAATAATGCCAGTGCCATCGGCTTGACCAATACTCTGGATACCACAGCCAAACGCCTTGATCTGATGTGGCAGGTGAACATGCGTGCCACCTTTCTTGCCTCGCGGGCCTGCATACCTCACTTGAAAAAATCTGCCAACCCGCACATTCTCACGATGTCGCCGCCGCTCAATATGGATGCAAAGTGGTTCGCGCCGCACGTGGCTTACAGCATTTCAAAATACGGTATGAGCCTGTGCGCGCTGGGTATGGCGCGCGAGTTTGCAAACGATGGCATCGCGGTGAATTGTTTATGGCCGCGCACCATCATTGCCACCGCAGCCATTGAATTCAATTTTCCCCCGGCCATTCTGCGTGCTTCGCGTCATCCGTCCATCATGGCAGAGGCGGCGCATCATATCCTGACGCGCGACAGCCGCGACTGCACCGGCAACTTTTTTGTGGACGAGGATGTGTTGCGTGCGGCGGGAGTGGAAGATTTGGGGCAATATGCGTTAACCCCCGGGGAACCGTTGTTTGTTGATCTTTTTCTCAACTGAGGGAAGTTGGGTATGCCGGACAATACAAGTCACTACATCAAACCGGAAGAAGCCGTCACGCTGCATGGGCTGTTCCTTGAGCGCGCCAGGCGAACGCCGAAGGCCATTGCTTACCGGCATTTCGACACGCACCGCGAAGCATGGCTGTCTCTGACCTGGGAACAAATGCACGAACAGGTGGCGCACTGGCAGGCGGCGTTGTTGCAAGAGGATCTGGCGGCGGGCGACAGGGTTGCGGTGATGTTGCGAAACTGTCCGCAGTGGGTAATGTTCGAGCAGGCGGCGATGTCGCTTGGTCTGGTGGTAGTGCCGTTCTATGTTGTGGACAGACCGGACAATATCGCCTACATCGTCAACGATGCGCAGGTTAAAGTATTGCTGTTCGAGACGGAAGCGCAGTGGCAGGACTTGCGCACAGTGATCGGGCAACTGGATTGCGTACAGCGCTTTGTCAGCCTGGAAAAAATTGCCCGGAACGGTACTCCGCGCTTGCAGTGCACCGACGAATGGTTGCCTCCGCAGGCAGTGTTGCAACCGGAGCGAGAGCGGAAGCGCGACGAACTGGCCACGATTATGTATACCTCCGGGACTACCGGCAAACCCAAGGGCGTGATGTTGTCGCACCACAATATTATCCATAATGCCTACTGGGGATTGATGACTTTCCCGGTCAGCACGCATGACAGTATGTTGTCCTTTCTACCGTTGTCGCACGCCTTCGAGCGCACGGCGGGTTATTACATGGTCATGATGTCAGGGGGCACTGTGGCGTATGCGCGTTCAATTCCATTGCTGGCGGACGATCTGAAAATCATTCGCCCGACCATACTGGTTGCCGTGCCGCGCATATACGAGCGCATCTACAACGCCATACACACCAAGCTGGATCAGGTTTCGCCGCTACAACACAAGTTGTTTACCCTTACTGTGGATGTTGGCTGGGATCGTTTTGAATACCAGCAAGGGCGGGGCGCGTGGACCCCAAAACTACTGCTCTGGCCAGTGCTTAAACGTCTGGTGGCAGACAAGGTGATGGATAGACTGGGAGGTGCCCTGCGCCTGTCCATTAGTGGCGGCGCAGCCTTGCCGCCGAAAGTGTCGCGCCTGTTTATCGCGCTGGGTCTGCCGCTGGTACAAGGCTATGGGCTGACCGAAACCAGTCCGGTAGTGAGTGTCAATCATGTCGAACATAATCTTCCCTCCACTGTGGGACCACCGCTGGAAGGCATAGAAGTGCGAATCGGCGAGCAGAATGCTCTGCTGGTAAAGGGGCCGTGTAACATGCTGGGGTACTGGAACAACCCCGCGGCCACCGCCGCCATGATAGACAAGGACGGCTGGCTGAATACCGGCGACACGGCAAGCATCAATACGAGCGGCCACATCACCATCACCGGGCGTCTGAAGGAAATCATCGTCATGTCCAACGGCGAAAAGGTGCCGCCGGTTGATATGGAAGATGCCATTGCGCGCGACCGTCTGTTCGACCAGGTGATGGTGCTTGGCGAGGGACGTCCCACACTGATCGTGCTGGCGGTAGTCAATCCGGAACAATGGCAGCTCTTCGCGCAACAGGTTGGGGTGCGTGCCGACATGCCGGAATCATTGCAAGACACACGCGTCGAGAAACAAGTGTTGCATCGCATCGGAGAGCAGATCAGGGAATTTCCCGGTTATGCCAAGGTGCGCCGCGTGTTGCTATTATCGGAACCGTGGAGTATCGAGAATGGATTGCAGACGCCTACTCTGAAGCTGAAGCGCGCCCGCGTTATTGCGCGCTACGAAAAAGAAATCGCACATCTCTATGAAAGACGTTAAGAATGGATAAACAAGAATCGATCACATTGCCGCAGAGGCAACCCACTTTGCGCGTGGTTGCCATGCCATCAGACTGTAGTTACACAGGCGATGTATTCGGCGGATGGGTGATGGCGCAGGTGGACATCGCCGGCAGCATTCCGGCATTGAATCGCTCCAAGGGTCGCGTGGCCACGGTAGCGGTCAATTGTTTTCAATTCAGGCAGCCTCTTTTGATGGGTGATTTGGTGAGTTTCTATGCCGATATTGTAAAAGTTGGAAAAACTTCCATTACTGTCAACGTCGAGGTGTATGCGCAGCGTGATCCTGCCAAGCCGGTTTGCATCAAGGTAACCGAGGCCACGCTGACTTATGTGGCGGTGAGCGATGACCGCAAACCGCGCCACGTACCACCTGCAGATTAATCAAAGGAGAAAAATTCAGATGAGCGAAAATTTTCATATCCGCAAGGTTGCGGTTCTTGGTGCAGGGGTAATGGGTGCTCAGATAGCGGCGCATTTGGTCAATGCCAATGTTGAAACTGTGTTGTTCGAGCTGCCCGCGAAAGAGGGGGATCCCAACGGCAACGTGAACAAGGCGCTGGAAGGATTGAAGAAGCTTGAACCTGCTCCTGTAGCCAGCCCATCCAAACTCACTTGCATTCAGCCCGCCAATTACGAACAGCACCTCGAATTACTGCATGGCTGCGATCTGGTGATTGAGGCCATCGCCGAACGTATGGACTGGAAATCCGGCCTGTACCAAAAAGTTTCGCCCTATCTGGGCGAGCGCAGCATCTTTGCCAGTAACACCTCCGGGCTATCCATCAATAAACTCGCCGAAGCTTTTCCGGAAAATTTGCGGCACCGTTTCTGCGGCATTCACTTTTTCAATCCGCCGCGCTACATGCATCTGGTCGAACTGATTTCCTGCACCGGCACCGAAGCGTCCCTGCTCGATCATCTCGAAGAATTTCTCGTCTCCACATTGGGCAAGGGCGTGGTGCGCGCCAAGGACACGCCCAACTTTATTGCCAACCGCATCGGCGTGTTTTCCATGCTTGCCACCAAGCACCATGCTCGGGCGTTCAACCTCGGTTTCGATACCGTGGATGCGCTGACCGGACGCTATCTGGGCCGCCCCAAGAGCGCCACCTTCCGCACCCTGGACGTGGTTGGCCTCGACGTCTATGCGCATGTGGTCAACACCATGCGCGAGAATCTGACTGAAGACCCGTGGCACAAGCACTTTGACTTGCCGGACTGGTTCAATTATCTGGTCGAACAGGGCGCGCTCGGGCAGAAAACAAAGCGTGGCATCTACCAGAAGATCGGCAAAGAAATCCACGTGCTGGATATTCACTCCAAAGAATACCGCCTTTCCGAAGCCAAGGTAGACGATGGGGTGAAGGAAATTCTGCGCGAACGTGACTGGGCAAAGAAACTTGCCGGATTGCGCGGCAACCAGCATCCGCAGGCGCAATTCCTGTGGGCTACGTTCCGCGACGTGTTCCATTACTGCGCGTTGCAGCTTGAACACATCGCCGACAATGCCCGCGATCTTGATTTTGCGGTACGCTGGGGTTTCGGTTGGGACAGCGGCCCGTTTGAAATCTGGCAGGCTACAGGCTGGCAGCAAGTGGCAAACTGGATCAGCGCCGATATTGCTGCGGGCAAAACCATGTCAAATGCCCCGCTGCCATCTTGGGCTACCGAATCTGATCGAGTTGGCGTACATACTCCTCAAGGTTCATACTCCCCTTTCCCGCATGTGGGAGAGGGAGAAGCGCAGCGAAGGGAGAGAACCTATCAACCTCGCTCCCAACTTCCCGTCTACCGCCGTCAACTATTCCCCGACCGGCTCCTCGGCGAATCCGTCCAATATGGCGAAACCGTCTTCGAAACCGATGCCGTGCGCCTCTGGCATACCGGTGACGACATTGCCATTCTCAGCTTCAAGACCAAGATGCACGCCATCAGCAACGAAGTGCTGGACGGAATTCTGCGTGCAATCGCCGAGGCCGAGGCACATTTTCGTGCGCTGGTTCTTTGGCAAGTGGAAGCGCCATTCTCCGCAGGGGCACACCTGCTGCAACTGATGCAAGGCGTTCAGGATGCGGCTGATACTCCACCTGCCGGGTTGTTCGACAAATTCAAGGGAGCTGCACAGCGGGTAAAATACACCATCGCGGGAGGCGGCGGGCTGGGCGAGATCGTCAACGCCGCAGCGGGCAACGTGCCGCGCGTGGAAGACGTGGTCGCCAAATTCCAGCAGGTTTCGCAACGATTGAAATATGCTCAGGTACCCACCATTGCGGCGGTGTACGGTCTCGCCCTCGGTGGCGGCTGCGAATTTACCATCCACTGCACGCGCATTGTTGCCTCGCTGGAAACATACATTGGCCTGGTCGAAGTCGGCGTCGGCTTATTGCCGGCAGGCGGCGGTTGCAAGGAGATGGCGCTGCGTGCGGCGAATGAAGCCAGAGGCGGCGACATTTTTCCACACCTGCGCCGCTACTTTCAGCAGATCGCCATGGGCGAAGTCGCCAAGAGCGCCGAACTCGCGCGCGACATGGGTTATCTCAGGCCATCGGATCGCATCGTACTCAACCAATATGAATTGCTGCACGTCGCCAAAGAAGAAGCCAGGGCGCTCACCTCCTCCGCCTACCGCCCACCGCTCGCCCCGCGCCAGATACCGGTAGCCGGACGCCCCGGCATCGCCACTCTCAAAGCCGCGATGGTCAATATGTTTGAAGGCGGCTTCATTTCCGAACACGACTACAACATCGGCTGCCGCATCGCCGAAACCATGTGCGGAGGCGACGTGGAAGCGGGTAGCCTGGTGGACGAACAATGGCTGCTCGATCTGGAACGCAAGAATTTCATGGAATTGCTGGCGACGGCGAAGACCAGGGCACGGGTGGAGTACATGTTGAAGAACGGGAAGCCATTGAGAAACTAGGATTGGGGAATGATGAGGCGAGAATTAGGTGTAGTAGTTCAGACTTAATCTGACCACTTTGCGGCGGTGAAAAACCAAGAGTAGACTTCCGCAATCGGGCAAGAGACATTCGAGGATGAAAATAGACTGCCTGAAAGCAGCCGTTGGTGACGAACTCCATCGCGCCCTGATGAGATGATAGGTCACGACTGGCAGTTATCAGGCAGTCAATTAGCAAGAATGGGTATCCCTGATTGATTTCCGGTTACGGCATAAAAGTAATCGAGTATCATTAGCATATCCCTGCTCAATCGGCATTTGCCCTTTTCTACGAGGGCATAATCAATACCGAATAATGCCTCGGCCAAGCCACCCGCAATAGCAGCAACGGTGTCGCTATCACCCCCAATCGAAATGGCGTTGCGGATTGCATCCTCAAAATCGGTGGCATCAAGCGCACAAACGAGTGCCTGTGGCACTGTTTCCTGACAAGTTTCGTTGAACTCATAATCCTCACGGATTTCATCAACTGTCATTGACAGGTCATAGCCATAAATTTTATGGATTTCAGCCCGAATCTTCTGTTTATCAACCTGGTGCCTTGCAAGGTAAATCGCATGTACTGTGGAACGGGCTCCCTTCATTCCTTCCGGGTGGTTGTGGGTTATTTCGGTGACTCTGTCAGACATCAGCAAAGCTTCCTCCAGTGAGGAGGCAAGCCAGGCTACCGGGCTTACACGCATGGCGGCACCATTGCCAAAGCTGTTATAAGGTGCCGGTGAAGGTGACCGAAACCAGTCGGCAAACGAGTGGCCATAGCTCATTTGCCAATACTTCGTGCACCAGGCAACCATTGTTTTTGCCGGATCTTTGCGATTGAGCAAAATATCTGCAACAGCTACCCGAAAGGCTTTTCTCTGGATGAAAGAGTGGAAGCAGGTGTATGGGGATTCGGATATGGGAAGCTCATTTCTGTTGAACTTTCGTTTGATGATGGTTATGGCAACCATTTGTTTGAAACGCCTCTCAGCAAAGATCAGGAAATTGTTGAATTGGCGGATGGTCAGCTTAAAGTTACAGCGACTATCCCTGATACCCCTCAATTACGTTGGTGGCTAATGGGCTTTGGAGAAGGGCTGGAGGTGCTGTCACCAGACACGCTCAGGGCTGAAATGGCATTTACTGCCACTGAAATGTATCAGAAATATAAGGGGTAATAATGCGCTATGAGCACATCGACGGAGTAAATGTGACAACTACACGGCCATTGTTGATGACCGCGAAGCTCGACGATGTGCCAATGTTTTGAGCGTTTCACTTGTCGGCACGGCAGTTGTGGTGGTGCTCGCCCGAAGGTGCGGGGCTGTGGATGTCTGAACAATTGATCGTGAAACTTGCCGCAGATGACATAGCTGCTTAGACGATTACGCCTCTGGCGCAACCAAATAATCAACAACTACCAATCCCGGCAACTTGCGAAAATCTTTTCCATTATTAGTCAGCACGGCGTGACCATGACGCAAAGCCGTTGCCCCTATCAACGCATCATGCGCTCCTACAGTCTCGTTTCTAGGAATCTGCGCTACTAATTGGGCATGAATACGGGCTGTCTCAATATCTACAGGCAGCGCGGTGAGAGCCGACAATATTCCTTCAACGAAAGCCAAGCGGCGACTGCGAATACCCTCATCCTGCGCACGATAAACCCCTACCAACAGTTCAGATGCAGTGACTACGCTGATATAAGCGTCACCGTATTCGGCATATTGCGAAAAATCAAGCGAGGCTCTGGCGCGTTCAGCAAGCACCAATACATCCGTATCGATCAAGAGGCCCAAGTGTCACGCTCCATCGGCTGATCAGTCACCCCGTGATGGATATCATCCAGAAACTGCTGCGTATGTTCGGCAGATAAACGCGGCAAACCTGCCAGCAAAAGATCCAACTGGCTGATGGGGTAGCCAGCAGCTACGGGGCCCGGACTCACGTAAGCAATGAGCTCATTCCCACGCATTACTTCCAAAGTTATATGCTGGTAGCGCACTTGGTTGAGTAAATCGGAGAAATTCCGGGCTAGGTTGGTCGCGGTAATTGAACGTGTGGTCATAAGCTTACCTCATGGATTTGATAATCATATAATCTGATTATAGGCGCGAGAATGGTTATTCGCAAATACAAATTTGGAGTAAGCAAATTATTGCATTGCTCCATGATACTGACTGCGACACACCCTGTCACTTTGGTCGCTTAGTATCAGCATTTCAGTTCGACTAATGCACATCATGAGGAAACCAACAACAGAAGTGACCGAGAAACCTGTCCACCGATTATCAGATTATTCCTCGGAAATATCAGAACTCCAGAAGGACGAAGAAGCTCAAGATGTAAAATGTCCGTCAAAGTTCTGTTCTTGTCGAAAACCTATGGAATGGATTGATTACGGCCAATTACCATCAGATTTTTCCGCAACTGCGCCTGATTATATTGGCTGCCCTGTGCTGATCTGCTCTGTCCAGGATGTTAAGATCGAATTGGCATATTTCAATGCGTTGTCTTTTGTAGGCAAGATATTAGCGCGTAAGGGGCTGCGTTATTTTTCAGCACTGACGTTTGCTCCGTTTCGTTGTGCAACAACGGCAGGCTTTCATGCCACTGGTCGAATAAACCAAAAGATTGAGCAGGGGGTATGATCATGATATATGAGCACATCGACGGAGTAGAAGTGACAGCGCAGTTCGCATTGGAAGGCGACTTGCGTTACTGTTACGGCTGGAGATTGTTTTAAAAGATCCTGTGCCAACAGGAAAAACAGTCTGTGTGGTTATGCAGAACCCGAGTTATGCCGGGGAGGACGTGGCAGACAAATCCGTACAGTTTATGGAAAAAGTGGTATTCAAAAAGGAGCTGGAAGCATTTAAAGGGGTGATGCATCCTTGCGGGGAAAATATGATGGTTTTATTTTAAATGCATAGCTCCCGCTGTATATGCGGAAGTACATTGAAGGACGATTGACAAATGCGGCTGTACGGAATTATGAATCAAACGGCAGAATGAAGGTATTCCTGGATGATGAGCGAATAGCACCCGACGGATGGATACAGACGCGATGGCCGGATGAGGTTATCAGCCTATTGAAGTCTGGCAATGTAACCAACCTATCCTTGGATCATGATTTAGGCGACGATCAGCATGGTACTGGATACGATGTACTGTTGTGGATAGAGCAGGAGGTCGCACTACATCGGTTTGTCCCCCCAGAGATCACGATTCACACAGCAAACCCAGCCGCACGGCAACGGATGTTGGAGGCAATTGAATCTATTGGGAAAATACGGCTACAGAATTAGTTCAGTTGCTGGAGATTTGTTTCTTGTGGTGGTCGGTGAGTACGCCTAGCCAGAATTTGGCGCCTTCGTTCTCCGCGATCCACATCCCCAGTAATTCTTTGCGCCCATCCAGATTGATACCGAGCGCAAGAAAGATAGCTTTGTTGATGACGGTGTTGTCTTGCCTCACTTTGGTCACGATACAATCCAGATAAACAATCGGATAGATGGCATCGAGAGGCCGGTTTTGCCAGTCGATGACTGCCTCTTTGACGGCATCGGTGACTTTGGAAATCAGCGCAGGCGAAACATCTGCGTCGTACATTTCCTTGAACGTGTCAGCAATCTCGCGGGTGGTCATTCCCTTCGCATAGAGACTGAGAATCTGGTCGTCCATCTGGGTGAGTCGGGTCTGATGTTTCTTGACGAGTTGCGGTTCAAAACTGCCTTCCCGGTCACGCGGGGTGGCAATCTCAACTTCACCAAACTGGCTTTTTAAGGTCTTGGGCGTATAGCCATTACGAGCATTGCCTTTCGGCTTGGGCTGGTGTTTTTCATAGCCCAGATGCTCGCTATTGATCCGGCCAGTTGAAGTTTTAAGTTTTCATGCTGCATATTTTACGCGAGAATCCTGGAAGAATTTTTTGACACGCTCAGGAGATTTCTCCAATGCTTGCATGTGCTCGGTTGCCGCCGCTTTCAGTTTGGCCTTGGTGCGTACCGGTACTTTTGTATAAATTGCGTGCTTCAAGTCGGCGTTAAGACGCTCTTCCGGGTTTAGCTCCGGGCTGTAGCTGGGCAGGTAGAACAGTTCGATCTTGTCCTTATGTTCCTCCGCCCACTTCTTAACTGGTTTGCTGTGATGCACACGCAAATTATCGAGAATCAGGAACACTTTCTTGGCTGCGTCTTTGATCAGTGCTTCCATGAACTCAATCAGCTTATCTGAGTTGAATGCCTCATCAATAATCATCCAGCGTGTCTTGCCTTGGTTGGTGACGGTGGCAATCATCGACAATTTTTGGCGCGTGCCTCCCACTGCAAATGTCACTGGTGTTTTGCCAGCCGGTGCGTAGCTACGACCTCGCACATCCGTATTCACTACTGCCGTCTCATCGCCCCAATGAATTTCGGCACTCTCGGCTTTGGCACGCTGTTCGATTGCCGGATATTCGTTGTCCAACCAACTCTGCACCGCCTCAGGGCGTTGCTCATAGGCCTTCTTGATCGGCTTTTGCGGAGTGAATCCCCAACGTTTGAGGTAGTTGCCAACACCACGCACAGATAGCTTGATTCCGCATTCGCGCTCGATCAACTGCGTAACAGCAGCCCGGTTCCACAGTGCAAATTCCATCTTCAGTTGCTCTGGTCGTTTGTCGCAGATGGTTTGCCGAATACGCAGCTCTTGTTCGTCTGTCAAATGGCGACCATCGCCATCCTGTCTACCGCGTGGCGTGGGCTTGATCGTTTCCGCTCCATCCTGTTCATACCGGTCAATGACGCCGCGTACGGTCGGGTAGGAAAGCCCACACAACTCAACGATTCGCATTACACCTATCCCTTTACGATGCAATCGCACGACCTGCTTACGCCGCTCGTGCAACTGCTCCAATGTTTGAAATCTTGCGTCTTCTTTGTCCATCACGCTCAGACTCAATTACCCAACAAAAGTTCAATCTTCTTTGTGCCTAGTCTATAAGCTCGGTATTGAGGGCGGTTTCGACCGTCATCTTGAGCAGTTGCTGCGTCAAGGCATTCAGGTCTTTTTCAGTTTTGACGTTTTTGGCTAATTCAGCTGCCAGTGCTTTTATGTTTTCTAGATCCATTTTCCTGCCTATCGTAGTTGACCCTTATTAGGGTACAACCCGCCGCAAGGTTGCCACATCTTGCCATTCAGCACGGCGCGCTTACCATACAGGTGAATCCAAATCCGACATCACTGGATGACCGAACAAGCCTTAACCTTCAAGGAGCTGCTGGGGAGGTACTACCATGGTTGCTTGCTAAGGTGTGGGGAACGACAATGTCCCGTTCTCAGGTTTAGTTTTTCGAGGTTCGTCTCAATGCATATTGTGGCAATACTGCACTTAATAATGCCGATTTGAACGCAGCAAAGGAGACGCTCGCGACGGGCTGTTATGGGTTAATTTCCGGCAGTCGCCAACGTCTGTTTTCGGACAGTTCAATTTAAAATTGCATGTAGCTGAAGTAGTAAAAACAATTGTATCAATCTGACTGTTTGTGTCAGACCAAGTATGGGCTAATACACATAAGGGATTATGAAGTTGCTTTTGTCTCTGTTAGTCCATCATGCCAAGGATGACGGCCTTGCCATTCGATAATTTTTGTAACGCGCTCTTTATCTTCGTCTTCTTGGTCGTGTGATTGATGCAGGAGTCGCGCATGGTATGATGTGCGCCTTTTCAGGGCTTTGCCCGAACATTTTTCATGGTGATGGTGATTAGATGAAAAGCAGTGAAATACGCCAAAAATATTTAGACTTCTTTGCCTCCAAAAGCCATGCCGTGGTCGCTTCGAGTTCGCTGGTGCCGCACGAAGACCCGACGCTGTTGTTTACCAATGCGGGGATGAACCAGTTCAAGGACGTGTTCCTCGGTTTCGACAAGCGGCCTTACACCCGCGCCACCTCTTCGCAGAAATGCGTGCGCGCCGGGGGCAAACACAACGATCTGGAGAATGTCGGTTATACCGCGCGTCACCATACTTTTTTCGAGATGCTGGGCAACTTCAGTTTCGGCGATTATTTCAAGCGCGAGGCGATTCATTATGCGTGGGAGTTGCTTACGGCTGTATTCAAACTGCCCAAAGATAAGCTCACCGTTACCGTGTATGCCGAAGATGACGAGGCCTATGACATCTGGACCAAGGAAATCGGCGTGCCTGCCGAGCGGGTGATCCGCATCGGTGACAACAAGGGCGCGCACTACGCTTCGGATAATTTTTGGATGATGGGCGACACCGGGCCGTGCGGCCCCTGCACGGAAATTTTCTACGACCACGGCGAGCATATTCCCGGCGGCCCGCCCGGCAGTCCGGGGGAAGACGGCGACCGCTTCATCGAAATCTGGAATAACGTGTTTATGCAGTTCAACCGCGACGAAGCAGGCGTGATGCACCCGCTACCCAAGCCTTCGGTAGATACCGGTATGGGCCTGGAGCGCATCGCGGCGGTATTGCAGCATGTACATTCGAATTATGAAATCGACTTGTTCCAAACTCTGATCAACGCGGCGGCACGCGAAACCTCTGGTGCCGATCTGGATAGCCCGTCGCTTAAGGTGCTGGCCGACCATATCCGCGCCTGCTCCTTCCTCATCGCCGACGGCGTGATTCCCGGCAACGAAGGACGCGGTTACGTATTGCGCCGCATTATTCGCCGAGCCATCCGCCATGGCTACAAATTGGGTGCGCGCACGGCATTTTTCCACAAGATGGTGCCGGATCTGGTCGGCGAAATGGGTGTGGCTTTTCCCGACCTGGCGGCAGCTCAAGTGCGCGTGACAGAAATCCTCCGCCAGGAAGAGGAACGTTTTTTTACCACCATCGAACATGGCATGGCGATTCTTGAAGCCGATCTGTCAGAGATGACGAAGCAGGGAATTTCGATATTCAACGGCGAGACAGCATTCAAACTGCATGATACTTTTGGTTTTCCGCTCGATCTGACCCAGGACGTCTGCCGCGAACATGGCGTCAGTGTGGATGCCGCAGCTTTCGACAAGGCGATGGCGCGGCAGAAGGATCAGGCGCGTGCCGCCGGCAAGTTCAAGATGGCAGCCAACCTTGATTACGCCGGTCCGACTACCGCCTTTCATGGCTATGAGCTGCTGGAAAATAAGGGCAATGTGCTGGCTCTATACAAGGACGGCGTGTCGGTCAACGAATTGAGCGAGGGCGAGATGGGCGTGGCGGTGCTGGATGACACCCCTTTCTATGCCGAGTCCGGCGGGCAGGTCGGAGACCGAGGTGTATTGCACAGCGTGCATGGCATTTTCGCGGTGGAAGATACGCAGAAGATACAGGCCAGCGTTTTCGGCCATCACGGCGTGGTGAAGACCGGCAAGCTGAGCGTGGGCAACGGGGTCTCGGCTCGCGTGGATATGCAGGCGCGCGCACGTACCGAACGCAATCACTCCGTCACCCACCTGATGCACAAAGCGTTGCGCGAAGTACTGGGCGGCCATGTGCAACAAAAAGGTTCGCAGGTTGATCCTGAAAAAACACGCTTCGACTTTGTTCACACCCAGCCGATGACCGATGCGGAGATACGCAAAGTGGAAAGCATCGTCAATGCGGAAATTCTGGCCAATGCTGCATGTCAGGCACGTGTAATGTCCATCGAGGCGGCACAAAAAACCGGTGCGATGATGCTGTTCGGAGAAAAGTACGGCGACGAAGTGCGCGTGCTGGATATTGGTTCGTCGCGCGAGCTGTGTGGCGGAACCCATGTAAAAAGGACGGGCGATATCGGGCTGTTCAAGATACTGGGCGAAAGCGGTGTGGCGGCAGGCGTGCGACGTGTGGAAGCAGTGACGGGCGAGGGAGCCTTGTGTTATGTGCAGCAACAGGAGCAGCAGTTGCAGGAAGTCGCAACGGCTCTCAAGGCGCTGCCTGGTGAGGCTGCCGCACGTGTGACACAGATACTCGACCACGCGAAGGCGCTGGAAAAAGATCTTGCCGCGCTGAAATCAAAGCTGGCTTCAGCTCAGGGTGACGAACTGCTGAATCAGGCGGTCGACATCAACGGCGTCAATGTACTGGCTGCGCTACTGGAAGGTGCGGACAGCAAGACGCTGCGCGAGACACTGGACAAGCTCAAAGCCAAACTCAAGTCAGCAGCCATCGTGCTGGCAACCGTCAGCGAAGGCAAGGTCAGCCTGATCGCGGGTGTATCTGCGGATGCCACTACAAGAGTCAAGGCGGGCGAGTTGGTGAATTTTGTCGCGCAGCAAGTGGGCGGCAAGGGTGGCGGCAGGCCGGACATGGCGCAGGCGGGCGGCACTGAACCGGCTAATCTGGGATTTGCACTGGCGTCTGTTACAGCTTGGGTTAAAGAAAAATTGTAGTTCCAACCGGATGATTCATCTGGTGACGACCATCAGTGGGTTTTGTAGGCTGGCGGGAGGAACGAACCCCAGCCTTGTTCACGTCACCAAACGCTGGGGTTCGTTCCTCACCGCCAGCCTACAGTAAAGCGACAGTTAACCCAAGTTTTTCAGCCAAACAAATTCACCAGCCCATCCAACCCCACAAAATTGAAAGCATAGCTGGCTTGTGAGCGCACTACCGGCTTTGCGTGGTAAGCGATACTCACTCCCGCCTGTACCATCATCTTGAGGTCATTCGCACCGTCGCCTATGGCAATGACCTGCTCCGCTTTTAAGCCCAGTTCATTGCGGGTGCGCACCAGACATTCGGCTTTGCGCTGTGCGTCAATGATGTCGCCTAGAACATTTCCGGTGAGTTTGCCGTTGATTATCTCCAGCGTATTGGAGTGGGCATGGTCAAGGCCGAGGCGTTGCTTCAGTCGCTCGGTGAAGAACAAAAATCCGCCGGAAACCAGTAGCGTCTTGATGCCGTGCTGTTTCAATGCTGCAAGCATGATTTCCGCGCCGGGATTGAGTCTTAGCCTTTCATCATAAACGCGCTGCAACGCGCCTTCATCCAGCCCTTCCAGCAAAGCTACGCGGCGGCGCAGGCTTTCGGCAAAGTCCAGCTCTCCGCGCATTGCGGCTTCGGTAATTGCGGCGATTTGCGGCTTCAGATTGTACATGTCGGCAATCTCATCTATGCACTCAATGGAAATCAGCGTGGAATCCATATCCATCACCACCAGACCGAAATTGGAAAGGCGCTGGTTGGGTCTGACGAAGCCATAATCGAGTTGATGATCGTGACAAAATGTTGCGATGGCATCGTGCGGTTTCGCCTCGCACAGGCGGTAGGCATGGGTGGCGATTTGTTCGATGCGGGTGGCGGTTGCCAGATCGGCAATACGTTGAAGCTGTGTTGTGGGAATGTCGTGGACAGCTTGGATTATCAGGTTCATGAAGTCAATTTATCAAGAGGTTATTCGGATGAGCACGTGCTGTGGATACCGCCGAGCGACTTGATCGGACTGGGCTGCGTTTCGCAATAATTGGCGACCAGCCCATGCTCAAACAGCCACAGGCTGCCCGGAGGCATGGATACCCAGGGCTCGTTGTCGGTGAGCGGTTGGGTGGCGATCACGGCCACGCGGTCGTCCGGCGAGGTTATCTGGCTGAAATCGACCATTACGTCCTCGTCTTTCAGATGCGCCACGTTGAACGGCGCGCGACGGACGATATAGCTTAACTCTGTAGAGCAGTGCGCTATCAGCCATTTGCCGTTGGAAAGCAGGAAATTAAAGATGCCCATGCCGGAAAGCGGATGAATCAGATCATGCACTTTGGCAAACAGCGCGTCGAGCGAGGGAGGTGTGTCGCGAAAGTGTTGCCGCAAACTCTGCAATAGCCAGCAGAAGATATGCTCGCTATCGGTGTTGCCGACCGGCTTATAGCTGCCGTCCAGAGTGGGCTTGAATTGCGGCAGGTTGCCGTTGTGTGCAAACACCCAGTAGCGTCCCCAGAGCTCGCGCTGGAACGGGTGCGTATTTTCCAGCGAAACGGTACCCTGGGTCGCCTTGCGGATATGTGCGACGACATTCAGCGAACGGATAGGATAGTTGCGCACCAGCTCAGCGATCGGCGATTTGGCCGAAGGCTGCGGATCAAGGAAGAGGCGCACGCCCTTACCCTCGAAGAATGCGATGCCCCAACCGTCGGCGTGAACATCGGTTTCACCCCCGCGTTTTTGAAAACCGGTGAAGGAAAAACAGATGTCGGTTGGAACATTGCAATTCATTCCGAGCAGTTGGCACATGGGTTAAGCTCCGAAACGCATGGACAGGTCTATGGACTGCACATCCTTGGTTAGGGCACCAACGGAAATGCGATCCACACCGGTTTCGGCGATGGCCCGAACGCTTTGCAGGTTGATTCCGCCGGAAGCCTCAAGTTCCGCGCGCCCGGCGTTGAGCTCGACGGCGGCGCGCATCGTGTCGAGATCAAAATTGTCGAGCAGGATCAACTTTGCTCCGCAATCAAACGCCGCGCGCAGTTCCTGCAGATTTTCCACCTCAATTTGGATGGTGGCGCCAGGCGGAGCCAAACGGTTTGCAGCTTCCAGTGCCGGACCGATGCCTCCTGCCGCAAGTATGTGGTTTTCCTTGATGAGAATACCGTCATACAGCCCGATGCGCTGGTTAAAACCGCCGCCTACCGTTACCGCATATTTTTGCGCCATGCGCAGGCCCGGGAGTGTCTTGCGTGTATCCATTATTTTTGCTTTTAGACCAGCTACCGCATTCACATATTGCCTAGTCACCGTGGCAGTGGCGGACAAAGTCTGCAAGAAGTTCAGCGCGGGGCGCTCTGCGGTAAGCAACGCGCGCGCGTCCCCGTGCAGTTGGCACAGCGGCTGGTTTGCGGCGGCAACATCACCTTCCTCCATTAACCAGTTTATCCTGCAATTGGGATCCGGTTGACGGAAGCAGCCTTCAAACCAGGCTATGCCGCATAGAACCATATTCTGGCGGGTGATGACTGTGGCACGACTTAGTGTGTGTTCAGGGATGAGTTGCGCGGTCAGATCCGTGTTGGATGTCGGCGCGTCGCGGTTTTCTATCTGTCTATCACCCGCGCGGGAAAGGGCTCCTGAATCTTCCTCCAGCGCTGCGGAGACGTTGGCACGGATGAAGGGTGCGAAGCTAATATCTGCGGGCATGGGGAATAGGTATGACAAGTGATGGCATGGTGCACAGTATAAAAGATTTATGCGTGATAGTTGAAATTGGCTGTTTACTCCCCATCTAAGAGCCAGTTCAATATTCCCTTGAGGAGCAATCATGCGTTTCGACAAAATGACTACCAAGTTCCAGCAGGCGCTGTCCGATGCACAGAGTCTGGCAGTGGGCAGCGACAACCAGTTTATTGAGCCGCAGCACCTGCTGCTGGCCTTGCTTAATGACGCCGACAGTGGGGCGGGTTCGTTGCTGGCGCGGGCGGGCGGCAATGTGAATGCGCTGAAAGCAGCGTCAAGCGATGCCGTGTCACGCCTGCCCAAAGTCGAGGGGCACGGCGGCGAGGTACAGGTGGGGCGGGACCTGACCAATGTGCTCAACCTGACCGACAAAGAGGCGCAACAGCGCGGTGACCAGTTCATCGCTTCGGAGATGTTCCTGCTTGCGCTGACCAACGACAAGGGTGAGTGCGGGCGCTTGTTGAAGCAGCACGGTGTGGCACGTGCTCCGCTGGAACAGGCGATTGCGGCGGTGCGCGGCGGCGCATCGGTGGAAAGCGCCGAGTCCGAGGGGCAGCGCGAGTCGCTGAAGAAATATTGCATGGACCTCACCGAGCGTGCGCGGCAAGGCAAGCTTGACCCGGTGATCGGGCGCGACGACGAAATTCGCCGCGCGATTCAGGTGCTGCAACGCCGTACCAAGAATAATCCGGTACTGATCGGCGAGCCCGGCGTGGGTAAGACCGCCATCGTGGAAGGACTGGCGCAGCGTATTGTCAACGGGGAAGTGCCGGAGACACTGAAAAACAAGAAAGTGCTGTCGCTGGATATGGCGGCGTTGCTGGCGGGTACGAAATATCGCGGCGAGTTCGAAGAGCGGCTGAAAAACGTGCTCAAGGAAATTGCCCAGGAAGAGGGTCGCATCATTGTATTTATCGATGAGCTGCACACCATGGTTGGCGCGGGCAAGACTGAAGGCTCGATGGATGCGGGCAACATGCTGAAGCCGGCTCTGGCGCGCGGTGAGTTGCATTGCATCGGTGCGACCACGCTGGACGAATACCGCAAGTACATAGAAAAGGATGCCGCACTGGAACGCCGCTTCCAAAAGGTCCTTGTTGAAGAGCCGTCGGTTGAAGCGACCATCGCTATCCTGCGCGGCTTGCAGGAAAGGTACGAGTTGCATCATGGTGTAGACATTACCGACCCGGCCATTATCGCCGCAGCGGAACTATCTCACCGCTACATCACTGACCGTTTCCTGCCGGACAAGGCAATCGACCTGATCGACGAGGCCGCCGCTCGCGTCAGAATGGAAATCGATTCCAAACCGGAAGTCATGGACAAGCTGGATCGCCGCTTGATTCAGCTCAAGATCGAGCGTGAGGCGGTGAAGAAGGAAAAGGACGAAGCCTCGAAAAAACGTTTTGAGCTGATCGAAATTGAAATCGCCAAACTGCAACGCGAGTACGCCGATCTGGAAGAAATATGGAAGGCAGAGAAGGGTGCGGCGCAAGGAACGGCGCTCGTCAAGGAAGAAATCGAGCGCGTGCGCGCCGAGATTGTCAGATTGCAGCGCGAGGGCAAGCTGGAAAAGGTAGCCGAGCTGCAATACGGCAAGCTGCCGCAACTCGAAGCAAAATTGAAAGAAGCGACCCAGGCCGAAACGGACAAGCCCAAGAACCGCCTGCTGCGCACCCAGGTCGGCGCGGAAGAAATTGCCGAAGTGGTAAGCCGCGCAACCGGCATTCCGGTATCGAAGATGATGCAGGGGGAGCGCGACAAGTTGCTCAAAATGGAAGACAAACTGCACGAACGCGTGGTGGGGCAGGATGAGGCGGTACGTCTGGTGAGCGATGCTATCCGACGTTCCCGCTCCGGCTTATCGGACCCGAATCGCCCTTACGGTTCCTTCCTGTTTCTGGGGCCTACGGGTGTGGGCAAGACCGAGCTGTGCAAGGCACTAGCCGGGTTCCTGTTTGACTCGGAGGATCATCTCATCCGTATCGACATGAGCGAGTATATGGAGAAGCATTCCGTGTCGCGTTTGATCGGTGCGCCTCCCGGTTATGTCGGCTATGAAGAAGGCGGTGGATTGACCGAGGCTGTACGCCGCAAACCTTATAGTGTCATCCTGCTGGATGAAGTTGAAAAGGCGCACCCGGACGTGTTCAATGTGCTGCTGCAAGTGCTGGATGACGGGCGCATGACCGACGGGCAGGGGCGCACCGTGGACTTCAAAAATACGGTGGTGGTGATGACTTCTAATCTGGGTTCGCAGATGATCCAGAACATGGCGGGAGATGATTATCAGGTAATCAAGCTGGCAGTGATGGGCGAAGTGAAAATGCATTTCCGCCCGGAATTTGTCAACCGCATCGACGAGGTGGTGGTGTTCCATGCGCTGGACGAAAAGCACATCAAGTCCATTGCGCGTATTCAGTTGGGTTATCTGGAAAAACGCTTGGCTGCGTTGGAGATGAAGTTGGAAGTTGCTGATGCCGCGCTGGCAGAAATCGCCAATGCAGGCTTCGATCCGGTGTATGGTGCGCGTCCGCTGAAACGCGCGATCCAGTCGCAGCTGGAGAATCCACTGGCCAAGTTGATACTGGAAGGGCGCTTTGCCGCAAAAGACATTATCAAGGTTGGATGCACGGGCGGGGTAATGAAATTCGAGAAGGGCTAATTCGTTAGGGAAACGCGGATTTATTCGTCATCCTCGCAAAGGCGGGGATCCAGTCCTTTAATCCTAAAAACCGCAGTTGGTGAGTTCGTAGGTGCGAATTTATTCGCACGCTCAATAGGTTATGTGCGAATGAATTCGCACCTACAAAAGCAGCATAATCCGTTGAAATACCAGAGTATTTTTCGCCAACTGCGGTTTTTAGGATTAAAGGACTGGATCCCCGCCTTTGCGGGAACGACGAAACCGAATAAATCTGCGTTTCCTTAGCTATTCGCCCTCAACTATTTTGACCAAGACCGCTTAAACCGTTACACTTTAACCATGATTACCCGGCAACTCACTTCTGAAGTAATGGCGCTTCCACTTTCGGAGCGAGTTATGCTCGCCCAGGAGTTGTGGCAGAGTATCGACGCCGGGTTATCCGATTCCGACGAGAAAGAGGCTGTGCGTGATGCCATTCGACGCGACCAAGAGTTTTCCACAGGCACCGTCGCGGGTCGCACTCACGAGGAGGTCATGCAGGCTGAACAGCGCGCTATCGGATGCGCCTGATTTACCACCCGGATGCTGAGGCGGAACTTATCGAAGCAGCACAGTTTTACTAACGACGAGTGTTGACTCTCGGTTCCCAGTTGCTCGACGCAACCGACAGTGCCATTGGCGTCATTCAGAATGCTCCCGACAGATGGAGCGTCATTGCGGACGATGTCTGGCGTTACCTTATGCCTCGTTTTCCATATGCTATCTACTACCGAGTTCTTTTGGATCATATTCGCATCCTTGCTTTCAAGCACAATAGCTACACCCAGACTACTGGCGCTACCGTCTTTCCGATCAAATCTCGAATGCCCATCGCTGAACCTGACTATCAGGCTCAGCGTGCGTAGTGCGTAGCCCGGATGCAATTAAATGGAATCCGGGATTTATGGTATCTCATTGACTGTTGGGTCAACGCTACGCCCTGACGGACGTTCCCGGATTCCGTCTTGCGCAAGCTACGTATGGGTTTTGTCTTTTAGCGAGAGGACGAAGGCCAGTAGCGATTTTCGGTCTGCTACTTTCATTTCTCCATAAGCAGCGATAACTTCGGCAAGCACATCGTCTTCCGCATAAAAGTAGGCCGTTTGCACACCCAATACTTTTGCCATATTTTGTGCCGTCAGGAAATCCGGCGAATGTTTGCCTCGCTCGTATTGGTTGATTCTGGCGGAAGATGAGAATTCGTCTATTCCTGCGCGTACTCCCAATTCCATTTGCGAAATACCCAACTTTTCTCGCGCTGCTTTCATGCGGCGAGCGAAGGGTGAAAATTCTTTGGCATGTTTAACCATACCTAAGATAATCTTAGTTTTTTGTTGACAAGATACTAAGGATTACTTAGTGTTGCGTATGTAGCCTCAAGCCATTGCTTTTTACAACAAGAAAGGGAGCGACTATGTTTTGTTCAAAATGCGGGAGCGAAAATCCGGTCGAAGCAAAATTTTGCAAGTCTTGCGGCACTGTTATAGGGGAAGAATCAACTTCTGGCAATGCGCCATCCCAAACACAACCTGCGGCCAAGAGTGCGCCGACAGCGGACTATGGTTCAGTAAGGTAACTCCCGGATTCCGCTACGCTGCATCCGGGCTACATGCTAATTGCAGACAATTTACCGAAGAGTCAGCAAAATAATATTTTCATGCATTCGACTTAGTCCTCGTTTTTGAAATCTGGGATTCATATCCAGTACGTCATGATTAGACAATAGGCGAATCTCGGCATAATCCCGATAGAGAGCCTCAACTTCTGAATTCGAAACTGCAAATGGTGGTCCGGTCATTTCTTCTTGGGGATAATCAATTGTCACGAGAAGAATTTGAGTTGAGGTTGGCAGAATGTTTACCAGGTGGCGCACATAATTTGCCCGCATTTCCGGGGGTAGCGCAATCATGGAAGCGCGGTCATACACCACATTGACATTCAAAAGATCATCCCTTACCAAATTAAAATAATCACCCAGGATGATACTTACATTATCAGCTTCGTAACGGTCGAACCTTTCGCCTCTTGATTTGAGTGGGGAATGGCCGAAGTTCGTGAAAAACTCAGTTACCGCAATGGGGCTCAATTCAATCCCAAGCACAGAAAAACCTTGATTACGCAGCCAAACCATATCTTGACTCATGCCGCAAAGCGGCACGAAAACCTTGCAGCCCTGAATTGGATGCAAGTCTTGCCAGTGCTTTATTAAGTAGGGGTTGATTTCATTCTGATGAAAGCCGGTTTCCCCACGTTCCCAACGTTCAATCCAAAAGTCTTTTTTCATTATCTCTTAGTATTTCAACTCAAGCCGGGAGTCCATATTTTTTGTTGTTTTGTTGATGAGATTGGTGAATCCGGTTTATTATGCAAAGTTAGCCGCACGGCAATATTCAATTCAACCTCCGGATTAACTGTCGTATTGTGTATTTATTTTTTAAGGATTTGTAAATAATGTCAATTAAGTCTTGCATTTTGTTGGTAAGCGCAACCTCCCTGCTCAGCTTGAGTGCCTGTAATGTCGGAGAACACGGCAAGACTGAAAATACTCCTGCAATTGGAGCGGTCGCTGCCACTGTAAACGGCATCCCTATCAGTAATGATACTGTAGATCATATCATTGGCGAAGGTATGGCAATGGGGCGGCCTGATAGCCCTGAATCGCGCAAGGCGATCATCAACCAGCTCGCCATGCAGATACTTGTATCACAGGAAGCAATCAAGAAAAAACTGGATGAAACACCCGCAGTAATCGACCAGATCAATCTGACCAAACAGTCTATCCTTGCCAATGCCTTCGCTCAGGACTTTATGAAGAATAACCCTGTCAGCGACGACATGTTGAAAGCCGAGTATGAGAAGATCAAGGCGCAGATGTCGGGCACCGAATATAAGGCACGCCACATTCTGGTAAAGAGTGAAGCTGAAGCCAAGGACATCATCGCAAAACTGAAAACAAATTCCGGTCAATTCGACAAACTGGCTAAAGAAAAATCTGAGGATGCCGGCTCCAGGAATGGTGGCGGCGAACTGGGCTGGTTTGACCCGCATGGCATGGTGCCGGAATTCGGTGCTGCTGTCGCCAAGCTGGAAAAAGGCAAATTTACACTTGAGCCGGTCAAGACTCAGTACGGCTATCATGTAATTCTGCTGGAAGATACCCGCTCCCAACCCATCCCTACTATTGACCAAGTGAAGCCGCAATTATCCAAGCAAGTACAACAGCAAAATATGAAGAAACTGATAGATGACTTGATGTCCAAAGCCAAGATTGAAATCAGTGCCTCATCGGCAGTGGCACCCACCAAAAAATCAGAATAATGCGCGGGGGGTGACTGTGTTACTGGCGGAGGTAAAAGTAAAGCCAATGGCTTAGAAACAGCCTTTTGTCATCTCTTTGGGCTGTGATCCAGCCTATACATGACGCCCGCTAGCCGCGTGGGTGATGCTGCGCGTGCAACTGCTTCAACCGCTCCCGCGCTACATGGGTGTAAATCTGCGTGGTGGAAATATCCGCATGACCCAATAACATCTGCACCACGCGCAAGTCCGCGCCGTGGTTGAGCAGGTGAGTGGCGAAGGCGTGGCGCAGGGTATGGGGGGAGAGCGATTTATTCAGACCGCAATTTCGTGCATGTTTTTTAATCAGAAACCAGAACATCTGCCGCGTCATCGCCTCGGCGCGCTGGGTTACGAACAACGCATCGCTGAGTTTGCCCGTCAGTAGCGCCGGGCGACCTTCTGCGAGGTAGCGCCTGATCCAGTCCAGGGCTTCTTCACCCAGCGGCACCAGACGCTCCTTGCTGCCTTTGCCCATCACCCGAACTACGCCCATGTCGAGGCTGACTTGCGCTACGCTGAGGGTGACCAGTTCGGACACGCGCAGGCCGGTGGCGTACAGCACTTCCAGCATGGTGCGGTCACGTAGTCCCAGTGGAGTTTGCACATCCGGCGCCTCCAGCAGCAATTCGACATCCTGTTCGGTAAGGCTCTTGGGCAGGCTGCGCGGCAGTTTGGGCGGGGCGATTTGCAGCGTGGGGTCGGTGGCTATTTTGTTTTGTCGCAACAGGTAGCGGAACAGGCGCTTGAGGCTGGAGATGGCGCGTCCGGTGCTGGTGGACTTGGCCTTTTGATCGTACAGATGTGCGAGGTAGCCCTGAATGTCGGCGTGCATGGTTTCCAGCAGTGGAACGCCGCGCTGCTGCTCCAGCCATGCGGAGAATTTATTCAGGTCGCGCCGGTAGCTTTCCAGCGTGTTGCGTGACAGGCCATCCTCCAGCCACAGGCTGTCGCCGAATTCGTCGAGGAGGTCGGTGTTGTTCATTTTGGTTTTGTCATTCCGGGCTTGACCCGGAATCCAGCGCTTTTACTAAACTGGATTCCCGCCTTCGCGGGAACGACGGATTCTAGTTCGGTCACACCCTCATGCGCCAGCAGCCAGCGCTTGATATCCAGCGCGTAACCGCCGCTGTGGTGCATGAAGCCGCCCATGCCGGATTTGCCTACGACGCGATGGCAGGGAATGACAATGGGAATAGGATTGTTACCGCACGCCTGGCCGACCGCACGCGGGCTGGAGCCGAGTTGAGCGGCGAGATCGCCATAGGTACGCACTTGCCCGCGCGGGATGGCGCACATCGCTTGCCATACTTTGTTTTGGTGCTCAGTGCCGCCGTGTTTGAGTGGGAGATCGAAATGAAAACCAGCATCGGCGAAATATGCCGATAATTCTTCGCATACTTTTTTTGCAAAAACATTGCGCGGCGACTGTAATCTGGTGCCCGGAGGGAGAAATTCGACGCCACTCAATGATTCATCAGTGCAAAGAATGCCGAGTGCACCGAAGGGAGTTTTGAGCTTTGCCTGATAATCCATGCCTCCATGATAGCGCAATAAAAAACGGGAAGCATCTGCCTCCCGTTTTTCTGGAACCCGCCGCAGCTTACGCTTCGACTTTGGTTTTGCGTGCTGCCAGCTTTTCCTTGATACGTGCCGACTTGCCGGAGCGGTCGCGCAGGTAATAAAGCTTGGCGCGGCGCACGTCGCCACGACGCTTCAGTTCGATGCCGGCGATGCTGGGGGAATAAGTCTGGAAAGTACGCTCCACGCCTTCACCGGCGGAAACCTTGCGCACGATGAACGAGGAGTTGAGTCCCTTGTTGCGCTTGGCAATCACCACGCCTTCGAAAGCCTGGGTACGCTTGCGCTCGCCTTCCACCACGTTCACACTGACGATTACGGTGTCGCCGGGGCCGAAATTAGGGATTGTTTTACCCAGACGGGCAATTTCTTCCTGCTCAAGTATTGCGATCAGATTCATTTTGTTTCCTCTTGTTGTACGGATGCTTGTTCCTGCTGGTACTCTGCCAGTAGCCGAGCTTCCTGTTTCGTTAACTGGCGCTGTGCCAGCAAATCCGGGCGACGTTCCGCAGTCCTGCCTAATGCCTGCTTCAATCGCCACCTCTCTATCTCGGCGTGGTGTCCGGACATCAATACTTCCGGAACCTCCTCGCCGTTATAAACCTCGGGCCGCGTGTAGTGCGGACAATCCAGCAGACCCTTTACAAACGAGTCCTGCTGCGCCGATGCGTCATCGCCCAATACGCCGGGGATCTGCCGCACCAGGCTATCCATCAACACCATCGCCGCCAACTCGCCACCGGACAACACGTAGTCGCCGATGGAAAGCTCTTCATCCACTTGCTGCCGAAGCAGGCGCTCATCCACGCCTTCGTAACGGCTTGCCAGCAAAATCAATCCTGCGTCGCGCGCCAGCAGTTCCATCACTACTACATGGGTGAGCGGCCTGCCTTGCGGCGACAAATGAATCACGCAAGGCTTCGCGATTCCACTGGCAGCCTGCGCTGCTTTCGCTGCGCTGATCGCTTTTTCCAGCGGCTCTGCCAGCATCACCATCCCCGGACCACCACCATACGGGCGATCATCCACAGTGCGGTAGTTGTCCGTCGTAAAATCGCGCGGATTCCACGTCTGCAACACAAACTTGCCCTGCTCCTTCGCGCGTCGCGTTACACCATACTGGGTAATTGCGCCGAATATTTCGGGGAACAGGGTAATAACATCAAACCGCATACGAGTAGACCGTTCCGTTAAAACCGTTACCGTTCGCGGTGACCCTTCGGCTTTGCTCAGGACTAAAGGCCTTGCCGAACCGCCTCTTTCTTGCCATTACAAGCCTTCGACAAGCTCAGGCCGAACGGCTTATTTTAGGTGGAACAATCTACCACTCAATGCTTCTCAGCCCAATCCGCAGCCCAGTCAACCCGGATCACTTTATCTGTCAAGCTCACTTGCTTGATGGCGCTGGCAATAAACGGGATCAGAATCTCGCCGCTCGCCCCCCGCACACACAGCACCTGATTGGCACCGGTATCCATCAAGTTGTCAACCATGCCCAGACTTTCGCCTGCGACATTCACTACCTCAAGGCCGATCAGATCAGCCCAGTAATATTCATCTTCGGCTTGTTGCGGAAGGCTGCTGCGCGGCACGGCCACCAGCAAGCCTTTAAACTTTTCTGCGCCAGTCCGGTCGTTGCAACCCGGAAACTTGGCAATCAGGCCTTTGCTTTGTAGCGCAAACTTTTCCACGGTCATCTCGCGCCAGGGATGTTTGTCATCCCCCAGCCACCAGACCGGAAAGTCGGCAAGACTATCCGCAAACTCGGTGTAAGTTTTCAGCTTCACCCAGCCGAGTATGCCCTGCGCACCCGCCACCCGCCCCATGATTATCATGGGGTCTGTTTCGTTACGCTGTTGCTGCGGCACCAGCGCGCTTGACCAGCTTGGCAACGGCTTCGCTTACTTGCGCGCCCTTTTCCTGCCAGTGCGCCACGCGATCCAACTGGATACGCATGCCGTCCGCGCCTTCGGGAGCAACCGGGTTGTAAAAACCGATCCGCTCGATGAAACGGCCATCACGGCGATTGCGCGAATCCGCCACAACTACATTAAAAAATGGACGATTCTTTGAACCGCCGCGTGAAAATCGAATGACAACCATATAGTTAACCTACTTTTCTTTAGCAAATATCTTCCTGGCAAATGCCAAGGGGGCGCGATTTTACGACACTTTCGGGAGTTATGGCAACAAGATATAACAATGCCTGTAAGAACAAGCCATTTTCAACACCCTGCTAACCTCGCCGCGAATTCCATAAAACAAGCACACTCTGGCGCGCAAGCGCACCGAATGCATAGATATCCACCAATGGATCAAGCAGGTAATCCCACAAATTACTGGATTCATACCAACCAATATCCCATGCAAAAACGGCCAGCGCGATAGTAAGTGCCACCACCGGAAGTCGGCGTAAACAGGTGACTATTGCCACCAGCAGCAATCCGCCGATAAACCATGGATTGCCGTAGCCAAGTCGATAGGGGTCAAAATAGCCGATGCCCAAGGCCATTGGGTAAAAGCCTAAAGCGGCAATAGTGATTATGGAGAGGGATGCGTATTTGCTGAGGGCGTACCCCCTCCCCAGCCCTCCCCCGGTGGGAGAGGGGGCGTGCGCGCACACCGGGCGCCCGATAGTCACTAACAGCAACACCAACGAAGTAATGCTCAAGTCACCCATCCAGCCGCGCACATAGGCCGCAAGCGGCAGGTCGCCGAAAGGGATCAACACTACGATGGCGATAGTGCAAAGCATCATCGCAAGGTGCGGCCTTTGCAGGCGCGCCACACCGGGCATCCGGACAGCCATTGCAGTTATCGCGACGGCGCTGCTTGCCAAGCCGGTCATGTCAGTGAAATTAATCATGGCCCGGGGATTTTTCAGAAATAATCTCTTTCAAACGTTGCTCCAGCCAGGCTTGAGTAAACCATACGTGTTTGATGAAGCTTCTGTTCCAGGTGTAGACCAGATGAAAATCTCCGCTTCGTGCCTGAATCAGGCAGGGGTAGGAGAACTCGAAACGGCAATCATTTCCTGTACACATTGCATTTTTGACGGATTCCACATATTCACCGACCTCTGTGGCAGCGACATCCTTCGCTAATCCCGCTATCGTTTCAAGGTAATGTTCCTCATCCAGTTGCCGATCACCCTGGTCTTCAAGTTGGTAAACATTTTTCCATGTGCTGCCGCCATCCGCTGAAAGCATCAGCGATAATGCATCGCGCCTTTGCTGCTGATTATTCAGCACCGCCAGAATGCGTCCATCCGGCAGCGTCACCGCCGAGAGTGCCGCATCGGGGTTCGACAACGCCGATTTTGCGGGCTTAGTCCATTGTTGTCCGCCATCGCTGGTTGAAACGCTGATTACTTTGCGGTGTTCATCTCCGGTGTGGCGCATCAGCACCAGCGCCTCGTTCGCGTTCTTAGCCAGCAAGACCGGTTGCAGGCCGTGATCCTTGCCAGCACTGAGACGCTGCTTGTCTAGCAGCTTTCCGGTCTTGTCGAAATGCAGAATCTCGCCGAACTTGTTGATGAACTCGTGATAAACGGGAAGCCCCATCGTGCCGTCGCTGTAAAGAAACGGCGCGCCCTTGACCAGGGTGCTTATATTTAGAAAGGGAGAGGTAACCAGCCTTCGTGCCGGGCTCCAAGTTTCGCCTTCGTCAACCGAGGACATCACCGTGATCGAACTGCCCGCCCAACCGCCTAACGATACCGTCACGTAATACAACCGCAGTGTGCCATCAGCCGCACGGCTGGCAACAGGATTACCCAGCTTACTGACATAGCGCATCACTGATTGTTCGGTGCCCTCGCGTGTCGCCACAGTTTGTTCGGTGCCCCATAACCCGCGCGCAGGATCAAATACCGCACTGTGAATCTCGACATCCTTCGCGCCTTCACTGCTCCCCGAAAACCAGAAGGCGCGGATGCGTCCGTCTTTCAGTTCGATCACGGAAGCGGCGTGGGCTTGAATATGCTGACTGGAAGATGCAAAGCTGCCTTGGAAATGCACATCGCTATTGCTTGCCGGGGATTTAGAAGAAACCTGAAAACCTGCGGAAGCGGGATATTGGGACGCCTTGAAAAACCCAATGCCAAAGGTGATCAGAATGAAGCCCAGCACCGCGAGGCGGTTCATCAGCGGCACCCCTCATCAGCTATCACAGTTGAATGTATCCCCGGCACTTCGATCAATAGCTCCTTGACGAACAGGTGCCGGAATATTTCCCCGCCGAGCATTTTATTGATTTCGCTTTCGCTTTGGCGACCTCGAATATCCAGACGTTGGCCGAGTATTTTGCAATTCGCACAGCCCGTATCCTGCAAAGGCACTTGCACCGCAAACAAACTATATTTGGCGGCCAGTTCGGTGGCGGTCAAAGCAAGGTCTTCATGATAACCATGAACCTTTGCTCCCGGCAGGATAAACCGGTAGCCCTCTTCCTTCGCCCGGAAATTGCATGGCACCCATACGTCTTTACCATTCGCGTATTGTTGAACGTCTAAACTGTAGTTTCCGAAAGCGCCATCGAAAGGACTCAGAAACGCGGCGAAACAGAACAGCACCAGCAGCGCCGTAACATTGACGATGGCCGCAGAAAATTTGGGAACGAACAGTGCAATCAATATCAGCACTCCGGTCATCACCAGAAGCGTCCAGTACGCCAGCCCATACATTTCAGTACCGATCATCTCCTGCTGCAAATGTACTGACAGAAAGACAAACAACGCCAATACACTGCCCGTCATGAGCAAACTGACGACAAACACCTTGTGGCTGATGCGATGCCAGTTGAGCGCGCACAACACTGCCAGTCCCGGCATGGCTTCCAAAAGGTAGCGCGCCGAACGCTGGCTGGGCAGGCTAAACACAATGAACAACGCAACCATCCATATCCACAGCATTTTCTCCGCGTCTATCAGCAATGCGCGTCTGCGGTAGCTGATAACAAACACTGCCGCCACAGGAACGGCCAACAAGCCCGCGTTCATCGGATAGCCGATCAGCAATGCCCACACGCTGCTGCCGCCCCATAATAATTTCAGCAGATAATTCCCGTGCGGATCGAATTTCCCCGCATTCTCGCCTACGATGAACTCTCGCCACACTGCCTGCGGGTCAGGATCGAACAGGAACCACAGCCCGAACAGCGCCAGCGCCAGCGTTAACGTAATTGCCACTTTAAATACATCCTTGCGCAGACAAAGCTGCCAGCGGTATTCGCGGTAATGCAAATACCACCAGGCAAGGCACAACCCGACAGGCGCAATCAACGCAAAGGACTTGTACAGCAGTCCGATGCCGACTTCGATGCCCATCAACACCGGCACCAGAAAACGCGACTCAAAGGCGCTATTTCTCCAATACAGCAGAGTAAAGAACGGCAGGAAAAACCAGAACACTTCCGCCGGATTGACAAGAAAGGGCCGTCCGTAGCGATAGGTGCTGAAAAAGGCCAGATAGATCAGCAGGGCAACGAAGCCCGTTTCCATATTTCTGGAAATTTTCCAGCCCAGCAGGAAAGTCATTCCAGCCGTCAGAAGCGTGTAAATGACGCTCGGGTAGCGCAAATTCCACAACGTCCAACCCTGCCCCCGGTGAGTGGAGGCGATACCCTGCCAGAACAGCAGCGGTGGCTTGGTATTGCGCATGTTGTCCAACTCCGATTGCAGCGGCAGCAGATGGCCGCTGTCTGCGGTCAGTCGAGTGATGTGTGCGTAAGGATATTCGTCCCCGTTTTTCGGGATGTGCTGGCTATCCAGACCGTAGAAATAGACAAACACTGCAAGCATCGTGGCCAGCAGGTACCAGACCAAATGTAGGCGGGGATTACCGGGTTGCGCAAACATGATTATTCACCCAAGTCATGGGAGACATGTTTTCCCGTCAGTTTGAGCCGTCCGAATGTCCAAATGTCGTTCAGCAAAAAATTCAAGACACTGGTTAACACGATAGCAACCATGTTAGCCACATAAATACTATAAAGGCGCGGTGCCAGAAGGTTGGTAAGAATGGCTTGCAGCACAATGCTGAGCCAGCATGCCAGCGTGTATTGGCCGAACTGGGCAAGGAAGGAGCTATGATGCTGCTGCTTGCGATCAGCCCATGTCCACTTCCGGTTCCAGATGAAATTGTTCAGTGTGGCAAAAAAAATGGCCAAGGCCAGAGACAGGTTAAGCCTGAGCCAATCGACGCTCCCTGAAGTTTGAGACACATGAAATATATATTCATGGGCAACATACAACACCCCTTGATTGACCACTATACCCGAGGCGCCTACCGTGCCGAACTTCAGAAAGCGCCGGGAAAATATTCTGCGCATCAGGGAAGCTGCGGAGAGCCTTAGACCAAGGAGAGGCATCACGCAACACTGCCGGGCAGACCGGCCTCAAGTACCTCACGCGCTTTTGCCAGAACCTGTTCAGGAGTGATCTGTTTCAGGCATTGGTTATCGCCATCACAGGGGGAAGAGCGGTGATTGTATGCGGTCAGGCATGGAGAACAGGACAGGGACGAATAAAAATAATAGGCATTCCCGCTAAGCGAACTGTACAACTGCGGCGTTTCCGGGCCGAAAAAAATCAGCGATGGAATCGGAGTGAGCGCTGCAAATTGGCCGGGGCCGCCATCGTTGGTTATCAGCAGCGATGCATGGTTAAAGAGCGCCAGCAAATGACGCACCGATTTGGTATATCCGGCCAGATTGACACAATGTTCGCTCTGGCAGCGCTCCACCACAGTTTGAGCGAGCGGCTTGTCGTCCTTGAGACCGATCACGCCGATTGCATAACCATCACCCAGCAAGCCATTGCATAGCTGAAAATAATTTCCCAGCGGCCATGCACGTATAGGCAAAATGCCGCCGCTGGGGTAAACCAGCACCAGTTTCTTATCCATGAGGACGGGAAAGTCTGCATACAACTGAGCGGTAATCCGCTGCAATTCTTCCTCCTGAAAGGCCAGCATGGGAGGATGCGCTACCTCAACAGCAGACATCTCTTTCGAGGTTGGCACAGTGTGTGACTCAATCGCGGAAACCATGGCAAGAAGCTGCTGTGACAAGTGTCGGTAGGGGTTATACAACACCGGGCGGTTGATGAACGAGCCGCGATACAGCCCCTCCTGGGTGTGCGGATGGAATCCGACCCGAACCGGCGCGCCGGACAGATACGAGAAAATACTGCTCACGCGGGAGAACAGTTCGCAGTCAATTACCACATCAAATTTCAGCGCGCGCATTTTTTGGATAGCGTTAAGGCTATCCGTGGCAAATTCTGCCAGTGAACTGTCGTTGATGGTCAGCACATTTTCTTCCGGGATTACCCCGAGCAGGTCGAGCACTTCGCGATTTTTTCGGAACAACATGATGTGCAATGAAGCATCGGGATACTGCTGTTTCAGCCGAACAAACATCGGGTGGGCGAGTACCAGGCTACCCATTTCGGAAAGTAGAATGATCAGAATCCGGCGCGGCGGAGAAGCAGGGACAATGGCACCCAGGACATGGCGAAGGCGTTCAACCGCTGAGAGTAGCGCACAAATCGGCACACCCGCTAGACGGTCAACCGCACGTTGGAATTTGATGTTCAATGGCACTTCCAATAATAAGCACTCTTCCCGTGAAGAGCAGAACAACCGTTGGGCGCGGCATTATCGGACAAAGCCTCGTTTTCAACAAGTCGCGGTATCATGCGGGTGTTGCGGAAACCCCGCGTTACAGCTTATTAGTTTATGTCCTGGTACTACACCAATCTGATCAGCGCATGCCTGCTCCCGCCGCTTAATCTGTTGCTTGTCGCGCTGGCAGGGCTATTTCTTGGCCACTCACGTCCGCACCTTGGACGCGCTCTGCTCGCCGGTTCGTTCGCGCTGCTATGGCTATGCTCCACACCCTATGTAAGCCATAGCGCGCTGCATCTGCTGGAAGGCCCGTTCAAGGCCGTTGACCCCAAAACCCAACCCGCTGACGCCATCGTCGTGCTGGGCGGCGGAACTTATTTCAGCGCACCGGAATTTGGCAGAGCGGACACCGTAAGCGCGCCTTCGTTGGTACGTCTGCGCTACGCCGCCAAACTGCAGCGCGAAACCGGAAAACCCGTTCTGGTCACCGGCGGAAAGCCGCAAGGCAACGATCTCTCAGAAGCGCAGCAAATGAAGTCCATACTGGAAAATGAATTCAATGTTCCGGTGCAATGGGCAGAAGAGGCCTCCGACAACACACTGGAAGATGCGCGTTACACCTACAAAATATTGCAAAAAACCGGCATCAAACGCATCTATCTGGTCACCCATGCATGGCACATGCAGCGCTCATCGATGGCATTTCAAGCAGCCGGGTTTGAGGTCGTGCCGGCTCCGACTGCTTTCACTACCTATTTTAAAACCGATCTGCTCAGCTTCATTCCGAACGCCGAAAGTCTGAACGACAGCAAAATTTTCATGCACGAATTTATCGGACTGCTATGGTATCGGTTAAAATCATGATCCCAACACACAAGGTATATCATGAAAGCACGCATCAAATGGGTAGAACAGGTTTCGTTTCTCGGTGAAACCGAAAGCGGTCATGCCGTCTTGATGGACGGCCCGCCGGATGGAGGCGGACGCAATCTCGGGCCTCGCCCGATGGAAATGGTATTGCTCGGTACCGGCGGTTGCACAACTTACGATGTCATACACATCCTCAAGAAAAGCCGCCAGCAAGTAAGCGATTGCGTAGTAGAAATTCAGGCCGACCGCGCCACGGAAGACCCTAAGGTGTTTACCAAAATACATTTCCACTTCATCGTCACGGGCCGCGACCTCAAGCCCGCACAAGTCGAACGCGCGATCAAACTGTCTGCGGAAAAATACTGCTCTGCGTCAATCATGCTGGGAAAAACAGCAGATATCACACACGATTTCGAGGTGATAGAAGAGTAGCATACGGACAGTTGTGAACGGTATGCTCCCACCCAAGTCTTCCCCTGTAAGTGAGCAGGGACTGGGGGAATACCATATTAGGGAAACACTGAATAAGTCACCCAACTGTCGTGCAAGTGCGTTATAGACATGAGGCGCAACTTGGAGACCCGGCGAGATGAAACAAACGACACTGGCAATGATGAATAGTGGATTTGAACTACATAGCAAGACAACCAGACGTGCAGCATTCCTTGCC
>Ga0364859_10243_pt1 | contig 37849 bp, 25 predicted proteins | sample ExccelAu500001D3_FD_206911 | JGI IMG/M metagenome (GOLD analysis project Ga0364859, IMG submission 206911) | Enriched cells from Trout Bog Lake Hypolimnion, Wisconsin, USA - BchlTB.Aug20.5000.01 .D3 | ecosystem: Environmental > Aquatic > Freshwater > Lake > Hypolimnion/Profundal zone | place: USA... | reverse complement strand
AATTATGTTTGATATAGACGTTTACGATAAGACGTTTGTAAAAGACCTGATCACTGTACCTCCAGCTATTATTTCCCCAAACGACAAAATGGATGCAGTGATGAAGAAGTTCAATGAATGCAATGCCTGGAATCTTCCAGTTGTCAGAGATTTAAAATATGTCGGCTTTGTTTCAAAATCAACCATATTCAATGCTTACCGGTCGGAATTGGTACACTTTTCTGAAGATTAAGTCTTTTCAGAATGTTATGAACATTCGGTGAAAGATTATTACCCGATAATAATAAAAATCACTTAATGTCCTGATTTGAAATTGTAAATTTGCACTCTGAAATAGTTATCAACCAATAGATCCTCAAGAATAGGATTGGTTGTGACATTAAATAATAAAATCATATTGAAATGAAAAAGGATAACCGGATTTTTGAAATCATCGAGAAAGAAAAACAGAGGCAAATGCATGGTATTGAACTGATTGCTTCAGAGAACTTTGTTTCTGAACAGGTTCTGATGGCAATGGGTTCCTGTCTTACCAATAAATATGCTGAAGGTTATCCCGGACACCGTTATTACGGCGGTTGTCAATTTATTGATGAAGCAGAACAATTGGCAATTGATCGTCTGAAAACACTTTTCAGAGCGGAATATGCCAATGTACAGCCCCATTCAGGAGCACAGGCAAACATGGCTGTTTTAATGACTGTTTTGAAACCCGGTGATACATTTATGGGTTTAGATTTATCACACGGCGGACACCTTTCTCATGGATCGCCCGTTAATTCATCGGGACTGCTTTACAGGCCTGTTGCTTACGGCGTAAGGGAAGATACGGGGCGTGTTGATTATGATATGATGGAAGAAGTGGCATTGAAAGAAATGCCGAAACTCATTATAGCAGGAGCATCAGCCTATTCACGTGAGTGGGATTATAAGCGGATGCGTGCCCTTGCTGACAAAATCGGCGCTATATTGATGGTTGATATGGCTCATCCTGCAGGATTGATCGCAGCAGGTTTACTTGATAACCCTCTGGAATTTGCACACATCATCACCTCAACCACTCATAAGACTTTAAGAGGCCCACGAGGGGGGATTATTCTTTTAGGGAAGGATTTTGAAAATTCATGGGGTATCACAACAAAAAAAGGAGAAGTAAGAATGATGTCTTCACTTCTCGATTCTGCCATTTTTCCAGGAATTCAGGGGGGACCGCTTGAACACGTCATTGCTGCAAAAGCAGTTGCATTTGACGAAGCCCTTTCTCCCGAATTTAAGACATACCAGCAATTGGTTCAGAAGAATGCAAGTGTCATGGCTAAAGTTTTTGTTGAAAAAGGGTATAAGGTAATTTCAGGCGGCACAGATAATCACTCAATGTTGATTGACCTGCGTACTAAGTTTCCTGAATTAACAGGCAAGAAGGCTGAAAACGCACTTGTTGCAGCAGATATTACGGTCAATAAAAATATGGTTCCATTTGATTCACGTTCGCCATTCCTGACATCCGGATTGCGTGTTGGTACTCCTGCAATTACAACCAGGGGCCTAAAGGAAGAACATATGGGAATTATCGTTGAACTGATTGACCATGTACTGCAAGATGTTGACAATGAGAACGTAATTATTGAAGTACGAAAAAAGGTAAATGAGATGATGAATTCTTTCCCAATGTTTGCATGGTAAGAATATTCTATTTCCCTGTTTGGAACCAGATAAGAAGCAGATATAGAACGGGTATAAAGCAGGTATAACGCAAATCAGGTTTGGGAATAGCTTTATAACCCTTACTGAAGCGTTACGCGGGAATAAGGTACGGCATCCTGAGAAGTAAATTCACCTTTCAAATATTTATAATAACCTACAATTGCAATCATAGCGGCATTATCGGTCGTAAACTTGAATGGAGGAATATACATTTCCCATTTGTGTTTTTCAGCTTCCATTAACAGAGCATCCCGTAAGCCCGAATTTGCCGATACACCTCCGGCTACTGCAATCGTGTGAATACCTGTTTCAATTGCTGCCTTTTTCAATTTGGCCATAAGAACATGAATAATCGTAGATTGTAGCGAGGCACAAATATCAGCTTTGTTTTCTTCGATGAAATTTGGGTTTTCTGCCAAATGATCACGTATCAAATAAAGGAATGAGGTTTTGAGTCCGCTAAAACTATAATCATATCCGGGTATTTTTGGCCGTGCGAATTTAAAAGCTTTGGGATCACCTTCTTTCGCCAACTTATCAATCAAGGGTCCTCCGGGATAAGGTAAACCAATTACCTTGGCACATTTATCGAATGCTTCACCTGCAGCATCATCAATGGTCTGACCCATTATTTCCATATCCAGATAATCGCGAACGATAATGATCTGTGAGTTTCCGCCGGAAACAAGCAAGGTTAAAAATGGGAAACCGGGAGCATTATCGTCTGAAGCAGTCTCTTTGATGAAGTGAGCAAGTACATGTCCCTGGAGATGATTCACTTCGATTAACGGGATTCCTTTTGCCAGGGCGAACCCTTTTGCAAAGGAAGTTCCAACCAATAAAGATCCCAACAAACCGGGACCTCTTGTAAAAGCAACAGCAGAAATTTCAGCAGGTGTTATACCTGCTTTCTTAATTGCCAGATCTACTACCGGAATGATATTCTGCTGATGAGCGCGTGAGGCCAATTCAGGTACGATCCCTCCATATAATTGATGAACGGTCTGACTCGCAACTTCGCTACTTATAATCAATCGATTACAGCTAATAGCCGCAGCAGTATCATCACAGGAAGATTCGATTCCGAGAATTATTATGTCTTTATTTGTTAACATTCTTTATTTTATCGTCCTTAACTATACTGTGATGCAGAAAATGTACTAATTTTAAACCTCAGTATAATAAGAAATGTTTCATCAGCGATCGCTGTTTATAAATTTCCAAAAGTATCAAAAAAAGTCTTAAGATAGTTTCCATTATAATCCTTGTAGCAGCAGCTTTGCTTGGATCATTGTATATTGCATTTAGGTCACCCAAAGTACAAACATTGGTTACACAATGGGTGATGAAACAATTGTCAAATACCTACAAAGCAAAAATAACTGTTGAGGGAGTAGATATTTCCTTTTTTAAAAGCTTAGTTCTCGATAAAGTATTGATCGAAGACCAGCATCAGGATACTTTACTATATGTTGACAAGGCGACACTTCATCTTGACAGCATTAAGTTGCTTAAACGCAGGGTCCATTTTGGAAGTATTAACCTAAAGAATTCCAAAATCAACATTTTCAAGGACAATAAGGGATACAATTTCGATTTTCTTCTTGGTTCTTCATCTGAAAAACAGGATACAATAAATCCATGGACGATAACATTTACCAACCTTTCCCTGGGGGATTCAAAAATCAAATACAAGAATCTGACTGCAAGGGATACGATCTTGCACGGCGTAAATTTCAATGACCTCGACATCAGCAAGTTTAATCTTTCAGTCGTTAATATTCAATCAACTGATTCATTCACAAAATTTTATGTAGATAATGCATCACTTCACGAAAAATCAGGTTTCAACATCGGGGAAATAAGATTAAATGCAAGGATTGATTCATCCGGATTTCAGATGTCGAACTTTACTCTCGATTTGGATCATTCTCACGTAACTGCAACTCAGATAAACGTCGACAAAAACAGATCAGCTCTTCCGGACTCTCTCAAAAATAATCAGGAGCTATCAATTTTGAATCAATATGCAATTGATGGAATATTTAAACAATCAGTCGTTTCACTTACTGATTTGGCTTATGTAATTCCGGAAATATGGGGCATGAACGAACCCGTACTTTTTTCAGGAAATATAAAAGGATCGCTTAATAATATAGAGCTCAAAAAATTAAACCTTAAAATAGGTAAAACGACTCAACTTAATGCAGACCTGCAGCTAACAGGACTCCCTGACTGGAAAAATACTTTCATATATTTTCAATTGTACAATAATGTTATCAATTTCAATGATCTGGCAGCGATTCGAATGCCTGACAATTCGCCTGACCGGTATTTAAAATTTCCTGCAGTTTTACTTAACAATTTAAAACTGACGTATCAGGGAAATTTCAGCGGTTTCCCCTCAGACTTTGTAGCCTATGGAACCCTTGGAGGCGATTTGGGTAAATTGACGACAGATATTGAAATTCGTCCGGGAAAATCAGGAGATTTAGGTTTTAATGGCAAACTTAATGCAAAATCCTTTCAAATTGGAAGACTCTTGGATTACGAACCGCTAGGCGCTGTTTCACTTGGACTAAAAGTTAATGGCTCAAAATGGGATGATAAAAAATTCAATATGAAGATTGAAGGAAATATTGACAGTCTTTACTTTAACAAATACAGAATTGATTCGATTTATGTCAATGGGACAGCGAGTGAACGAAGCTATGAAGGACAAATGACTGTTGAAGATAATAATCTGCAGATGAGTTTCTCCGGAATTGCAGATCTATCAAATAAAATCCCGGTATTTAACTTTAAATCCAAGGTTGCCAAAGCGGATCTTTATGCCCTGGGATTAGATAAAGATTTCAAAGATTCCAGGATTTCATTTGATTTGGAATCCAATTTTAATGGGAGCAATATTGATAATTTAAATGGCCAGATCAATCTTAATAATTTCAGTCTTATTAGAGATAATAAAACTTTGCTGGTTAATTATCTGGCGCTTGTTACGACCAATAGCCCTGATATCAACACCATTAAAATTAACTCAGACTTGGCAGATATTAATATTGAAGGGAAATATCTGTTTCGGGAGCTAGATTTAACTATTCGCGATTACCTTAAATATTATCTTCCGTCAGCAAAACTTCCATTTTCACAAAGACCCACTACAGGCAAGAATTCGATGAATTTTGACATCCGGATAAAAAAGGCTGAAGAGTTGGGAGGCTTTATTTTAGCCGGACTGTCAGCAAAATCCCCCGTTGTATTGAAAGGGAATATCAATTCCGATAAAAAGACGATGAACTTTGATGGCTCTGCCAATGAAATAATTTACAATAAGACAATAATTAAGGGATTGACCTTGAATTCAAGGAATGTTGGTAACCGTTGGTTAGTGCGTGCCGGAACCGAGGAAGTCCTCTTTGGAGGATCGCTAAAGGTTCAGAATCTTTCGCTGAACAATTCATTGGCACACGATAGCCTAAAGACTTTATTAACATGGAATAATACAGGCTCACCTACTTACTCCGGCAAAATAGATGCCCTTGGAATATTCTCAAAAAATAAACAAGGAAATAACCTGGCAGACTTTTATCTGAATCCAACTAAATTATGGGTTGCAGACTCATTATGGCAGATTGACAAAAGTGTGGTCCATTTAGACTCCACCTCCATCTCTATAAATAACTTTAACATACATCACAATCTTGAAGGATTTTGTATTGACGGAAAAGTTACGGAGAATCCTGATGATAAACTGAAAATTGTCTTTAATAAAATCAAATTAAAGAATCTGGATATACTTGCCGGTGAAGACCTTGAACTTGACGGAATACTGTATGGCACTGCAACTATTGCCGATCCATACCATCAGTTATACCTCACAAGTGACCTCAAACTCTCTGATTTCACCTATCTCGAAAAGAATTTTGGAGACGTTTCGATTGAAAATAACTGGGACAAAGAAAATAAAAGATTAAACTCTTCAATTCGATTGGAAAAAGATGGGAAATCTAACTTTCTCCTCACAGGATATTATGAACCTGAAACTGATGAACTTAACTTTAAATCAACTTTTACAGATTATCCGCTGGAAACATTATTGCCCCTTTTAACCAGCTTCTCTAATAAAATCGAAGGAACCGGCAACGGTTCTGTGAATGTTACCGGGAAGCTCTCATTTCCAAGCTTTAAAGGAAAGGTTGCTGTCACGAATGCATTGGTCGGTATTGATTACACAAAAGTCATTTATTCACTTAACGACACTGTCAGATTCTCGGGAGATTCGATCATATTTAAAAATATCACCGTGCGTGATAATGAAAAAAATACGGCACTGTATAATGGAGTGCTCACGCACAGACTATTTGGGAACATGACTTACAATATGACAGCTACTACCAATAAAATCCTGGCACTGAATACTAATGCAGCAGACAATAATTTGTTTTATGGAGTGGCACACGTTTCCGGTAAAATAACTCTTGTTGGTGCAGGTGAAAAATTAAAGATGATCTCAACTTTAAAGTCAGAAGCGGGAACCCAGATAAATGTACCGCTTGAAAATCCTGAATCGGTGACTGAGTATAATTTCATCAGATTTGTCAATCCGGATTCACTATCTCAAAAATCTCATACAGTAAAGCGGAAAAAGGAAACCAATGATTTTGAATTGGAACTTAATTTGATAGCCACCCCAGATGCAAAGATTCAGTTACTCTTTAATTCATCTATTGGGGATGCGATTAATGGACAAGGTTCAGGAAATTTAAGGTTTGTTTATGATAAGGAAAGTGATTTCTATATATATGGCGATTACACATTTGACAAAGGTGATTATATGTTTGTTCTACAAAATGTAATCGAAAGAAAATTCAAAATTGATCAGGGTAGTACCCTTACATGGAATGGAGACATTTACAGCGCCATTGTCGATTTAAATGCAGTTTATACCCTCAGAACTTCGCTTACTGATCTTCTGCCCACCACAACAACCCAGGGAAATGCCGGAAGGATTCCGGTTGAATGCAAAATAAACCTTTCAAAGAAATTATTTAACCCCACAGTTAAATTCGATATTGGCTTTCCAACTGCTGACGAACGAACCAAAGATGAACTTCAACAATTTTTCAGTACCCAGGATGATATTAACCGGCAAATGCTGTCCCTCATGGTAATGGGCCAATTTTTTACTCCGGAGTACTTAAAAGGCACTGTTCAATCAAGCTCTAACAATCTTGTCGGAGCAACTGCCTCAGATATATTGTCGAACAAGTTATCAAGCATGTTATCCCAACTAACCAACGATTTCGATATTGGGTTTAAATATCGCCCGGGTGATCAGGTCAATCCTAATCAAATGGAGGTGGCCATGAGTACTCAGATGTTTAATAACAGGGTAACAATAAATGGTAATGTTGGCAATAACACCCGGTTACTGACAAATACAGCAAATCCGGTTGTAGGAGAGGTTGAGGTATATGTAAAACTCAATAAATCAGGGAAGTTACAATTAAAAGCCTATAACAGGGCTAATGATGACCTGATTTATGATACTTCACTTTACAAACAAGGGTTAGGTCTCATGTTTAAGGAAGAATTTGATTCTTTTTCCGACCTGTTTAAGTTTTTAAAATCACAAAAGAAAAAAAGTGAGGCTCCTGAAAAATAGAATTTGAAAATTTGAAAATTAGAATGCTATTCACATCTTCAAATTTTCTCATTCATTGCCAATTGTTAAAATCGGGAATTGAAAAGCGCTCCGGTTAGATTTCTCCATCAGAATTTATATTTTTGTAAAAATGATCTTCACCGGTCCAAAAAAATTAATATTCATTTCTTACCAATAAATTGATGACATTGACTCAGAGCCAAAAGAAAGGAATGTTTGCCACCACCGCTTTTCATACAGCTGTGTTACTAATCTTTATCTATTTTGGATTCATAACACCCTACCCTCCCCTGCCGGAAGGCGGTATTTTGCTCGATTTCGGAAATTCTGAGACAGGGATTGGATTAGAGGAACCATCAGCTGTACAAGGTGTTGAAATTCAAAATACTAAGACTAAAACGACAACTGCGACGAAAATCGTTTCTGCCGCTCCTGTTAAATCTAAAACACAGGTAAAAGAACAGGAGGATCTTTTAACTCAGGATTATGAGCAATCAGTCGCATTAAATTCTGCTGCAAAGAAAAAAGCGGCAGATCTTAAAAAGAAATCAAATGAGGAAAAAATTCTTCAGGAAAAGGCTGATAAACAAAAACGAGCAGAAGAACTTGAAGAACAACGAGTAGCCGAGGTGGAACGGGCAAAAAATGAAGAAGCAGCAAAGAAAATCGGTACTATAAATTCCCGAGCCAAAAATGCTTTCGGAGGAGGTAAAACCGATAATGGTTCTCAAAGCCAGGGACAAGGAATTACTTATGGCCCCGGAAATCAAGGCAGTCAGGATGGTACTCCGGGAGCTAATCAGTATGGTTTGGGAGGCGGCTCCGGTAATGGAACAGGAAATGGCACCTCATTCAGCCTTGCAGGACGAAGCCGTATATCGTTACCAAAACCGAACTTCCCCGGAAATGAGTCAGGAACGGTCGTTGTTGAGGTGACGGTGAATAAATTCGGGAAGGTGACAGAAGCAATGCCGGGCGTAAAAGGAACAAATACTCCAAACACTGAATTATATGAAGCGGCAAAAAAAGCAGCAATGTCCGCAAGTTTTAATTCAGACCCGAAAGCGCCTGCTTTTCAAAAAGGTACAATCACTTATCATTTTGTTCTCCAGTAGTTCAAAACCAGATGAAATGAAAGAATTCAAAAAATACTTTAAATTGAGTGCTTCCCCTTCCGACATTTACAATGCCTTGACCAATCCGGTGATGATTGAAATATGGACGGGAGAACCTGCAGTAATGAGCACAGAACCCGGAAGCGAATTTTCTATATGGGATGGGGCAATCACCGGGAAGAATATTGAATTCAAACAGGATGAAAAAATTGTACAGGAATGGTCATTTGGAGAAGATTCTGATTCAGTAGTTACGATCAAATTACATGCTGACAAAGGGGGAACAAATGTTGAGGTTCACCAAACCAATATTCCTGATGATGCTTACGATAACATGGTTGAAGGATGGCAAGTGGATTACTTTGGAGGCCTTAAGGAACTTTTTGCATGATAGCCTCAACCGACGAAATACTTCATCATATAATCATCCATAATATACCCATTCCCAATATCAGCAACAACAGGCCCAAGGTTTTTAAATCCCATTTTTTCATAAGCCTTGATGCTGTTGATATTCCCTTTATTAACTGTTAGTGAAATGCATTTGGCTCCTACTGCTTTAGCACGTTCAATAATGAAATCCTTTCCCCTCTTACCTAAACCTTTGCCCCTTCTACTTTTAAGAATGTAAAATTTGCTTAAAAACAGTTCGTCTCCTGCTCGTTTTATTCCAATATATCCCGAAGGTTCAAAAGCATGATCAATTCGATAATATTCAAATCCGTCTTCTTTGATTTGTGAGGAAATTGCTTCAACTGACTGGAATTTTTCAACCATGTAAGTTACCTGTTCAAGACCAATAATCGGTTTATAATGTTCATTCCAGATTGAATTGGCAAGGCTGGCGATAATCTTAATATCTTCTATTGAAATTACGCGAATGAAATCAACCTGTTCATCCCTGATGTGATTATAAATAGTATAATTCCCTTCATCAAAACAACAAAAGAACACTTTTTCCAATTGAACATTTTTGTTTAGGAATCCCGTAACAGTTTCTATAGCAATCTTTGCGGCCTCAAGCTTCGGAAATCCGTAAATCCCCGTACTGATATTGGGGAATGCGATTGTAGTTATGTTTTTTACGACAGCAAGATTGAGGCATTGTTTATAACTAGAAGCAAGCAATTCACTCTCTCTCTGATTCCCTCCATACCAGACAGGCCCGACCGTATGAATAACATAATTAGCAAGAAGATTGTATCCCTTTGTAATTTTTGCATCCCCGGTATCGCAACCATTAAGAGTCTGACATTCTTTCAGTAATCCCGGACCTGCAGCCCGGTGAATTGCACCGTCAACACCTCCGCCTCCAAGAAGTGAACGGTTTGCAGCATTAACGATGGCATCAACTTCCAGTTTAGTAATATCACCAAGAATAATTTCAATTCTTCCCATAGTTCAATTATGAATTACGAATTAGGAATTACGAATCAATGACGTTTATTTAAGTAAATCAATTTGGGTCAGAACACAGATAAACAATGATGTGAAAGGATTTTCACTGACTTTTAATAATATGAACATAAATAAAATTGATTAATAAAATTGAAACATATCACTTTTGATGATATAAATAATCACGGATTTGATCTGGGGGCCTAAGATCTGTGATAATCTTGTCTCATCAAAGATGATCTTTGACGATTGTTGGCTTTTTAAACTCTAACGTTGCAAATTAAATCTGTGATAATCCGTAATATCACTGTCATCAGTGTACTACTTTCTTTTCAATTATCGGATTTTCGCACCAACTTCCCGCTCATAAACAGCGATCAACTTGTTCATCACTTTTTCTATCTGTTTGTCATTCAGTGTTTTTTCTTCATCGCGAAGAATATAACTAACAGCATATGATTTTTTTCCTTCCGGTAATTTATCACCCTCATAAACATCAAATATATTAACGCTTCTCAGAATCTGTCTCTCAGTTTTAAATGCAAGGTCTTTAATTGTACTGAATCTTACTTCTTTATCAAGCAATAAGGCAAGGTCACGTCTGACTTCGGGATATTTTGGAAGCGGTGAATAACTCACTTTGAGTCCGCGAATTAATTTTAGGATTAAAGTCCAGTTAAAATCGCTGTAATAAACGTCTGCAGTGATGTCCTGAGCCTTAAAAAGTTTCTTGCTGACATACCCAATTTGAGCAATCAACGCTTTATTCTTCCTGTATTCAAGACCTTCGGCAAAGATATCATTTGAAAATGTGTCAATCTGACAGCTCCCGGCATCGATTCCCAGGAGAAGTAATGCATTTTCAAGATAAGATTTCAAAGTAAAGAAAGTGGAGACTTCTTCTTTTACTGCCCAATTGGGCGATTCTTTTTTCCCTGTCATCCATAACGCGATATGCTCTTCCTCATGATAGTTTTCTATCGGGTTCACTTCTCCCTGCTCCTTGCTCCCTGTTCCCTGCTCCCTCTTGGAATAAACGTTGCCAAATTCATATAAACGCAAATCATTATTGCGAAAACTTGAATTGCGGTTGATGGATTCCAATCCCCCAAAAATCAGGGTCTGGCGCATTCCGTTCAAATCAGAACTTAAAGGATTAAAAAGCTTCACCGTATTTTCAGCTTTAAATGTCTCACAACCATCATAATAGGAAGCTTTAGTCAATGAATTTGACATGATCTCATTGAAGCCTCCTGCAGACAGAAAATCAGAAATCCTATTCTGCATATTTATCTTATCAGGCTGAACTGCAAGCTGTATCGCTGATTTAACCGAACTGGAGGATTCTACATTGTTATATCCATAAATGCGCAAAATTTCCTCAATCACATCAGCCTCATGACGTACATCAACCCTGTAAGGCGGCACAGAGAGACGTAAGCCCTCAACAGATTCCTCCTCAATGATGATATCAAGTGAATTAAGAATACGCTTAACTGTTTCTTTGGGGATATCCTTTCCAATCAGCCGATTAATATTTGAATAAGTTATTTTCACAGAGAAAGGCAGCAAAATCGAAGGGTCAGCAACCACATCGATTATTTCTGAGGAAAACCCACCTCCCGCAATTTCCCTGATCAATAAAGCTGCACGCTTGAGCGCATAAAGTGTGCCTGTGGGATCGGCTCCCCTTTCGAAGCGAAAGGAAGCATCGGTGTTTAATCCGTGGCGGCGAGCCGTTTTTCGAATATAAACGGGATTAAAATAAGCGCTTTCAAGAAAGATATTGGTAGTTATCTCTTTTATCCCTGATTTGATGCCGCCAAAAACTCCCCCAATGCACATTGCCTCTTTTTCATTACAAATCATCAGATCTTTCTCATCCAGTTCCCTCTCAACGCCGTCGAGTGTTTGAAATTTAGTCCCATTTGCAAGGGTCCCGACCATTATTTTCCCTCCGGTAATATCGTCAGCATCAAAGGCATGAAGCGGCTGTCCTGTTTCATAAAGAACAAAATTTGTAATATCTACGATATTGTTAATTGGATTTAAACCTATGACTTTCAAACGGTTTTTCAACCATTCCGGCGATTCTTTCACTTTTACACCTGAAATTGTTATTCCTGTATATCGCTGACAGGCTTCAGGATTTTTAATTGTGACAGGGATTGTCAGGGAATGATTGTCTATTATGAATGGTTCGACCGCCGGATAGTTACAATCAATGGCTTTCTGTTGTTTAAAATATGCCGCCAAATCCCTTGCAATACCAATGTGGGATGCACTGTCAATGCGGTTTGGTGTTAGATCCACTTCGAGAACATAATCACTTTGAATCTTAAAGAATTCGCTGGCCGGTGTTCCAATAATGGCATCATTTTTCAATACCATTATCCCATTATGGTCACTCCCGATCCCGATTTCATCTTCTGCACAGATCATGCCCATTGAAACCTCACCGCGAATCTTCGACTTTTGAATTGTGAACTGCTCTTCACCCTTATATATAATTGTACCGACAGTCGCAACAATCACTTTTTGCCCTGCCTCAACATTAGGAGCACCGCATACAATTGGAAGAATCTCATCACCTCCGACATTCACAGTTGTTAGACTCAAATGGTCCGAATTGGGATGTTTGTGATTGGTAATTACTTCACCGACAACAAAGCCCTTTAATCCACCCTTAATAGTTTCAACTTCTGTCACATTACCCGTCTCAAGACCAAGTTGTGTAAGAATTGATGCTATTTCAAACGGTGACACATCGAGATCGATATAATCCTTTAACCAATTATATGAAATATTCATAATAAATCTTTCTGAAAAAATTAGAGTCACAAAGGTATGCAATTACCTTAAAATGCGCAAATAAGAATGAAAACGGATTAATAAAGAGGTCAGAATGGAGAAGTACCTGCTCAGTGGCATTAGAATAAAAGAAAACCGCTGAGACACTGAGATCATCGAGAATCACAGAGAGTGGTCAGTGCCGATTATCGATACCTTTCACTTTTTACTTTTCGATAACTGACTACCGATTATTGAAATTACCGGCTGCCTTTCACTTTTCACTTTTCACTTTTCACCGATTACTGCCTGAAATCTCCGTGTATCTCAGTGTTCTCAGTCTCTCCGTGGTGAGTAGTTACCCTACTGCATAGCAATAACTGAAATCTCTGTGTATCTCAGTGTTCTCAGTGTCTTAGTGGTGAGTAGTTACCACAAATTCTACCAAAGATTCAATTATTCTTTTAAAACCAAATTAAAGATTTGATTTATAAGTTGATTGTTCATATTTTTGGTTATTCTTGTAGGAGGTTTTGTAATTTGGTTATTGAATAGAATACTCAAATCCAACTGATTATCAAACTTATATTTTTTTTAACCATTCGGATTGCAATAATTTATTTAAACTTGTATTTTTAATTCTTGAATTGTTATTTTGCACCACCAAAACAAATGAGTGTTTTTACTCAGTTTTTAGAGTTAAATTATTAATATATAAAGTATTAGGAATAACCTATAATTGAATCACAATATGGCAAAAAACAATAAAACACGATTAGTAAAGGACTATGACAAGCTTCCTTTAGACATACAGGGACAAATAAAAATGGCTTACCCCCAGGGTTTTGCCGGGCACTTGATCACTTACATCGACGCAAAAGGGAAAGTGGTATCCGCACTGCCTTATGAAATAGATGATTACTACTATCTTGTCAGAATGACCCTTGAAGAAGCATATGACATTGTCGAAAATGACAAAGACTATGATGTCGAAGGGGTTCTCCGGGACGATTTTGCGTTGGGTGAATTTGAAGGCGAAGAAGAGGAAGAAGCCGATGATATAAATGACATCCCGGATGAATTACCCGAAGATGATGATGACGATGGAGAGGATTAAACGTCCCAATATAATTCAATGATGTAAATGTGAATGATTCTGAATATTAGATTAATTACTACACCTCATTTAATTGTAAATCAAGAAATTCTATTATTTCGTTTTCATTTGGGGGACAAAACCACTTGATCGAAGAATCTCTCCTGAACCAAGTCAATTGTTTCCTGGCATATTTTCGGGTATTCGCTTTGATCCTCGTTTTTGCCTCATCTAAATTGACACTATTATCAAAATAATCGAATAGTTCCCTGTACCCGACTGTGTTAAGTGAATTGAGATGGCGAAATGAATACAATCTTCGTGCTTCCTCTACGAGCCCTTCGTTAAACATCTCTTCGACCCGCTGATTGATTCTGTTGTACAAAATAGTTCGCTCTCTGTTCAACCCAATTTTCACTAAATTAAAATTCCTGGTTTTACTCCGGTTTGTTCTGAATGAAGAGTAAGGTTTTCCCGTCATTATGCATATTTCCAATGCGTGAAGGATTCGTTTAGGGTTTCGCAAATCTACTTCTTCATAATATTCAGGGTCAAGAATCCGAAGTTCTCCGCGAAGGCTCTCAATTCCTTCATCATTCAATCTTTCAATCAGGATATCCCTCAATTCGGCATCAACTTCGGGTAAATTATCAATGCCTTTGCAAACGGCATCAATATATAACATTGAACCTCCTGTCATTACGACAACATCAAACTTTTCAAACAGAGAATCAAGCAGCTCCAATACTTCGAATTCATATTTGCTGGCATTATAATAATCGTGGATAGAGTGTGAATGAATAAAATGATGCTTTACCTCCCTGAGGGTATTTTCCTCAGGTACAGCCGTTCCAATATTCATCTCGCAATAAATCTGCCTGGAATCACACGAAATAATTTCAGTTTTAAAATGTTTGGCGAGTCTAATACTTAGACTTGTTTTCCCAACTCCTGTCGGTCCGAGAAGTATTATAAGCGATTTAGGCATTCAGGAAAACTGATTGGATTTGAATGTAAAGTTGATATTCCCTGGATTTAACCAAAAAAAGCAATCTATCTTTATAATATATTGCTCATTTCTCCATAAATTTCATTGAGATCTTCAAGTTCTCCAAGATCGCTGAAAACACTTTGAGAATCCTGATCATCCTTTACAATAAGATTATTGCCGTTGCTTTTATTAAGCAATTGAACAGGAGCAATTCCTTTACTCAGAGTGATAACTGGCATGTTAATTGTCTTTTCCATTTCAATTTCATTCAGTTCAATGTAAAGTGATTTTTGATTATAAATATCGAATACATAAATCAGTTTATCTTCCTCCTGCTTTAGAAATTCTCCAAGCCTGGTATTCTTCATGAGTAATTCAACAGGTGAAACGCGAATGTTTGGTTTAGCGCCAAACATCTTTATTTCCAAACCCTTATCCCACTCCTCATCAGCAATAAAAAAAGTTGCAAGTTGTGAAGGATCATAATTACATTCTTCCTGGATACTCTCATGAAGCTGATAAAATGTATTATTTGCATCTGCATCAATATGCAAAACAAATTTTTCCATGATATCAGATATGATTCTCAACTTAAATAACATACCCCTTTGATCTCCTAATTTAACCTGCTTGAATTCATTGATATAAATGTACTGCAAGCTTTAAAATGTAAAGGTAAGAAAAGTTGTGCCTAATTTCCAAATTTTTGAAAATTAACATGTTCCGTTCGAATTGTACAAAAAAACCAGGATTAAGGTCCCGGCTTTAAAGAATGATATTTTCAATCTTTTTTATTGATTATTCTTAATATAATTTAGGCAAGAACCTGCTTTAAACCAATCGATCTGCGATCCATTATAAGTATGCTTAGCCGATATTTCATCCGATGTGCCATCACTATGATTTAGTAACAGTTTTAAAGGAATTCCTGGGGCAAAATTCTGAAGGTCAATCACATTAACCGTATCATCTTCAAGGATTTTGAAATAATCTTCTGCATTTGAAAATGTGAGTGCCAACATTCCCTGTTTCTTCAGGTTTGTTTCATGAATTCTTGCAAAAGAACGAGTGATAACAACTCTAACCCCTAAATGGCGAGGCTCCATCGCTGCATGTTCACGTGAAGAACCCTCTCCATAGTTCTCATCTCCAACAATAATGGAGCCAAATCCAGCCTTCTTATAACTCCTTGCCACTGAGGGAACTGAATCATATTCTCCAGTTAATTGATTTTTTACAGAGTTCGTTTTCGCATTGAAATCATTTACCGCACCAATCAAAAGGTTATTGGAAATATTGTCGAGATGCCCGCGATACTTTAACCAGGGGCCTGCCATTGATATATGATCCGTAGTGCATTTTCCTCGAGCTTTGATCAATAGCTTAAGTCCTTGTAAATCATTCCCATCCCAGGGTTCAAAGGGTGTGAGTAACTGCAGCCTGTCAGAGTTGGGATCAACCGATATTTCAATCCCCTGATTTTCAGAAGAAGGCAAAATCAAACCCGGATCCTCTACATCAAATCCTTTTTCAGGCAGATGGTAACCAGAAGGTACATCCAACATTACTTTTTCACCTTTCTCGTTGGTCAGGTAATCAGTTGAGGGATCAAAATCAAGTGTACCTGCAATAGCAAAAGCAGTTACAATTTCAGGAGAGGCTACAAATCCATGTGTTTTCGGGTTCCCATCTGTACGTTTCGCAAAATTCCTGTTGAATGAAGTCATAATCGAATTCTCAGGAAGATTATCGACATTCTCTCTTGACCATTGACCGATGCAGGGGCCACAGGCATTGGCAAGTACCACTCCGCCCATTTCTTCGAAAGTTTTCACAAATCCATCCCTTGCAATTGTATAACGAACCATTTCTGATCCCGGGGATACGAAAAAATCAGCCTTGACTTTCAGGTTCTTCTCACCTGCCTGCCGGGCAACAGAAGCAGCCCTGCTCATATCTTCATAAGATGAATTGGTGCATGATCCAATCAATCCAACTTTCATTTCCATCGGCCATCCTTTTTCTTTGGCAACCGTTTTCAATTTTGAAAGAGGCGTTGCGAGGTCAGGAGTAAAGGGTCCATTGATGTGAGGCTCAAGTTCCGAAAGATTGATTTCGATCACCTGATCAAAATACTTTTCGGGATTTGCATACACTTCATCATCTGCCCTGAGGTGTTCCGAAATATGATCAGCCATTTCAGCAATCTCGCTTCTTCCTGTGGCGATTAAATATTGTGGCATATTCTTATCATAGGCAAAATTGGATGTGGTGGCCCCAACTTCCGCACCCATATTACAGATTGTTCCCTTTCCTGTACAGGAAATACTCGAAGCACCCTCTCCGAAATATTCAATAATGCAGCCTGTTCCCCCTTTAACCGTAAGAATACCAGCCACTTTTAATATCACATCTTTTGGTGAAGCCCAACCCTCTAGTTTACCTGTAAGTTTAATCCCGATTAATTTTGGAAATTTCAATTCCCAGGGAATACCTGTCATAACATCAACGGCATCGGCACCTCCAACCCCAATCGCAATCATTCCAAGTCCGCCGGCATTAACAGTATGTGAATCTGTTCCAATCATCATCCCGCCCGGGAATGCATAATTTTCGAGTACAACCTGATGAATAATCCCTGCTCCGGGATTCCAGAAGCCTATTCCATACTTTTTAGAGACCGAAGCCAGAAAATCATAAACCTCTTTATTTATGGCTTCAGCAATTTTAAGGTCTTCAGTAGCGCCTGTTTTTCCCAGTATCAGATGATCACAATGAACTGTAGAGGGCACAGCAACCTGATCCTTACCCGCTTGCATAAACTGAAGCAATGCCATTTGTGCCGTTGCATCCTGCATGGCTACCCGATCAGGATTGAAATTAACATATGATTCACCCCTTTCAAATGGAACCTGTGGCATTTCACCTGAAAGATGATTGTATAGAATTTTCTCAGTTAACGTCAATGGCCTCCCCATTAATTTCTTAAGCTTATTTACCCGCTCGGGAAGTTGTGAATAAACCTTTCGGATCATCTGAATGTCGTACGCCATATAGATTTATATTAAACTATTTAGATGTTGCAATATTAGTCATTTCTTATGAAAAACCCGAAAACAATCTTAAAACGAAGGCCAAATTTGAATATTGGTCTGTTATAGATTTAACAACTTTTCGGAAGTTATCAAATCTTGTAAATATGAGAAAAAAGCCTTACCTTGTCGTTCCCAAAATAGGTTAAATGTGGATCAAGCCTTTAGTCTTTGAGAACATACGGATTGCGTTCCAATCAATTCGCGGAAATCTGATCAGGTCGATTCTCACAATCCTGATCATCGCTATCGGCATCTCCGCACTCGTTGGAATATTAACGGCAATTGATTCCATCAAAAACTCCATAACCGCAGAATTTACAAGCTTAGGCGCCAACACCTTCAGCATCCAGAGCAGGGGTATGAGAGTTCAGATTGGCAATAAACGCTATCGTTCAAAAAACTACAACTACATCAACTATTTCCAGGCAAAAGAATTCCGCGAACGCTATAACTTCCCCGCTGTTGCATCCATCTCTGTTTTGGCAACCCAGACAGCGACAGTTAAATATGAATCAAATAAAAGCAATCCCAATGTCACCGTCAGAGGTATTGATGAAAACTACCTGCAGACCGGAGGATATGAAATAGAAGCAGGCCGTAGTTTATCCTACCAGGAATCAATTAACGGTAATAATCTGGCAATTCTTGGGTCAGGACTCGCGGCGAAATTATTTCCCAAAGAGGTCGATCCTTTGGGGAAGATTATTTCAGTTGGAACCGGTAAATATCAGGTAATAGGCCTGTTAAAAGAAAAAGGTAACGGGTTTGGTGAAACTGGCGATCGGCTTGTATTTCTTCCTTTTACTAACGTCAGGCAATATTTCCCGACTCCCGAAATGAACTTTCGCATCAGCATAATGCCAAAATCCCCCCAATTGCTTGATGCGGCAATGGGTGAAGCCGAAGCTGTTTTTCGCAATATCAGGCGATTGAACATCGCAGATGATTCTGATTTCATTATAGAGAAAAGTGATAATCTTGTAAATCTTTTACTTGATAATATTAAATATGTGACGCTCGCGGCAACGATCATAGGTTTTATCACTTTATTAGGCGCCGCCATCGGACTAATGAATATATTACTGGTCACCGTAGCCGAACGCACCTTTGAAATCGGTATTCATAAAGCCATTGGCGCCAACTCCCGCTCCATCAAACAACAATTCCTGATAGAATCGATCATAATAGGTCAAATGGGTGGTTTGCTCGGAATTATATTGGGAATATTGGCAGGAGCTGGAGTTGCTTCATTAGTTGGCAGTCCTTTTATTGTTCCATGGAAGTGGATATTTTCAGGAGTTGTTTTATGCCTCTTGGTCAGTCTTGCCTCCGGAGTCCTCCCTGCCATTAAAGCTTCAAAACTCGATCCAATCGAAGCTTTGCGCTATGAATAAGGAATTTGCCTTATCCTCTCCTTCTAATTGGGTTTGTCCAATCAATCCCCCTGATCGGATTCGTATTTCAATAGAATCATCGATCTATCAAGTTCGTCCTATCTGTGCACTATCTGTGCCCCATCTGTGTACTATCTGTGCACTATCTGTGCAATTATAGCACAGATGGGGCACAGATACTACATAATAAATGCACAGATGGTACGATCCAATCACAGCCTTAATATTAGGAAGATTTGAGATGAGTAAATTTATAATGAAGCCTGGCGGATCAAGAAGTATTTCATTTTTCAAGAGCCTCAATTTCCTCAATTTCAGTGTTTAGTTTTTTGAATTGCTCAAATATTGAATATTTGAAAGTATAGTAAATTGTACTAATCAAGACTAAAATAATTAAAGAAAGAGGCAATATGGAGCGTTTTGACAAAATAGGCATCTCAGCAATCATAAAAATACCGATAGCTCCAAAAGGCGCTAAAATGCAAGCAAATTTATTAATTTTTAGCTTGTATTTTTCTATCTCTTTAAGGTCTTTTTTTATCAAAGTAATAGAGTTCGAAAAATCAATCTTTCGAATGAGCATAAAGTATCTTACTGACCAAAAATATGTAAGTAAACTAAATACACCAAACAATAATCCCCCAACATAAAAATCTATTGTAACCCGATAGTGAACATTTGGCACAAACATGAATAGAATAATAATAATCGGGAGAATTAACTTATTCCATGCCTTAATTTTTATCCAATTCAACCTTTTCTCAGGCTTTAATATTAACATTCGTTTAAGAATTTCTTTGTTCAAACGAGTACTTTCCGATAATTTTCTATCATAATCCATCCAAATATTTTGCAAATCTTCAAGTTCCATGATTTTTAGATTTTTGTAATTGCTAAATTTTTAATTTGTTCTTTTATACGGCCAATTCTGGTTCCAACGTTTGTTTTTGAGATCCCTGAAATGTTTGAAATTTCATCATGCGAATTGCCGTCAAGATAAAGCAGGATTATTGCTTTATCCATTTCATTTAACTCATCAACACACTGGTATAGAATATCATATTGCGATGAATCAGTTTGTTCATTTAACCCACCCAGACAATTAGTTTGTTCTAATCCGCCAATGAAAAAAAGCTTGTCACTTTTTATCTTACGATTAAAATTCATCGATGTATTTAATGGTACACGATAGATCCACGTTGATATTTTTGAATCACCTTTAAACTTTCCAAAGGATTTCCAAAGTTCAAGTGCAATATCGTTTATCAAGTCCTCCTTATCCTGAACTGTTTTGGCATAAGCTCTTGCTATCTTTATAATTATCCCAATATTTTTATCAAAAACATTTAGGAATTGTTCTTTAAGTTCATTGTCAGTCATTTACCATGATGTTACTTTATTAGTTAATAATTCAATCAGTGATTCATTTTGACAATTAGTAACATATCATGCTTAAAAATCACAAAGAATGTTGCAAGGTTATTGGCCTTGCAAAAAATTTCATGGTTGAGAAAAAGACAATAAAACTTCACAGCTTAAATATAAACCCAAACTTGTACGCGAAGTTATCCCCAAAGTTAGGAAGGCTGTAGGGGCCGTAACGGTAATAAATGCCCAAACCCCACGAAAGAAATTCCATCCGGAGAATATTGTTTATTTCAAAACCCGATTCATAATATCCTTTGCGGAAATCGTTTAATCCAAACAATATACGGTTTGAATTCCCCAAACTGCCAAATCCAAGATTTTGTGCAAGGACAAAATCAGGATTGAATTTATGACCCGATGAGAGAAACCATAAACCCAGGTCATGACGAAGAAAGATGGAGGAATAGTCTGCGGCTCCAAATTCATTCTGTCTCATCGTCGTGAATGAGTTTTGAGCGATCAGGGAAAAAGCGCTTACATAACTGCCATATCCGTTAAAGTATTCGGTAATAGGACCGTGATCAGATATATGGCCCGCCCTCAATGTAATGGATGTCATGCTTTTGGATGAAAGCTGGAAGTGAAATTTACCTTTAAACTCAATTTTTGTATATTGATACTCCCCCTGGAATACATTCATTCCTTGAATTACATTTAAAAACCAATCGGATTTAGGCGTTGTGTTCTCAATCATCATATCGGGATCCTTAATAAATGTAATTCCGGGTGCGTATCGGAGTGATAATCCTGCCCTTACAAGATTGAAAGGAGAAAAAATGTGCTGTACTAAAAATGGATTAGTTTGCCTTGCACTGTTATTGGAGATGTCAGTGAACAGATAAGTATTTAACTCCTGAAATGGCATTACCTCTACACCTAAGGAAAATCTTTGAGTGGCGTACATATTTTCAATCAGCAGGCTTCGAAAGAACTCGGGATTTAACAATGATTTTTTCTCTAAAAACTCCGGTTCTCCAAATTCCATGTTCATATCGCGATATCCCAAATGCACCCTAAAGTCATAATATCCTTTCGGATAGATATCAAACCATTCGCCCTGACGGACTGATTTATCTTTCAATCCGTATGTAACGTATCCGCCTACAGTAAAATATCTTGACAACCTTCGGTTTGATTCTGCACCTACTCCTAATTTAATCCCTTCATAAAGATTATAGCTGAAGAGTCGATCGTAATTGATGTTAAAATAGCCGACAGGAATTTTGCCTTCTGCAAGAAGCCTGATTAATTTCGACTTAGTGATAAGATCATTTGCCTCGCTGATGCTTTCCGGTGAAGGATTTGCGATTGTATCCTTTTTTACAAATGGCTCATGTTGCAAAGAGTCTATTGTTTTTTCTGCGGATTCTCTCAGATTGGGGTTTATAGTTACCTTGTATTTAGGAAAATCTTCAGGTTTCAGTGGCAGATTTATTTCGCGCTGATAATAAGAGGTGCGGTTAATCGCCTCAAATTCATTGTTGATTCGAACTCTGTTCCTTTTGACCGAATCCTTATTTGCAGCTGATTTGAGAGTAAATCTTACAATTGTGATTTGTTCTCCAGGAAACCATTTTCCATCCGGAAGGAGGTCATATTGTTGCTGAATAGAAAGAGCTGAAACCTTTTTATCTGCTAATGGTCTTTCTGCCATCAAACTTTGAACAGCATAACCATGAGAATTGATTTGCATTACACCATTCAATCCAATAGGTGATTTTCTCTTTTTCGGGTTAAATCGGATGGTAAATACTGTATCATTGCCTGCATTCAGAAATGTATCAGTTACAGCGAAATAGTATTTTATTAATGCATATTGACTTACCGGAGAAAGATACGAATGGTCTAAAATAGTAAAAAATTCAGCATTCACAGGGAGGTCCTGGATCTGGTTAGCCAATAATAGATAAGGCTCCTTCCTTTCGCCCGTTACCTTTGCTGAAATAATCTCTTCATTCTTATGATCGGGTTGCAGCATTTTTTTTCTGCTTAGAGTTTCCATCGAAAAAAGAGCATTTCCAACAAACGGCTGATTTATAACCCTTAGAGAAGTATCGTGTGGCACTTTTGTCATCAGAGAAATGGGCGCCAGGCTGAATTTTTGAAAAGAGGTATATTGATAACTGTTATATTTTTCGGGATCGTTTTTCCCTCGATTTTCAACTACCCTTTTCATTATCCTTAATCCCGCATTGTCTTTTGTAGAACCAGTGACCGGCAGGACTTCATTTTCCATTGGAATCATCCTGATAATCAGTTCTCCCTTCTGCAATTTTTCCCGACTGACATTTATTGAGTGAAAACCGATATAACTGAGATGCATAAACCTAACTGTATCAGGAATGGAAAACCAACCGTCAATATTGGAAGAGGTTCCTCTCTTCCCAGAAGAATAGATTACCTGAGCGAAAGGAAGCGGCTGACTATCAACAGTATTTACAACCCTTCCTTTTATTTCCGCTGCATATAGTGAAGTTGATAACCCTTGAATTATAAGGATTTGAAGGCTTACGAAGATCAAAAGTTTAGGCTTCAACTTCATATGAATAGTATCAGGACTTTAGTGTTTCAGATAGCCTTCGTGTTAATTCGTCTAAATTCGTGTAATTTTTTATTGGGAACTCATCTTAAGAAGGTTAACTTCATCCTGGGTAAGAAAACGCCATTTACCCCGCGGAAGATTTTTCTTCGTCAACCCGCAAAAATAGACACGGTCTAATTTAACGACTTTATACCCTAAATGCTCAAATATACGCCTTACAATTTTATTTTTCCCTGAATGAATTTCAACACCAACCTGTTTCTTATCATCATCACTGACATAACTAACTGAATCAGCAACTACGAACCCATCCTCAAGGGTGATTCCCTCAACGATTTGCTGAAGATGGTCCTTTGATACTTTCTGGTCAAGATGTACATGGTAAATCTTCTTCCTGTTATATTTAGGATGTGTCAAACGCTTTGTGAGATCGCCGTCATTGGTAAACAACAATAACCCTGTTGTGCTTTTATCAAGCCTTCCAACGGGGTAGATCCTTTCAGAACAGGCGCTTGCGACTAATTCCATGACTGTTTTATCAGCATGGGGATCTTCGAGAGTAGTTACATACCCCTTGGGTTTATTCAGCAATAAATAGACCTTTCGCTCCGTACTAATGATTTTGCCGTTGAAACTTACACTATCGCCTGTTTTAACCTGATATCCCATTTCAGAGACTATCTTACCGTTAACAGTTACACAACCTGTTGCAATAAAGGTATCTGCTTCGCGGCGTGAACAGAGTCCAGCGTTAGCAATATAGCGATTCAACCGCATTGTGCCTTCAGCTTTTTTGGGATTTCTGTTGGCCTGTCCGGGAGCAGCCGTTATTTCGCCATGAAGATTTTGTTTCCCAAATTTTCCTCGTAGGACTTTCCCCTCTTTATTCATGAACTGATCTGATTCAGCCCTTTCAATCACTTTCCTAACAGGACGATTGATCACATTTCTGCGGAATACATCCGAAGTCCGCTCCTTTGCCAAACCCCTGTTACCTTCCCTGATAACGGTGTGAGTGGCTGCAGTCCTTAACACTTTTGTTTTTCCAACCCTCTTTCCTGAAGCAGGCGCTTCAGAGCTATTCCTGTCTGAACTGCGTCTTTGATTCCAATCACGTTCTTTTGATTCATCTTTACTAACGCGCGGCCTCGTTCCTGGCTCACGTTTCCCGACGGTACGCTTTTCAGGGCGCTCCTGTCCTCTTTCTCTTCTGGTTGCCATCTCTTAAATCTTTGACTTAATTGTTATTTCGGGTACAAAGGTCGAAAAAAAATCGTAATTTAATGTTAAAAGTGCAGAGTTCTGAAAACGTATGTATGATTGATGAATAAAATTTTCTTTGAAGAAATTCCAATAATCCGGAAATCCCCAACTGGTTTTTAATAATCCGTGGCTGTCCGATTTTTCCGCCAAAAATGGCTGATTTAACAATCTCGCTATTTCGGCAGTAACAGGAGGAAGCGCCATCATTATTGGTTCAGCTGCATGGGTTGCAGTTTTTTGGTATCTGAAGAATATAAGCTGGTTTACCTTGTTAGGATTTTTTGGGGGACTGGCAACATAGGAAATATGAAATCTTAATCCTCTGTAAAATGCATTAATTGAGATCGGTATGCGTTAAATATAGTTGATTTCGAAACAAATCCAATGTATTTCTTCTCCTGGACCACTGGGAGATTCCATGCATTACTTTCACTGAACTTTTTCATCACTATTTCCATCTTGTCGTTCGGCAAGATTATTGTTGGAGGTGCCGTAAGGATGTCTTTAACATAGATTTTGCCATAACAGTCCTTATCGAACATAATTTCCCTGATATCATCCAGTAAAATCACTCCATAGAAATTATTCTCGTTATCCACTACCGGAAAAATGTTGCGTTTTGATTTGGATATAACTTTTACCAATTCACCCAATGTACTATCAATATTGATTGTAAGCAAATCAGTTTCGATGACATTTCTTAATTTAACCAGGGTAAGTACTGCCTTGTCCTTGTCGTGAGTAATTAGTTCACCGCGCAAAGCAAGCCTCTTGTGATAAATGGAATGCGGTTCAAAAGGCATAATAGTTAGGTAAGCCACTGCGGATGTTATCATCAGCGGAATAAAGAGTCCAAATCCTCCCGTAATTTCTGCAATCAGAAAAATTGCAGTCATTGGGGCATGCATGACTCCAGCCATCATGCCGGCCATTCCCGCAAGGACAAAATTTTGTGTCGATACAGGAAAACCATTCTGGTTGAGTACAATTGAAATGAAGTAACCGGCGAATCCTCCAAGGAAAAGCGTAGGAGCGAAAACACCTCCATTACCCCCTGAACCAATTGTGGCAGAAGTTGCAACTATTTTCATCAGCATGATGGCCAGAATAATAAAAGGGAAGATTAAATGATCGTTTTTAAGTCCGATCAGGAGTGAATTGTTAACCACATTATTGCCTGCATTGTTCAATATCATATCGATGGAATGATACCCTTCTCCCCATAACGATGGAAAGAAAAAAATCAACAGTCCGAGGAGGCCCGCGCCGATCAGAATCCTAACATAGTTGTTATTAATTTTTCGGAAGATACTTTCAATGAAAAAATTACCTCTCGTAAAAATGAAGGAAAATAATCCGCAAAACAGTCCAAGTAAAAAATACCAGTGTATATTGTGTAATTGGAATGGCTGTTCAAATTTAAAAGTAAACTGATAAGCGTTGCCCATAAAGAAATAGGCTAAAGTCGCCGCTGATGCCGATGATATAAGCAATGGCAATAATGATGACATTGTAAGATCGAGCATCAACACTTCAATGGCAAATAATAAACCAGCAAATGGGGCTTTAAATATCCCCGAAATCGCCCCTGCCGCTCCGCATCCAACAAGCAAGGTCATCATCCTGTAATTCAACCTGAAGAACCTTGCAATATTGGAACCGATCGCGGAACCTGTCAGCACAACCGGCGCTTCAGCCCCAACAGAACCCCCGAATCCAATCGTAATGGTACTTGAGATCATTGACGTAAACATATTGTGCGCTCTTAACAAACTATCCCGATTGGAGATGGCATCAAGGACTTTTGATATACCATGGCTGATATCACTTTTAACAAAATATTTTACAAAGAGGAATGTAATTAGAATCCCGATACCCGGATAAACAAGATACTGATTACTTTCAAAAGGGGAATTGAAATTTTCAGTTAATAATATGCCGGCAGTATGAATAATGTTCTTGAGGATTATTGCAGCAAGTCCGCTAAAAATGCCCACAATGAGACTTAATACAAGGATTAACTCGCGTTCATCAAGGTGTATTAGTCTCCACGATCTTAATTTCCAAAACGACCTTTTTACTAATTTCATGTTAATTCAAAAATAATTATATAAAATTAGTAAAGAATGATTTTTTTATGAAACGAAAGTAGAACTTTGTTATTAAAAGATACACATAAATCATGAAAACATTTCCAAGAATTACATTGTTTATTGAAATATTAACGAAAGGGAATGATCATGACAGTAAAATTAAATGAAAAAAATGACAGCAAATTGCTGGAAGTTCATCTAAGTGGTAAGATCGACAAAGAAGATTACGAACATTTTGTCCCCACCGTGGAAAAAATGGTCAAAGAACACGGAAAAATTAGAATGTTGGTCGATATGCATGATTTCCACGGCTGGACTGCCGGCGCCTTATGGGAGGACATCAAGTTCGATGTAAAGCATTTCAGCGATATTGAACGCATCGCCATGGTCGGCGAAACAAAATGGGAGCATGAGATGGCCATTTTTTGCAAGCCCTTTACCACTGCTAAAATCCGCTACTTTGATCATGATAAAAGTAGCGAAGCACATGCCTGGCTTGAAGGAGTTTGAAAGGATTCTGTGCTGATTTTTCATGATTCAAACAACCGTCCCAAGATGTGGTGATATTGTTATCTGCCTTGAGGACAATCTGCTATTTATTTTAGAGATGGTTTGCCCTTTAGAGAAGGCAATATCATTATGTCCAGCTAAATTAGAGAATAACAAATATGAAGCAAAAAACAAAACCACCCAAAGCTCCGGAATCAAAGTCCGGTGGAAAAGAAGATCTGAAGTCACTTCCCATACCGGAATTAATGACAAAGCTGGGTTCTTCATTGGACGGCCTTACTCAGGCAGAGGCACAGAAACGATTGACTCAATATGGGCCAAACGAGCTTGAAGAAAAGAAAACCAATATGTTTCTGAAGTTTCTTACCTACTTTTGGGGCCCAATCCCATGGATGATAGAGGCTGCTGTGGTACTTTCGGCAGCAGCCCGGCATTGGCCGGACTTCGCAATCATCCTGGTTCTGCTTCTGGCTAACGCCGTTGTAGGCTTCTGGGAAGAACGAGAGGCAGGCAATGCCATAGAGGCCTTAAAGGCAAAGCTGGCGGTCAAAGCAAGGGTGAAACGTGACGGGAAATGGATCAATCCAGCGGCGCGAGAATTGGTGCCTGGTGATGTCATTCGACTGCGGTTGGGGGATATTGTGCCGGCAGATTCCCGCTTATTAGACGGCGATCCTGTTGAAGTTGATCAGTCTGCATTGACAGGAGAATCTTTACCTGCCACACGAAAACCCGGGGAGGCGGTATTTTCAGGTTCGATCATTCGCAGGGGTGAAATTGGCGCAATGGTCTATGCAACAGGTACAAACACTTATTTCGGTAAGACAGCGCAATTGGTGCAGGAAGCCCATACTGTCAGCCATTTTCAAAAAGCAGTATTGAAAATCGGCAATTATCTGATTATCCTTGCGGTAGCCTTGGTGGCGTTGATTATTACAGTCGCCATTATCCGCGGCGACAAGATCCTGACGACGCTACAATTCGCACTGGTATTAACCATTGCAGCGATTCCCGTAGCGATGCCCACGGTGTTGTCTGTGACGATGGCTGTAGGCGCCAGACTTCTTGCCAGGAAAGAAGCAATAGTAAGCCGGTTGGTGGCTATCGAGGAATTGGCAGGGGTCGATGTGTTATGCGCTGATAAGACCGGCACGCTGACCCAGAACAAACTAACGCTTGGAGAACCATTTAGCTTGAACGATGTCCCTGCCGAACAAGTAATACTTTATGGCGCTCTGGCATCGCGTGCGGAAAACAACGACACCATAGATCTGGCTGTTTTGGGTGGACTGAAAGACAAAGGTTCATTAAAGGATTATAAGGTGGTTCATTTCCAGCCATTCGATCCGGTGCATAAGCGTACCGAGGCTACAATCAAGGGCAAGGACGGAAAAGAGTTCAAAGTGTCGAAGGGTGCGCCGCAGGTGATTTTGGAATTGGCGGCAAATGCCGGAAAGGAGAAGCCCGCTGTTGACAAGGCGGTCAACGATTTCGCGGCGCGTGGCTTTCGTTCGTTGGGCGTGGCAAAGGACGAAGGCAATGGTAAATGGCAGTTTATTGGGGTATTGCCCCTGTTTGATCCGCCTCGCAAAGATGCCAAAGAAACCATCGCAACGGCCCTTGCTATGGGAGTGAAGATCAAAATGGTTACAGGTGATGCACTGGCCATTGCCAAAGAAACAGCTCAAAAGTTAGATATGGGCACAAATATCCTCGATGCCGGCAGCCTTGGGGATGCAAAGAAGAAAGAAACAAAGGAAGTGACAAAGTCTATCGAGAATGCTGACGGTTTCGCACAGGTATTCCCTGAACACAAGTTTCACATTGTTGATGTTTTGCAGAAGCTTGGACACATTGTTGGTATGACAGGCGACGGTGTGAATGATGCCCCCGCACTGAAAAAAGCCGACTGCGGTATCGCTGTTTCGGATGCGACAGATGCAGCTCGTGCGGCTGCCGCCATCGTACTGATGACACCCGGCTTATCGGTAATTATTGATGCAATCAAGGAGAGCAGGCGCATCTTCCAACGAATGAACAGCTACGCTATTTATCGCATCGCTGAGACATTGCGCGTCCTTTTTTTTATGACACTTGCAATACTTATCTTTAACTTTTATCCATTAACAGCAGTCATGATTGTGATGCTGGCGTTGCTGAACGATGGCGCCATTCTATCCATTGCTTATGACAATGTGCATTATAAAGATCAGCCGGAAGCCTGGAACATGCGTATGGTATTGGGCATTTCCACAGTGTTGGGCGTCATTGGGGTAATTTCCGCATTTGGATTGTTCTATCTGGGTGAACGTGTTTTTCATCTTGATCGTGCGCTCATTCAGACGCTTATGTATTTGAAACTTTCGGTGGCAGGACATTTGACAATTTTCCTTACCCGCACGCGCGGTCCGTTCTGGTCGATTAAACCGGCAAAAATTTTAATGTTTGCCGTTCTTGGTACACAAATAGTGGCGACATTGATCGCTGTTTATGGATTTTTTATGACACCCTTGGGGTGGGGTTGGGCACTGTTTGTTTGGGGATATGCACTGGTATGGTTCCTCTTCAATGACCGTGTGAAACTACTCGCCTATAAAATTTTCGATCCTATCAAGGTCACTAAATTCCAATTAAATGAACCTTAACCTTGCATTTGAAGTGTACGGTGCTCTGTTTGGGATCTTTGGTGTTAATAATACGCTTGAAAAAAAGTGGACAAATAGCTCCAGATTCCAATGAAGATGAATAAAATTCTCGCGCCTAATATAAAGAGGAAAATAGTAAAAGCCTCTTTTGCATTTGCCATTTTAAGTCTGTCGTTTCTTGGGTGGTCAACTTATCGTGAAATAAGATCAATGCAGACAGCTGAGAAATGGGAAACTCATACTTACGCAGTTCTTTTGGAATTTGACAAGCTTCTTTCATTGTTAAAAGATGTTGAAACTGGTCAGCGGGGCTTTATAATTACGAATAATGAAAAATACCTTGAACCTTATTATAAAGCCATTGGTCAGGTCAACGAAAAACAAACTTATCTTAAAGATTTGAACAGAGACTATCCAGAACAGCAAGAAAGGTTGAGGCAAATCGATCAATTGATTGCCGAAAAACTGAAAGTGATCGATCAAACAATAGAATTACGGAAAAAGAATGGATTTGAGGCTGCTAAACAAATTGTTATTACGGACAAAGGTATGAAGTTGATGGATGACATCAACGTCCTTGTAAAAAAATGCCAGGAAGAGCAAAGGCAGCTTTTACAATCATGGCAGAAAAAGAATGCCGATGACATTACTAATCTATCAAGGACCCTGATGTTAGGCGGTATATTTAGTATGATAATACTCATCCTGGTATTCAACTCCCTAAATATAAATATTAAATTATTGCATGCTTCAGAAACGGAATTGTTAGAATCAAATGAAGCATTGCTTCGCTCAAACAAAGATCTTGAACAATTCGCTTATCTAACCTCCCATGACTTACAGGAACCCTTAGTAACAATATCTACATTTACGCAATCGCTTGCACATAAATATAAAGACAATTTTGACGAATACGGACAACAATTGGTTCGCTTCATTGTCGAAAATTCATTGAGAATGTATGGTCTGATCAATGATCTGCTTACTTATTCAAATTTGAATGCCCATCCTCTAAAATTTAAAAAGATTAGCATTGATCTTGTGCTAAAAAAGGTCATCCATCAAATGGCATTCAATATTCAGAAAAAAAAAGCAGAGATTACATTCAGCGCATTACCTTCAATATTAGGGGATGAACAACTATTGATACAGTTATTCCAAAATCTCATCGACAATGCAATTAAATATTGCACTGACACTCCAAAGATCCATATTTGCTCATTTTCTTTTCTCGGTAAAGGACAACGGAATAGGCATCGAACCTCAATATAAGGAGAGAATTTTCCTGATCTTTCAACGTTTGGTTGGAAGAAATGAGTATGAAGGCAGAGGAATGGGATTGGCGTTATGCAAGCGTATCGTTGAACATCACGGCGGTCGAATTTGGTTTGAACCGGGAATTGGAGAAGGAACAATATTTTATTTTACAATAACAAAACAATTAATTTCCACTAAACAGAAGTAGTTGGCTAACAATTAGATTGATTCAACACCTGCAGAACTGCATGGGAAAACAATTAAAGCATGATTTGCAATTGCTGCCAATACTGTATATAAATAATAAATTTGTTATATTTCAAGGATTTATTGGATGCGAGTTGCATCGGCGGGGCTATACTTTAAGGCCTTATAAGCAGGATAAACTGCTGAAACAATTCCTGTAAGAATGACCATTAACGTTGTAGAAATGATCATCTGTGCGCTTATCAACGGATATACTACGGAAGAATAGCCTATACTGGCATAAACCTCCTTCCAGAAATAGAGGTTCAATCCTGCCGTTTCAAGATATTTACAGATAAAATACCCGATAATAATGCCGATAAATCCCCCTGTGAATGAAAGGTATACCGTTTCAAGCATGATCATAAAGAAGATTCTTAACTTACTCATTCCTACAGCCATCAACATACCAATTTCCTTAACTCTTTCCAATACGACCATCAGCATTGTATTGATGATCCCGAAGCAGAGTGCAAGAAGAATAATAAGTGTGAATACAGCCATGTATTGACCCATAGCGCTTACCAAATAACCTGCTTCGGGACTGATTTCCGTCCATCCCTCTACCTCCAGCCCCGGTAATCTTTTTTTCAATTCCTGTTTTACTTGCTCAGTACGCTCATTCTTGTCGAGTGAAATTGCAATTTCATGTGCTTCATGATCGTTTAATCCTGTTAATCTCACGATGTCATTATAATTGACAAAAATATTTGCCTCGTCAAATAGTGCGTTATCCGTTTCATAAACCCCGACTACACGGAAGGCAGCGTTTGTAATCCCGTTCACGGGATCCTGAAGGGTGAGAATGATTTTATTATTGAGGGATACTTTTAATTTCTCAGCCAGCTTTTTCCCTAAAACAACAGCATTTCTTACTCCTGTTTCAAAGTACTTGCCTTCAATAAGCTTTTCGCTGATATTGGTTACTTTTTTTTCTTCATCGGGAATCACACCGGTTATTTTGACCCCCGTGCTTGTTTCCGCGGAAGCCGCCAATGAACTGACTACAATTCTTTTACAAGCTGCGGTTACATGTTTTGTCCTCTTAATTATCTGAATAATACTGTCTGCATTATTCATGATGAGTGAAAAATCGTAGTTTTCTTTAAAATCAGGCTGATGGATCTGAATATGTGAAATTTCTGTGCTGATAATTGATTTAATCCGGTCTTCAACTATGCCATTTGTAAATGCAGTCATAAATACTCCCGCAAATACTCCCAAAGTTAATGCAGTGATAACTACAAAGCTCCTCAGTTTATTCCGCCATATGTTTTTCCATGACAATGCCCAAATCATAGCTTGATTTTATTATTTTAACTTCTGAGCGCTTTCATTACTTTTAGCTTTCCAATAGACAATATTGGATAAATATTGATCACGAGAGTGAATATAAAGATGATCAATGCCTGATCATAAAACACTGATGGGGTCATAGAAAAATACATGGCCGGTTCAAATCCCATTTCAATCATCATTTCTCCCGCCTGTCCGGTAAGCGGGATTGGATTGAACAAAAACCAGGACAACAGTGGTATGCTGACCAATATACCGCTGATCACCCCGATCATTCCCAAAAAAATGGTCTCCAACATTACAATGAAAATTAATTTGAATTTCTTCATTCCAAGTGCGAGGATTACCCCAAATTCCTTTTTCCTTTCGGCAACCATCATCATGATAGTCCCTAATATACCGAAAGCTATGATCATGTACAATATGCCTTTTGTAATCACCCCCTGTGCACGGTCACTCTCTATCTGCTTCATTAGCAGCTGGTTCATTTCCTCCCAGTCCATTACCTCTATGCCTTTGCCCATCATTGCTTTAAGTTCGTTTTTAGCAGTAGGCACTTCATCGTTATCATGTACCATAATCAGAACAGATGTTACCAAACCTGGCGCCGAAAATAGATCCTGGCAATTTTTCAGATCCATACATACCAATTCTCTGTCCAATTCGGGTGAAGGGTGTTTGATAATCCCTTTTACCGGATATTTTCCTGCGGCGCTTACACTGTGATAACCCTGGCCGATTAATACGAGCGTGTCATTAATCGCGAGCTTCAGAAATTTAGCCAATCTGCTTCCAAGTAATATGCCCTCGTCCCCACTTTTCAAATAAACACCTTGTTTCAGTTTCCCGGACAAATGGGTTATTACATCTTCTTTTTCAGGGTCGATTCCCATCACCATTACACCTTTAGTGACATCCTGGGATGAGGCAAGTGCATAGGTCTCAAAACGGGGCGTAAAATAGGTCAGGTCAGGTACACTTTCCAACTCCGATACCATTTGCTTATTAAAATCAAAGGAATTGTTGATAACTTTATCATTCCAATAACCTTTTTTATGAATTTGAAGATAACCGGAATAGGAATTTACAATAGATGTGATATATTGAGAATACGAACCCTCCTGCATGGAACTCATAAAGGTTGATAACAATACCCCGAAAAACACTGAAGCAGTAGTTATCAGTGTTCTTCGCTTATTGCGCCAGATACTGCGCCAGGCCATCATTGCATAATACTCCATAAGGCAAGTTTACTCATTAGTTCCGATCCGCGCGTTTTTAAATCGAGATGGTCTGTTTTCTTTATTCTCATAGTAAACTCTTATACTGTTGGATTTCAGTCTTATTTTAAGCCAATCCTCAATTTTCTTTTTATCACTAATACGCAGTTTTTTTTTATTGGCCGATAATATAATTATTTCTACATTATCTGGTTTGGAAATGGAATCATTAAATAATAAGGACTCGCCATAAGTACAAGATATAATTTCAGGATACAAGATCTTTATTTCATCCAAAACCATTCGCCCTCGATAATTTCTTTTCTTTAAGCTATCTATTTGCTCATTTTTTTCTTGTAGCAAAAGATTTACACGGTTCAATTCACCCTTCAGATTTTCCAGCTCCGTATTTTTTCTGGCAATTACATCAAATGACAGGCCCTGTTGAAATATGATGTGTGCTTTCCCCAGGGAGAAATACTTTGCCTTTTCTTTAATATTCATTTTTTGGGCTTCACTCAGATAAGGCCCGCCATATAACAATGTTATGGATTTCTTGACAGGATTAATTTCACTTTTCAATAAATAGTTTCCATCGATAACACTTATATTATTCACATATTCAGTTGCATTCCCGCTAAATTTTTCTTTTTCAACAAGTGCGTATCCAAAGTAAATGCTTGGAATTACGATGGCCGTAATTATTATTGAAATCCATCTGTTAATCTTATTCTTTTGAGCATCGTCAACGATTGATCGGATTGGGAATTTTAAGATTTGAGATATTATTATGGCAGACAGAGCAATAAATGCAGTGTTAATGGTAAACAAGTAAAAAGCTCCAAAAAAATAGTAAAACTGACCCGTTGCTAGACCGAATCCTGCCGTGCACAATGGAGGCATTAAGGCGGTTGCAATGGCTACTCCAGGTATAACGTTTCCTTTCTGTTTGCTGCTGATCGCGACGATTCCCGCCAATCCGCCAAATAGGGCGATTAAGACATCATAAATCGTAGGGTCGGTGCGTGACAATAATTCTGAATGGGCAGTCGAAATTGGGCTGATGGAAAAGTATATTGTCGATGCAATTAAACCCGCAACAACTGCAAATGTAAAATTCTTTACAGCCTTTCTGAATAAAGGGAAGTTATAGGTTGCTAAACTGTAACCCATTCCATTTATTGGGCCCATTAGTGGAGAAATAAGCATGGCGCCAATAATCACGGCCGTAGAATTGATATTCAGTCCTATTGAGGCTACTATAATTGCAAAAACCAGAATCCATAGATTGGTTCCTTTAAATATAATATCCTTTTCGATGGTTTTATGAATTACTCCGAAGTCGTCTAAATCGGTTGTCAGATCGATATAGTTCAAAATCTTTTGTATCAAGGGAAATTTTGTCATGGTCAAATATTTTGGCATAAGATACGAGGATTATTGTAAACAAAAAAATGCCGGAAGTATGAGTGTATTATGTATAAGATGATTTAGCCCTGCTAATTGTTATCACATGATCTTTTATTCGTGATTATTTTAAAATATTTAAAACAATTTAATACTAAATATATAAAAGGCTGTACTATAATACTTTTTTGTTTTTAATTAACAATATTTAAATACGATTAATAATGTTATGGTACAATGTTTGATTAGAATTTGCCGAAGTTTTAATTTAAAATAAAAATATTATGAACAAAATTAAACGTATTTTAACAAATTTTTTAATTGCCTTATTGGGTGCATTAGTGGCGATATTCTTATACACGAATATAGACAGTCTTCCCAATCACCAAACGAAGGTGAGAGGAACAACACCAATTCAACTTACGAGTTATATCACAAAGGACAGTCCGCAAATGCAGTTGCCCGATTTAACCAAAGCCGCAGAAAAAAGTGTTCGTGCCGTAGTTCACATCGAGGTAAAAATGAGTGAACAAGCAGATAATAGCGAGGATAACCCTCTGTATAAATTCTTTTACGGGCCAGGTGGCCCAGGAGGTTCCAGTCCACGAGATAACAGACAGCAGCCACAATTTGCAATGGCCTCCGGTTCCGGGGTAATTATCAGCCCCGACGGTTATATTGTAACAAATAACCATGTGGTTGAGGACGCAGTAAATGTGCAGGTCATTATGGATGATAACCGCAAATTCACTGCAAAAGTAATAGGCCGCGATCCGAACACCGACATTGCATTGGTAAAGATCGATGCCAAAGATCTTCCTTATCTTGTCTGGGGAAATTCTGATGTGCTTAAACTCGGCGAATGGGTGCTTGCAGTTGGAAACCCTTTTAACCTGACCTCAACTGTTACGGCTGGGATTGTCAGCGCCAAATCAAGAAGTATTGGCATTATGAGCGGACAAATGCCGCTTGAATCATTTATTCAGACCGATGCCGCAGTAAATCCGGGTAACAGCGGCGGAGCCCTTGTGAATGTTAACGGGGACTTAGTCGGGATCAATACAGCAATAGCTTCTGAAACGGGTTCATATACCGGTTATTCTTTTGCAATTCCGGCGACGATAGCCAGTAAGGTTGTAGCCGACATAAAAAAATATGGCGAAGTTCAGCGTGCCGTATTGGGGGTTATGATGCAGAGTGTTGATGACAGTATTGCAAAAGCTCAAAAATTGGATAAAATTGAAGGGGCATATGTCAAAAGTACAACAGAAGATGGCGCTGCACGTAAAGCAGGCATCAAAGAAGGCGATATCATTGTTTCAATTAACGGCAATAGTGTCAATACCAGTTCTCAGTTACAGGAGCAAATCGGGAAATTCAGCCCCGGGAATGAAGTTACTGTCGGCTATATAAGAAATGGCGCACAAAAAGAAGTTAAAGTTGTATTGCAAAACATGAAAGGAGATACATCGATTGTAAAAGAATCTGCATCTGTTCTTGGCGCAGAATTCGGTACTGTATCTGACAAAGACAAAGCAAGATTGCAAATCGATGAAGGAGTTCAGGTTATAAACCTGACCAATGGAAAACTGAAAGATGTTGGTATGAAAATTGGCTTTATCATAACGGAGGTAAATAAGATTTCTGTTTCAAGCAAAGAGGATATTGAAAGGGCGTTTATGCAGACAAACAATAAAAGACCAATATTGATCGAAGGTATATACCCAGACGGGAAGTGGGCCTATTACGTGTTGAAACCTGTAGAATAAACGGAAATTAGAATTGTCTAATCATAGATTTAAACAAAAGGGTTCAACTCAATAAGGGTTGGACCTTTTATCTTAAAAATAAACTTAATACACTCTACGACTAATTTTCCCTTCTCATAATAAAGATAAAACCTGAATCAATTTGAAAGGTAGACATCGTTTAAATTACATTCCTCTCTTCTGTTAAAATATCGCAACAATGACAATATTTGAAATATTTTATTTATATCTTTGTAGCCTTAAAGGTGTTAATATTATCTTGATCATAAATTGCTTAACGTTAGTTCATTTAAGAACTTTTTGAATAACTGAAATATACCTGTAGGATCATGATTTCTCATCGTAAATACAAGACAACAATGAATTCAACCAATTCTTTCAATCAAAGCATTCCGCCACGCTCTAAAATATTAATAGCCGCTATCGCATGGACTTTAGTTGCAGTTGCATTATTTTTAAGAAGTGGTATACTATTATTCAATTTCCACCATTATCTCCTTGAAAAAGTATTAGCTTCAATAACATTAGGCATATTGTTTTACCTTTTATTGTTTTTTAAAATATCGTTTAGGCGCTCCCGTTTAATCATCAGTTTAACAGATGATAATCCACGTTCACTCTCATTTTTCGACGTTAAACGTGATATCCTGATAACCATTATTGCCATTACTGGTTTTCTGCTTCGGGGTTCAGGTATTATTTCCTTTGAGTATGTCTCTATTTTATATATCGCAACCGGAATACCCCTGCTCCTTTCGACTCTTCGATTTTATTACTACGGAACCTTTTATGACGAAATAAACCACCTTAAATAATAGAAAAACAACTTATTTTCACACTCTGTAGTTTTAAATTATTTCATAAAAAGCCCCGGAATAATCCGGGGCTTCCTTCCTTTTACAAATAACCAATTAATCTAACAAAA